>ERZ808041.443-NODE-443-length-32288-cov-12.035454_pt1 | contig 32288 bp, 31 predicted proteins | sample MGYA00380192_ERZ808041 | MGnify/ENA primary metagenome ERZ808041 (study PRJEB31490, sample SAMN06133412) | mouse gut metagenome | isolation source: Z1_1 | host: mice | place: China: Chengdu | collected 2015-05 ...
AAGCTACATACATCTCTGGAGATGACTGTTTTGGCATTCATTTCTATACTTATTAATAGATTTTAAACAGGTTCTTATAGTATATCATTCGCGTTGAATCCCTTTGAAATTGCGATAAATACGCATAAAAACGCGAATGATATCTGGATCAAATATTATCCCTGCTTTCTCCTGCATATACGCAAGTGTCTGTTCAAGTGGAATCGGCTTTTTATAGCGCCGTTCTCCAATCATGGCATCAAACACATCAACTACTTTTACAATGCGCGCAGACAATGGAATTTCGTTTCCTTTTAAACCTTTAGGATAACCGGAACCGTCCCAACATTCATGATGGTACCATGCAATATCAATCGCCATCTCAATAAAATCATTTTTTTCAACGCCCTCGTAAATATCGTTGAGTGTTCTGGCACCAAGTTCTGCATGGGAACACATAATTTTACGTTCCTCGTCATTGAGCGGAGCATTTTTGAGAAGAATATAATCTGGTATCATCAGTTTTCCAATATCATGAAGCCCTGCACTCGACTCAATCGTATCGATAAAATCGTCTGTCACTTCGTCCTCAAATTTTGGTGAAAGCTGCATTCCTTCTGCGAGAATCCGACTGTTGTACAAGATATTCTTATAGTGTGTGCCCGACGCATTTTCCCTGCTCTCCACAAGCCTTGCTAACGCCGTCATAATATTTTTCTGCTCAATTCGCAATTTTTCCATCTGGCGCGCCACCACAAGATTGAGCCGTCTATTGTTCTCTTCAAGTTCCCGCTGCATTGTGTAAATTTTAAGATGTGTGGAGATGCGCATCTCAACCTCAGTCTTCTCAAACGGTTTTGGAATATAATCCACGGCACCCAGCTCAAATCCCTTGCTGAGATCGGAAGCAGTGTCCATCGCCGAAATAAAGATAATTGGAATTTCTTTGGTGTATGGGTCTTTTTTCAACATGGAACAAAATGTAAATCCATCAATTTCTGGCATAGAAATATCTGACAAAATGACTTTGGGCAACGTAGCGCTATCCTCAATGATCTGCAACGCTTCCTTTACACTCTGAGCAAGCAACGCCTGATATCCCATATTTTTAATAATTTCCTCTAAAATAATCAGGTTTACCTCAACATCATCCACGACAAGGATACTAATCTCACTATTATTTTGTGGTGTTTTATTCATATTATTATATCTCCAGCCCTTCTATCTCAAGCAATAGCTGTTCTTTTACTTTCTGTGCATAATCGCGCGCTTTGTCGCAATCTGCTTTTCTGATGGACATTTCCATGCGAAACGTCAGCCGCTGCAAATCCTTGGAACCTCCGCCAAGCAACTGTTTGAGCATTGTGGCAAAACTCTCTGCCTTCTGCCAGTTTTCCATATCCATGCTGATATTAAGCTTTTCAAAATATTTTTTTAATTCTCTGACATTGATCTCACTGCCTAGTTCATACATCAAGTCTTGCTCTCCGGCAATTTTATTCAGATTATGCGAATATTTCCATTTTCTAATAGAAGGCTCCTGCTCTGCTGCCTCCTGCGTCTGTTCCTGTCTCAAACGCACTGTGAACGAAAAGGTCGAACCTTTGCCTTTCTCGCCTTCCGCCCAGATGTTTCCATGCATCATATTTACAAGTTCCTTTGTGATGGAAAGACCAAGTCCTGTGCCACCAAATTTTCTGGTAATAGAAGCATCCACCTGCGAAAAGCTCTTGAACAGCTTATCCTTATCCTCAGGAGAAAGCCCAATACCGGTATCCACCACCAAGAAAAACAGTTCTATCTCATCATTGATTCTTGTGTTTAAAGACACTTCTATTCCAACGTACCCTTGTTCTGTAAATTTCACTGCGTTGGACACTAAATTATTTAAAATCTGTGTCAACCGCAGTTCGTCACCGATCACTTTGTCTGGAATTTCCTGCGCTACATTCAAAGTAAATCGAAGCCCTTTTCTCATTGTGAGCATGTTAAACATCTTCTCCATTTTTGACATAAAATCATAAAAGGAAAATGGCTTCTCATCCAACTGAAATTTTCCTGCCTCAAGCTTTGAGAAATCCAGAATATTATTGATTATCCCTTCCATAGTACTGCAACAGTCAAGAATCATCTTCATATAATTAATTTTCTGAAAATCCTGCTCCTGCTCCATTAAAATCTCCGCATGTCCTTTAATGCCATTTACTGGGGTGCGCAGTTCATGTGTGACATTCGCCACAAAAGCATCCCTCGCCTTCATGGACTCCTGCATCTGTATTGTAGTCTCCTCTACTTTTTGAATGCTCTCTTTATATCGTGTCATATCAACAGCAGTACAGATAATGACTTCAACTCCGTCAAAAATTTTTGATACCACTTTAATTTCTACAGGGAAGCAGGTCTTATTCTTTCGATACAATGCAGTTTCTATCACTTCTTTGTCTTTGTATTCGTCTGTCAATTGGATATGATCATCCACATTGATAAACACATTCAAAAACAATTCGCCAACGTACTTCCCAATCAACTCCTCCGCACTGTATCCAGTAAGTTCCAAAAGCCTATCATTGCAATAATTAATACATCCATGCGAATCATACTTGACAATACATTCCTGACTGTTATTCAACACAAAGTAAAAAAATTCTTCACGATTTTTTGGCATTTACTCTTCCTCTTCTTCCTCCTGTTTATCCACAAAATCAAGTGAATTATCGCTCAAAAGTTTTACTGGGTCGAGCAACAGCTTAACACTGTCTCCAATCTTTCCAATCCCGCGGATAAATTTCGCCTGTGCATTCGCTTTTGAGACATTTGGAGGTGGCAAAATATCTTCCTCCTCAATAGATACTACTTCTGAAATCGTCTCCACAATCAGGCCTACAACAACATTCTGAACATCCACAACAATGATGCAAGTGCGGTCATTATATTCAAAAAGTTGTTTTCCAAACCGAATCGCCACATCGATCACTGGTATAATCTTGCCTCGCAGATTAATCAATCCTTTAATATAAGGTTCTGCCTCTGGAATCGGTGCTATTGTCTGCATCTGTATAATTTCATTTACGTACTTGAGTTCTACGCCAAACACATCACTTCCAATACAGAAAGTCATATATTTTCCCTGTCGGATATCTTCCTGTTCCACAGACTCAAGTTCTTGTTTATTTTCTTCCATGCAATATTATCCCCCTTTCTTCTAGGAACCCTATTATTTAGTCAGTCCAAGTTTACTTAGGATATCCCTCAGCTTTTCTACGTCAATTGGTTTTGCACAGTACACAGTACAGCCCAAATCAAACGCCATCTTGACATTTTTTTCCTCGTTCAATGCTGTCGTCATAATCACCTTTGCCTGTTCACTTTGCGGCACATTATGTTCCCGCTCAATGTCACGTATATTTTTGAGTGCCTGATAACCGTCCATCATTGGCATCATAACATCCAGACAGACAAGATCATATGGGTCCTCCTCCTCAATTGCCATCATAAAAGCATCAATTGCCTCCATACCATCCACTGTCACATCACATTCCCCATACACAGACAAAAATTTTAGGATTGCCTTTCTGCTGGCAAAATCGTCCTCCGCTATCAATATTCTCATAGTTCTGCCTCCTATTTTCTTATTTCATTTTCTATTGTTATTTGTCCAATAAATAATATATTTTCTGTGCAATCTGTTCCAACGGCACCTGCCAATTTACTGCGCCAATCTCATATGCCACCTTGGGCATACCATAAACGATACAGGTCTTCTCATCCTGTCCTATCGTGCGTGCACCTGCATTTTTCATCGCCAAAAGTCCCTTGGCGCCATCGCTTCCCATCCCTGTCATCAGCACACCAATCGCTTCTTTTCCCGCTGTGCGTGCCACCGACTCAAACAGTGCATCCACTGACGGACAATGCCCAGTCACACGCGGACCATATTTGCATTCCACCTGATATCTGCCATTGATCTTCACAACCCGCATCTGTTTATCCCCTGGCGCCAGAAGAATCTGACCAGGCCTTACCACATCTCCAGATACCGCCTCCTTCACAGAAACTTCCCCTTCACTGTCCAGGCGGCGAGCATACATCTGCGTGTAGCCTTCCGGCATATGCTGCACCATTACAATTCCTGGAATATCTTTTTTTAAGTTGCGCACCACTGTGGCAATTGCCTCTGTGCCCCCTGTCGATGCCCCGATTGCTATAATCGACGTCGCTGTAGTGTGTGTCTCCAATGCGCGATTGTTGGCACATTTTAACATCCGTGTCAATGCTGGCGCAGACAACTTTTTTGCCGCTTTTAACCACTCACCACCCGCTAATTTTTTTAGGCGATTACAAATATTTTCCTGTTCGAGCAATGCAAAGTTTTTCCCACAAGCGATAAAATCTCTCGCCCCTGCATGATATGCAGCATCCTCATACTGTGGTTCTGCAATTACGAGCGTCGCAGTACTGCGCTGTGGCATGAGCTTCTCCAAAAATGTAATCCCTGACATTCTTGGAAGATCATGACATAATAGCATCACATCTGGCTCACACTCAATAATTTTGTCCCGTGCTGTATACGCATTATTTGCTTCCGCCACAATTTCCAGATCCATATCCGCATCAAGTATCCCAACAAGATGCCTTCTCATCTCCAGATCTCCCACCACCAATAAAACCTTTAATTTTACCATATGCTTTCTCCTACATCACTTTTTATATATGGATGGTCTTATATACTGGAATCGGGTATTATTCTGGCTCATGGACTCCGTGGAACCAATAAAAAGGTACCCGCCGGGCGCCATCTTTTCATAAATATTGTTTAATAACCGCTCTTTTGTCGGATCGTCAAAGTATATCATAACATTCCTAATAAACACGACATGAAGCGGTTTTCTAAAGGGCAACGGATTCATCAAATTAAGTTGACGAAACAATACTTCCTTTCTAAGCTCGTCTTTTACACGATATTCATTGGCATTAATCTGTTTAAAAAAACGACGCACATACTGATTGGGCAGTTGTTCTACAGAATTTTTGGAATATACCCCCTTCACTGCTTTTTCAAGTACTTTTGTGTCAATATCTGTAGCAAGCACTTTTGTGTCCCACTCCGCCTGCTCTAGTCCTAAAAAATCTTTGCAGAGCATTGCGAGCGTGTATGGCTCCTCCCCTGTCGAGGAAGCAGCACACCAGATATGCCAATCTTTTGTATTTTCTGTGCGCATTTTCAACTCTGGAAAAACGGTCTGTTTTAAATACAAAAACTGTTCATACTCCCTCCAAAAATATGTATGGTTTGTCGTGAGGGCGTTCATCAGATCTTCTGCCTCCGGCCCTGTTGGAAACCGCTCCACACGGTCCATAAACTCATCGTAGGAGCTGTAACCTTTTCGCTGCATATAACTATCAAGTCTTCCCTGAACCAAAACCTTCTTTTCGTTTAAGTTAATGCCAGCTTTATTTTTAACATAAGCTGCCACTCTCTGAAACTCTTGTTCTGTTATCATTTGAAAAACCTTCTATCCACCTAATTTGTGTCTAATTATCACTTTATTTTGACAATTAGACACACCGTATAGATGATTATACCATTGAGCACTTAAATTGTCAAAATATTTGCTGTAAATCCATTTGCCTACAGTTTTCTATTTATAGACAATCTTTTCAGCCAAATCATCGGCTATTTCCTTGTCCAGAAGCGATGCTATGATTTCAAGAGAGAACGCAATTGCAGTTCCCATGCCGCGACTTGTAATGATATTTCCTGATTTTACCACTTTATCAAAACAAACCTCTGCGCCGGACAGCTCCTTTTCCATTCCAGGATAAATACATGCTTTTTTCCCTGCTAATAGACCCATATGCCCAAATATGCTAGGCGCTGCACAGATTGCCGCAATCAACTTGCCATTTTCAGAAAACTTCCGAAGCTGTTCTGTCAATTTTATGCACGCCTCAAGATTCTTCGTTCCTGGCATACCGCCCGGACAGACAAGAATATCAAAGCTATCAAAATCAAGTGCATCAATCCCTGTGTCCATCGCCACAGAAATACTATGGCTTCCTGTGACATGTGATTTGTTATCAACTGCGACACAGACCGTCTTAATCCCTGCGCGCCGCAGCAAATCCACCACTGTGAGCGCCTCAATCTCCTCATAACCTGTTCCAAAAAATACCGCTGCTTTTTTCATAATTGTTACCTCTCTTTCTAAAGTATACGCAAAAAATCTTTCAGCAAACTTATTTTGTAACAGTTCAGATACCTTCACTGTTACAGTCAAAAATCCATGCAAAATCGCCAAATCAAACAAAGTTCGGTTTGCGATGGATTTTTACTTGCAGCCGCCACGTTGTCTTATGGTATTTGCAGCAAAGTGCAAATACCTGTCTGAACCGTTATTCTATTTTAACATATTTTGTACAAAATTGCCAACTGTGCGGCTGGCAATTTTATGAAAGAATTTGCATCCTTTATTTCCGATTTTGCAAATTTTCCTATAAAATATTATGGTATAATAATTTTAGGAAAATGCAAATAACAGACAGCAATTCCGTAATGACGAATCGCTGCAAAAGGAGGAACACATGAAAAAGAAAACAATGTTAGCAGTTCTTTTGGTTGCTGCCCTATCCTTCACTGGATGCAGTGCTAATACAGACCAAACTTCTGCGGACACAAACACTGTAGAAACAAAAGAGTCAACTGTAGAGACGAAAGAATCATCAATTCCCGAGACTGCTGTCGAGGAAAACCCAAATCAAACACCACCACAGACAAGCGCTTTTCCGCTGCCTACTGCCGCGGAGGACGCTGGCATTTATGTGGAACCCATTCCAAATCTTTCCGATAATTTTATCCGTGGAATGGATGTGTCTTCTATCCTTGCAGAAGAAAAAAGTGGTGTAAAATACTACAGTGCAGACGGAAAAGAACAGGATGTATTTACCACAATGGCTGAAGCTGGCGTCAACTATGCGCGCATCCGCGTCTGGAATGATCCTTTTGATGAAAATGGCAATGGATATGGGGGCGGAAATAACGATTTGGCAACCGCTATTGCACTTGGAAAACGTGCTACAGAAAACGGTATGAAAGTCTGCATTGATTTTCACTACTCGGACTTTTGGGCAGATCCTTCCAAACAGATGTGTCCCAAAGCGTGGGTTGATTTCTCTCTCGAAGAAAAATCAAATGCTCTGTATGAATTTACCAAGGACAGTTTAACACAACTTTTGGAAAACGGCGTTGATGTCTGTATGGTTCAAGTTGGAAATGAGACCAATAACGGCATGGCAGGCGAAACGCAAATTCCCAATATTGCAAAGCTTATGAGTTCTGGCAGCAAAGCAATTCGTGAAGTCGCAAAAAGTTATGACAAAGATATTCAAGTAGCATTGCATTATACAAATGCAAATGACTATGACGGTATTGACTCTATTTTGTACAAACTCGCCTCTTTTCAGGTAGACTATGATATTTTTGCGCTGTCTTACTATCCGTACTGGCACGGCACTTTTGAAAATCTTCAAAATGTTATGGCCAACATTCAAAATAAATATGGCAAGAAAACACTGATTGCCGAGACTGCTTACTGTTATACTGCAGAAGATACTGACGGTTCGGGAAACAGTGTTAGTGAAACGGATTTGATTGACGCCTACGGCGCCACTGTTCAAAGCCAGTCTACCGCTCTGCGCGATGTCTGTGCCACCGTTAATGATGCGGGTGCGCTTGGTGTCTTTTACTGGGAAGGTGCCTGGATTGCGGTCGGTGATGTAAACGCTGACAATAGCCCTATCTGGGAAGAATTTGGCTCCGGCTGGGCAAGTAGCTATGCGGCGGCGTATGATCCCAATGATGCCGGAAAATACTATGGCGGTTGCTCCTGGGATAATCAAGCGTTATTTGATGCAACTGGAAAACCGTTGGAATCCTTAAATACTTTTAAGTGGTTAAAATATGGCACGAATGCCGATCCTGCAATTGATATGATCCATATTCCAACTGTCACATGCAATATCGGTTCCAACGTGGAGATGCCTAAGACCGTGGATGTTGTCTACAACAATCGTGCCCTAAATGCCTCTATGCCTGTCGAATGGTATGAGGAAATGGTGCTCAATATTGATACCTCCAAAGCTGGGACTTATGAGATCACGGGAAGAATCCTTGACGAAAATGCCGCTTCGGACAATCAAACTGAGGTCTGTTGTGTCGTCAATGTGGAGAGACTCAATTATGTGTCCAATCCAAGCTTTGAAGATTCTGATACTTCCATGTGGAAAATCTCTTATGAAGGAGACAAAAATCCAACTGACTTTCAACAGAAAGAAGGCGACGCACACACTGGCGAATATGCCTTCCATTTCTGGTCAGAATCTGATATGTCTTTTAACATTGAACAGGAATTTGAAGATCTAGAACCTGGAACCTACGAGCTCAAAGCATATTTCCAAGGCGGTGACATTGATGAAAGTGCTCAGATGGAACTTTATGCCAATATTGATGATACAATTGTCTCGGATGCATTTACTGCACAGGGATACGCAAACTGGCAGGAACCGACAATCTCCTCAATAAAAGTTACAGATGGCAAATTAAAAATTGGAATCCGCATTCAGTGTGGTGCAAAGGGCTGGGGAACAATTGATGATTTTACACTGCATAAAATTGACTAAATAAATTTTCTAAGAAACTGTAAAGAAATAGCGTAGCTTATTTTCTTTGCACAGGTCTGTACATAATGATACTCACGGTCAATGAAATTTGCCGTGAGTATCACAAATCTTAAAAATACCGCTCCATTAACGGTTGGAGTCTATATGCCAACATTCCTATCAGACAGCCAGTCACAAGTCCTGCCGTCAGCAAAACTGGGACATAAAATGTTATCTTTAGATTCTGTACCACCAGCACTGCAACTGCCAACTGCCCTAGATTATGACTAACTCCGCCAACAATGCTAATCCCTGTAATAGAAAACCAATTTGTTTTCTTGAAAAGAAACATTGTAAACAAACTTAAAAATCCACCTGCAAGACTGTAAATCATCATAGACATACTTCCGAATAAAAAAGAAACTAACACAATTCGCATCCCTTGTATTGCAAACACCTGACCAACCGGAAGTCGATACAGTGCAAGAACAATCACAAGATTGGCAAGGCCAAGTTTTATCCCTGGCAATCCAAAATGAAATGGAATCAATGCCTCCACATATCCAAATATCATTGCCAACGCAGTCAACATGGCACAGTGCGCTATGCTTTTTGTATTCATATCCACCTCCAAAATCAAGTAGGAAAGGCGAGACTTCCCTACTCACCGCGCGGGGTGCGTGCAGCAAAGCTGCTAATTTCCTTACGCACCCCTGCACACAAAAAATCTGATTTATGGAACAATCACATCCACCTGCTGCGAATGTCGTTCCCCTATCACTTCGACCACTAATTTATGGGGCAGACAGATAATTGTCTGACCACCATTTTTAATTGGTTTATACTCCATACAATACTTGTCTGGACAATCTGCTTCTGCCATGTATACTGTGCCATTTTCTATTACAACTCTGTTCAATCCCAATGATTCATCCACTGTAATAGTCTGATTTTGAGACAGATAATACTCTCCATACAATCTCCCATCGATTGTAATGCGAACAGTCTCTCCCGCACTCCTCCCAGAGGGCAAAATCAGACATACAGATATTACAATAATAAAAAGTATTATAGCAATTAACAAAAAATCCTTTTTTTGAAACATTGATTATCCTTTCTTTGCATGTAATACAAGTCTATACAATCGAGTAGGGAAGATTCATCTTCTCGCTGCATATTTCCTTTCCGCATCCATGTGCATATTAAAAAATGACATGTTTCCTATCCATGCCATTTTTAACCGTGCGGCTGCGCAAAGAACTGTTCAGAAATTTAATATGCAATAATCTCATACCCGTCTTCTGTGACTAAAACTTGTATCTCCCACTGTGCCGAGGGCAAGCCATCTTCCGTATAAACTGTCCATCCATCATCATCTGAAATATAAATGTCCTCTTTTCCCATATTAATCATTGGCTCTATTGTAAAGACCATTCCTGGCACCATCAACATTCCAGTATCCTTTTGACAGACATAGCTCACCCACGGGTCTTCATGAAATTCTAGTCCGACACCATGCCCGCCGATTTCCCGCACTACAGAGTATCCGTTCTGTAGTGCAAACTCGTGAATAGCAGCACCCATATCTCCAATTTTTCTCCACGGTTGAACATACTGTAGGCCAATTTCAAGACTTTGTTTGGTAATCTCCACCAGACGCTTTTTCTCCGCAGAAACATTTCCAATACAGTACATTCTAGATGAATCTGAAAAATAACCTTTATATTTTGTGGACACATCTACATTCACAATGTCTCCATCCTTTAAAATTTCATTTTTGGACGGAATTCCATGACATACAACATTGTTGATGGAAGTGCAGACACTTTTCGGATATCCTTCATAATTTAAGGTTGCTGCAATTGCATTGTATTTTTTGGTAATGCTGCACACCCAATTATCAATTTCCTGCGTTGATATTCCCTCCTGAATATGTTCATCAATATAATCCAAAATTTCTATATTAATCTTGGCACTTTCACGAATACCCTGTATTTGCACAGGATTTTTAATAATGCGTCTCGGTGGCACTAAAATGCACTTGTGCCTGTATTCATCCAATTTTTCATCAAAAGAACAGTGGCATTTTTTATACTTTTTTCCACTTCCACACCAACAATCATCATTTCTGCCCAGCTTTTCCTCCACTTCTATTTCAAAAGAGTTTTTATTGGACACCTTTTTGCGCATTAAATTATATTCCAAAATACTTTTTTGCATCGCCTTTATCTCCCCGTTTTCACCACATTTTTTAAGGTCGCATTCTAAACCACTTCTATCTTACACTTAGTTTGGTGATATGGCAAGAAAAAACTATTATTTCAGCATCTCCGAATGATTGATAATTGATGTATTATACAAAAATAAAATATCTGCCCCCACAAAATCCACATACGTCCCAATCCGTGCAGAATCAATATAGCGTAGGTCAATCAAGACAATCTCTCCATATGCCTCCAGCAAAAGTGGTGCAAAACTACTTGTATAGGAATCACGAAACAAAATCAGCCGTCTCTGCGAAGCTGCTTTGGGACTTCTAATAATCTGCAATGAAGACGCGCCGCCCACAAAGATATCATACTTGTCAAGACTCTTTCCATCCTCAAGTTTTTCTGTCTGATAAACTGTCTTCCAAATTGCCCCCTCCTCGTCTGGCAACAGTACAGTTCCTGCATTTTTCCCACTTAGCATATTCTCTTCCAAACTCCACACCCGCGCGGCGTCAGTCACTTCACTTGTGAGATAGATTATTGTGTCTGGTTCCATAGGCAACGCCGCCTGACCATAATAGACGCCGTAAAAATTTTGAATTTCATTTTTTGTAAATTCAGTTTGACTGTCCGCTGAAAACGACAAAAAATCACTTACGCCAAGTGCCTCCGCCGCGCGATATGCAACATCAAGAATCCGTTCTTGACGCCAATGGGTGTCTGTGTGATAATAGTCGTCAATTGTCAGCCCTGATACAATATCCATAAATTGAAATGTCGCATCCTGCGCACTATCTACGCCAAGCTCCTGTAACAATAGCGTATCCATACGTTCATAATCAATCGACGGAAATCCATTTTGTTTTGCCAGGAAATAATTTTTGTCCGGCACAATGGCATACCAAGCTGTCTGTTCTGGAAAATATTGTTGCTGTAACTTTTTCATTTTTGTTGCGAGCCGCTTTACAGATGCCTCGTTTAACGGATACTCTAGTTTTGACGCGTGACCATCCACAACATAGATATCATTATTTTCTTTCTGCTGCAACACATCATAGGCAAAATACGCCTTGACGCGCCGAAGCTTATCCCGCAATGGAAAATGATCGAGTAGATACTTTTCCGTATCGTCCATAAACGACTTGTCCATTAGATTTTTTATGGTCAATTTAGGCTTCTCCGCCAGGCGGCGACGCTCCGCACTAGAAATGGTCTTCTTGGGAGAAATCACCATAATAATCATCACACTTATTAGGCAGAAAACAAAACCATAGATTGTGACACGCTGTCTCCACTTACTTTCTTTCACAAAGGCACCTCCTATAACTGGATGCACACGTCCGCATAAAGAAATTTGTTGCTTGCGCAACCTACGGACGGCGCAAACGGAAACGACTAAAGTCGTTTCCTATAAAAAACATTAAAAACGGAAATACAAAAATGGATTAAACGAACCATCAATCAAGTAAGCAGTGCAAAGCACCATCACGCAAAACACCATTGCACCTGTCAGCACCTGGACTATTTTTTCTCCAATTCTAAAAGTTTGCATCCTCTCTTGCAGCTTCGTCCAAATCCACAGCGGCAGCGGCGTTGCGCCAATCAGCCCGATACACAATATCATAATTCGATTTCGCATCACATACGCATACACCGCGCGCTCCACACTTCCGGCATCTTGCGCGATATGGATTCCCTGCGCAAATAACGCCTGAATATCTGCCATAGCGTTAGACAAACTATCATTATGAAATATTAAAAAGCTCACAAGTATTACAAAAATTACATGTATATGTTTTAGAATACTTGTCCCGACTCCTACTAAATCCCGTTTAAAGATGCGTTCCTCATTCCTATTACCCACAGAAATTTTCTTGCTGCCAAACAGTCTGCTCACGCCCTTCTCCATCACAAGAAGCACTGCAAACAAAAGTCCCCACACAATAAAATTCCATCCCGCTCCATGCCATAATCCTGTGAAAAGCCAGACCACCAGAATATTCAATATCCATCTTGATATACGAACTCGATTGCCGCCCATTGGAATATAGACATAATCACGAAACCATGCGCCAAGCGTGATATGCCACCGCCTCCAAAACTCAGTTACACTCTGAGAAATAAACGGATATCGAAAATTCTCTGGAAACGAAAAGCCAAAAATCCCTCCCAATCCAATTGCCATATCAGAATATCCTGAAAAATCAAAATAAATCTGGAGTGACACTGCTATGGCATAAGCCCATGACAGCGCAAGATTACGTGTTCCAAGCGCTGCGACCTCCGCCACAAACTCACCAATAACATTGGCAATCAGCACTTTTTTCCCTAATCCAACAACAAAACGCACCACGCCCTGTCTAAATTTGACATAAAAATGAGAAAAATCAATGCCCTCTGTCAGAGTGCGTTCAATCTCACTGTAACGCACAATTGGTCCTGCAACCAACTGTGGAAAAAGTGTCACATACGCTGCATAAGTGACAAGGTTTTTTTGTCGCTCCACCTTGCCATGATACACATCCACACAGTAACTCACAATCTGAAAGGTATAGAATGAAATTCCAATTGGAAGCGCAATTGTCTTTATCCGAATACCAAATACAGTATCCATAAAAAAGTGAAAATATTTAAAGTAAAATAATACCACAAACGGCAAAAGAACAGACAGAATATAAAATATTCCGGCTGCCCTTCTTTCCCTATATCTGTCCATAAACCACAAAAGCATATAGGAAATCACAATCTGCGCAAACATGAGAAGAACATATACTGGTTCTCCCCATGCGTAGAACAAAAGCGACATCACAAGCAATACAAAATTTTTCCCTTTCTGTGGCACAACAAAATAGAGCAATATGGTAAATGGCAGAAATAAATATAAAAATGTAATACTGGAAAAAAGCATTGGTGCCTCTCCTATTTATATCGGATTCGTCTTCTCAAGCTTATCCGAAACCTTCATATTCCGCGCCTTGGCCGCTGCAATTGCATTCTCAAGCACTGCGGACGCTGTATCCTGCTGTCCCATCACAAAAAATATATCGTTGCCGACCAACACTGCATATTGTTGTTCTGCTGTGACACAAATCCATTTTGCAGGGTTAATATTGTCCATAAGCTGTTGGCGAATAGCTTCTGCATCCGCTTCATCTGCGGTTCTGATGTACACAGCGCTGTAAGCTATCGAGGACATCATAGACTCAGACAAATAAATGCCCTCAATACCGTTTAAGTCTGTCAGACCTGTATGATACGAGATCATATCTGTATCTCCTAAATCAAGCTCTGTCGTTGTCACTTGCATAGGGAGCAGGTCTTCTGCCACGCCCCCATATACTTCCTCCATAAATGCAGACACTTCATCTACGCTGTTTAGATGTACCATTCCTGCTGTGTCTGCATTCTCCTCGGTCGATACTTCGTCCGAAGTTCTATCGCCTCTCTTTCCACAACCTGTCAGCATTGACAGAGAAAGCATCATTATTGTTGCGGCAATTCCTATTTTATTCATGATTGTCCTATTTTTCATGCACAGTTACCTCCTTATTAAATAATAGCCACTCGAAATCTTATCCGATACTCCTATTGTTACCGTAATTTTTTATAAGTATTCATGTTACAGTTCAGCATCAATCATTGATTTTCTACTGCTTGTAATGTATAGACAACTCCTTCCTCCGCACCGTGTGGCATATCGTCAGTGAGTGTGAGTTGATAGGATTGTGACTTTTCTAATGTTATCACGCCCCCTGTAGTCAGCGCAGAACTAAAAATTTTAATCTCACTACCTGCCTGCACATCTGCTCTTTCCGATGCAGTTACGCTAATTGTATACAGAATACCACTATCTCTGTGAACATCAATGTCAAGAATTTCTGCAGTGACTGTAAAATTGTTACTTTTTTGTTCTGTCGCCCCCTCTGCAGTATCATATTCTTCATTCATGGCAGCCGGATGAATACTTTCCTCCAACACTATCTCATCTGCAAATTCCGCCGCTGCATACTCCGTTACTCTCGCTGTATCATCCATACCTGCTGTATTATTGTATCCTGGTGATACAATATCAGAATTGCTGCTGTTAGGAGAAAAATACCTCATAATGACTGGAATACTCAAAGCCACGCATACACATGCCGCCGCAAGACCTGCCCACATCTTAAAATGCCACTTTCTTTTAATAGATTTCTCAGGATGCAAACGCACAGTTTTTTCTTCTAGCCCTACCTCAATACGTGCCCACAGATCCGGTGCTTCACTGTTTACAAGCGCTCTGTATTCTTTTTCCAAATCCTTACTCATAACCGCATCTCCTCAACTTTTTGATCGCATTCTGATATCGCCAAGTTACTGTTCCAAGTGGAATTTTAAGAATATCTGCTATCTCCTGAAAAGTCAGTTCTCCCATAATTTTTAGATTCACAACTTCCTGCTCATTGGGCTTTAATGTGTCAAGCGCCTGCCGCAGACTGATATCTGAGAGCACTTTTGTCTCAACACACGCATCTGACACTGTTTCTGTCATTGTGTCAGCAAAATCCTCCGTCAAAATTTCCCGTTTTGTCTTTCTCATAAGGTCAACCGCCATATTGCGGGCAATTGCCGCCATCCATGCTCGGTGTCCATTCCCGCCACGGTATGTATCTGCAAGCCGCCAAAGTTTCATAAAAAACTCGCTGGTGACATCCTCTGCATCCTCACGGTTTGATACAGTCTGGAGTACAATGGAATAAATATATCCAAGATACGCCTCATATATTTCATGCAGTGCGCTCTTATCACCAAATTTCATGCGCTCCATACATGCATCGAACTGTTTTTCTTCCACGCTGACCCCCTCCCAATATTCTATATACGTTTCTTCTCACGTATTTTTATGGTACATTTTAACTATTTTTTGTAATTATGTAAATTTTTATGTAACAGTTCAGATAGGTATTTGCACTTTGCTGCAAATATCGTAAGACAACGTGGTGGCTGCAAGCAAAAATCCATCGCCAAAGGCGATTTTGCATGGATTTTTGTCCGTAACAGTGAAGGTATCTGAACTGTTACATTTTTATATCTCTGCATCCGTAGTTTTGCAAACCCACACACCACTTTTGTACTATAGACAAGACAATATCATAGAGATAAAATACTTGATCGCTCAAACAATAGGAGATAATTCTCGAACTGCATCTTGCAAAAATCGTGTTCGTGTTTCTTCAGAAATTTCATTTAATGATTGAATATGTTCATTTAATCGTACTTCTATGTTCAATGTTACCAAATATTCATTATACTCATCAATAAAAGGCTGATATAATTTTTTTGCTTTAGAATAAAACATCTTTTGATATTCAACAGGCCATGTTCCTTTTGATTCATGACCTGTAAAGGGGTCCATAATCTTGGGCATATAACAGATATTCCACGGTGCTTCAAACAGGAATATATTCTTTGTACGACCCCATATATGCGATACTTGATAATTATATATGTTTTTGTTGCGTTTTAATCCAGTTAAATCTTGTATTAGTTTGTGTGGAGCACTGTTATTTGTAGGGTCTTTCTTAACTTTGTAATTATCAAATAATTTCGCATACAAGTTTATATATAAATTTGTTCTATGTGCATCTCTACCATAGCCGCGGATATAAACTTGCTGATTCTGAAAAATTCGACTTTTTAAAGCCTCCCATTTTAACGTAACTTTATCAACAGAAGGAAAGATTATAGAAGAGATACCCCATTCCAAAAAAGATGCTTTATCAATCTTAAAATTTGCCAAAAATTGTTCATATGAGTCCATAAAAATAGTCTCCTTTATTGCATGCTGCAACTTAATACTACATTTACTTAATTAAAATCGGTTCCTGAAACACCTCACAATAGCGCTCCGCGCGCTCCCAAATCACAACATCTGGCTGATATCGGTCAAGCATATTGTATTGAAAATCTCGCGCATCCTCCCAGTAAACTTCCTTATAATATCCCTTGCAAATCTGTGACAAAAATCCGCCAAAGGAATCCCCAACATACAATAACACCTGATCATGATACTGCGCCTTGTCGGCTGATTCCGTCTCAAAAGCATACACAGTATCAATATTGTACTTGCCTGTCAAACCTGCCAGCATAACCAGATCGCCAGAATAATCTGTCGCATCTGTCCTGAAACGAACAGAGTCTATCTCTGCATGCGTGCCATAAACAGTCCTAAAAAATTCCTGCATATTTACAAAAGCCCCAATTTGATTGCTGTGAGAATCCGTACTGTAATAGAGCTGTGCCTTGTCCTTGTTCGCAAGCAATGCCTCCTTGGGATAGACAAATACCAAGTCTGTGTTCTCATGCAGATAATTTGCTAGTTGTTCTCCGCGAGAAACTTCGTTGACTCTTGCAATGGTATCCGGCATATTTTCCGCATAGATAATCTCCTTGTTTGGAATACACATTGTATAAAACTCAATGTTTCTTGCCGCCAAATGCTCCCTTGTTGCCGTCAGATTTGCCGCAATCGCCGCCATCTCCTCCTCTGTAAAATGGTTGATTCCCATATAATCCCAAATAGGATGTCCGTCAAGCTCCGTCTTATAAAAAAACATATTATTTTTTCCCATAAGAGTCTGCGTGGACTCAATATAAGTTCCTCCTGTGAGAAGTGAAGTCAACTCTGTATTAAAACCAATCAGTTTTGTCCGTCCGAACAAACTATCCGTAAACGTATTAATGCACTTTTGTAGTTTGGCGAATCCAGTTTCTTTCGACGCACTGTTCTGTCCTGCCTGTGCGTTATCTTTATTGTCTGCCTGTGTCCCGTTGATTAAAGTTCCATTCTGCTCTAAGATTGCTTGCTCCTCGTCTGTTAGCTCGTTCTCCTGCTGACTTGGCAGCAGATTGCGCACCACAGTCACAAGCGGTATCGCCAATATAAAAACGAGAAAAGCAATTGTAATCCATTTATCTCTGTTCTTCATTTTAATCTCCTACCCTTTCCAATGTATCCAAAAACATCATTAGAAATTAAAGTATATAAACGGGTTGTAGGCATTGTTACAGATAAATGATACACTAACCACTAGACTCACTACAATACCTGTAGCATAGACAACCTGCCATATTCGACTGTTTTTCATTTTCTCATCAATTCGCGGCATAATAGGCGCACAGCCAATAATTGCAAATACAAAGTATATCCAATTCTGTGCAATATATGCCCATACTGCCTTGTCAATTATTCCCTTTGCGCCAATGCCAAACATTGCCTTGATGTACAAAAAAGCATTCCCCATGCCTGTAGAGCGAAAGATCACCCAACCGATAATAACCAGCAGCATAGTGTAGAGATGCCCCCACCAATAATTTTTTTTGCTAAGACCTGTCAGTTTCTCCGCGGTCAGGATTACAAAATACATCAATCCCCACGCAATAAAAGTCCAGTTTGCACCATGCCACATTCCTGTCAGCAACCACACAACAAAGAGATTTAACACCAACCTTGGCTTAGAAACCCTGCTGCCCCCCATTGGAAAATACACATAATCCCGAAACCATGTCTGCATGGAAATATGCCATCTGCGCCAGAATTCTGACACAGTCCTGGAAATATAAGGATAGTTAAAATTCTCCTCAAAATGGAATCCAAACATCTGGCCAAGACCAATTGCCATGTCAGAATATCCTGAAAAATCAAAAAAGATTTGCAGTGTATACGCAATTGCGCCAAGCCAAGCCATTCCCATAGACGCCTGAAATTCGTGATTGATAATCAGCCCAAACGCATTGTCCGCAATCACTGCCATATTGTTTGCAACAAGCACTTTCTTACCAAGACCAATACAAAATCTGGTCACGCCTGCCGAAAAGTCTGCAAATGTCTCAACACGGTGTTCAATCTGATCCGCAATTGTCTCATAGCGCACAATTGGTCCTGCAATCAACTGCGGAAACAATGCAATATATAACCCTACCTGTAAGGGATTTCTCTGTACTTTACCACGGCGACGATACACATCAATCACATAGGACATCGCCTGAAACGTGTAGAATGAAATTCCTATTGGCAATGGCACAATTGGCACTGGAATATTTGTATGCAGAAACCGGTTGATCTGCAAAACAGTAAATTCACTGTACTTAAACCACCCTAGTGTGCCAATATTAACCACCACCAACAATACAAACAGCACTGTAACCACTGCCTTTTTATCGCGAAACACATCCACATATATCCCAAACATCCAGTTGACGAGAATTGTTGCAATCATCAAAAAGACATATGTGGGTTCTCCCCATGCATAGAAAAAGAGACTTGCAATTAGCAAAAATATATTTTTCAACGTTTTTGTCTTTCTCAACAATGCATAGTAGACCACAAGCACAATCGGAAAAAATACAAACAAAAAAACCTCACTTGGGAAAAGCATCTCACATTTCCTCCCGCAACGTTATCTCGCCGTCAAACACCGTCTCCGCAGGACCTGTCATATAGACAATGTTCTTTGTTCGATCCCACTCACACAGAATCTCACCGCCTAGAACCTTCACCGTAACTTTCGTGTCTGTCAAACCGTTTAGCACGCAGGCAACAACTGTTGCACAACATCCAGTTCCGCAGGCAAGTGTCTCTCCCGTTCCTCGCTCCCACACGCGCATTTGCACGTTCTTTCTGTCCATAACCCGCACAAATTCCGTGTTAATACGCTCTGGAAACCGCGGGTGGTTCTCAAAATGTGGTCCTTTTTTTTCTATCTCAAAATTCCTGATATCAAATTCTTCTGGCACAGTATTCAAGAATACGACTGCGTGAGGATTGCCCATCGATACACAGGTCATCCTATACCGTTGCCCGTCCACTTCGATTTCTTCATCAATGACCTGCTTATTTTCAGACACCACTGGTATTTCACTTGCGGTCAAGATCGGCGCTCCCATATTGACTCTTACAGTCGATACTTTGCCGTCCTCACCCAACACAAGATCCAGATATTTCACCTGTCCAAAACTTTCTATTGTAATATTTGTCTGATCTGTCAGACCGTAATCGTACACATACTTTGCCACACAGCGGATACCATTACCGCACATCTGTGCTCTTGTCCCATCCGCATTGTACATCTCCATCTCAAAACTTGCGTTCTTTCCTGGATTAATAAAAATTACACCGTCTCCACCTATGCCAAAATGCCTGTCACTGAGCCGCCTTACAAGCTCCGGCTTTTTGTCTGTGGCAATCTGCTCCACAAAACCATTGACATAAATATAATCATTTCCACACCCATGCATTTTTGTAAATTTCATCGCTATACCTCTTGCGTGTATCAACACGCATACCAATCAATTGTTTGAAAGCGAACTTCTTTCAAACCTTTTCCTCTCATGTTTCTGACCAACTCCAGTTGAGCACTTCTGTGTCCCCTTCTGTGTTGTCCTCGCTAATCTGCACTGATATAAGCTGTAAATCCTGAAAAGCCCTGATTGCATGTTTCTGTCCCCTTCTAATCGAAATGGAATCGCCACGTGACAGTTTCATCAGGCATCCATCTACAACAAGCTCTCCCTCTCCATTTGCCACTGTGATAACTTCATCTTTATAACGGTGTACGTGATAGTCCTGCGCACACCCTGCATTGATAGTGACATGCTTTGTGAGAGATTTTGTCCCGTCTGCATACTGACTGTAATCGTACACTTTATACTCTCCCCAGCGCCGCTCCTCATACATTGGCCGGTTATCAATATTCTCCACATAAGACTTGATATAAGAGCTTTTATGCTTATCAGATACTAAAATACCATCTTGCCCCGCCGCAATCACTAGATTTTGTGTACCAAGTGCCACAACAGGAATTGACAGCTCATTGATCACATGGGTATTGATACACTCCTCCCCCATAATCACATCTCCAATACTTTCCTCCTGCATCTCCTCAGTGAGTGTATTCCATGTGCCGATATCCTTCCACGCACCATTGTACGGAATGACAGCAAGTGCATCCGCTCGCTCAACCACCTCATAGTCAAAACTATCTTTTTTCAGACTGGTATAGTGCTTGATAACGTCCTCAAATTCCCTACTCTCTAAATAATTGTCTGCAATCCCCATCAAATACTTTAACTTAAAGGCAAACACACCTGCATTCCAGAGCGCACCTTGTTGAATCAAAGCTTTCGCTGACGCCTCATCCGGTTTTTCCTTAAATCCTGTCACGCTTCCGCCCGCCCCTGGTATGATATAGCCATATTTTTCAGAGGGATAGGACGGCGTAATGCCCATTAAAACAATGTCCATACCGCCCTGCTGCACCCGCTCATCCATTTTCTTAAAAGTTTCAAAATACTCCACATCTACATAAGGGTCCACTGGAAGCACAATGACCGTCTCCTCCGGGTCCATCTGTTTTTTTGATTCCAAATAGGAAGCCGCAAGCACAATTGCCGGAAAAGTATTCCTGCGCTCTGGTTCCACCACAACATCCACATCATCTGGCAACTGTCCCCGAATAGATTCCACCTGCGTAGCTGATGTCGCCACAACAATACTCGCATGGATTCCCGCCTGTGTAATTTGCCGATACACACGCTGAACCATAGATTCGTGACCACCGTTTGCATCACTGAGCAGTTTTAGAAACTGCTTTGACCGGATTTCATTGGAAAGGGGCCAGAGACGCTTTCCCGATCCACCTGATAATAAAACGATATTCATACTTCTCTCCTTCCACTCTACTCACTTTAATGCCAGAAGCATCTGCGCCGTCTCAACAAGATTCGTGCCATTGTCCATACTGTGTTTTTGCAGATAGCGGTGTGCCTCCTCCTCTGTCATATTATTTCTTGTCATCAGCAATTGCTTTGCACTTGTTATAACGGCTGCATCCTTCTCGTCGCGAACCTTCGGCTTTTCACGCCGCTTCTTTCTGCGCCGGACAATTCCCTGTGACAGCATATCAACAGTACTCACTAACTCATGTACTTTCAGTGGCATTGCGAGTCCAATAATTTCATCTCCTTGCACCTCTGTCAAAACACGCTGTGACGCCATCACCACCATCTCAAACCCCTCCGGCAGATTGCACTTTAACTCTACACAAATCATGTCTGTCAGCCGATAACCCGCAATGACAATCCCATCATGAAACTCATCTGCATGGCTCAATGTCTGTGCGCCAGAGGTGCAGACTGCTGTCACGCCAAATCCGCTTTTCACCAAAATATTCTTAATGCTTTTCGCATCCTCAATTTTGGCAAAAGCTACTATAATATTCGTCAACTGTACACCTCCAAATCTTACAAAACTGTATACAAAGGTGTACTTATATCTTATATAAATAGGATTCAATCTCCCAGCTTGTCACCTGTGCATCATACTCTTTCCAAGCCGCAATTTTTGATGCATAGTATTGTTCAAACACACGTTCTCCAAGCAATTTTCTTAAAAGCGAGTCCTTCTTCATCTCTTTACACGCTTCCAGTAAATCCGTAGGAAGTTTTCTAATACCGCGCTGTAATGCCTCCTCCTCCGAAATCACATTGATATTATCCAACACTTTCTCCTCTGGCTCAATCTGATTTTTAATACCATCAATCCCTGCCATCAGGCAAGCTGCAATCGCCAGATAAGGATTGGCCGAAGGGTCTGGGCTTCTCAGCTCAATCCTTGTGTGTTCTCCACGAATATTTGGCACTCGTATCAAAGTGTTTGCGCCAAGTGTGCTCCATGCAATATACACAGGCGCCTCAAAACCAGGCCGCAGTCGCTTATAGGAATTGACCAGTGGATTTGTCACAGCACAAATGCCCTTGACATGCTTCATCAGTCCCCCCATAAAATAATAGGCTTCCCTGCTCAGCCCATTTTCATCGGTCGGATCATCAAAAATATTTTTCCCGTCCTTACTCAATGACATATTAATGTGCATGCCAGAACCACAAAACTCCATTCGCGGTTTTGGCATAAACGTTCCATGCAAACCGTGATGTTTTGCAATGGTCTTAACTGCAAGCTTAAAGGTCATAATATTATCTGCTGTTGTAAGGGCCTCATCATACCGAAAATCTACTTCATGTTGAGACGGTGCCTTTTCGTGATGTGATGCCTCCACCTCAAAGCCCATGTCCTCTAAAGTAAGCACAATGTCACGCCTGGCATTCTCACCGTTGTCGAGCGGTCCCATATCAAAAAAGCCCGCCTGCTCATTGGTGTTTGTTGTAGGTCTGCCATTTTCATCTGCATTGAACAAAAAAAACTCGCACTCTGGTCCCACCTCAAAGGTATATCCCATCTCTGACGCTTCCCGCAGCGCTTTTTTCAGAATATAACGACAGTCACTCTCAAACGGCGTGCGGTCTGCGCGGTACACATCACAGATAAAACGCGCTACTTTTCCCTGCTGAGGTCTCCAGGGAAAGATTGTGAACGTATCTAAATCTGGATACAAAAACATATCCGCATTATCTGTTGGCAGCATTCCCTTAACAAGCGAACAGTCAAACATGCAGTCATTGTTGAGTGCTTTTTGAAGTTGGCTTGATGTGATCGCGACATTCTTAAAGTTTCCCTCAATATCTGTAAACTGCATTCGGATAAACTCCACATCCTCTTCCTCCACCATTGCGATAATATCCTGTTTTGTATACTTTGCCATATTCTGTATCCCTTTCCTTTCAAACTTTTTGTCAACCCCAAAGCATATTCCGAGCATGACCTTCATACCATTATAAAAAGAACAAAAATGGAGTCGTTACATGAGCTCTAACACCAAAATCGTTGTACTTCGCTCAAAGGAAATCGTCTATGCACTTGTGCTTCTGGTTGTAAGTGTACTTATTATAATGGTTGCAGTCTCTCTTCTTATGCCTTCCAAAGACACTGCTTCCCCTGTTCCTGCCCAGAACGCAGAGGAGACGCCTGAACAGGCGCCGCTGCAAAATCCTTCTCAGACCGTGCCGAACACTGCTCCTTCGACTACAACGCCAGCCGGAATAAACCAGACTTCCAGCACTGTAACTGACACAAATACAACTGCTCAGAACACTTATGTTCCTGGCATTTATTCCAGCACACTGCTTCTTGGCGCTGCAAATGTGGAGCTGCAAGTTGCTGTAGACAAAAACCACATTAATTCCATCACCTTGACAAACCTTGACGAGTCCGTGACGACCTTATATCCGTTGATGAGTCCGACTCTTTCAGAACTCTCAGCAGTCATATTGTCCGAACAAAGCATCGAAAATGTCAGTTACGGCGAAGAAAACCGCTATACTTCCATGCTGCTAATGCAGGCAATCACCGCCGCGCTAAACAAAGCCACCGTGTCAGAGAATGCAGACCGTCCTGAAACTGGAACGCTTTATTAACTTGCTTACGTCCTTGCTTCTGCCAGCATTCTTTCAAGTTCGTTAATCTCAAAATTGTAAAGTTTATCGCAGAACTGACACCGAACCTCAACCTGCTTGCCGTCGTCAATCATCTCCTGAATATCCTTTTTTCCAATGCTGATGATTGCCCGTTCCACACGCTCCCGACTACAGTCACAATAATACTGTGCTGGTATCGTATCGTTGATTTCCAGTCCCAGATCACCCAAGAGAAGCTCAAGAAGCTGTTCAGGAGTATTGCCAGCATCAAGAATATTGGTCACACTGTCCATTATCTTGAGCTTTTCTTCCAAGGCATTGATTGTCTCATCCTCCGCAAAGGGCATCAATTGAATAATAAAACCACCCGCCTGCTTTACTGTATTATCCTTCTCCATCAGCACACCAAGCCCAACTGCAGATGGCACCTGTTCTGACGTTGCAAAATAATAGGTGAGATCCTCCGCAATCTCGCCTGTCTGCAACTGTGTCTGACCAACATAAGGTTCTTTTAATCCCATATCCTTAATAACACTGAGAATCCCATTCCCCACAGCACCGCCCACATCCAGCTTTCCAAGTGCGTTTGGCGGAAGCATTACTTGTGGTTCTAAGGCAGTTCCCTTAACATTTGCGTTCGCATCTGCTGTGACCGCTAGTCCGCGCACAGGACCATCACAATGAATCTGTAGCGTCAGTGCATCTTGCTCTCCTTTCAACATACTGCCCATCATAGCTCCCGCCGTGAGCAGCCGCCCTAGAGCAGCCGTAATCACAGGACTTAAATTATGAATGCTTCGCGCCTCCTCCACAAGTGCACGCGAAGTTATTGCAAAAGCCCGAATCTGTGCATTTGCCGCCGTTGCCCGCACAATATAGTCTTTCATATTCATTCTCCTTCTATTTCATTCCTTCATTTTTTCCTGCGCAATGCAATAAATGCGCTCACTCCTGTCTGTCACTTCCCTCAATGTATCTGCATCATACGCTCTGACAAATGCCAACCCAGAATCCTCTATCAACGTTCTCATTTCTTCTAGTGTATATCCCCGCTGGAAATGTACTTCCTGAAACCGCAAAAAGCGCTCCTGACCAGACAATAATGCTTCTTTTTCCTTTATAAATAAAGTCAAGTCATACTCATTAATACCCGTTTCCGTATCAAAATAATTCTCCCAGATAAAGCTGCAATCCTCTCGGTTTTCCGCAATCACACTGTCACCAATCACTGTTTCATATTTGTATCTTGTGTTAAAATCAAAGAAAAAAATCCCTTTTGGGTCCAAATAATTGTTGACTAATCGAAAACACGCTGTCAAATCTTCCTCTTCCAACAGATAGTTTATGCTGTCACACACACTCACGACTGCTCGTACTGTCCCATACAACTCAAAAGTTCGCATATCCTGATTAAGATAAAGAATATCCTGCCCCGACTGTTCCCTTTTACCGCAGGCAATGTCAAGCATCTCCTCAGAACAGTCCACACCAATCATATCAAATCCTTTTGCGGCAAGAAGCTCTGTCAATGTCCCTGTTCCACAGCCAAGGTCAAGCAACAATCCATCCTGAATTCCAAATGATTCCAGTACCTGTACAACATTATCGCGCCATTGTTCATAGGGAATCTCATCCATCAGCTCATCATACACTTCAGCAAATCCTGTATATGCTTCCATTCCTATCACCTTATATTCCATAAATCAATAAGCTTTATACTGGCAGTCGAAAAACTGACCACTCAGTAAATACTCACAACATATTTTACCTGTCATAAATATAATAAATATGCAAATTCAAAAAGCGACTTTCCAAACAAAACTATGCCCCTAATTTTAATGAAATAAAAAATCCAACTACAAGTAACACAACACCTGTGAGAATCTCTACAATACCAATAGAGCCCACTTCCATCATAATTAAAATTGCAAACGGAGACGCCACAATCAGCCCAATAATCGCCCAGTAAGTAACCAGTGGATATTTCTTTAACATAAATTCAATGAGCTTTGCCACTGCGACAACACCAACTACCACGCCAATTCCAAATGGCACCAGCACTACAAATGTATCCAACATCGCCGCGATATTAAAATCCTTCAATGCATTAATAAAATTGTTAATGGTATCAATAATTGTGTTGTAATAGCCAAGAATCATCATAATCATTGAGCCGCTCACACCCGGAATCACCATTGTTGCAGCCGCAATAATACCAACGCCAAAGAGCTTAATCACATTGAAAATACTAAATGAAATATCTGCACTGGCATCACCGCCCTCACCGACAAGAGCAAAGCCAACTACCATAATAAAAAACAATATAAACGCAAGAATCTGTGGAATCCGAATGCTATTTCCTTTGACCTTGCCATAAATAACGGGCAATCCACCCAAAATCAAACCGATAAAAAATAGATTGGTCTGTAATGGAAACCGCGGAAACAACACCTCTGAAAAAATCTTTGCAAAAATCGCAATTGACAGCAACATACCAATCCCAATTGGAACAAGCAGCGCAATTGCCTCTTTCATGCGCTTGATAAAATGTGTCAACACTAAGATCAACTTGTCATAAATACCCATTGACACCATCATAGTCCCGCCGCTGACACCAGGAATTACATTCGCAATTCCAATGACCATACCCCTTAAAATATTTACAATTATCTCTTTCATACTTTACTCTGTAATCCTTTCTTGTTGTTTTCCTTATATTTAGAAGCTGTAGAAATTTTTTTGCTTTAAAAATGCTGCAAGAAACGCAAGCATCTTGTCCATCTCCTCATCTGTCCCAATAGATATGCGTAGATAGTTGGCAATGCGCGGCTTGTTCCAATATCGAACATATATTTTGTTTTTGCGAAGCGCTTCAAAAATTTCCTGTGCAGGAACTGTTTTGTGCGCAGCAAAGATAAAATTCGTCTTGGAATCGCCAAATATAAAGTCAAGTTTTGCAAGTTCCATTTTGGTGCGTTCTCTCGTCGCAACTACCTTCGCAATATTTTTTCTAAAATATACCTCATCTTCCACTGATGCCACGCCCGCCGCAATTGTCAATGTATTCATTGTATAAGAATTGAAGGAAAATTTCACATCATTTAAATACCGAATTAATTTCGGACTGCCCATTGCATAGCCAATGCGCATTCCAGCCAGAGAACGCGACTTTGAGAAGGTCTGCACCACAAGCAAATTATCATATTTTTCAATGAGCGGTACACAGCTTGAACCACCAAAATCCACATACGCCTCATCAATTATAACAACCGAATCTTGATTCGCCGCAATAATCTCCTCAAGAACTGACTTTTCTGCCATCATCCCCGTTGGCGCATTGGGGTTTGCCAGAACAATGCCACCATTTTGTCTTTTGTAATCATCTTTTCTGATGCAAAAATTTTCATCTAATGCCTGACATTCATAGGGTATCCTATACAAATCTGCCCATACATCATAAAAGGAATATGTGATATCTGGGAACAAAATCGGCTTCTCAGAATGAAAAAAAGTTAGAAAAGACATGGCAAGCACATCATCAGAACCAACACCGACAAATATTTGACTGCTGTCAAGTCCATAATATTGCGCAAGTATATTCACAAGCGCTGACACATTCGAGTCAGGATATTTGCGCAGTATCTCACAATCAAAATTTCGTATCACTTCGGCGACACCTGGCGCAGGAGGATATGGATTTTCATTGGTATTTAACTTGATCACATTCCGATCTTTGGGCTGTTCCCCCGCCACATAAGGCACTACTTTCCGCACATAATTTTCCCAGTTCATTACAGTTTGCCACTCCTTTTTAATTTGTTCTGTTCTATCTGCCAAAACAATAATCTCATCATAACAAATTTTGGAAGTTTATGCAATGTCTGTTGACTCCAAAAGAATTTCATTCTAGTATTAAAATATAGTATATTTTTCCAGGAATATGAAATCCTTATACTAAAGCGGAGGTTCAATATGTATTATCTCAAGATTTTTGTCAAAACTTTTTTGTCGCTTTTTGCCATAATGCGTGTCACAGGAATGTCAACAAAAAATCCATGTTCACTCATTCTATTTTTAATTCTGCTGTATGTATTTACAAAACTTCACAGTGATCGGGTTGAAAGCCACATTGTTTCTGGGGATATGACCCTTTCCATCCTCATCAGTGTGCTTTTTAGTATTTTTACAATCTCAGCAACCTATCAGACAATATTAGGAGACATGACAAGTGTACTCTTCTGCGCTGGCATTTTGCTCTTAACAGGAATTGGACTCTTGATGGTCTATTACTATCTGACCATCTGGTTTTTACAGGCGGCATCTAGTATGACGCTCACTGGCTCAGGCTACTCTTACGCGTGGATTCCTTACATGGCCGCTCTTATCTGCTTCCTGTGTTGGCTGCCTTATTTTTTATATGAATATCCTGGTGTAATGACGCCGGATAGCATCAATCAGTATGCACAGGTCATTGGTGCCTATCAGCTAAGTAATCACCACTCTATCGTACACACAGCACTAATTGGTCTTTTTTATAAGATTGGTCTTTCAATAACACGAGATATTCATACAGGGCTTGCGCTGTATACAATTGCACAGATGGTTTTTATGGCACTTTCCGCCGGATATGTCGTTCGGACGTTGCAAAAAGCAGATGTTATCACGCCTGTAGTACTTCTGACAATAGGGTTTTATGCATTGATGCCTTACAATGGCGCGTATGCCGTCACCATCTGGAAAGATATTCCTTTTGCAGGTTGCATGACAATTTTTGCTGCCGCCTTAATGCGGTTCTTGTTGCGGGGGAGCTTCGCTGCCTCCTCCGACACCATTCCAAAACTGCGAATTAGTGAATATTTTACCCTGCTAATTCCCTATGTTCTGTCAGGCACTTTGCTCTGCCTTTTACGGACAAACGGGTGGTATGTCTTTGTGATATCTGTTCCGTTTATTTTAATTGCATATCGCAAATGGCTTAAAGTGATGCTTCCCGTTCACCTAATCATACTGGTGTTTGTCCTGTTTGTGAAATATCCTGTCATGCATGTATATGAAATTCCACAGGCAGACTTTGTTGAATCGCTATCCATTCCTGTGCAACAGATTGCCCGCGTCATTGCAAATGGAGAGTCTCTTACAGAGAGCGAAACTACCTATATTCAGCAACTAATGGATTTCGATCAGGTTTCTACTGCCTATCAGCCTAATTGTTCGGACAATATCAAAAATCTAATTCGCCAGAAAGGAAATTCTTTTCTTGCATCAGACAAAGCCGAATTTTTTAAAATGTGGTTCTCCATTGGCATAGAACACCCAAAGACATACTTTGACGCATATGTGGCACAGACAAATGGATATTGGTATCCTGATGTGAACTATGAAGTCGGACTGGCAGACGGCATTTATCCAAATGAATTTGGACTTAATTGGCAACCCATTATTCGCGGAAATATCATTATAAAAATAAAAGAACTTCTATTCAAGTTCCCTAAAATAATACCTTTATATGGACTATTGTGGAGTATGGGATTTCTGTTATGGTTAATACTACTGCTTGCCGCGCTCAGCCTGCGCATGGGCAAACCTGCAAGCGCACTGGTCTGTCTGCCCTTTGTCCTACTTATCATTACACTGTGTATCGCAACCCCAGTCGCGACGGAATTTCGGTATGTGTACGCCGCCTTCTATGCTCTGCCATTGCTTATCGTGTCACCTTTTATATATGAATCAAATCGGTAAGGAACTGCGAAGAAATAACTTGTGACAAGGACGCCGTATAAGTGTTCGGCTGCAAAGAAGGAAATCTTGACATAGCATGCTATGTCAAGATTTTCTGATGCCGTAGATGGACATTTAGACAAGTAATTGTCATGAGTTATTTATTAAGTTACTTACACTCTTTCAAAAAGATTCTATTTTTTAATAGAGCACCTCAACATGTTCAATCTGGTCCTCATTAATATCAAAAGCGATAATATTTTCATTCGTCCTGTGGTGTGCCATATAGTATCTGCCGTCGATTTCTGTAATATAATATGGCGTTCCTCGCGAGACCCCAAATTGATCATAGAGTTCCTCATAAGTCGCATCTACAAGTTTCTCAAGGTTGTCCGTTCTGAGAATGGTCGCAAAATCCTGATTCTCCTGATTATCCGTTGAAACCGTAATATAATAAAATTTTCCAATCTTTATCAATTGCACCATACCTGCAATCTGGTCTGCCACTGGATATTCCGCAAGTATTTCAAATCCATCGCCACTGTCATCTATCACCGCTTTAAGAATCTTTTGGTTATTATGCCCTGACACAAAATAAAATTCGTCCTCTATAACAGTAAAGGATCGCACGTAAACACCATACAGCGCATCAATTTTTAAAATTTTTTCTATATATAATGAATAATATCCATTTTGATTCGGCGCGTCTGCTCTCTTTATAAAATACATTTCCCCTGTGATAGAACTCCACGCCAAAAACATTTGATTTTTTGCATCATATTGTACAAAATGCGGGCGCATTCCAATATTTTCAAGTGTCTGTGTATGCACATAACTATCCTGTATTTTCTGAAAAACCAGCAGACGATTATTTTCTGTGTCATCAACAAGAAACATTACACCATCTGAGGCAATTGTATGCGCATAATGAACCTCGTCTGTCAATACGTTCCACTGATTCAACGGATCTGTAAGATTCTTATTGTAGATTATCTGGTTGTGATAACAGTCTGCGATAAAATAAGTTTCATCAACTTTTGTGATGTATGTCGCTACATTTAATGTATCATATGTATTTTTCTGCCCACAGATCACAGGCTCAGAAAGCATTCCTTCATAAATGCTGTCCGCCGAATCATTCTTATTTCCACTTTGCTCCCAGTCAATAGTCCGCGCTTCTTGTTTCCCTGTACAAGCCGACAAACATATCACTATCATAATTAAAAGCGCACTTGTCACATCTCTTTTTCTACTCATAAAAGAACCTCAATTTTCTTCTATATAAAAATTTTTGTCCAAAAAATAATTCTTTATTCATGTCTTACCTCGGTCTATCCACTATTATAACACTGCTCTTCTATCTGATACAAGTGCCCAATTTTACAGCATTTTTGCTATATTTCAACAGCATTTATTGTAACTTTTAACGTCATTTGTGAACAAATTGTGAACGTATCGTAAATATAAAGTAAATATAAAATGAATAAACTTTTTAATTTTCTATTGACCTTTGCAAAAATTTATGTATAATAATCACTTGTAAGGCACAACAGGAATAAAAAACAAAAACCTTATTCCTGAAATTTATTTTAGCACTACATAGTGCACGCGCAATTGCGCGACATGGAGGAGAATCATTATGAAAAAAAGAATTTTAGCTACAATTATGACACTTACATTAGGCGCAGCAATGCTTACAGCATGTGGTTCATCAGCAGATGATGTGACTGCTCCTGTTGAGACAGATGTAGTTGACACAACAACTACTCCTGTAGAGGAATCTACGACACCTGCTACAGAAGATGTCGCTCCTGAGACAACTACAGCGGAAGAAAACGATGCAGAAACAGCTACTACTGATGAGGCTAACACAGAAGTTTCTACAACTGAAGAGGCTGGTACTGAGACAGCTACAACCGAGGAAGCTGGTACTGATGCTACTGCTACAGAAGAAGCTGATATCGAGGTCTCTACAACTGAGGAAGCTGCCACGGATACTACAACTGAGGCTGCAAACTAATTGTATTATCAGCGGAGAACCATCCTACTTACAACGAAAGCGCATATTATAACAGCAATCTAGTACAACGAATAATAAGTTTCTGATACATTGATGCAGTATGAGTGTTCATATACAAGACGGAGGAATGAGTCGTAGCGGTGGCTACGGCGATTGACGACAACGCAGTAGATGGACACTCAGACAAGCCAATGTGTCAGAATATTCGTTGTACTAGTTTCTTATGCGCTTTCACACAGGTCTGTACATAAAAATCGAGCAGATAATTCTGCCCGATTTTTATGAGGCTGTAAAAAATCTTGTGTCTATGAATAAAAAACTTTTCTTGATATGAATTAGATATGTAGAAAAATGTTGTC
>ERZ808041.444-NODE-444-length-32275-cov-5.069756_pt1 | contig 32275 bp, 30 predicted proteins | sample MGYA00380192_ERZ808041 | MGnify/ENA primary metagenome ERZ808041 (study PRJEB31490, sample SAMN06133412) | mouse gut metagenome | isolation source: Z1_1 | host: mice | place: China: Chengdu | collected 2015-05 ...
ATCGGGACATGCCTGTGTTGGGTAGTTGCCACATTCTGTACCGCAATTTGGCAGTTCTATCTGATATTCGGTATTGCGAATGTATTCCAGGCAGGTCTTACACAACTCCCGATTTCCATGCTTGTAACTGCATGGTTCGAGGATAAGCGTGCAACCATGATGTCAATCGCTTATGCAGGCGGCGGACTGGGCGGCGCTGTTTGGTCACCGATTATTTCCGGTTTTATTTCTTCTGGTCCTACCGGCTGGAAAACAGCCATGTTATTCTCTGCAGGCGCCGTAGGCGTAGTTATGGTAATTACCTCTCTTATCCTGGTAAAACGTTCTCCTGCAGAATATGGCACAGAGCCATACCGTACCGGTAATAAAGATACCTCCGCAGCAGACAAGCAGGCACAGTCTAACGCATGGATTGGTGTATCCAAAAAGGTCGCTACCAAGTCTAGTGCATGGTTCTGCGTACTTGGCGTTGTTCTCTGTATCGGAATCCTTTCCGCCGGTGTTACAACACATGTTCCTAACTTTGTTACCTCCATTGCACAGGACGGCGGAAAACTTCAGGGAACCGTTCTCTCGGTTTACTCTGTTGTCTCCATCGTAGGTATGGTGGGCGGCGGCGCTTTGATGGATAAGATGGGTATCCGCAAGACCGTTCTTGGGGCGGCTGTATTGGTTATTGTCGGACTGGCAAGCCTTTATGCTTACTCTGTAACCGGTACTACCATGCTTGTTTTCGGATATTCAATCTTCTTTGCCATTGCTATGTTCCTTCCAAAGGTGCTTCCGGCAGTATTGATGTCCAAGGTGTTCGGTACAAAAGATTATGCAGGCATTTACGCTTTTGCTAACCTGTTCTTCCTGATTGGCGCGGCGTTCGGTTCCGTACTTACCTCTATCATTCAGGGTATTGCAGGTTACGGCGTTACATGGATCTTCTATATGGTGATAGCAGTCCTTCTTTTCCTTGCTGTATCCGGTGCGATCAGCGGCGGCGAGAAGCTGCAGGCAAAATATCCAGAAGGTGACAATTAAAATAATATAAAGAAAGGAAATCTAACATGAAAGAAATTAACAACAAATTAACCCAAAAATTTGATGAATATCCAGAATTCGGCGTTCTTCAGGGAGTAAAAGTATTCATCACAGGCACCAACATTGCCGGACCATTCGCTGGCTGCCTTATGGCTGAGATGGGCGCTAAGGTGCTTCAGGCAGAGGCGCCTACTATTGCCTGCCAGACCCGTGGTACTCTCTCATGGTCACAGAATCATCGTAATGAGTATTCCATTACGATTAATACCGCAAAACCTGCCGGAAAGAAGATTTTCTATAAGTGTATCGAGTGGGCAGATATCTGGATTGAGGCCGGAAAACCTGGTTCTTATAAGAAGCGCGGTATTACAGACGAGTCATGCTGGGAGCGCAATAAGGCTCTTATGATTGTACACGTATCTGGTTACGGCCAGTTTGGTCCTTCCAAGGATAAACCGTCCTATGACGTATCCGGTCAGGCAATGGGCGGATATATGTACCTGAACGGCGAGACGCCTAGCTCAAGCCCGTTGAAGGTAAATCCATACTTATCTGACTACATCACAGCATACAATGCTTGTATGGTTGCTCTGTCCGGTTACATTCACGCTCTGCGTACCGGCGAAGGCGATTCCTGTGACGTTGCACAGTATGATACCATGTTCCGTCTGCTTGATAACTATCCGGCTAAGTGGTTCAACAACGGCTATCCAAAACAGGGTGAGCCAGTTCCGTACCGTACCGGTAATAAGAGTGATTCTGCTGCCTGCTTCTCATTCTATGACACCAAGGACGGCGGCGCAATGTTCGTAGCTATTGTAGGTCAGGGCCCTGTTACCCGTGGTTTCCCGATTATCGGCATGGGCAAGCCAGGCGTAGACCCAGACATCCCGAAGGATTGTACCGGATTCCCACTCTTTGACCCGCGTGGACAGAAGGCTGAGAAGCTGTGTGAAGAATTCTGTGCTGCACGTACCTGTGACGAGCTTGAGGAAATCTTTAACAACGCCGGAATTCCTTGCCAGAGAGCTTACGGTCCTGCTGATATCGAGAAGGATCCGCAGTTCGAGGCCCGTGAGAACCTGGTTGAGTGGGAAGATCAGTGCTTCGGCAAGATGAAAGGTATTGGCGTAACCAACATCTTCAAGAAGAATCCGTCCCAGATCGTTTCTTCTGCGCCTTGCTTCGGCGAGCACAACCGCGAAGTGCTTCAGAGCTTTGGTTACACGGAGGAAGAAATTGACAAGCTTTACAAGAACAAAGAGCTTGCTACATGGTCACCTGCTGAAACGGCAAAGAGAAAACTGTTTGTTGAGTGGGGCTTCTTCTGGGATCCGGAGAGACAGGCAAAACGGATTGGACTTGAGTATCCTCCAAAGAAGAAATAATATTGCGGGATTAAAAGGTGATAAATATGACCGACTTAGAAATCTTAGTTGAAAAGGATAAAATAAGGGATCAAATATATACCTACTGTCGCGCGTTAGACAGGATTGATTTTGAACTGGGATATTCTATATTCGCTGAAGATGCTGAAGTGGACTATGGACCTACCTACAAGGGCACTGGCAGAGGCTTCATTGATATGATGCTGAAAATGCATACAAAAATGATGCTCTCTACCCATCACATGATGACCAACATCCTGATAAAGTTCAATGAGGATGGCACAAAAGCTGTCAGTGAGACGTATATGTATGCGGCCTGCAAATACCGTAACAAAGCTAAAAAACCTACCTTCACCGTAGAGGCCCGCTGCCGCGACATCGACAAATGGGAGAAGCGTGACGGCAAATGGGTAATTGTTAAACGTATCGTTGCAGGCGACAACTCATTCATTCTTAATAGCCCTTCTTATACAGATGACTATAACAATGGCCGGGGTAAATCGAAAGAGAATGATCCTTCTTACGTAATGTTTGGCGAAATCGAATAAAGCACTAAAAAGCGGTGGAAAATATCTTTATCTTCCACCGCTTTATCATTGTATTCTATACCTTAAATCTGTATCCTACTCCCCATATCGTCTCTATATACTGAGGATTGGAGGTATCCAGCTCTACCTTCTCGCGTATCTTCTTAATATGCACCGTCACAGTCGCAATATCCCCTATGGACTCCATATCCCATATCTCACGGAACAATTCCTCCTTCGTATACACATGGTTGGGATGGCTTGCAAGAAAGGTCAGAAGGTCGAATTCCTTCGTGGTAAACGTCTTCTCCTCCCCGTTAATCCACACACGCCTTGCCGTGGTATCAATCTTAAGCCCCCGAATCTCAATGACCTTATTGGCCTCCACAGCGCTTCCGGTAAGACGGTCATACCTGGCCAGATGCGCCTTCACCCTTGCCACCAGCTCACTGGGGCTGAAGGGCTTCGTCATATAATCATCCGCCCCAAGTCCAAGCCCTCGAATCTTGTCAATATCATCCTTCTTTGCGGAAACCATAATAATCGGCGTATTCTTCACATCCCTGACCTGACGGCAGATATCGAACCCGTCAACCCCCGGCAGCATCAGATCCAGGATAAACATATCGTAATCCTCTTTAAGCGCCTTTAGAAGCCCTGTCTCGCCGTCGTTGGCCACCTCCACCTGAAAGCCGCTTAATTCCAGATAATCCTTCTCCAGATCCGCAATCGCTTCTTCATCTTCCACAATCAAAATCTTACTCATACACTGGTACCTCCTGATATTTTCTAAGGACAAAATACATGGTCGTTCCCGTCTCCTCACGGCTGGTCGCCCATATCTTGCCGCCATGTTCTTCTATAATCTTCTTCACAATGGAAAGCCCGATACCGCTTCCCCCCTTGGAGGAATTCCTGGAAGCGTCCGTCCGGTAGAAACGGTCAAATATATTAGGCAGATCCTTTGCGGCTATGCCTCTGCCGTTATCCTCCAGCTCAATCTGAACAAAATCCCCTACATCCTTCACCCGCAGGTTAATCTTCCCCTTAGGCTTATCCATATATTTCATAGAATTATTCACAATATTATGGACTACCCGCTTAATCTGCTCTGCGTCTGCAATAATCTTAACGTCTGCCTCCACATAATTGAAATAACCAAACTCCACGCCTCTGGATTCCAATTCCAGCGATAAATCCTCCGCACAGTCTTCAAAATACGCATCTACGGATAATGTATTAAAATTATAGGGAATCCGGTTCGTGTCAATCTTGGTGTACAGCGTCAGCTCATTGATGAGCGTGTCCATCTCCGTGGCCTTATTATAAATCGTCCGGATATAACGCTCCATCTTCTCAGGCGTATCCGCAACGCCGTCCATTATCCCCTCTGCATAGCCCTTAATGGCTGTCACAGGCGTCTTAAGGTCATGGGAAATATTACTGATTAATTCCTTATTCTCCTTGTCAAATCTTAGCTTCTCCTCCGCGTTGTCCTGAAGGCGCTGCCGCATATCCTCAAGGCTCTGACAAAGCTCTCCAAGCTCATCGTCCGCTTCCGCCTCAAGTTCAAAATCCAGATTCCCCTCCTTAATCTTCTGGGCTGCAACCTGCATCTTCCCAAGAGGTCCCATCACGCCGCGGTAAATCCAGAGAATCAGTACCGCCGCCGTAAGAATCAGCACTACGATGATTCCGACCACCACCTCCATATATAGTCTCTCTACCTCCGGAATCACGCCCCGCACATTCACCACAACAAACGCGCTGCCCTTCTTCTCGTCCGGATAAAGGAAATCCACCTGCTTTACAAGCACCTGGGCATCTCCTCCAAGATACAGGCCATTCTCAGGCTCAAGCTCTGAATCACCATACTTTGGCAGGCTCTCAATCACCGGCTCTGCCTCCTCCATATCCGTACCGACATAGACCAGCACACTTCCCTTGCGCACCAGCAGGTAAGCCTTCTTCTTCTTAAGCTTCTGGTTAAATTCCTCCAGAAACGTAGCATCCTCCATCTTTCCAGGATTCTCCTTCACCATCTGGTCAAGCTCGTGATAAAACTTCTCTGTAAGCCTTGACATTACCGCCACTGAATTGGACAGATTCTCCGTCGTCATACCGGTAATCTCATAGGTCTTTTCTATGGCGCTCATCTGATATTTCCCAAACAGACATGCCATGGTAGCCGTCAAAAGAATCGGGATTAAAATAACTGTCAGAAAAGCGATAATCAACCTTGTCTTTAACTTCATCTTCATGCCTCCGTAACATAAAGTATAGCATGAAAAAGGACGCTTCACAGCAAAGCGTCCATAAATTTTTATAAAATTTTTATAAATAGTCTGAAAACAGTATGGGTATCTATAAATATTTCTTGAGAGTCTCTACCTTGTCCGTCTTTTCCCACGGCAAATCCAAATCAGTACGTCCAAAGTGTCCGTATGCTGCCGTCTGCTTGTAAATCGGCCTTCTCAAGTCGAGCATCTTAATAATTCCTGCCGGACGAAGATCAAAATTCTCGCGGATCATGTCTACAAGCTTCTCATTGCTGAGCTTGCCTGTTCCGAAGGTATCTACCATGATTGAGGTTGGATGCGCCACACCGATTGCATAGGACAACTGAATCTCGCACTTCTTAGCCAGACCTGCCGCCACGATATTCTTGGCAACGTAACGGGCTGCATACGCCGCTGAACGGTCTACCTTGGTGCAGTCCTTTCCGGAAAATGCGCCGCCGCCGTGACGTGCCATTCCGCCATAGGTGTCTACGATAATCTTACGCCCTGTAAGCCCGCTGTCTCCGTGAGGCCCGCCGATAACGAAACGTCCGGTAGGATTGATGAAGAACTTCGTCTCAGCATCCACCATATCCGCCGGAATGACTGCGTCAAAGACGTATTTGCGGATATCCTGATGAATCTGCTCTTGTGTAACCTCTGGGTCATGCTGTGTTGACAATACAACAGCATCCAGGCGTACCGGAACTCCCTCCTCGTTATATTCTACTGTAACCTGAGACTTCCCGTCCGGCCTTAAGTAAGGCAGGGTTCCGTCCTTTCTCACCTCTGCAAGCCTTCTGGCCAGCTTATGGGCCAGCGCGATAGGATACGGCATAAGCTCTGGCGTCTCGTCAGAAGCGTAACCGAACATCATACCCTGGTCGCCTGCGCCGATGGCAGCTATTTCTTCCTCTGACATCTGATTATTCTTCGCCTCCAACGCCTTATCTACGCCCATTGCGATATCGCTTGACTGCTCGTCAATGGCTGTGAGAACGCCGCAGGTCTCTGCGTCAAATCCGTATTTGCCGCGCACATAGCCAATCTCTTTGATGGTCTCCCTTACAATCTTCTGGATATCTACGTATGCCTTTGTCGTAATCTCACCCATGACAAGGACAATTCCTGTTGTGGTGCTCGTCTCGCAGGCTACACGGCTCATGGGATCCTGTTCCATCAATGCATCCAGGATTGCGTCTGAGATTGCGTCGCACATCTTATCCGGATGTCCCTCTGTTACTGATTCTGATGTGAATAAATGTCTTTCCATTTTGTTCCACTCCTTTTCTTTTCCCTCATGATGGCGTACTTTCTCTTTGTCATTGACCGGACGCATAAGATATTTCATCTGCACGGGTCTGTGCATAAAAAAACAGCCCACATTAAGCGGACTGTTTTATATCTCATAAACCAATCCTCTTATTGTTCGATTGCTCGCTCAGGTTGGCACCTTCCCGTCTAGGGGGTTGCCGCAGCTTCACAGATCCTTTGTATCTCCACTGCTCTGAATAAGAGAAAGTCTTCATGATTAAATTGTTTGTTTTCATATATGACTATAACCTATTTGGGGGTGGTTGTCAATATGGAGGTGAAAATTTCCTTCAAGTGTGACATGGTATTTCACTCTCAGCACACTCTCACATTATATATTGGACGCAGTTGCAGAATTAGGGTGCGCCATAGAAAATGCCGTAATTGTATCCATGAACCTCTGTCCGTATTTCCGGAATTTGTTCTCCCCGACTCCGGATACCGCAAGCATATCCTGACGGTTTTCAGGCATCCTGACGCACATTTCAATCAGCGTCTTATCATTGAAAATAATATAGGGCGGCATCCCTTCCTCCTTGGCAATGGTAAGCCGAAGCTGGCGAAGTTCTTCAAACAGCTTGTACCCCGCACTGGTAAGGGAATCCGTACTCCTTGCCTTTTTCTTTCTGGCTTCGGGTACTTCTTTTTCTTCAAACTTCCGGACCACCACACGAGCCTCCCCGTTCTTTAGAGCACTGATATCTCCCATCTGAAGCACCGGATATTCCCCGCTGGTCTGGACAATATATCCCTCCCTCTCCATCTGGTCGATTAACAGACGGATATCCTTCTCATTTACATCCTCTAACGCGCCGTAGGAACGGTATGCAGTCGCACCCACCTCCCTTAATCTGGCGCGGTTCGCCCCAAGAAGCGTCCCTGTCACAATACTCTGCCCGTACCTGCCCCTCGTTTCCGCAATACAGTTAATCACCCACTTCGCCGCGTCAGTCATGTCCGCCTCTAAATAATTCCTGTGACAGTTTCCACAGTTATCGCAGGGCGTCTTTGCCCGTTCTCCAAAATATTCTAATATGTAATTTCTGAGACAGGAGGTAGTCTTACAATATCCCTCCATAACATGGAGTCTGTTGGCGTCCCTCTGTCGAATCAGCTCGATATCCTCCTCCTCCATCTCCTCAAATTCCTTCTTTTCAAGAAGAAACTTATTTATCATCACGTCTTGCGCCGAGAATAACAGGATACACTGAGAGTTCTCTCCGTCACGCCCTGCGCGTCCCGCCTCCTGGTAGTAATTCTCCATACTCTGGGGCATGTTGTAGTGGATGACAAACCTTACATTGGACTTATCGATTCCCATGCCAAACGCATTGGTCGCCACCACCACAGACGCCCTGTCGTAGATAAAGTCATCCTGGTTCTTCTTTCGCGTCTGATTGTCAATTCCTGCATGATAGCTGGTCACTGGGACGCCTCGCTTGAACAGATTTTCGTACAGGGTATCCACATTCTTCCTCGTCGCACAGTATATAATTCCGCTGTCATTCGGATGTTTTTCAATATAATTTACCACAAAATGATCCTTCTGCTTTCCGGTTAAATGCTCTACTTGATAGTAGAGGTTCTCTCGGTCAAATCCGGTCACAGTGATATCAGGACGCTGTAATCTTAAGATACACTCAATGTCCGTCTTTACCTCTGCCGTGGCCGTGGCAGTAAATGCGCTCACGATGGGCCTGTCCGGCAGATGCGCAATAAAGTCAACGATTTTCAGATAGCTTGGCCTGAAATCCTGTCCCCACTGTGAAATACAATGAGCCTCGTCTACTGTAACCATGGAAATTGCCGCGCTTAAAGCAAAGCGGAGAAACCTGTCGCTTTCCAGTCTCTCAGGCGCAACATAGATGATTTTATACACGCCTTTCGCCGCAAAATCAAGAGCTTTTGCTATCTGCGTCTCTGTCAGGGAGGAATTGATGAATGCGGCGTGGATTCCGGCTTCATTTAACGACTTGACCTGATCCTGCATCAGAGAAATCAAAGGGGATACGACCAATGTGATTCCTGAAAGCAGCAACGCCGGAACCTGATAGCAGATGGATTTGCCGGCGCCTGTGGGCATGATTGCCAGAACGTCCCTGCCGGATAGGATTGACTTAATAATGTTCTCCTGGCCTGTTCGGAAGGAATCGTATCCAAAATATTTTTTTAATATATTTTCAGCATCCATATGGCGTTATCTCCTCCTTGCTATTTCTTCACAAATTAACTCCATAGTTACTTTCCATTATCACCACACCAAATACTGATCAATCCCATCCGCAATCCCCGACGCAATCTTAACCTGATACTCCTCCGATGCCATCAGCTGATCCTCCTGCGGATTCGTCATATACCCCATCTCCAATATCGTAGTCGGAACCTGAGCCCAGTTAATCCCACTCATGGTATCCGTCTCCCACACACGCTCATAACACGCCCCTGTGGCCGCAACCGTACAGTTTAACACACAGTCCGCCAATGCCCTGCTCTGCGCGTAAATTCCACCGTTATACGGATTCCCTGACGTCTGGCAGATTGTCATCATCCCATTTGCGCTGCCGTCCGCAGCCCCGTTGGCATGAATCCGGACAAACGCATCCGCCCCCGCACCATTGGCAATCTGCGCCCGTTCCGCATTGGAAATATCCACCTCATTCGTCTCACGAATCATCAGAACTTCATATCCCCTTCTTATAAGCTCATCCCGCAATTTCAGTGAAACCTGCAAGGTCAGTTCATACTCAGGAAGCCCCGTTGCAACACCGCTGGTTCCTCCTGCAACTTTAGGCTTCGTCTCTGCCGCCCCTGGACCGATTGGTTCTTGTTCGCTGTTCCCCCGAATCTGGTGTCCCGCGTCAATCGCTACCAGATACCCATTCTTACCAGTTTCCTGTTCTTCTTCGGCTGCCTCGCCTTCGGAAATTATTTCCCCCTCCAACTGTCCTTCCGGCTCACCCTCGCCGTTCTGTGCTTCTTCCTCCTTATCTCCATCTTCTTCACCCATTTCTTCCTCCTGCTTTGCTTCCTTCTGAACTTCTTTCTTATCCTCAGCAGGCTTTTCCATATTCGCTTTACCACAGCCCATGCATAAAGCTGCGGCTGCCAATATCCATATTACAGACTTTCCAAGCTTCATTTCACTTCCACTCCCTGATTTCCAATACTTCATACTCGCTAACCGCCTGTCACATCCTTTATTTTATCTTTCTTTATATCAGAAAGCAATCAAAAAACGATACATCTCTCTCAAAATGTATCGTTTTCGTCTCTATCCCTATCCTATTTTCAATCGAAATTTCTGAGCCTCTTTCTCTGAACCAACCTTCTCAATAATCGCGCCTATCCCACGGAGCTTCTCGTCAAACCTCTCATAACCTCTCTGGATATACACAATATCATCCACAATCGTAATACCATCCGTCGCAAGTCCGGCAATACAGAGAGCCGCGCCTGCCCGAAGATCCGGCGCACTCACTCTCGCCCCAGAAAAACGCTTAATCCCCTCAATGGTCGCAGAATTGCCTTCCACCTTAATACACGCGCCCATCCTTGCAAGCTCATCCAAATATTTAAAACGATTCTCAAAAATACTCTCTGTAATCGTACTTGTCCCCTTACACAGAGCCAAAGTAACGCCAATCTGCGGCTGCATATCCGTCGGGAAGCCTGGATACGGAAGTGTCTTGACATGTGTGCTTGTCAAATCTCCCTTGGAAACCACACGCACAGCGTCGTCAAATTCCTCCACCTCACAGCCAATCTCCAATAGCTTCGCAATCGTAGCCTCCAGATGCTTAGGGATGACATTCAAAACCGTAACATCCCCTCTGGTCGCCGCCGCCGCGAACATAAATGTCCCTGCTTCAATCTGATCCGGAATTACAGAATATTCTGTACGGTGTAAATGCTGAACGCCGCGTATTTTAATCACATCTGTTCCGGCGCCCCGAATGTTAGCGCCCATGCTGTTCAGGAAATTCGCAACGTCTACCACATGCGGCTCTTTCGCCACATTCTCCATGATCGTAAGACCCTCCGCCATTGTCGCCGCCATCATGACATTGATTGTCGCGCCGACACTGACTACGTCAAAATAAATATGTTTACCCACCAGGCGGTCTGCTTCCGCAATAATCTTCCCGTGTTCAATCTCAACATCCGCACCCAGGGCACGAAAACCCTTGAGATGCTGGTCAATCGGCCTGCTTCCGATATTGCACCCGCCCGGAAGCGCCACTTCCGCATGTTTATATTTACCAAGCAGAGCGCCTAACAGATAATAAGACGCACGTATCTTCTTGATATAATCGTATTCTATGTCAACACTGTTAATATTCTTCCCGTTAATCTTTACTGTATGGCGGTCAACTCTGCGGACACTCGCGCCGATTCCTGTAATTGCATCAAGTAATACATTGATATCATTCACATCCGGAAGATTATCAACTAACACCGTATCATCTGTCATGATTGATGCGGCAAGAATCGCAAGTGCGGCATTCTTCGCTCCCCCGATCTCCACTTCACCTACAAGCGGATGGCCTCCTTTTATGATATATTGTTCCATGTGCTGCACCTCAATGTCTAAAATTTATTACTCTCATCTTTCATCTATACTTTATTATCCGTATTCTCACATATATTAAACTCGGAAAACTCTGGTTTTTCTCTCTGTTTTATCCTTAAGTACATATAGCCTGCGTGGATATTATACCACAGATTTCGGATTTGTAAAATATTTTTTAATAAACATGTAACTTATTCGTAATATTTATTACGAAACGATCACGGAACCGAGAACCGAATCAACCGTATCTTCAAGAGACTGCCCGTCTTCGCAGACGGTGATATCCGCATATTTTTCAAATAGCCGGACTCTCTCATCGTAAAGGTCACGCAAAGTCTGATTCGGCTTTAACACAACGCCTCTGTTTTTGGCATCGCTTAATCTCTTATTTATTGTTTCAAAAGAAGCCTGTAAATATACTACTTTCCCAATCTCTTTGTAATGTTTCATGGCGTTTTCACAATACACCACGCTTCCGCCCGGCGAGATTACGGTCCTTCTCGCGGCAACCTTCGCATTCACACGGTCCTCCACATCCAGAAAACCTTCAATGCCTCTTTCCTTAATGATATCCTTTAATAATTTGCCTTCTTCCTCCTGTATTAACAAATCTGTATCTATAAAACCATATCCCAGTTGTTTTGCTACAATAACCCCTACCGTACTTTTCCCAACCGCAGGCATGCCAATGAATATGATATTATCCATCCGCCTTCCTCCCTTATCAATTTGTTTATCTATATACACGTTCAATATTTTAACATATCTTCTTGGATTCGTCCACCCCTTGTAAATTTTCGGCAAATACGCAGAGAATAGTTTAGTAAAATCTTCTCCTGCAATTTCTATACTCACATCTTCTCTGGCACAGCTCATGGTAAGTCATTACCTGTATCAACTCCATCAGCCAGTCGCCTGTCTCTCCTTCTTCTTCTGCCATCCGATCATAGATTCTCCTGCACATCATCCGTAGCTGAAGCTGATCCGGATATTCATCATACATCATGCTTCCGTCATATTCCATCCGGTCACATTCCTCCTCTACGTATGGAAGCAGGCGTTTTGCAGCTTTGGGATAGATGCTTTTCATGTAGTCTAAGTCCCTTCTCATAACTCTTTCATCATCATACAGTAACGGCATTGGATGTGTCATATAAAAAGGTAATCGATTGTCCATGGAATCTCCACTCCTAAGATAAGTATATATTGTATCATATGCGTAAAATGGAGATATGTGCTATTCTAAGCATCTATTAGCTTTTACAACTAAATTTTGTCAATTCTTGTCGAACGAAAAAGGTTGATTTTAAATGGTTCTTTTTGTATAGTTAATTTAATATCTTTGCCTGCTTCGTCAGGCAAACTTTTTAGAAATTCTGTGTCAATTTTCTGACATTTTACCTGTTTTTTGTTGCGCCATTAATGCCTCTTATATTATACTGGAAGGAGGAACAGACAGTCTATGAATACGCAGGATGGAAATTTACAGTGGCATCCCGCTTTTAGCGCCGTACTGCATATTGAATTTGAGGATGAACTGGAACACCTTTATTTTCATGATGAATTTCCACTCAGCAGACAACCTATGCGGATGGATATTCTCATCATTAAGAAGAATCCTGATATACAGCTCAGAAAAAATATCGGACAGATTTTCCGAACCTATAACATTATAGAATATAAGCCTCCTGGCGTTTCTCTAAGTCTCAATCATTTTTATAAGGCTTATGGATATGCCTGCTTCTTTCAGTCCGATACGGAAAAGGAATGTGAAATTGAGCCGGATGAAATTACTATTACATACGTATGCTATCATTATCCGAGAAAATTGTTGAAATGTTTGACACTGTCCATGAATATATCTGTCAGGAAAAAGGAAGCTGGTATCTATTATTTAGAGGGAACATTTTTCAAAATGCAGTTATTGGTTACAAGCAGATTATCCTCCGAACAAAATTATTGGCTGTCACATCTTCGGAATAATCTGAAACCAAAGGGAACAGTTCGAGATTTATTAGAACACTATGAAATAAAGAGAAATTCTCCTTATTATCAAGCAGTTGTTACTCTAATCTTGCGTGCAAACGAACATCTATTAAAGGAGGAAAGAAATATGCTGCCGGTTTTAGAGGAAATATTTGCCGACGAATTAAAACGTTTAGAAGAACGTGGCGTTATTGCCGGTGAAAAGAAGGGACTTGACCAGGGCATCGAGCTTGCCAAAACAGTGCTAAGACTTTCCCAGAATGGTATTTCTCCCGATGATATCGTAAACAAATACAATATTACGGAAGACATCGTCAAAAAGGTATTAAGCTAAACGTCCCTTGCAGAACATCTGATAAAATCAAAAAAGTACAAAAGATAAATATTAATTATATTATGAACAAGAATGGAAAATGCCCCGATTCCATACGGAACCAGAGCATTTCAGACTATTCCTTCTCACTATAATGATGCGCTTCCTCCAGCATCATATCTTTCACTTTCATCAGACGAATCTGTGAGCTTCTCTCATTTTCATCCAACTTCATCGTGATATACTTGATTGTTGCCTGAGCTTCCGGAATTGTCACGTGCTCTAACGCATTTACACGGCGTCTGGTCTTTTCAATCTCAGCCGCCATAAGCTGACACGCTTTTTCTGTCTCCGCAAGTTTCAGCATATCCGGCAGGATATCTGCCAGAGATTTTACGGCACCATCCAAATCACTGGATGTAAATGCGAAACCGTAAGAATAAATATCGTTCGCATCCGCAGTCCTTGTCTTTGTCTCAAAGACAGGAATATTAACGCTCATGACGTTTTTCTGTCCCACCTCAAGATTGACTTCCTGCTTCGGTGTCATAAGTGCTGTATTCAGTGTCGCCTCGTCCATACCGGCCTTGGCAATGACAAAGTTCTTATTTGCAGAGAGGATTCCGGCTTCTACTTTCTGGCGAAGCGCCATGTTCTCCTTAACCAGATCCAGGAATTGACGCATCAGCTCATCTCGTTTGTCCTTCAGGAGTTTGTGGCCCCTTCTGGCTGTGACAAGCTTCCTCTTAGTCTTCGTCAACTCCATACGGGTAGGAGTTATCTGTTTAGATGCCATTTATATGCCTCCTTATATTAGCAGCTACCTGCGCGGGATTTTTCGGCTGTTCCCGCCATGTCAGCTCGATTTCGCTTCGCTTCATCTCACTGAGGGCTGATGCCCTATGCATCTGCATAAAAACAGCCATTTGTATGCAAGCATACTTGTCTGTTTTTTCACAGATGCGCGGGGTTTTTTTGCTGTTCCCGCCATGCCAGCTCGATTTCGCTTCGCTTCATCTCGCTGAGGGCTGACGCCCTATGCAGATATCCGGAAGCACCCATTTGCAAGCAAGCTTGCATGGTTGCTTCCGCATATCTGCGCATGGCTTACTGCTTACCATAATATTCATCCAAGAACTTGTCGTCGATTCGTTTTAGCTCTGCTCTTGGCAGCATGGATAATAACTTCCAGCCAATCGCCAGTGTCTCCTCAATAGACCTGTCGTTCGTATAGCCCTGAGATACATACTCCTTCTCAAATGCCTCCGCGAATTCCGCGTATTTAAGGTCAATCTCAGTCAGAGCCGCTTCACCAAGGATGGTCATAAGCTCTTTCGCGTCCTTACCACGGGAGTAAGCTGCGAACAACTGGTTCATAGTATTGGCGTGGTCTGCCCTTGTCTTGCCCTCGCCGATACCTTTATCCTTCAGACGTGAAAGTGAAGGCAGTACGTCGATTGGCGGCTGTAAGCCCTTACGGTACAGCTCACGGCTTAAGATTACCTGTCCCTCTGTGATGTAGCCTGTAAGGTCAGGAATCGGGTGTGTCTTATCATCCTCCGGCATGGTTAAGATAGGAATCATGGTGATACTGCCGTTCTTTCCTCTCTGACGTCCGGCTCTCTCATACATGGTTGCAAGGTCGGTGTACATATATCCAGGATATCCACGGCGGCCAGGAACCTCTTTCTTAGCAGCGGAAATCTCACGGAGAGCGTCCGCATAGTTTGTAATATCAGTCAGGATAACCAGTACGTGCATATCCTTCTCAAATGCAAGGTACTCTGCTGCGGTCAGCGCCATACGCGGAGTAGAAATACGCTCTACCGCCGGATCGTTCGCCAGGTTAATGAACAGAACAGTTCTGTCAATAGCGCCTGTCTCCTTAAAGGACTCGATAAAGTAGTTGGACTCCTCGAAGGTAATACCCATGGCAGCAAATACAACGGCGAAATTCTCGTCTGTTCCGCGAACCTTAGCCTGTCTTGCAATCTGAGCCGCAAGCTGTGAGTGCGGCAGACCTGAACAGGAGAAAATAGGCAGCTTCTGTCCACGTACCAGTGTATTCAGTCCGTCAATGGCAGAAACACCTGTCTGGATAAACTCCTCAGGATATACACGGGCCGCAGGATTCATAGGCAGACCGTTAATGTCCCGCCTCTCCTCAGGCAAAATCTCCGGTCCGTCGTCAATCGGACGTCCAAGTCCGTCGAATACACGTCCAAGCATATCGCCGGATACTCCTAACTCCATGCTTCGTCCAAGGAAACGTACTTTACTGTTACTCAAGTTGATACCGGCAGCATTCTCATAGAGCTGAACGACAACTTCGCTTCCGTCTACCTCCAGTACCTTACAACGACGCTTCTCGCCGCTGGCAAGCTCAATCTCACCAAGCTCGTCGAATGCGACGCCTTCTACGCCCTTTACCATCATAAGCGGTCCGGCAACTTCCTGTATGGTTCTATACTCTTTTGGCATAATTTAGAAGTCCTCCTTCCCAAACGCACCAGCAACCTCTGCGCTTAATTCATTCATAATCTTCTCGTATTCTTCCTCAATATTCTCTGCCGTCGTATATTTATAACGGCCAATACGCTCTCTTACGTCCATTCCAAGGAGAACCTTCATGGATGCACCCTTGCTAAGAGCCTCCGTAGCCTGCTCATAGAACGCAAGAACCAGCTTCATCATCAAATACTGCTTCCGAAGCGGCGTATAGGTATCTACCTCATGGAAGGAGTTCTGATGCAGGAAGTCCTCACGAATCGAGCGCGCCGCTTCCATCTTCAGACGGTCTCCAGGCGACAGCGCGTCCATACCTACCATCTGTACAATTTCTTCCAATGCTGCTTCTTCTGTCAGAAGGCTCATCATTTTCTGGCGGCCCTCCATCCAGTCCTCAGCCACGGTTCCGTTAAACCAGCCCTGCATATTATCCAGATACAGAGAGTAGCTGGTCAGCCAGTTGATTGCAGGGAAATGTCTCTTGTATGCCAAAGCCGCATCCAGACCCCAGAATACCTTAACGATACGAAGGGTTGCCTGGGATACAGGCTCAGAGGTATCACCACCCGGAGGAGATACGGCGCCAATTACAGACAGCGCGCCTTCTCTGGCATCCTTACCAAGCGAAACCACACGTCCGGCTCTCTCGTAGAACTCCGCCAGACGGGAACCAAGGTATGCAGGATAACCCTCCTCACCAGGCATCTCCTCCAGACGTCCGGACATCTCACGGAGAGCCTCTGCCCAACGGGATGTGGAGTCTGCCATCAACGCTACGGAGTATCCCATATCACGGAAATACTCTGCAATCGTGATACCTGTGTAGATGGATGCCTCACGGGCTGCGAAAGGCATATCCGACGTATTGGCAATCAGAACGGTTCTCTCCATCAAAGAACGGCCCGTCTTCGGGTCTTTCAGTTCTGGGAACTCGTTCAGAACGTCCGTCATCTCATTACCACGCTCGCCGCAGCCGATATATACCACAATGTCAGCCTCAGCCCACTTCGCAAGCTGATGCTGGATAACTGTCTTACCGCTTCCGAATGGTCCGGGAACGGCTGCAACACCGCCCTTTGCGATTGGGAAGAACATGTCTACAACTCTCTGTCCTGTAACCAACGGTGCATCCAAAGGAAGCTTCTTTACATATGGACGTCCTTTACGAACCGGCCATCTCTGCATCATAGTAAGCTCTTTGTCGCCGTCCTTCGTCGTAACCACAGCCACGACTTCTTCAACCGTGAACTCTCCGGACTTAATCTCTTTAACCTTACCGGAAACTCCGTATGGAACCATAATCTTCTGCTCTACAACGGCAGTCTCCTGAACCGTTCCAAGCACATCGCCGGCTTCCACCTCGTCGCCGACCTTTGCCACTGGAACAAATTCCCACTTCTTATCTCTTTTCAAGGAAGCAACCTCAACACCACGCTGAAGGTTATTTCCGGAAATCTTCATAATATCATCAAGAGGACGCTGAATTCCGTCATAAATACTTGTGATAAGGCCAGGTCCCAGTTCAACGGACATAGGCGCGCCTGTGGATTCTACCGGCTCGCCAGGTCCAAGACCTGATGTCTCCTCGTATACCTGGATGGATGCCTCATCTCCATGCATCTCGATGATCTCTCCAATCAGACGCCGTTCACTGACACGTACAACGTCAGACATGTTCGCATCACGCATACCGGATGCGATGACAAGCGGCCCTGCTACTTTTTTAATCGTACCTGTACTACTCATTGGAACGAATCACCTCTTTCTTATTTACTGTTGTGAAAATACGATATCCGAGCCAACGGCAATCTCCACCGACTTCTTGACTCCTGCCACTCCAGCGCCGGTATTGCCCGCAATACCCGGAATCTGGATAATCGCCGGAGTAATCTGCTCTTGATATCTCGAAATCTCATGTTTCAGCTCTGCGGCCCATTTCTCCGTAATATAGATGACCCCATATTTACCGGAGGCAAGCCTTGTAAGCTTCTCTGCCGCTTCTTCACGGGTACTTACTGGGAATGTGTCAAGACCCAGTGTCGCGAAGCCATAGATACTGTCATAGTCGCCCAATACTGCAATCCTATACATACATCTCCCTTACCCTTTCTCGGATTGAATCATCAGGCAAATCATTTAATTTACCGGAAAGTATGATTCGTACCGTTTTAATCTCATTCTGTCTTGCAATTACATAAGCCACCACAGGCCCTATGGTAAATGCATTATATTTCTGCGGACTGATCGTCTGGATAATGCGGTTGTCGCACCAACGCTCAAAAGCTGACGGAGAATCGGCAAGGGCTTCCGCCCCTTCCGCATAAGCGGTTCCGTTCAGATATTCCCGAATCGCATCCTGACCGCTAAGCGCCGCCTTGGATAACTGATCCACGCTGATACTGCTGCATTCAGCCATCGCCCGTTTCATGAATTCTATTGATTTCGCGGTTTTCTGTGAACGAACGGCAATCTTGATGTCGGCAACTGCTACCGTGGACTCCGCATAATCGCGGATAATCGGCGCTTTTGCTGCTTTTCCAGCCGCATAGACCGCATCAAGCGCTGCCTTATCGATAATCACATCGCACAACTGCCCGTCCCTGGTGTGAAGAAGCGCCTCGTACGCTTCTTCCGCCGCATGCTGCATACTGGCAGGAAGCTTCCCGAAATTCTTTTCCTCGATGATCTCTACCATCTCTTTTCCGGAAATCTCAACATCATCATAGAAAATATGGCGTCCATTTTCACTGGTGCACACTTCCTTGATTGCGGCTTTCAGGTTATGGAAAAGCTTAGGATAAGAAAGGACTGCAAAATTTTCCATGTCAATGGACAATTCTTTTACAACCTCCCAGATCTTTTCTTCCTCCCTGGTCAGTATCGCCTCCGCATTTCCCGATGTCTCACTGTCACCCCAGCCCTTCTCCTCCAAAAACTGCAGGCACTGTCCGTAGTCCTGGCACGCAATCAACTGGTCAATGACAGCATTCGAGAACAGAGACACCTCTAAAGCACGTATGCGCGCAACCGCGTAGGTATATTGTTCACTCATCAGCGCCTCCTACGAAAATAACATACGATGAACCTTATCTGACAATTCATCTCTCTTTGCATCAAATATTGCACTCAACGTGCAGTTTTCTTCAACACCGCCGTATACAAGGACGAAACCATTCTCGATATTCTTTCCATTTCTGGATAACTTGAGACTGCCGCCGTTTGCCTTTGCTTTCTGCTGTGCATCCTGCTCGAAGCCTGTCGGCATTCTCTTAAGGTCTGCCGCCCCGAAGAAAATCTCTCCATCCTGAGGCAAGGCATACTTACCAAGCAGCTTAAGGATCAGCTCAAAATATTCCTTATCCTCCAGGCTTGTCACAGTCTCATACGCCTTATCAAGAACTGCCGCAATCATTTCCTGCTTTGCACCAAGAATCTTCGTCCTGTGCTGCAAGTCGATAGAAGATACGACCCGTTCCTTATAATTAGCCACTTCTGCTGCTGATTTCTGGGAGATGCTGCTTCGTCTCTTTTCTGCCTCAGCCTTCGCTGTACTTAGAATATCTTCTGCCTCGGCATTTGCCTTCGCTGTCTTTGCGTCAGCGGATGCCTTCGCTTCACTCAGGATCTGACTTTTCATCTTATCTAATCCAGCCATAGCTTTAAGCTCTCCTTTTCTTATTTCAATTCTGTTTTCTATCTTCCTATATAATGCTTAAATCTGTACCGCGTTTACAGCCAGGATAGAGATCAGAAGTGCAAGGATCGCGTATGTCTCAACCATCGCCGGAAACAGCATAGCTTTACCGAACTGATCTGGTTTCTTAGCTACAATACCGATAGATGCAGCGGATGTCATTCCCTGATATTTACCGGAAATCAGACCTACGATACCGATTGGCATACAAGCTGCCAGAATCAGAAGTCCTGTCTCTGGAGACAATGTAGCTGCGCCGCCGCCGAGAAGTCCAACCTTAGACAATGTGATAAATCCTACCAGCAGGCCATAGATACCCTGTGTACCAGGAAGAAGCTGCATAATCAGAACCTTTGCAAATTTGCTTGGGTCTTCTGTTACAACTCCTGCCGCCGCCTGACCTGCGACACCAACTCCGATTGCTGAGCCCGCTCCTGCAAGAAATACTGCTACTGCTGCGCCAAGTAACGCATAAACAAGTCCTAAATTACTCCAAATACTCATGATAAAGTTTCCTCCTTAATATCTACATATTTTGTATCTGATTTGAATGGTTCAAATGGTTTTCCGCCGCCTTCATAGAATTTACCAAAGAATTCTACAAACTGCAAACGGTTCGTGTGTACATACGCACCAAGCAGGTTGATTGCCAGGTTCAGCACATGTCCAACGATAAATACGGCGATGAACCCAATCACACCTACGATTCCTTTACCAAACATACTTCCCATCTGGTTTACTACGGATGCGATAACTCCCGTAGCAAGACCGAGCGCCAGCAGACGTGAGTAAGAGAGCACGTCGCTTAGCCATCCTGTAATATTATAAATATCATACGCGCCAAGAGCAATCCGAAGCGCCGGATTCTTACTCTCACGTCCGGACATCAAGAGCAGTCCTACCGCGCCGCCGATTGCAAGCACCTTTGCAAGCATATTCAAGAACGGCGGGAATACAATCTTCGCCTGCGCAATGGATGCAAAGATATCTGACGGGATTAACAGTAAGAGCAGTCCAATCAGAAATGCAAACCACAGGACAACGTCGCAGAAGAAATCCAACACTTTTCCATCCTTAAGCTCCATATATCCCTTGATTCCAAGTCCCACGAACAGGTGGACAACTCCAAACGCCAAAGAATATACAAGAAGACGCATCGGGTCATTCAGCGGAATAAACCACAACGCCGGTACGGTGACCGTCTTGCCGAAGAATACTCCTGACACGATATCTACAACATTTCCAAAGTATCCGCCGAATAAGATTCCCCATACCAGTGTAGATACACCGCAGTACATGAACATCTTCATCGACTTCCTAAGCCCCGCCTCCATACGCGGGAACTTCTTCAATACCACAAAACATGCAATCGCTATGATTGCGCCGTAAGCGGCATCTGATAACATCATACCAAAGAAGAATACATAGAAAAACGACATAATCGTCGTCGGGTCAAACTCTCCCTTGTGAGGCAGTCCGTAGGAACCAAGCACACCCTCCACGCTTGACGAGAACCCATTGTTCTCAAGGATTACCGGCGGCTCCTCATCCTCCTTCAACTCCTCTACGTCGATCACACAGTCAAAAGACTCCCCGATTGCCTTCTGTACTGCGGGTACAGCCTTCGCTGCGGCATATCCGCTGATTACGAAGGTTCTCTGTGACTGCGGAAGCGTTCCAAGGACTTCGTATTTGTCTGCCCTCATACGGAAATAATCTCCAACAATCTTCAAGTCTTCCCTTGCAGCCGAATATCCCTTAATTTCTTCCTCAATCTTTGTAATCTCACTATTCAGTTCTTTGATTTTTGCCTCCAGATTCTCCTTCTTCACAGAAGGAATCTTACCTGTCACTTGTGAAGGTCTGGCAAAACCTCCTGACCTCAAGGCATCTTCAACTTTCGTTTCTTCCTCCCTAAGACAAAAAACGCTCAGATAGGCCGCGTCCTTATCGCTGTTGATGATCTTCACATCAATAGCCTCTACCTGGGGTTCCCGCTTTGCAATCAGTCCGTATACGGACTCAAGCGTTGTCTCTCCCGGCATTGTCCCTAACAACATTGACACTTTGTCTGTGCCCTTAAAGTTCATCGGCACATCCAATGCAAGCCATGGACGAAGCGACTCAATCTGATTCTCCAGTTTTAGAATATTTGCCTTGTTCTCAGCTATCTCTTTGTTCAACGATACAAGCCTGTTTGCCTTCGAGATTAATTCACCCTTGCCGTCGGCGATTTCGTCGAACTTCTTCTTGTCAACCAGCTTCTTGCCTTCTAAGCTTGCCAGCATAGAGCGCTTCTCCGGCGCGTATGCATCCAGCACAGCCAAAGCCTGCTCGGAAACCTGCGCCTGCTTCTCGAAGCTCTGTCTGGCGCCTACGGTATCCATCTTCTCGAAGCCGTCTTCATCTTCGGCAATCTGGTTCATCTCAATCACACCCATGGACTGGATCTTCTCTAAGATAGCCTTACGGTCTTTTTTCAGCGCGCAGATACTAATTCTTTGCATCTGCAATACAGCCATAGCCACATCCCTCCTTTACTGTAATTCTCTTGTGTGTCTGGCCGTGAAAACTATACCAGCGCATCAATGACTGCTGATACCACTTCAGACTCTTTCGCCAGCGCATCCCGCTTCAATGTCGCAATCTCTTTCTCTACGCTGTCCATTGCCTCCTGCTCTGACTTTCTTCCGGCTTCTTTCGCCGCTTCAAGGGCCGCTGCCGCTTCAGACTTCGCTTCTGCCTCGGCTCGCCCCACCATCTCGGCAGCTTCGGCTTTAGCCTTCTCAAGGATCTCGGTACATGCCGCATCTGCTTTTTTTATCATTCCTTCTGCCTCATTCTCCGTCTCCTTGATGGTCCTAATGGTTTCTTCTACCATCTGTTCACCACCTCTCCCTAAATCCTTACTAGTTATACTGTCACTAGTTTAAATATTATTATCATAAAAAATTATAATATAATATTTCCCAAAAGTCCACAATATTATGGCTTTTTCTGGTCATTTTTCCATATATAGCCCATAAAAGAAAAATAATTTATCTATTTTCTAACAATAGTACCCTAATTGACTGTCAATCCCATGACAGCTCGTGAAGCTGCCCTGAAAGCCCCATCCCCGCAAATCCATTCTGCCTGAGTGCCTCGTACAGTACGATTGCCACAGAATTGCCAAGGTTCAGGGAACGGATGTCCCCGAACATGGGTATGCGCACACATTCCTCTTTATGATTTACCAAAATTTCCTCCGGTATTCCTGCGCTTTCCTTTCCGAACATAATATAACAGTCCGGCTCATACCGAACCTCTGTGTAGACCTTAGGCGCTTTTGTGGTGGCCATATAAATCCTTGCCCCCAGGTTGCGCTCAAGAAAATCTTCATAATTAATATATGTAGTCACGTCCAGTTTATCCCAATAATCCATTCCGGCACGCTTCAAGTTCTTTTCATTGAGCCGGAATCCCAGCGGCTCAATCAAGTGCAGCCGCGCACCCGCAGCCACACAAGTCCGTCCGATATTTCCAGTATTTGCCGGAATCTCCGGCTCATGCAATACGATATTCAGCATATCCACCTCTCAATCCTCAGGCGTCAAAAAGCGCTATCTCTGTGCCCTCAGCCTTTCAACAAACCTGCCTAACCGGTTGATTGCTTCCCGCAGGTCATCCAGGGAATAGGCATAGGACACCCTGAGGAACCCTTCCCCGCACGCCCCAAACGCAGTTCCCGGCACAGCGGCTACCTTTTCCTCATCCAGAAGCCTTGTAGCAAATTCTTCCGACGTCATGCCAAATTCTTTGATACAAGGGAATACATAAAACGCCCCAAACGGCTCGAAGCAGTCTAGCTTCATCTTCTTAAACTCATGAAGCAGAAACCGCCTTCTCTGATTGTACGCGCCGCGCATCTCCTGGACCTCGTCCTCGCAGTTCCTAAGTCCCTCGATTGCCGCATACTGGCTGTTCGTCGGCGCGCACATGATTGCGAACTGATGTATCTTGAGCATCTGCTCTGCAATCGGCTTCTGTGCGCAGATATACCCCAGTCTCCATCCCGTCATGGCAAATGCCTTGGAGAAGCCATTGATTACCAGAGTCCGGTCTCTCATCTCCGGCAGGGATGCGATAGACACGTGGTCATACTTATAAGTCAGCTCTGAATAAATCTCATCCGACAGCACATACAGGTCGTGCTTCTTCACCACCTCTGCAATCGGCTCTAAATCCTCCTTTGTCATAATGGCGCCAGTCGGATTGTTGGGGAACGGCAGTACAAGGAGTTTTGTTTTTGGCGTAATTGCCGCCTCCAACTCCTCTGCCGTCAGCTTGAACTCATTTTCCTGCTTAAGCGGAATAACCACCGGAACTCCATTTGCCAGGATAGCGCATGGGAGATAGGAAACATAACACGGCTGCGGAATCAGCACCTCGTCCCCTGGATCCAGCATGGCTCTAAACGCAATGTCTATTCCTTCGCTTCCCCCTACCGTCACAATAATCTCGCTTGCCGGATCATAGCTGACTTGAATCTTCCGCTGCAAATATTTGCTGATTTCTACCTTCAACTCCTTAAGTCCCGCATTGGAAGTATAGAAAGTTCTTCCCCTCTCAAGGGAATAGATTCCCTCCTCCCGAATCCTCCAGGGCGTGTCAAAATCCGGCTCGCCGACGCCAAGGGAGATAGCGTCCGGCATCTCACTCACCATGTCGAAAAACTTGCGGATTCCTGACGGTTCAATTTCTACGATTTTTTTAGATAATGGGTCTCTCATTATGGCGTCACAGGCATCCTTTCTGATTTATTCTTGTGGAACATCAGTGTTCCGTGGTCTTTGTATTTCTTTAATATGAAGTGAGTAGTCGTACTGATTACATCCTCAATAGGAGACAGCTTGCCTGACACGAACCGCGAAACCTCCATCAGCGTCTTGCCCTCCACAGTCACAATCAGGTCGTAGCCTCCGGATGTAAGGTATACTGCCGTCACCTCAGGATAATTGCAGATTCTCTCTGCCGTCTTGTCAAACCCCTTGTCCCGCTGAGGCTTAACGCTGACCTCAATCAGTGCGTTGACACGTTCCTCCCCTGCTTTATCCCAGTCAATCAGCGTGTGATACCCACAGATAATCTTCTCCTTCTCCATCTGCGCGATTTCGTTCGCAATCGCCGCCTCGTCGGAATCCAGAAGAACCGCCAGTTCCCCAAGGTCGGCTCTGCTGTTTTTTTCCAGATATTTTAATATCTGCTTTCTCATGTCCTCCATACTTTACCTCCATTTTCTACAAAAATATTTTATATATCTCATCTGGCGCGGGGCGGTCAAGATACCGCACATCTTCGCCATTATGGATAATTTTGTCATTTCCCGCCGTCAAACGCCCAATGACCGACGCCTGAAGCTGGTTCTCACACAGCGCGTCCGCCAATACCTTCCCATCGGCAGCCGCCATTAAAAAACTGCCCGCCGACGTCAGTTGATAGGGATTCAGCCTGTACTGCTCGCAGACTTCTATGGTTTCCTGCAAAACGGACATCCGTTTCATGTCCAAATCAAGCCCACAGTCCGTCTCCTTCGCCAAATCCCACAGCGCGGCGAGAATCCCCCCTTCGGCAATCTGGCGAATGGATACGGCGCCCATGCGTCTTGCAATCTCCAATTCCTTTCCGGCAAATAAGTCCTTCCTCCAGGATTGTATCTGTCTGATAAACACCGGCGCAAACCGTTGTCTAAGCTCATCTCCCTTTTCATCGGCAATGCGCAGCATACCTTCCACACCAAGCCATTTCACAAGGACAAGCTCATCGCCTGGACCGCCTCTTAGCTCTCTCCCTTGCATTACCCTATTTCCGGTGTCAAGTCCCATAGCGGTTATCTGTACAACCGGCAGTCCGAATAGCGGATTACGGCGGATTACGGCTTTCTGCTTCTCAATCCCTCTCTCTTGGCAAACCTTACAAAACGTCTTCTCCAAGGCGTATGCCCCCGAAGAAGCTGCGCCAGTCGGAAACAAAATCTGCGCCTCTGCCGCAATACACACGGCTTCTTTTACTGCCAATGCATTGACAGCAGCCGCCAGTGCATATGTACAGATATCCTTTGACCAACCGCAGGCAAAGCTACTCTCACTCAAAGCCCGTCCCGCTTCTGTCTTTATCTCCATACGATTCTCCTGTCAGCCTGGCCAGCCTTATCCCATCAGATAAGGGATAATTGTGGTAGCAACCATGGCTACAATGACCACCATAATTACAATGGCTATAATTCTTTTTGTTTTCTTATCATTAAAATTCATATGCTTACCTTCTTTTTCTAATTTTTCGGCATTTTTTATATTTTATACTCTTTGGGGCGCTTTTGCAAGACACAAGTTTCGCCCGCCTACAAAAGCTCTCAGAACTCTACCGCAATCGTTCTGGCATCCTGGCTCAAAACATCCCGTTCTTTATAATCAAACAACACACATTTCCCTAATTGCACAAAATACTCCAAATGTGTCATCTTACGCATTTGATTCCTGTCATACTCCCCATACGCCGGCAGATAATTCCGTTCCCTTTCCTCCTTCTCATAAAACGCCCTCACATCCTCCTTCGCAATACGATACTCTCCCGCAAACTCTGGCCGAGTCTTTGCATTTTCACGCAAATAATAATCATAGGTTAAAAGTTCACGAAAATATTCCCGTTCCTTTGGATGAGCTTCACCTATATATTCCAGCAAAATCTCATACCTCGTACTGCGCTTATGCATAAGACCGCCATAACCATGCAGGTCATAGAACTCATACAGCTTATTATACATTATAAAAGGAGATGGATACTTCTTCTCCAGTTCACTAAGAGTATGGGTAAACTGCCTGCTGTTATAATAGACCTCCACCATCTCCTCGATTCCCTTAAGCCGTATCACCTCCCGGTAAGAAAGCCACCTTGTAAACAGCACTTCATAAGCCGGACGGCTTAGATAAGCCAAACCGTAGTTTTCCTTCTGTTCCTCCATATAAGAGCCTTTCAGGACTTTCAGGAAACCTAATTGAAGCTGTTCAGGCTTCAGATTATATACATCGTCAAATGACCTGGCAAAACTATTGATATCCTCAAAGGGCAGCCCTGCAATCAAATCCAAATGCTGATGGATATTCCCTTTCTTCTTGATTCTGGATACAGCGCTCCTGACTCTGTCAAAGTCCATTGTCCTTCGGATTTCCCGAATCGTATCCGGATTCGTGGATTGAACCCCGATTTCCAGTTGGACTAACCCTGGACGCATCCCCTCCAAAAGCTTCAGTTCTTCGTCGTTCAGAAGGTCAGCCGCTACCTCGAAGTGAAAATTCGTAATCCCTCTGTCATGCTCTGCAATATACCTCCAAATAGCTATTGCATGTTCATGCTTACAGTTGAAAGTCCTGTCCACGAACTTCACCTGCGGAACTTTACTGTCAATAAAAAACTGCAATTCTTTTTTTACAAGCTCAAGGTCACGGAATCTGAGCTGCTTATCTATGGAGGATAAGCAATAGCTGCAAGAAAACGGACATCCTCTGCTGCTCTCGTAATAAATGATTTTGTTCCGGAACTCCTCGACATGCCGGTATACAAACGGAAGCTTGCTAAGCTCAATAGTGTGACGCCACGGATTATCATGTATTTCTCCATCGGCGTCCCGATATGTAATGCCCCTAAGCCCTCGCAAGCCGTCCTGTACATCTTCTCCTCTGTCTGTACCTTCTCCATTTTCAGCACATCCCTGGCTATTGATATAGAACTGCTCGCCATATATCCGGCATAACCGTGAAAATGTTTCCTCCCCCTCGCCCTTCATCACGCCCTTCACCTGCGGCAGACGCACAAGAACCTCAGACGCATCATAAGATACCTCCGGACCGCCTAGCCAAATAGGCATAGATGGCAGTAATTTTGCCAGTTCTCTGACAAGGGCTTCTATATACTCCATATTCCAGATATAGCAGGAAAAACAGAGTATGCCCGGACTTCGCTTGTAAATATCCGTCAGAATATGGGAAAACGGCTGGTTAATTGTATATTCTGCCAGATTTATCTCCATATCCTGCTGCCATGCAAAATCGAGAGCCTTCTCTAAATATGCATCTGCGTAGGCTTTCAAACTATATATAGCAAGATTGGAATGTATGTATTTGGCGTTTATCGCCGCCAGTAGAATTTTCATCCTGTTCCTCCCCTCTGTCCTTCTATCTAATCCGATTATAATAAACAGCTTCACAAATCACAAGATAAAACTATTGACAAAGGCGGCAACTTCGCATATAATTAAAACAGATGTTTTAATACATTAGTTTCAAAACAATAGTTTTATATCAGGGAGGATATTATATGCCGCCAAAAGCAAAATTTACACGGGACATCATCATACAGGCCGGCCTGAGCATTGTAAGGGAGAATGGAATAGAGGCTTTGACCGCCAGGGCATTAGGCGCAAAGTTAGGAAGCTCCGCAAGACCAATTTTTACAGTATTTCAAAGTATGGAGGAGGTGCAGGCAGAAGTTAAAGAATCGGCAAAATCAATTTATGACAAATATGTCAGAAAAGGTTTAGAACAAGAACTGGCCTTTAAAGGCGTAGGCACCCAATATATCGTTTTTGCGATACAAGAGCCGAAATTATTTCAACTGCTTTTTATGTCAGAGCAAGCACAGCCCCCTAAAGTCGTCAATGTAATGCCTATTATAGACGACAATTACGAAGACATTTTGCTGTCTGTCCAAAACGGATATCATTTGTCCGAGAATACGGCAGAACAGTTATACCGCCACTTGTGGATTTACACGCATGGTATAGCGGTGCTTTGTGCAACAAATATGTGTATATTTACCCCAGAAGAAATCAACAAGATGATTTCGCAGGTATTTAAGGGCGTATTGAAGGAAATTATACAGGAAACTGAGATTGGAGGAAATTATGAGTAAGAAAAAATGGATGGATATGGCGGCAATTTATTCTATTATATATACGTTAATAACATTGCTGAACAGCGTTTTATATCTCGGTAACGGCATTTATGAAGACCCAAGCGGTAATTGGCATGAATTAGACAGGGCCATGATTCTTTTGATTGGTATTGCGGCATTTGAGCTGTGTACGAATCTGCCTGTTAAGCCTTTGCCTCTTAGATATATCATTGCATATGTTCCGTCTCAATTAATGGCATTTGCATATGTCTGGTTCACCGGACTAAGGGAACCATTAGCCAAAACAGCATATAGGGATATCTGGATTAACTTTACGAGCCTATTTATCATATTGTGTATCATCAACACCATTGTCAGTATTCGTAAAGTAAGACAAAAACAGGCAGAAATATAAAAATCACTTCCCACCCCGTTGACATTTATCCCGATATACAGTAGAATTAATTACTGTGCAGCCGGGGTGCTAGCGGTACCTTGTACCTGCAATCCGCTAAAGCAGGGGTGATATTGCGCAGAGGGCACAGGTTTGTAGAGCTGCCCTTGATAAGTGGCGATGAGGCTTGGGTCTTACGCGACGGGAATCTGTGAACCGTGTCAGGTCGGGAACGAAGCAGCACTAAGCAGAACCTTCCGGGTGCCGTAAGGGTGCCTGGGCTGAGTTTACTGTCAAGGTAACGTCTGGGAATCTGCGTTCGAAGCGCAATGCACATAAAGAATTTTAGAATGACAACAGGCAGATGCGCATTAGCCATCTGCCTTCTTTTTTGACTCTCTTAATTCCTTAAAAAATGTTTTCATCATCTGACTGCACGCTTCTTCCAACACTCCTGTCTCAAGCTCGACTTGATGGTTAAATTCCTCCATCTGCAACAGGTTCAATATCGACCCTGCACATCCCGCCTTGGGATTCATGCAGCCCACAACAACCCTTGACATTCTGGACTGGACGATGGCGCCTGAGCACATCTGGCAGGGCTCTAAGGTCACATACATGGTACAGCCCTCAAGCCGCCAGTCGCCGAGCTTCTTACTGGCTTTCCTGATAGCAATCAGCTCTGCGTGGGCCAGCGTATTCTTATCCGTTGTCCGCCTGTTATATCCCCTGCCAATAATCCTGTCCTCATATACAATCACACATCCAATAGGAACCTCTCCGATTGCATAGGCTTTCCTGGCTTGACGGATTGCCTCTTTCATGTATTTCTCGTCTATATTTATATTCTGCATGTTGTTCTCCATCCGCACATCTTGTTTATTGTGTCTTCAACATCCTCTTAATCGGCCTGCACCAATAACCAAACTGCTCTTGACTGCTCTTTTCGTCATCCGTAAGATCCATATTCATATCCTTGTGGGGAATGAATTCCGTAAATCCGAAGGTGCTTGCGGCCTTCGCCTCCTGGGGATGGTAGATTCCCGGCACCCCAAGCCTGTATTTTTCCCCGTCGTCAATAAGGGCAAGATGATGGTAATTATAATATCCATGTAACAAAAAGCTATTGTTCGCCCATTTCCACTCACACCTTGGCAGCCTTGCGATATCATTCCGCTGAATCTTGGTACACCGGAGATGTTCTTTTGGCATATGTTCCCTTACATCCCCGCAAATGTTCTCCACCGGCTCTACGGTCAACTCCTGGCTGAATTCCATGTCCGCGTCAGATTGAGGGGACGCTTCTTCGTTTTCCGCGGCAGCGCCTTCCTGGGCAGGTCTGCCTTGAACGGCGCCTTCCCCGGCTGCTTCTTTTCGGACAGCTCTATCCTCGGCAGGCTCATCTCTTGATGGCTCATCTCTTATCGGTGTTCCAGACTGCATAGCATGTGACGGCTCATCTCTTATCGGTGTTCCAGACTGCATAGCATGTGACGACTCCTCCATTACCGGTGTCCCCGCCTGCATAGCATGTTTCGGTGCATCCGGCGCTTCACGCTGCATATCTTCCATTCGTCTCGCGCCGTCCTCCTGCTGCGGCTTCTCTCTTAGCATCATGCTCTCGTCCGGCATAGCCGTTTCACCATCCTGCGCAGAAGCCTCCTCCCGCACCTCCTCCCCTTTCGCTTCAACCTCCATGTCCGGCATAGCTTCCATCTGCCCGACCTCCTCGCTCGGCACATCTGCCTTTTGTACCTCCTCCGGCCTAAGCACCCGCATACGCCCCACATCAATCACGGCGTCATTCCAGACCGCCGCATACCTGCGTCCCGTCTCGCTCTCCAGAATAATCCCATTAATACGTTGAAAATTCTCCGGCGCAATCACATCCTCCATTGTATAAAACAGCCTGTAATTAATGGCAGGATTCACATTGTCCACCGTTCCCTGCCAGATTCCCACACACCCGTCGCCCTCGTCATAGAACAGATACAGCTCAAGCTTCCGTTCTCCCTTCATGTGCAGCCCTTTGCCGTGAATATTCAGCGTGCAGTCCTCATCCTTCTGTTCTACTTTAACAAATCCCACATTACGCAGTCTTTTTCCCTGTTCATATTCATACAGATAACGAATAAAACGTTTCAATCCTCCACTTCCAATCCTGGTCTTTTTATCACAATCTATTCCCCAGGCTCAGAAAAAATACCATGTCTTTATAAAATTGCCTTCAATTCCTGATATAAACGCTTCGCATAACTATCCGTCATCCCGCAAATATAATCTGTTGCCAGCAGAAGCCTAAGATACAGTCTCTCTGCCTCCGTCTTACCCTCAGCATGATAATGGTACGCCCTCTTATAATTACTGGAAATAAAGGAAACCATACGCTCGCTGACAGAATCCATCTCCTGGGACTCATCGTCGTATTTTACAACCGCATTCATGAACATATCCATCAGGAAATTAATCATCGCACCCTCCGCCACCTCCATCCGGTAAATGGCATCCGATGTAAATACCTCGCGAAACGCCAGATTCCCTAACAATTCCATCAATGGTTCCGCAGATGTTCCGTAGAACAAATCCTTCCCGTAATTTCCCCGCATGATTGCCGGATAATTCTCTGTAAACCCATGGGTAGCGCAGCCAATCAGATACCCCTGGACTCTCACAATCCAGTTCTTAACCGCATATTCCTCCGGCTCGCCCACCTGCTTCTCCTTTCCGCTAAGGAACAGGGTTTTAAGCCTCTCTGCCGGCAGAAAACCTCCCATATCGTCATCGGGGTGTGCTTCTTCAAGCCTTGTCAGCTCGTCAAGAAGTTTATGATAGCTTAAGAAGCCCTTCACAAACGCATCCTCAATGTCCGCAGTTTTGTATGCAATATCATCCGCCGCCTCAAGGATAAATGTCAATGGATGCCGCTTCCCGTTGGTCCCCGTCTCCCTTGATATCTCCTCAAAAATATCCCTGTCAGCATAGTAGTAGCCCATCTTCTTGTCCTTAATATCCTCGGAGTGCTCATCAATTCCAATAGACGCCACCGGATATTTAATGATTGTACTAAGAAGGGCATAGGTAAGGTTCATTCCATTTTCATCCACGAGAAAATGCAGCTTGCTTACCAGCCGCAATGCCTGGGCGTTTCCCTCAAAATGATAGAAATCCTCCCGCATCTGAGGAGTAAGCACCCTGTCAATCGTTTTACCATGATACTCCATAACGGGCAGCTTCCTCCTGAACCAGTCGCGAATCGCATCCTCCCCAAAATGTCCGAAGGGTGGATTCCCGATATCATGAATCAGCCCCGCACATTGTAGAATATTACAGATATCCTCCTTC
>ERZ808041.446-NODE-446-length-32236-cov-5.756678_pt1 | contig 32236 bp, 20 predicted proteins | sample MGYA00380192_ERZ808041 | MGnify/ENA primary metagenome ERZ808041 (study PRJEB31490, sample SAMN06133412) | mouse gut metagenome | isolation source: Z1_1 | host: mice | place: China: Chengdu | collected 2015-05 ...
CAGCAATATACGACGCTGCACCACCTGCCAGGGTGCACTCAGATTACCGCCGGCCAGTCCCTGTACCGCTGCCGTTGCGGCCTGTATCGCCTGCTGGTATTTGCCTCCCGTTCCAAAACCTGAGGCTGTCATATCGTTGTTATACGCTTGCTGCACCGCATCCTGCACTATGAACGGGTTTATCAGGTCCATTCGAGAGAGCCATCTTCAAGCACCCAGACAGCTCCTCCCGGACAGCTCTCATCAAAAAACCAGATACCGTCTTCCATCTCTTCTTCTGTTTTTGGAAATGCCTGTCGGAAACGCTCAACCTGCTCGTCAACACTGCCTTCCAGAAACTTACCGTGCTTGGCGAGTTTGATGCGCCCTTCTTTCAGAAGGCGCTCAAATATCCAGAAAAAGAGTTTTTTCCTTTCATCAAAACTGAATACTGCGCTATCAACATGATCTGGAATACTGTAAGCCCATAAACCACTTAACGCTTGCATCTCCGATGCGTCAGCTGTTTCACGATACTCATTTTCAGTCAACATAATGCTCACCTAAATTTAATTTCAACCTGACGTCCGTATTTATGTGCAATTTCAGCCAATTGCTGATTCCCTCTAATATCAATAGTCCATCTGGCGCCTGTTTGTTCTTGGGACGACGATAAATTCCGCAACGTGATCGATGTTCCGTTATTCAGCTTTGCAGTATAGATCCCCGGCCGAACCTCTTTCAGCGGTGTATCTCCTGCCAGCTGTTGTGCGTAATTGTGGATCTGTTTATCCGTCAGATTCTGGCTTTCAAACACTTTCGTCGTACCATAACGGTTACTTACCGAACTCTGCCTGATAGTCTGCCCATCCACTGTTAACTCTCCGACCGGGTGACTTTTATCATATATTTTACTCAGTTCATCAAATCGTTGTTGCTGAACCTCCTGATGACGGGCTTTTTCTTCATTATCCGGTCCCCACCCACCCGGTGTTCCAGCACCAGCACCACCAAGCTCAGCTTTATCCTTATCCGTAGCGCTCGCTACGTCTTTGCCCAGATTCGGCTGTTTGTTTTCGTCTGTATTGTCGCCATTCAGCACATGCCCCGGTCCCCGGGTACCATCGCGACTCGGGTCACGTACAGCACACTGTTCCCGTGAGCCTTCACAACCACCACCAATATCCCAGCTATTATCATTCCCGGTATCCCTACTGGCATTACCTGTAGCACCAGCTATTGCTGCTGCCGTATTAGCCGCTGTTTCAGTGGCTATCACGTTCAGCATATTGTTTTCAACCGTCGTCTTACCTGACTGTGCTCCGGCTACCGCTGCCCCCCCTGAGTCTCCCACCAGACCACCGGCCAGACCGGCAGCAACCGTTGCCAGTGTCGAGACCGTCTGCTTCTCTGTCTCGCTCAGTTCACTCACCGGCTTACCGTACATCTGTGTGGCTATCATTCCCACCACCTCGCCGGTGGCTGCGCCTGCGGCACCAGCTAGAGCATTCTTACCCTGTGCCAGAGACAGGGCTGCATTCACCACGGCATGGGCGGCCACACGTCCCGCACCTTCCGGGGTGGTCTGTTTGATAATTTCAGCAATATACGGTGCTGCACCACCTGCCAGGGCTGCACTCAGATTACCGCCGGCCAGCCCTGCTGACACGGTTGCCAGCGTACTTATCGTCTGCTTCTGCTCTTCACTGAGGTCTGACTGTTTCACGCCCGGATACATCATTCCGGCAATCGCTCTGGCTGCCAGCTCTCCCGTTGCTGCGCCTGCTGCACCGGCAGCAACATTATTACCCTGCATTGCCGCTACTGCACCGCCCAGAATGGCGTGAGCAATGGCGTTTACTGCCGGGTCTTTTTCTGTTGATTTCAGCAGATGCGCCAGTTCCGGTGCAGAAGCTCCGGCCAGAGCACCCGCTAAATTACCACCCGCCAGTCCCTGAAGCGCGGCTGTCGCGGCCTGTATACCTCGCTGAATCTCACTGCCAGTGCCATACTTTTCCTGTTCCTTTTTGTATTCCGGCGTATCACGCAGTTTTGCCAGATATGCCTGCCGCTGTTCTTCCGTCGCATCCGCCGGAACAGGCCCATATTTATCCTGCGCAGCCTTCAACGCATTCAGTTCTCCCTGTGTACGCGCAATATCCGCCACCTGACTGCCTATGTCACTGATAAGCCCCACTGTCTGCAGACGCCTCTGCTCCTTCTCCTTGTCAAATATCGGGCTGATACTGTCATTAGCGTGCACAGGGTCACGGCTCAGGTTCGCCAGATTCTGCTTCTGATTGTCCCTGTCCCGGATGGTGATAGTGCCTTCTGCCACTGCGGCCTGAGTCGTTCCTTCCGCATGTCCGCTGTGACCTCCGGCGGATATCATGCCACCCGGCATGTTACCCTGAAATTTATCCCCGAAGCTGCCACCACCGCTCAGACTGATTCCACTGTGACTGACTTTATAATCCGCTTCGTTGTGAAGGTCACTGAACCCCAGCGTTCCGGTATCCAGGTGGTTTTTATCCGGTGTGGCAGTGGAGGCAATCACCGCACCCTCCAGTTGGGTATGTCTGCCCACTGTAATGTCGAAGCCACCATCACCGGCAAACATTCCGGTTTGTTCAGCAACGGAGTCAAAGCGGCTCTTCATCTTATCCCGGGAGGCAGCGATGTAACCTGAGCCGGTCATGGAGCCAAAGGTAAAACTGCCGCCGGCAGCCACGCTGGTCTGTTTACTGTCGTACTTACTGGTGTCCTGCTGGCTGCTTATCAGCAGGTCGTGGCCCACATCGGCGATAATCCTGTTGCCGTTGACCTGAGCACCGTTCAGTACCGTATCCCGACCACTGTTGATGGTGACGGTTTTACCGCTGTCTATTGTGGTTTCAGTCCACTCAGTACCGTTACCTTTCTCGCTGCCTTTTGCCGCATTAACGCTGGCAAAGACGCTGATACCGGCACCGTTACCACCGGCACCGATACTGACACCCACGCCACCGCCACTGCTGCTGTTCCTGCCCGTTGTTTTTTGTGTGTTTGCAGCGCCACTCAACAGAACATCATTCGCGGCATCCAGGCTTGTGTTACCACCGGCCTTAAGCTGGCTTCCTGCAATCACAATATCTCCGCGGTTATCGCCCCTGTTTTTACCGGTTGCGACAACAGACAGATTATTCCCGGCATTCAGCGTGCTGCCGGATACTGTGTCACTTTCAGAATGTTGTTGTGATTTCGATTTCTGGGTGGTGAGCGACAGGCTGACTCCCATCGCATTCGGGTCACCGGTTGCGGAGGCCATTGCCGCAGCCTGTCCGGCCTGCACACCAGACAGCGCTGTCTTTGTGGCCTGCAGGGCTTTCAGACGGCTGTCACTGCTCTCCTTCGTCTCCTGTGCACTGGTGACCGCATTATTGATGGCACTGCCCACCGTGCCGGAAAGGGCAACCGTCAGCCCGCTTTTCTTCTGCTCAAATTTTTCGTCCACAGTACGACGGTCATGCCCCGGGTCAACCACCACACTGTCACCGGTAATGCTGATATCCCGGTTCGCAATCACATCCGAACCGCTGATATGAGCCTGTTTGCCCGCGGTAATACTGACATTACCGGCAGTGGAGCCGATGGTGCTGGCACTCTGACTCTGCGTTGTCCCGGCCTCGCGCCGGTCGTGCGTTGTCTTACTGCTGCCAATGGTGAAACCAATACCGCCGGTACCCATCAGACCGGATTTCTTCGTTTCCTTAAAGCGCCAGGACGTATCTGTATTGATGGCAGCAAGAACATCAACATGGTTACCCGCCGCCAGTGACACATCCCGGTCAGCCACCACATCCGAACCCTCTACTGTCAGGTTATCACCGGCGTTAACGGTCACGCGGTTCCCCGACAGCAGGGAGCCTGCTTCACGGGAGGCACTGTCCTCACTGATGGTGTGGGTGGTTTTCTTACTGAGAAAACCTCCGCTTTTTTTCTTCGTTTCCAGATAGTGATAGTCACTTTCTGTCGCCGTGGTCAGGGCAACATCACGACCGGCATTCACGCTGATATTGCCGGTTGCGGTAACGGATGACGCAACAGCGGTGATATCCCGTCCTGCGGTGACGGTGGTGTCACCACCGCTGGCGATTTCCGTTCCCTGCTGACGGACTGTCTCGTTAATCTCTTTCTTTTTCTTCGACGTATAGCTGTCACCTGCGCCGGCAGACTCTGCCACCAGGTTCACATCACGCCCGGCCCGGATGGACACGTTATTTTCCGCAGCCACACCGGCAGCCTGACTGGCAATATCACGACCAGCAACAAGGAGGAGGTTATCGCCCGCCGTCACCGTGGACACTGCTGCGTGGCTATCATGACTTTCTGACGTGCCGTTGCGACTGTTTTTGCTTTCCCTGACTGCATTCAGACTCAGGTCGTTACCTGCAGAAAGCAGGGCGCTGTGCCCGGCAGAAACAGAGGATGCCGTGACATCCAGATTATGGCCTGCTGCCATCGTCAGGTTATCGCCGGCGCTGATGTTGCTGCCCTGTGACGTGGTGGATGATGCACTGTTGTCATCAGTGTGCCAGAAACCGGACTGACTTTTGCTCCCGCTTATCAGGTTTGCGGCAATGTTGATATCATTACCCGCAGACATTCCAAGGGTTCCACCGGACGAGACCGTTGCCCCGGTAATATCAATGTTTTTCCCTGCATCCAGTGAAAGTGAATCAGTGCCTTTAATGGTCGCAACCGGACCGGTGTCCGTACCGCTGAGATGCACACCACCATATCGGCTGTCACTGCCCGCATTCCATTGCTGACGCCGGGTGATATTGCTGATGTTGCCACTCACGCTTTCCAGTTGTACGGTTTTACCGCTGATGACTGAGCTGATATTGCTGATATCCCCGATGGCGCTCAGGTCCAGGCTACCGCCCGCGCTTATCAGCCCCGCATTCAGGTTGTCGATATAGCCGGTACTGTCGAGCGAGAGGTCGTTCTGTGCGTTGATGCTGCCGCCGCTGTTGGTGATATTGCCGCCCGCAAGCTGCACGTTGTTCCCGCTGATAACGCTGCCGTTATGCAGGGTGATATCTTCCGGCGACAGATACAGTTTCGGGACCATGACTGTCTGTCCGTTGATGGTGACTGACTCCCACCACAGTATGCTGCCGTCAAGCTGAGCAATCTGTTCAGCTGTCAGCGCCACACCAAACTCTAATCCCAGTCCTTTCTGTTGTCTGGCCGCGTTATCCATCAGATACCGCATCTGTTCCGTGTCTGAACCCAGTCCGTTGATATAACGTGAACCCGTCCGGCTCAGCACCGCGTTACTGACATACCGGGTATCAAAGACCGCATCCCCCAGGAAACGATAATCTTTTTCCGGTTTCAGCCCGAGGCGGTCAAGAAAATACGATGAGCCCAGAAACTGTTTTTCATCGGTATACGACGGAGCCGTTTCACGTGGCGCCTGACCCGGTTTCGCTCCAAGAAGCTCATACAGTCCGGCAAACAAATGGCTGTCCACCTGTCCGAGACCATCCAGTTTCGGGTTCACCGTAATCAGATACGGACTGTCCGGGTCCGTGGACGGAACCAGGTATCCATTGTTGCCGGAAGGCAGTGGCCAGTCATCACTGATACCGGTCTGACCGGTCAGTGGCGAACCTCCGGCAATATTTTTCAGGGCACCTGCCAGTTCATCGTGCCATTGCGGAGAGCCAACCACCACCGGCTCATACTGCTGCAGCGCTGTCTGTGTCAGACTGTCTCCGCCGGTCTGCTGACTTAACGTATTCAGTACAGGTGCAGAGACCACCGGACTGACACTACCTGCATGTGCAGTGGTTGTTCCGTTATTGATACTGCTGGTAAAACGGGTCTTAACATCCCCGCCCGCCTGAATAACGGAATAATACGTCTTACCGGGCGTGTAATCTTTTTCCCGGCCATCCAGTGAAAATCTGATGGTATTGTTTTCAAATTCCGGTGACAGCAGGGGCAGTTTATCCAGAGAGCCTGTGGCATAGCTACCGTAAAACGTTTTCGGGTCGTAGCGGTATACCAGATATTCATTCTCTGTCCCCGTCTGCCAGCTCTGATTGCTTAACTCTCTGCCCGAGAGTGCGATATCCCCATTCACCAGGATAAATGACGCCCGGTTTTCCAGTCGTTCAGCCTCAGCAGAAAGATTACGCCCTGACGCAATGCGGCCTGCCGGATTATCAGCACCGGTTACTGTTGTGATGTTCTGGCTGCTGAGAAAGCGCTGTGTGGCACTGTCAGCAAACGGCGCGTAATAATAAAGCGTATCCATTGTGATATTGCATGCCCCGTGCCCGTTGCAGGGCGTACCGTGCTGATTTTCAACTTCACGGGTGAAATAGCCATAGCTGCCGTCAGGAAGAAGGGAAAGGGGAATATCAACCAGAGCATTTCCCATTCCCTGAATGGATGAGGGGTTAGTCCGGGTTGTTGTTGTGGCAGAAAATCCCTCCCGCTGGTTCAGAAGGTGCCCGGTTCTTACAGCAATATCGCCCTGATGCGTCTCAATATTCCCGGAGGTATTGATAATCTCTGTGTTTGCACCACCGGAAGCATCCTTCTGTACCCACAGACTGTTGCCGGCCAGGATATCACCATGCTGGTTATGCAGACGGTCTGTAAACAGCTTCAGGTTATTCCCCGCATAAATCAGCGCACTGTTCAGCAGGGTACCGGCCACATTCATTGTCAGACTGCCTGCCGTGCCGGTAAAACCACTGATGGTGATATCACTCCGGCTGTTCAGACTCACATCGCCACCGGCCTGAAGTGAACCCGGTGCGTTAAGGAAAAGACGCTGTGCGCTGAAAACACTGTTGCCTTTACCGGCAGTCAGCGTTCCATTGTTGGTGAATGCCTCTCCGGCACCGAGCACCATGGCATCACCCTGCATGACACCGCCGTTGGTGATGGCATTTTGCGACGTGACGGAAAGGGTTTTCCCTGCGGCCAGGGTACCATGATTCGTGAGGGCAGCAATCAGTTTCAGTGTGACATCACCGGTGGCCACCACCTGGCCCTGACCACTGAAGTCCTGAGCGTCAAGCAGCAGGTTGCCTGCACTGTACAGCCGCCCTGTACCATTTTGCAGCAGTGAACTGCCCTTGACGCCAAGCCCGGCGGTTCCCAGCAGGGTACCGCTGTTGCTGAATGTGTGGTAATTCACCAGCAGGTCCGCACCCTGAAGCGTACCGGTATTATTCAGCGTGGTTCCTTTAACGTCGGCACTGCCGGTGGCAAGTACGCGTCCGCCGTTGACAGTATTCACCACATCCAGCAGCAGGGTGGCAGCCTGTACCAGTCCGCTGCCGGTGTTCGCCAGCACCTGCGCCGTCAGCGTGAGGTTACTGCCGGAGAGGATTTTGCCGTCGTTCTGCAGACGGTCAGTGGCGTTCAGGGAAACCCCGCCACCACCCTGTATCGTGCCCTGGTTACTCAGGGTCGCAGTACTGACATTCAGTGCATTCCGGCTCATCAGAACACCACCGGAACGGTTGTTCACGCCACCGGAGGCGGCCAGCGTCAGCGTTTCGCCCTGCAGATGCCCGCCGTTTGTGAGTTGTCCTGCCGTGATGGTGGTGGCATTTCCCTGTAATTGCCCGTCGTTTGTGACACTGTCTGCCTTCAGCGTCAGCACACCTGCACTGAGCAGTTTTCCGTTCGCCTGATTGTTCAGCGTCTGATTCACCGTGAGCGTGAGAGCATCCACACCGGTGATGTCACCCGCACTGGTCAGTGAGTTCGCCTTCAGGGTCAGATTTTTTGCAATCCATTGTCCGCTGTTGCTTAAATTCAGTGCACTGAGCGCCATTTCACCGTTCGAGGTGACTTTGCTGCCTGCTGTGCTGACAAGCTCACCCGTCAGACGTGCAGTCAGGCTGTCAGCCGCCTGGATCGCCCCGCTGTTTGCCAGACTGTCTGCGGTGATCAGCACCCGTTTGCCCTGCCAGTGTCCGGAACTGGTAATACTACTGCCTGCGGTGATTGTCAGATCGCCGCTGGTCAGCAATGAACCTCCGTTATTCATCAGCGCAGGTTGAGGGGATGCCATACGGGCGGCAAGCGTCAGCGCGGCGATCCCGGTGAGCGTGCCACTGTTGGTGACACTGTTCTGGCAAATCGTGACATGGTTACCCTGGACAGTGCCGCTGTTATCCAGTGAGTTTCCATCAAGGGAGAGCGTGCCGGCCGAAAGCAGACTGCCCCGGTTGTCCGTGGTGGCTGCTTTCAGCGTGGTGTCACCCTGGCTCATGATATCGCCGGTACTGGTCAACTGACCGGTTGCCGAAGCAGTAAGGTTACCGGTTGCCAGCACGGAGCCACTGTTCGCCCATCTGTCCGCCTGCACGGTGAGATTCTGTCCCTGCGTGGTCCCTGCGGTATTCAGTATTTTACCCCGGAGGGTGAGGTCGTCCTCCGTCAGCCAGCGCCCGTTACTACCCTGTGAGAGGGTGTCGCCAGCAAGCGCCAGTGCACCGGCGCCCTGCAACAGGCCGTCACCATCCAGCGTGGTCGCCCTGACGCTCAGCGTGTCAGCGATGATTTTTCCCGGATTGCTGAGGGAAGCCGCGTTTAACATAAAACCGTTATCACCGGTGATAAGCCCGCTGTTGCGGATGTCCGGTATATCCAGCGTCAGGTCTGCAGCACTGTACAGCGTGCCGTTCTGCTGATTATCAAGCCTCTGTGTGTTAACGGTGAGTGAGGCCTCCCCCTGCAACAGACCGCTGTTGGTCAGGGTCTGTGACTGTGTATTCAGGGCGGAACCAACAAGTACGCCGCTACTGGTCAGTTCCGGCGCACTGAGGCTGAGCGACGGGGCACTGCTTTTCCCGCTGTGGGTGAGCTTTTCACTGGCGTTCACCACCATGGTCTGTTGTGCTGCCTGCGTACCTGCAAGACGTGCATCTCTGGCGTTGATGCTGAGATTTTTGCCGCTCTGAAGTTGTGCGCCCGCTGCGGTACTCAGTCTGTCTGCCTGAACCCGGAGGGTGTCACCGGCACTGGTTTCCCCGTCCAGCGCCACTGTTGTCACATTCAGCGTCATCGCAGCATCGCTGTGGGTGACCGATTTTTTACCGGAGCTCAGCGTCTGCGCACTGACTGTCAGCCCTTTGCCGCCGGACAGCACACCGTTCTGTGTCACATCCTGCGCCTTCAGCACCAGTGCATCATCGCTCACCAGCGAACCTGTACTGGTCAGTTTCCCACTGGCCGTGATATCCACTTTGCCCTTCGCGCCAGTGCGGCCGCTCTGGGTAAAGTCGCGGGTATTCACGGTCAGGGGACCGCCACTGAGCAGGGAGCCACTGTTGCTGAGCGTTGTACTGCCGAGCGTCAGGGAAGCCCCCTGAACAGCACCACTGTTATTCAGCGTGCCAGCATCGAGTCCCGCATGACCTTTCGCCAGCAATATTCCGTCCTGTGTCAGCGTGGTGGCGCTGGCCGTGAGATTCTGTCCGGCGGTTATCTGTCCCTGTGTTGTCAGCGTGTCACTGGCGACAGTCACGATATCGCGGGCCGCGTTAATCTGGCTGGCGGTATCCTGTGTGATGTTTTTCGCGGCAAGCGTTACATCCCGGCCGGCAGTCAGTTTTTCATTCTGTTGAGTGATTCTGCCGCCGGCGGTCAGGCTGAGGTCCTTGTCGCTGTTAAGCGTTCCATTGCTGAGAACGATATCGCTCCGGCTGCTGACGCTCAGGTTACCTCCCGCTTTATGGTCGCCGGTTAAGGTGACGCCCTGACCTTTTGCAGTGACGGCCCCCGTGGCGAGACTGTTGTTGACAGTCAGTCTGCCGCTGGCATCCAGGGTGATATCGCCATCGCGGGCATAAAGGTTACCAAGATTAACCCCGACACCACTTTCAGTGGAGGTCAGATGAATACGCCTGGCGTACATTCCACCGAGAGCGCCGGTATCAACGGCAACTTTCGGCACATCACCTTCGCCCTTCAGGGCACTGACGCGACCATCTGCAGTTACACGGTTAGCGCCTGCAGTGACAGTTAAATCCTTCGCATGAAGCGCGGCATTCACTTCCGTTGCACGGGCAATAATGGATACGGCATCGCTCCGGGTGCCGTCCAGGCCCGCGCCATTGATGGTGATACTGCCTTCAGTCACCTCCAGCGCCTGCAGGCTGCCGTCGGCATTCATCACAGGTCTGCCCGTGGTGAGCGTCGCGTGCGGCGTGTTGATAAAGCCACAGCCGTCACAGGTGATACCATACGGGTTGGCGACCATCACATTCGCCGCTTTGCCGGCCACTTCCGTATAGCCCTGCAGCAGCGAACGGTTACCGCCGGTCACTTCGTTGATGATACCCTTCGCTTCCCCACCCGCTTTCAGGTTCGGGTTATTCTGTATCAGTCCACCAAGCTGCGTCGGATTAAGCTTACCGGTGGCATTATTGAGAATCAGCCCTTCCTTCCCGACGTTGTAATCCGTAAACCGGTTATGCGAAATCCCGGCCCCGTTCGGCGTGGCAATGTTCACGACCGGCACACCATTTGCCGCTTTATCCATTCCGGCCCCGTTTTGTGGGGTGATGACGGCCCCCACAGCCGGTAACAACGGCTGCCCGGCGATAATCGTACTGATAAGGTAACTCAGCAGGCGGTAAGTGAAGCGAACGGGAGGCTGATGCATGGTAATAATCCCTTAAAACGCGACGGCAACGCGCCAGTAAACCGTGAGATGGTCAGGGGCAAGCCAGTCCGGGTAAATCAGAGGCAGTCCGGCGATGAACGAACCGGAAACATGACCACTGGTGGTGCTGAGCCCGGCAGCAGCACCCCACAGCGTGCCGGACGAGTACGGGTCATCGCTGTCAGAGTGCAGCCAGCCGCCGTCCAGTGCAGCCACTGCACGGACAGTTCCCACATATGGCAGGGAGAACAGAGACCAGGACAGCTCATTCCGCAGATAACCGCCGTTATTACCGGAGATATACTGCTCCTTAAAGCCACGCACTGAACTCTCACCCCCGAGGCTCAGTTGTTCCACACCATGAAGACGGTCCGGTGACCACTGGGCATAAGCGCTGGTCAGCCACCACACCCTGTCCGTGACGGGGCGCTGAAAACTGGCACTCACCGACCATTTCCGGAACTGATTTACGGGCAGGTCTCCCCTTTTCCCGTGGTCGATTTCTGCGCCGAACCAGGGCATCCCCCGTGTAAATACCGGATTCAGTGTTCCGACACCACCCAGAAACTTGTGTGTGTGATTCAGCCCGACAGAAAATGAAGTGAGTTTACGGCTGCTGCCCTGAAGCAGAACATCATCCAGATAATTGTGAATAATGCGGTGCTGCAGACCTCCGGTCAGTGCTGTCTTCATGTTCCCGTTACGGAACAGGACATGCGACAGTCCCAGCCGGTGAGTCTGCAGGTCTCCCGTGGAACGCCACCGCCAGCCCCGGTTATCAATGGTGCTGAGATAGTCACTCCATGAATACGTGTAATCCACCAGGGTATAGCCATACGGCAGACTGACACCGGCGGCAAAATTCCTCGCATCATGTGACACCGAAAAGTCACTGCTCCGTCCCCCGCTGACAAACCAGTTGTCAGCCAGCCCCAGAGGATTATTAAAGGAAAGGACACCATTTAACTGCCCCGTACCGGTATTCTTCTGTCCACTGTTGTCGAAGCCCACGCTCCCTGTGACAGGCCATTCCGGCGATGCCGTCAGTGTCACCACCGACCATCCCTCACGGTCACCGGGCGATATTTCAATCTGTACCGGCTCCGTACGCAGACGATTAATCTGCTCCATCCCCTGCTCAATATCCCGCAGGTTCAGAACCTTCCCCTCCATTCCCGGGAAAACCATCTTCAGGGTGCGGGCAGGAAGGTCAGCGCCTTCCGCCCGGATTTGCTGCAGCCTGCCTTCCATGACCGTTATGTGCAGTACGCCCCCTGAAAGGTCCTGCTCTGTCAGAAAGGCCCGGCTGGTGATATATCCCCGGCGTATATAGCCGTCCGTCACGGCATCCGTGACCGCGGTCAGCCCCGTGATATTCAGACACTGATTCACCCACGGTGCCACCAGTCTGTCGGTTTCTGCAGACGTCAGTCGGGTGACCCCACTGACAACAATGCGTGACACCGTAAAGCAGGGACCTTCAGTACCGGCAGACGTTTCCGGAGACGGCGTGATGGTCAGCGGCGCACTGCGCTCCAGCGCATCACGCTGACGCTGGTTTTCATCCAGCAACTGCTGCTGTTGCTGCTGAATTGCACTGCGGTCACCCGGAGACAGCATGGCTGCCGGAGACGAAAATGAAAGAATGCAAAGGCAGGGGAGGAGGGAAAAATAGCGTACCACCTGAGATAAGGTACGGATCCTGAATGCGTACTGACCGGAAACCATACCAGGAAACGACGTTCTGTTCGCCAGTAAGTTATCCTGCCGGTGCTGCATATTCTCCTCGTGTCGTGGGTATTCAGTGTAAATTAACGTAAGCGGAATGTCAGTGCTGAAATTTACACCAGATAAAAAACATACTGAAATAATCCTGCTGTGTAACATCCTGGAAAAATGTCAGAAATGTGATCGGAGTTGTGGTTTACGGACGGGGAAAGGGAAAACAGACATCCTTATGGTAAAAGAATACTTCCTGCGGAAGTCACAATCCGGAGTGCAACGCAAGTTCCAGTGCAGGTGTTGTGGGTTTGAGTAAAAAAATAGTCGTAACTCTCCGGAGAAGCGGAGATTCCCCGAAACAGCGTATTCTTATAAATGGAAATCCCTGCAGGTAATCACTCTGCCCGATAGCTGCATAATTTGCCTGTTAATCCTCATCCCCGGAGGTAAGCTCTGAAAACCACTCATGGTGTTCACTATATGCGGTGTTCAGCGCATCCCAAGAGACGTTCACATAAAAGCTATCCTGCAATTTGCAGGTAACCACTTCAGCCAGCCGGCTTCTGTTATCCGCCTGTCCGGCATAACCTCTCTCTGCCAGCCACTCATTCAATTCATGTCCCAGAGACAAATTGATAAAATCGTAATCGGACCTTGCCATTCCCGTTTCCTTAGCACATGTTTTCAGGCACGGGGATAAAGTATAAAGAATGTCGTACTGCTGCTGCCAGAGCAATATTCCCCCTGATGGTTGTATCAGAGATGGTATGCAGGTACTTTGCGGGTTGTTCCTGTCAGGTTATCGTGCACCTCCACGGTCGTGGTCACCACCGGCATTCCGGCCTTTCTCAGCCTCAGAACATCAGCCGCAATACGCTGACTGCCAGACCAGAACAGGCCGTCCAGTGCAGTCACCAGTAAACCCGCCTCCAGTGCATACTTCAGCCGTTCACGGGGCGCTTTCACTTCCCGGGCAACCTGCTGATATGGCGATGATGTGTTTTCATTCCCAACCACGCGACGAATACGGTGAGACAGATGATACCGGAATGTATCCGGCACACCAGAAAGGCTGGCCTTCAGGCTGTACACGCAGCCAAATCGTTTATCATTGAACACCACATTTTTCTGGCTGATGCCCCATTCTTCACGCAGCGCGGCAATCAGTTGTGGTGTACGGGTAAGCAACAAGCGAAAAGGCAGCTCAAAACTGGTGACATAATCCACATTCAACAGGGCAATGCGAAGTCGTTCTTCTGGTCCAGCTTCTGTCTGCCGGCACTCCTCCAGGACATCCTGCCACTGCAGGCGAAGACGGGAAGACTCATTCAGTTCTGTAAAGCAGTATTTATCCGCCAGATAGTCAATTCGTGTATGCATACTGAAGAGTATTCCGTATAAAGATTCAGCTGACAAAACTTTATCAGTCCATAAGAATCAACGAAAGCACAGATGACACGTCCGGTTATCACCGGACAATGGTTGCCATAGCGGGTAACATAAGGGACTGAACTGTTGTCTTTAGCGCAACGAACTGATCTAACATACCTGAATGGACAACCTGAAAACAGCCTTTCACCCTGCATTGTCCGCCAGCGCTTATTACCAGCCACGTCTGTTGCAGTAAATTAATCAGTTGAGAACATTCTTCATCAATCGTGACGCTGGCTCGCGCATGGCAGAAAAGGTCCTGACTGAGCAACAACAGGCATCGTATTGTTGCTGCTCCATGTTGTTTATATGAACGCATCCCGTTTGCAAGGCTTCCGTGTTTTTGACGTTGACGGTAGATTGCTGCTCTATATCCTTATTGCAGCCAGTGCTGCTGGCCTCGATGAGATTCGCTGACTCTCGCCTTATTCACGCAACGAGCTTTAAGCTCAGAAAAACATCCAAGTTTGGTGAGTCACAGTCTTACCTGTCGTTGTCATCAATATAGGAATGGATAATCTGGAGAGCGATACTGCAGGCTGATATTGCGGTTTTGCGGCAAGTTTTTAGCATCCGCTTCTACGCCAAATACCTGAAGTAGGAATGGATGCGTTAGCAGCATACATCCGGAACTGCGCGGGGAATAGCCGGAAACGGCTATCCCTACCACAATAGCTAACTTTGTAATAGTGCTCTTTTAGGCTCATGTACTCTGACGTAATTCTATCTGGTAGTTGAATTGCACGATACGCGACTCTTCTGATTCATCATGATTATTATTCAATAGTCCAATCAGTAACTTACCTGTCTCTATCCCCATTTTTTTGTAGTCAATACGGATGGATGTCAAAGTTGGGTGTGTTTGATCGCAATTGTCTGAACCGTCAAGACAAGCTACAGCGATATTTCCAGGGATTTTTAACAAACGCCGCTGGCACTCAAACATTATACCCAGCGCAATCTCTTCGTGGCTGCAAATCACAGCATCCAGCTCTGGTTGTCGCAGTAATATCTCGTTTAATGCGTAACGCCCCAATTGCAGACTTGCGGCATCCGGCATGGTGATAACAAGATCAGTGTTCTGGTAATGGCTCAGCATTGCTTTATGCCAGCCGTTCAGTTGCTGACGTTGCAGGCGGTTGTCCATATGCGCACCGATAAATCCGATATTCTTATAACCCTGCTCCAGCAGATGTTCGGTCAGTTTATGTGATGCTTCAAAAAATGCTGTTTCGATGGTAATTTGAGCCGGACTGAAAGGGGAACCGATAACGTTAATGGTAGGTATATTTGTTTTCTCGAGTATCTGGTGAGTTTTATCAGCCAACTGAGAACCAAAAATAACTAACGCCGCCGGGTTGCCTTGAAGAAGCGTCATCAGAATTTCAGCTTCTTTGAGCTGATTATACTCATGACACCCAAGCAGTAGCTGGAATTCATTTTTATTAAGCACCTGCTGTAATGACTGCATAAAGCGGGAGCTGGCTTTATCTGTCAGGGAAGGAACCAGTACGGCGACTGTATGACTGTGACCAGATGCAAGGGCGCCAGCAGTTCTGTTGGGAATATAACCCAACTCTTCTACGGCCTGTTCTATCTTTTCCCTCAGCTTGTCAGAAACCTGTTCCGGTGTTCTCAGCGCGCGGGAAACGGTCATGGTTCCGACACCTGCAAAGTTAGCGACCTCCTGCAGCGTCACCCGTCCGGTACCACGGCGCTTACGTGTTTTTTCCATTTCGACTCCATGGATAATTACAACCAGCTGTTTTCATTACTTTTATTTCACCATTACTCTTTCCAGTTTTTGCCCACGGTAGCAAATATCCTGTTGCATTGTATATGCAGGAACCGAATATAGCCAAAGCATGGCGGCAGAGAAATGATAGCGCTATCACAAAGATTGGTAGCGTTATCAGATAGCGCTATCAAATGCGACAATCATCACATTAATTAATGCGTAAAATATCTACTCTCCTGTTAATTATCATCGGGAGTTATCAGTAGCATGTTAAAAAATCTATTAAATACAGAGGTCGTTCAGGTCGTGGAACAGGTCAAAGACTGGCGGGAAGCCGTGGCGATTTCATGCCGACCGTTGATTGAAAACGGCTCTATCGAACCGCGTTATGTTGATGCGATCTATCACTCGCACGACACTATCGGTCCGTACTATGTGGTTGGCCCTGGTATTGCGATGCCTCATGCGCGCCCGGAAGAGGGGGCTAACAAGCTGTCATTAGCACTGACCCTGATCCCTTCAGGTGTGAATTTTGATGCCGATGAAAACGATCCAGTGAAATTACTGATTGTGCTGGCTGCAACCGACAGTACCAGCCACATTGAAGCGATTTCTCAACTCGCCAAGTTATTCGATAACGAAAAAGACATACAGGCCATTTTGACGGCCAAAACGACGCAGGACATTTTGTCTGTTATTGCGCGCTATTAATCCAGAGGAACATTTATGAAAATTACAGTGGTTTGCGGTAACGGCTTAGGCACCAGCCTGATGATGGAAATGAGCATTAAAAGCATTTTGAAGGATTTGTCCGTCAGCGCTGATGTTGATCACGTCGACCTGGGCTCCGCGAAAGGGACGCCGAGTGATATCTATGTCGGCACCAAAGACATTGCCGAGCAGTTAGCCGCGCAGTCTGTCGCAGGCAAAATCGTCGCACTGGAAAATATGATTGATAAGAAAGCCATGAGAGAACGTTTGTCCGTGGTATTAACCGAATTAGGCGCACTGTAAGCTGGGGGCGATATGGATTTCTTTCGTTTTTTGATGAGCGATGTACTTTCCGAACCCGCAGTGCTGGTCGGTTTAATCGCCCTGATTGGCCTGATTGCACAGAAAAAACCGGTAACCGAATGCATTAAAGGTACCGTCAAGACCATTATGGGGTTTGTGATTTTAGGCGCAGGGGCGAGTTTAGTTGTGTCGTCACTGGGTGACTTCGCAAACATTTTCCAGCATGCCTTTGGTATTCAGGGTGTCGTGCCGAATAATGAAGCCATTGTTTCCGTAGCGCAGAAAAGCTTCGGGAAAGAAATGGCGATGATTATGTTCTTTGCGATGGTTATCAACATTATGATTGCCCGTTTCACACCGTGGAAATTTATCTTCCTGACCGGTCATCACACGTTGTTTATGTCGATGATGGTAGCGGTAATTCTGGCAACAGCAGGCATGACCGGCATTACGCTTATAGCCGTTGGCTCTTTGGTTGTTGGCGTGGCAATGGTCTTTTTCCCGGCTATTGCGCATCCGTACATGAAGAAAGTGACCGGTTCTGATGACGTCGCCATCGGCCACTTCTCAACATTATCTTATGTATTGGCCGGTTTCATCGGCAGCAAGTTTGGTAATAAAGAGCACTCGACTGAAGACATGAATGTGCCGAAAAGTCTGCTGTTCTTGCGCGACACGCCGGTTGCTATCTCTTTTACCATGAGCATAATTTTCCTGGTGACGTGCCTATTTGCGGGTGCAGATGCGGTGAAAGAGCTTAGCGGTGGTAAAAACTGGTTCATGTTCTCTATCATGCAATCCATTACCTTCGCAGCTGGCGTGTACATCATTCTGCAGGGTGTGCGCATGGTGATTGCGGAGATTGTCCCGGCATTCAAAGGTATTTCAGACAAGCTGGTTCCGAATGCCAGACCTGCTCTCGATTGCCCGGTCGTCTTCCCTTACGCACCTAACGCTGTACTGGTTGGTTTCCTGAGTAGCTTTGCTGCAGGTTTAATCGGTATGTTCACGTTGTATCTGCTGAACATGATCGTGATTATTCCTGGTGTGGTGCCGCACTTCTTCGTAGGTGCAGCTGCAGGGGTATTCGGTAATGCAACGGGTGGACGTCGTGGTGCGATTTTGGGTGCCTTCGCTCAAGGCTTGCTTATTACCTTCCTGCCAGTATTCTTATTGCCGGTGCTGGGTGATATTGGTTTTGCTAACACCACCTTCAGTGATGCTGACTTTGGCGCACTGGGTATTTTGTTAGGGATTATCGTTCGCTAATATTTTGATGACATTAATATCCTCCAGGATTTCAGGAACGTGGAGGATATTAATTCCTCTTATTTTCTCCATTTTTCTTTCTTCCAGTCAGGACTACATCCGATTAATCGTAAGCGCTCCGAGAAGTACGTAGCGTAAGGATTATTTTACAGCTGAGAAGTTTCAGTGCAGCAGTTCATGCACACGGTTCGACGGCTAATCATTGATCTCCATAATTACCTCGCGTAAAAAACGGGGTAAGGCCGCTCATCCCAGCGTCATCTCCACAGGTAATAATTCAACGCCAATGCCAGAAGAGTTCGTTAACGGAAGACGCCGTGATATACGCCCTTTGATCAGCGAGAGCCTGAGCCATTTGAACAGAAGATTATCATTGATATCATGCTCCCGGGCAATACGGGCAACAGACCCCCTTGGTTGTAAAGCCAGTTTAACCATTTGAAGTTTAAACTCATTTGAAAATGACCTGCGGGGTTTAGCTGATAATGTTTTTTGTTCCATAACAGGTGTCCACTAGTTGAAAAGGTGGGTACCTATGTTACCAATACTGGCTTAATGGCTACATACAGCAATCGGTTTACGCATACACTTTTATAGTGCACTCCGGCCTCATGAATATAACGGTGGATTACCGCCGAACGAATCGGAAAATAGATACTGGAAAAAAACTGAAATTGTGACCAGTTTTTGTTGACCACTACAAATAAATAAAAGAGTTGCAGTGCTTGCTCGGTAAGAAAACAATGGAAGTTGAGATCCTCAAAGAAGCTGTGGAGTACACCACTCTACAGTAGTTGCGCAAATTTGGAGTGGACGATAATGTGATCGTCTATAAGGGCAACGCTATCATAGTCTTGTCCTGGCGGGTAAAAAAACGCGCTTACCTTAACGATAAGCGCGCCGCTGTTCAGGCCTTGAGTGGTTATTCAATTCCTGTGGTGACTGTAAAAGTGCGCGTTTGCTGCGGTGCAACCTGAATCAGCGTGCCATTACGTTGCGCGGCAAGATACCCCTCAGGCCGACAGGTTGCAGGTAATGCAAAGGCGGCTACCTGTTGCTCTCCGTTATAAAGGATCCAGCGTGTCACATAATTTAGTTCAGCACTGTAGAAACGAGTAACAAACGTAGTGCCATCGGGAGAGATCATGCGAAACTCTGGCTGATCTGTATAAGCGTCCAGTTTGTCTGCAAAGAAGACAATTTCTGGATCATAAAATTCCGGTTGACTCAGCGTCGACAGAGAGGCTTCTCCCTGCATAATCCGTTGATTAAACGCCAGCCACTGAGCGGTGGGATTAACATGCGAAGGCACTGATTCACGCAATCTTAATATTTCGTCCGGGATATTCTGGCTGAATGTAGCATTTGGTATATATGCATAATTCATGTGGCACATATATTGTAGTGGCATATCTACAGAAGCCAGATTGGTTACGGCCATCTTAATATCGAACAGTGTAGAGGATTTGTGAAGGACCACTGTTGGTTGAGCCAGATAATGATGACCGAAACCCATTACATACTCGTAACGCCCGTTAAGGCGTAACATATCTCCGTCTAATTCCAGCCATGCTTCATCCATCGCGGCACAGGCCATTTCACCGTGTAGCAGATGAGTATCTTCCGCAGATGGGCAGCCATTAGCCAGCAAACCTGAATGAAAAGCAAAACAGCCATAGGTCTCTATCACCTCTGTCGCCGGTTTAGGCTGGCGAAACATATTGCACATGGTGAGGCCGTGTCCATCAAATTGCGCATCCCAAATCATCTGCCCCATCCAGGGAAGAATAATCAAATGTCCACGACTGTTTGCAATTTTAAGCCCCTCGACACCGCTGTCATAGCGAAAAGACGTGACAGTAAAATCACTATTTTCCAGCAAGATACGAGGTTTCTCGCCAAAAAGCGCCCGCCACAAATTAATACGCGTACTCATAACGGTTCTCCTCAGGACGCTGTGACTTCAGCCAGTGCGGTACGTACTTTGCTTTCACGCCAGAAGTAGACTCCGACATAGACAAAGCAGAGCATAGAAACCAGGAATGAAAGCTGTAGTGAGTGGAACATATCTGCAATATATCCCTGAATTGCCGGAACCACCGCGGCACCGACAATAGCCATAACAATGACTGCTCCTGCCATTTCTGTATGTTCGTTATCAACTGTATCCAGTGTTCCTGCATAGATCGTCGCCCAGCAAGGGCCAAACAAAACACTTACCAGGACGGCGACATAGACCGCGCTGAAACTTGGAGCCAGTGCAACATATGCCAGGAACAGCGCCCCTATAACGGAATAGAGAATCAATACTTTTTCCGGATTAAAACGCGTCATAAGGATGTTGGCTATAAACTTGCCAATAAAGAAGCAGGCAAAGCTATAGACCATGAAGTTTGAAGCATCACGTTCGTTGATATCGCCCAACTCCAGCGCCAGACGGATGGTAAATGACCATACTGCGACCTGCATACCCACATAAAGGAACTGCGCCACAATACCGCGACGAAAGCGCGGATTTCTAGCCAGATAGCGCAGCGTATCCATTGCTGACGGGCGTTTATGGTGACTTGTCTGTGCCACTTTACAGGTTGGGAAGCGGGTTAAAAGGAACAACACCATGACCACAACCAGAATCATAATCATATACTTATACGGTTCAAGGGTGTTCTCTAACATCAGCACCTTAAAGTTGTGAATTTGCTCGGCGTTCATTCCTGACATCTGCTTTTCAAGGCTTTCCCCCTCGGAGAAAACCAGATATTTGCCCAATAAAATACCAGACGCAGCACCAATCGGATAAAAGGTCTGGCTGATATTGAGCCGCAATGTGGCATAGGCTTTTGGACCGATCATTGAACTGTATGTGTTCGCTGCAGTTTCAAGGAAACTCAGGCCAATCGCAATCGCAAAAATAGCTGCAAGGAACATAGTGTAGGTTGCCATATGCGAGGCAGGGAAAAAAAGTGTACAACCACCAATATACAGCGTCAGGCCAATTAAAATTGCCACCTTATAACTGGTCTTTTTAATCACAAGGGATGCTGGTATTGCAATTAAAAAATAACCTCCATAAAATGCGCTCTGCACCAATGCTGAAGCAAAGTTACTTAGCGAAAATACACTTTTGAATTGAGTGATTAATATGTCATTTAATGCAGCTGCGCATCCCCATAGCGGGAATAAACACGATAACAAAATAAACTGGAACAAGGGAGTCTTATTCAGATACCCATCAGGCATCTGAATGATGTTTTTATCGTTCATAGTGCTACCTTTAACTGTGCAGGATGATTATTCGTTTAAGGTTAAAAATTCATTAAATTGTTCAATACTCGGATAAGATGATTGCGTACCTTTCCCTGTGACGCTGAAAGCGGCAAAGAGAGCGGCTTTTTTCAAAGCGGCTTCAACATCACCGCTTTGAACATAATAATGGGAAAAGCAACCAATAAATGCGTCACCAGCGCCACTAGTATCAACAGCATTTACTTTGAATGCAGGAACATGGACTTCCTGATCACGGGTCATCCATAATGCGCCTTTTTCGCTCATGGTAACAATAATATTGTTCAGCCCTTTATCAACTAACGAACGCGCAGCCAAACGAATATGATCATAAGTATCAACCGACATGCCGGTTAATATTTCCAGTTCTGTTTCATTCGGGATAAAGAAATCACATTTGCAGGCATAAGACATATCTAACTCACGCAATGCCGGAGCCGGATTTAATAACACTTCAATACCATTTTTCTTACCAAACTCAATCGCGTGGTAAACTGTTTCCAGTTGAACTTCCAGTTGTAAAACGATCAATTTGCATTTTTTCAGATCTTCTGCAGCTCGATCGATATCTTCCGGGGAAAGAAATTTATTCGCTCCCTTAATTATTAATATACTATTGCTCGAGTTGGCATTAACAAAGATCGGTGCAACACCACTGCTGGTACAGGGGACCTTCTCAACATAAGTGGTATTAATTCCCCATGATTCGAGATTACGAATAGTATTATCCGCAAAAATATCATCACCTACTTTAGTCAGCATCAGGACTTTTGAATTCAATTTAGCCGCCGCCACCGCTTGATTAGCACCTTTCCCACCACATCCGATTTTGAAGGCAGGTGCTTCCAGAGTTTCTCCTTCTTTAGGCATCTGATTAGTGTAAGTAATGAGATCCACCATATTGGAACCAATAACTGCAATGTCCATTTCACTACCTCTTATAAACTTTCGCATAACAATGGTATTTAAATAACATTAGCATGTTACTTTTGCATCATTTGTGACTGAGATCGCGATTAGCACATCAACCCGATGTTTATTTAATAGACTTCCAGTCTTATCACTCAGGCCAACACTATCTAATCATAAGCAACCTAACAGGATTAATACCGAAAATTCAGCAGTCTATACCCTTTTCATTTCAAAGGGTCGGTCGTATAGTATGGTAACTAAAACAATGTTTACTAATGCCATAATGTTATTTTTATAACATTTTTACGGAGAGAGTTGATGGAAACGAAGCAAAAAGAGCGTATCCGACGTTTGATTGAAATACTTAAGAAAACCGACAGAATCCATTTGAAAGACGCGGCACGAATGCTGGAAGTTTCTGTAATGACTATTCGTCGCGATCTCCATCAGGAAGATGAACCTCTGCCACTGACCCTACTGGGTGGCTATATTGTAATGGTGCATAAACCCGCACCATCCATGCCAGTAATCCAGGACGTTCCGAGAAATCATCGTGATGACTTACCTATTGCAATTCTGGCCGCCGGAATGGTTAATGAAAATGATCTGATCTTCTTTGATAATGGCCAGGAGATACCGCTCGTTATAAGCATGATCCCGGATGCAATCACCTTCACTGGCATCTGTTACTCACATCGTGTCTTTGTTGCGTTGAATGAAAAACCTAATGTGACAGCAATACTTTGTGGTGGTACGTATCGTGCCAGAAGTGATGCTTTTTACGATGCCAGTAACTCTTCGCCATTAGACTCTCTCAATCCGCGAAAAATATTTATTTCCGCCAGCGGTGTACATGATCACTTTGGCGTCAGCTGGTTTAATCCCGAAGATCTTGCCACTAAGCGTAAAGCGATGGCCCGTGGACTACGGAAAATTTTGCTCGCCCGCCACGCCTTGTTTGATGAAGTAGCCTCTGCCAGCCTCGCACCGCTCTCTGCATTTGATGTTCTGATTAGCGATCGTCCGTTACCGGCAGATTATGTTACGCACTGCCGGAATGCTTCTGTAAAGATCATTACACCTGATTCAGAAGACGAATGACTTACTGAAAAAACACCGTACTCTTGTTAAACATCGTCGGATTGGACTGATTACGTTGCACTTTCATCACATATTCCAGCTTATCAATTTGGCTTATCATCTACTCCAGACGCTGGTCATCATTGACCAATAGTCTGATATGGCTTTTGTCGCGGTCCTGAATCGGCAGGCAGAAAATGCCTTCAACGTTAAAAGGGCGACGGGAAAAAGCCCACAAAGGTGAGTCATTACGCCCGGATAATAAACAGGCTCCTCCCTATTATGGAATCCGTTGTATTGTCCATAATGTCTGGGTTTTTAATGCACACTGGATAACAACCGGACGAATCTTCAAATATCACTGGCGCTGACAGCCGGTTTGAATTCATCTCACAACCCTGCATAGAGCGAATCTCCTGCCTGCGCGTCACTCCACTCCATGGTATCAACTTCACACTCTTTATCTGCGGCTAGTTTCAGTCACCAGATAAGCATCGACTATGAAAGGTGAGCCATGACAACATAACGTTGGTAACGCTCTGATGCCTTAACGGAAGATGCCTGCCACCACAGGGAATGTAAACGACTGAAGTGTGGCCTTTAATGCCGTGAACGGCTCATGGTCTCCTGGCACGGTTGCCGCCCCAACCTGTAACAACATTCCACAGTACAATGTCTGTCAGAGCCGGAGCCTCCCATGCCTGTTGTAGTAACTCTACCAGTTACGAACATCCTTCCTCAAAAGTGTTGTCGTATCTCGCATGGAAGAAAAGATCCTGACTAAGCAGCAACACACAACGTATTGCGGAACTTGCATGTTTTTCCTGTAACTAGTGTATTACGACATATGGTAATAGCTACCTGTGTGGTTTCGCTGGATAACAAGGGGATTTATTCGCAAGTAAAATGCCTGATAAAATACACGAATCTAGTAATCATCAATATTTACTCTGGTCGAATGAAGTGTGAAGTGGATTGCCAGCAGATGCGGCCAGTGATCCACCGCCTGCTGAACAAAACGCCGGATTTCCCCCGGCTCTGAAAGTAAGGCTTCGGTTATTTGCACTATTTTATCTCTGTTGAATTTGGTTAAGTCGGTGCAGACGCATCAACACAAGTACGGTTCGATGCAAACAGCTGTGACTGGCAATATGAAAGGAATGATGAATCAGTCAGGATGACAAAGTGCCGGCTGACCGGAGGGAACGCAGGAAGATTCACGGGGGGACCAGCACTAGGGAACAGCGCCACAATACCAGCGCTGACACGTTGAACATTGCCAGCGTACCGGTATCACAACACGTTTCATACTTCTGCCCCCCGTGATTCTTCGATTCGTTACTGTATCTACTGTGACACTTCGCTTTTATACCTGCGGCTGCTGCGCCCCAGTTTGATGGGTTTAGGGAAATGGCCTTCACTGATCAACTTGTAAAACCATTTGTCGGTCATACCGGTGAAACTGGTGATATAGTTCATGTCGATCAGGGAATTATCGGCACGCAGAAATACGCTGTCGTGGCTTGTTGTAGTCAACATGGTCAGAATGTCCTGTGAGATTTATGAAGATTGTGCGAATGCGGGGAATCTGCTGAGCTGTGCTTTCAGAACTGGCCTGTTACGGGATACCAGGGATTACCGGCGAGGTAACGGGCTTCCGGATCATACACACCTCGATGATCGCGGACAAAATCACTGAACGCCCATATCACCTCTTTAAGTATGTCTTCGCAGTCCGGTAAATGACGATCCAGCGCCACATCCCGGGTGGTACTGCTTTGATGCGCCCGGTGACACAAAGCCCGGATTATTCCAGACATCCTGAATAAATATCCTCCGGCATAGCCGGAGGTTTTTCAAATGCGCCTATAAGGCTCTCTTACCTGCCGCGCCCTAACAGGCGCACACGATCTGACATTTGCATCCAACTTCGTTACTTACGGCCCGTAAACGGGCTGCCCGGATAGGGAATCGATAACTGCTCTCCCATTTTATCCTCTTCAAGCTGGTGCTTTATGTAATCCTGTATCTTCGCCGTGTTCTTACCCACCGTATCGACGTAATACCCTCTGCACCAGAACTCCCTGTTCCTGTATTTGAATTTCAAATCACCAAACTGCTCGTAAAGCATCAGACTGCTTTTCCCTTTCAGATATCCCATAAAGCCGGATACGCTCATTTTGGGCGGGATCTCCACAAGCATATGGATATGATCTGCACAGCATTCAGCTTCAAGAATCCGTACGCTTTTCCACTCACACAGCTTTCTCAAAATACTGCCTGTTGCTCTACGCTTCTCTCTGTAGAACACCTGTCTTCGGTATTTTGGCACAAAAACTATGTGATATTTACAGTTGCATCGGGTGTGCCTAAGCTCTTTTCGTTCCCCATTGGGACCCCCTTTTGATTTCTTGTTTGACACTTGCAGTTGCCAGACCGCAAGGTGTTTTAACAAATCAAAAGGGGTTTTAATAACTGGCTCAAAGCTGAAAGCTTTCCGGAACCCCCTGCTAGGCTGGGGGGGGTCTGTGCATCGAGTAGGAGGCGGGATCACTCCCGCCGTCCTCTCACACCACCGTACGTGCGGTTCCGCATACGGCGGTTCATGTTAACTCTGGAACTGCCTCTGCTGTTCCAGCAGTGATATCAGACCCAGCCTCCTGAACCACGCATTCTTTATCGCCTGATTCATATGGCTGGCCCCCGAGTTCCACCATGGCCCGTGGTTGTTGTACGCTGAGATCATCGCCCTGTCCTTACTCAGCCCCGCTCTTTGCAGGTTCTTCGTCCGGGTTCCCGGTCTCTTCCACTGCCGCCACAACAGGCACCGCAGTTTCCGTTTGATCCAGCCATCCAGTTCTTCCAGCACTCCTCTAACTTCCGTCAGCCTGAAGTAGCTTATCCATCCACGCAGCACTGGCGTCAGGACATTGATTGTCGCTTTCACTGATTTGCTCCGGTTTCCCGTGGTCAGACTGCGGACTTTCTCCTTCAGCCTGTTCACGCTCGTCAGGGCTATTTTCAGCTTCGCCTGTTTGTGCCATGTCACACTGTACCCAAGGAACCTCCGCTCCCACGGCGCGCCACCGCGCTCTTCTTCTCATTCACCTTCAGCTTCAGTTTGTTCTCCACAAACCCCCTGATTTCATCCAGCAGATGTTCGCCCGCTTTCCGGCTGCTTACATAGATGTTGCAGTCGTCTGCGTAGCGGCAGAAGCTGTGTCCACGTCGCTCCAGTTCTTTATCCAGTTCATCCAGCAGGATGTTCGACAGTAACGGCGACAGCGGGCCACCCTGCGGCATGCCCTCCTGCCGTTTCTCCCTTTGCCCGTCTTTAACCATTTCCGATTTCAGGTAGCGGCGTATCAGTCTCAGCACCCGCCTGTCCTTTATCGTTCTGGCCAGACGCGTCATCAGGAGTCTGTGAGCCACCCGGTCAAAGAACTTCTCCAGATCCATATCCACCACCCACCATTTGCCGCTCCGTATGTAACGCTGTGCCTGTTGCACCGCCTGCCATGCGCTGCGCCCCGGCCGGAAGCCGTAGCTGGAGTCTGAGAAGCTTTTATCCACGATGGCGCTTAACTGCTGCGCTATCGCCTGCTGGATAAGCCTGTCCAACACCGTCGGGATGCCTAAAGTTCTCACGCCGCCATCCGGCTTCGGGATGTCCATTCTGCGTATGGCCCGCGGCTGGTAGTTTCCGTCAGTCAATGCCTGCCTGACGCTGGGCCTGTTCTTCTTCAGCGACGGTTTCAACTCCACCACGCGCTGATATGCCAACATCAGGTTTTCTCTCGTTATCACCGCTTCCGTTGTCAGCGGCACTTCCGCTTTCGTTTGCCCATCCGCCGCCGTGCTGGTTTCAGCGCCATCATGCAGCCCTGACGAATACCGTCCGTCTCCTCTGCCGCTGGCCGCAGTTGCCTGCGCTTGTGCTTCATTAATCATCATCGGGTTCGAATGTCCTAATCACGGTTAATCATGTTCAGCCCTTCGCGCTGCCGGTTTTGCAGCACTACTACGGCGTCGGCTGACTTCTGTCGCCCCATGCCGGCGCCTCACGACGCCGGTAGCACACTGGCAGAGCGGCAGATATCCCGGGGTAATTCGCGCGACTTTCCTGCTTATGCCTGTCGGCTGTACGTCACAGCGTTCCGTGTGAGTATCGAGCTTTGGTGATTTGTGCCACCTTACCCCGCTGTGCCGCCTTAACCGCTTCCTGTTCGTCAGGCCAGCATTTTGCATCCGGCTTCCTTCAGATTTCACCTCGCGATGAACACCCTTGCCTTCCGCTAAAACTTCCCCTCACCGGGTGTGTGAAGGACTTTCACCTCTTAGTCGTTCTTGAGCCACCATAGTTGAAGAACAGCGCCAGTCACGGCGCTACGCGCCATGCCCGGCGCACACAATAAAGCTCCGTCTAAGTTAGACGGAGCTCTAACCAGTCTGTAAGGATCTGTATTACAGACCACGCTGACTTTACGCTTACTTACATCCCTGTTCTATGGGAACAGAGAAAGGGGGCTCTGGCAGAGGAAATGCTCAGTTGGCTGTATCACCCCGTTTGTTGATGTGAACGAGCGAACGTTTACTGAAGCCGTCACGTTCGCTAACTAAGCTGTATCGGCGGCGAAGCAGTAATGGGTTAAGTGATAACTGATGACTAGAATAGTGCTTCCAATCCAAGAAATATCTTATTTCTTCTGCTTCAAATTCAAACGGTGACGGCTGATAATACGCAGTATTCGCCACAATACCCAGGCGAGTAGCATCACACTACTCGCTGCCATCACGGCCAGTAAAACAGGATGATTCGCCAGGGTATACTGCAACCGCTCATGCCATGGCAAATGACCAACATAGTAAATATCGCCCGACCGCAGGCTTTCAATGCCTGAATCACGAATAATCGCCAACGAGCCAGATATCCCGGCGCGTTTTGCGCTGTCATTCAGAGCATTATTAAGCAACTGATAATCCTGAGCATTTTTTGCCAGTAACGCCACAACACTGCGCTTTTCGTGCCACGGGGACTCAAATCCTGTCACCATTGCCATCGCAGCGGAGGAGCTAAGCACTGTCTGAGTTTGTTTAAGTACAATATTGTTATCGTCTTTCAGATTCTCCGGGAGCGCGCCAATAAGCAAAATATCAGCATCTCTGCGTTCAATAGCGCGACTATCCTCCGTTATTGTGAGATTGATAGCAGGAAAACCAGTGTGTGCTCCGATTAACGCAACCGTATTTAACAGCGTGGACACCGGTGCTTCGTCTGGAGCTTTTGGCATCAGAACGAGCGTTTCTGAGAGATCCGCCATCCGGCTGAACGGAAATCCCGTGTGTGCAAACACCCGTAAATCTGGCATTGCCAAAAAGTGATGGTACTTAGAGAAATCGATCGTCGAGTCATCAGCAATTACCGCATGATTCTCAATCATCCGATAATTCATACAGCTCTTATCTGCCTGTTCTGGCAGTGCATTTTTAAACTCAAAGTTAAAATGCAGACGATTAGTTTCCCCTGGTTTTAACGCAGATGCGGGTACTTCTGGATGATCATCGAGTAATTCTTGTAATAGCGGTAAACGCAACACCAGACGTTGTGCATGGTCGTTCAAGGGTACGGATTGCAGAAACTGGTTGTTCAGGCTGATATCCATCTGCGCTCCATCGACCACCGGCGGAGCGGTGTAACGATATTTAAGGTGCATGTCGATACCAGTGTTGCGCAATAAAAAGAGATCTGGCGGTAAATTCAGTGCCACATCAATTGCCGCAGAATCCACGCCACTGGACTGTAACTGCCCTTCCCAGGTTTTCAGTTCGGCAAACGTAACCGGACGATCAGTACGTACCCAATTTGGCGCATCATATGGCTTTCGTGCTGCCAGCTGTTTGACATCTTTAACGACCACTCTTTCGCCACGGAATAATATATTGCCCTGAGCAATCCCCTTCGCCGCCAGCAGTAGATCCTGATCATCACGCCCCAGGATCAGCAATAATTTATGTTGCGGATAAGCAGGATGCGTCATCATCCCGACCACTGGTGCATCTACTGCCGGGTAATTGTTGAGGAAGTCCGGGCGATTATCGTTAGTGGCAAAAACGATAGCATTACTGGATGGCAGCTGATTGTAATGAACAGGAAATTGTTGCCCACGCCAGGCGGAGCGTGAGCCAAACCATGAGGCAACAATCGCGGCAGCCTGCTGCTGTTCGCTGGCAGGTGATCCGGCAAATACCATCGGTATAATTGTGGGTCCCTCATCGTGGGAATCGAAAAAAGGTATCGGGAAAAAAGCTAAGTCGTTCTGTAGGGGAATTTTTTGCCAACGAAGCTCCAGCCCACTATTCCCTGAAACGTCCACCCACAGGCTACTGTTGGTCGGGTTCTCGCAAGCTTGTCGATAATGGCCAACGAACTCCACTCGCACACGGTTAAAGTCCTTCATATACAGTGGGTTAAGCGTTACCCTGGCATGCGATTTTTTCCCCAGTTGCTCCGATGTAATCGGCAATACATCCATCAACTCATCATTGAGATAGATTTTGAGTTGCGACTGAACAGGCAATAGTGAAGGCGATGGCGTATATTCAAGGTTAAGCAACGCTTTTGTTGCTACCTCGTCACTACGCATTCCGAACTCAATGGTGCCATGCGGATTTACCCCATTGAGTTTCATTTGTCCCAATGGAGAGATTTGCGCAAAAGCGAGTTTTACCTCGCGTGAAATTTCATCCTGAGTTGAAGAGCTACTCGTTGTTGACGGTGTAGCAGCTGTCGCTGGCAGTAACGTTATTCCCATTGCCAGAGCATAGATGCAAAACAGTTTTCTTAGCATTATCAGAAATCTTAAAACTAATTACAGTGAAGATATTTTATGAACGCAGAAGAAATTAAATAGTCATTTCTTCTTCATCGGAGAAATCAAAAACAATAAGAACTGGTAATAACCTTTTAGAGAAACCCAGCAAATAGTCAAAAAGCTTTTTAAAATCTTGTCGCGAGGAAGATTATTATGCCAGTCACTCCAGAGATTATCTCGCGAAAAGGTTGCCCGTACATAATCGATATGTTGTTTATGCGTCATAGGCAATATTTTCAAACCAATTTTATTTTTAAACGCGTGAACAATTTCAACAGGGATCGCGCACTCCTCATCACCAGTATGTAAATATAAGGTCATTGGTTTATTTTTTTCGATATTCCGATTATCTACCCCACCATGAAGCGTGATACCTAATCCTCCCTCAGAAAAATCGATTACCGAACAAGGGTTCCGTGTGCCATTCGTCAGCAACAAGTGACCACTAAAGACGACCTCAATACGAGGCGAAACACGCACTTGCTTTTGCTCAATAGAAACTGCCAGCGTTGCGCCAATGATAATAGTGTTATATGCCAGCCACATTAAACATATCGTTTTTAACAGTGCCGCTTCACCATTTAACTCACTAACCTGAATTATGCCTGCTATCAGACCACAAAGGTTCAAAATAGCAAAAATAACGTATGGGTATGAAATCTGCCAGTCCACATATTTATTGGCGATCAATCCACCTTTAGCAGTGACATTAAAACGCCCTTTCGCCGGAGCGATTAGTGCCACCAGTGTCGGTAGCGTAATATACCAGGCCAGCACCATCTCATAAATTTCATTCCAGAACGAATGGCGATACTTGCCCTGAATCCGTGAATTAATCAATACCACAATAAACAGATACGGCAGAACATAAGACATAATATCGGTGACAGTAGCATCGATAAGCCCTACGGAGAAAAAAATGGGGCACAGTGGTGCACATAGAAAAATTAGTCGCGGTACGCCTGACAAAAAATGCATCATGCTGCTGAGATAACACAGACGCTGAGATAGTTGCAGGCCTTTTCCCAACAACGGGTTGTCGATACGTAAAATTTGGATCATGCCGCGCGCCCAACGTATGCGTTGCCCTATATGTGCCGATAATGTTTCAGTTGCAAGACCCGCAGCCAATGGATAGCGTAAATACGCGGAGCTGTAGCCAAGACGATGCAAACGCAAAGATGTGTGCGCATCTTCTGTCACCGTTTCGACGGCAATCCCACCAATTTCATCCAACGGTTTACGACGAATAACTGCGCAAGAGCCACAGAAGAACGAGGCATTCCACGTATCAGTACCATTTTGAATCAAGCCATAAAACAGATGACCTTCATTAGGTTTCTGTCTAAATTTCCCTAAATTTCTTTCAAAAGGATCAGGAGAGAAAAAATGGTGTGGCGTCTGCATCATCGCCAGTTTTTCATCGGCTAAAAACCAGCCCATTGTTCGCTGCAAAAAAGATACCGAAGGAATATGGTCGCAATCAAAAATAGCGACAAATTCACTTTTTGCCAGCGTCAACGCATGATTAATATTTCCTGCTTTCGCATGTTCATGAGTGCTTCTGGCTACATAACGGATTCCTGTTTCCTCGGCAAAACGACAAAACGCTTCTCTACCACCGTCATCTAATAACCAGATGGTGATTTTATCTTCTGGCCAGTTCATCGCTAATGCACCATAAACAGTGTTTTGCACCACTGATAACGGTTCATTATAGGTTGGAATAAAAATATCCACCGATGGCCAGTGTGTTGGATCTGCTGGCAATGGCAAGCTCTCGCGGTTAAGCGGGAAACAAACCTGAAAATAACCCAGCAGTAACACGGCCCATGCATAGATCTCTGCAATCAGTAGCGTTAGCGAGAAGAAAATATCGGGATATTTATCCCATATTAAGGTGGTTGAAATCCGCCAGAAGATATAACGTGATGAGATAAGAATACCAACGCCCATAAGAAAAAGCGTTATAAACTTTCCTTTACGAAAATTGATTAGCAGAACAGCGAGGCACATAATGGAAGAAAATAACGTTTGTTGATAAAACGTTAGCGGTTGCTCAATTAGCGAGATAAAAATTACAAAAAGCGTTAAGATAGGTAGGACGAGTAATTTATGATAAAGTAAATTTTTTTTTATGTTCATGTTTGTTGTCCTTGATGGTTAGGAAGGTGATGCTGCCAACTTACTGATTTAGTGTATGATGGTGTTTTTGAGGTGCTCCAGTGGCTTCTGTTTCTATCAGCT
>ERZ808041.448-NODE-448-length-32169-cov-11.765050_pt1 | contig 32169 bp, 38 predicted proteins | sample MGYA00380192_ERZ808041 | MGnify/ENA primary metagenome ERZ808041 (study PRJEB31490, sample SAMN06133412) | mouse gut metagenome | isolation source: Z1_1 | host: mice | place: China: Chengdu | collected 2015-05 ...
TCTGCGAAACCCCCGCCAACGGGACCGGTTCGGGCGCGAAGCTGACCAACAGCGGCGCGCAGACCGTGAACGGCGACCGGGAACCGACGAACGAGCCGTGGATCTGCGGATATGTGCCGCCGGTCAAGAAGGACGTCATCGGCGAAGCCTCGCAGGGTGGCGCGCAGGAAAGCGTGGACGGCAAGGTCGTGTTCCCCGGCCAGAAGGTCGAATACCAGTTGACGACCACGCCGAAACTGCCCGGCCAGCTCGCCTACGATGTGAAGAACGTTGTGGTCACCGACCAATACGACCAGTATCTGGTTCCGGACAAGCAGACGGTGGAGGTCACCGATCTGGGCAACGGCAAGATCGTTCCCAAGGCGCAGTACACGACCAAGTGGGATGATACGAAGCATTTGTTCCAACTGGCCTTCGACGATGCGTACGTCAAGGCGAATTGGGGCAAGGGACAGAATCCACGCCTGCTGATCCGTTTCGAGGGCACCGTCTCGAAGGACGCGCCGACCGATACGAAGGTGGACAACCAGTGGATGCTCACGTTGAACAACAGCATCACCCCGTCCAATGAGGTGTTCAACACCCCACCGGAGTTCAACCCCAGCAAGGAGGACACACAGAAGGACCCGTCCATCAGCATTGACGGCAAGACCGCGTTGCTGGGTGACGTGTTGTACTACCGTGTCCACTTGGATCTGAAGAACCTTGACCGCAAGGGCACCGCGTACAATGTGATGCGCGCCGGCATCGTCGACGACTACGACGATGAATACCTCACCGCCGACGAAACGAACGTGGAGGTCCTCAACGCCAAGGGCGAAGATGTGACCGCCAAGTTCAACGTGCAGTTCCGTGATGGTGTGGCGTATGTGTTCGCCAAGACCGCGGACACGAAGGTCCCCGCGACGGGTGAGACCGTCAAGGGTGATCCGCAACCCAAGGATCTCAAGGCATACAGCCAGGCCAAGCTGGATCCGCTCAAGGATCCCGCCATTGACCAGTCGCTGTTGGGCCAGGAGTACACGGTTGTGTTGCCGATGACGGTCACGAAGGTCACGGACGGGTATGTGGTGAAGAACACCGCCACGCAAATCGTCAACGACGTGAAGAAGAGCACGAATACGGTCACGAACCCGCTCAAGCCCATCAACCCCGTCAAGGACGTGGTGCTCAAGGTCAACGGCGATTCGGTCAACGGCCGGGAGATCCCGCTCACGCAGAAGTTCCTCTACCGTCTCGACAGTTCCGTCATCCCCGCGAACCGCGCTTATCCGCAGGTCACCCAGTGGGGCATCACCGACAAGCTCGACACCCAGCACGACAAGTACCTGGGCGAGTGGCAGGTGCGCGCCAACCGTGACCTGTACAAGGACGGCAAGCCGGTCGCCAAGACCGGCGACGTGCTCGCAGGTTCCGGGTTCGACAACACGGAACTGCTCGCCGCCATCACCGGCGACACCGCCAACAGGGACGAGTCCGGCAAGGATGATGCCACCCAGCCCACTGGCGGACAGTTGTTCACCGTGGACTACAAGGACGGCACGATCACCGCGAACGCGACCGACCTGTTCCTCAAGCTCGTGTCCGCCGACACCGCCCATGAGCAGGCATGGAGCCTGTTCGTCAGCGTGCAGCGCATCGCCACCAGCGAGCGGGTGGAGAACACATTCACCGAAACGTTCAACGACAAGGAACTCGTATCCAACACCGTATGGACCAGCACACCCGACCTGACCCCCAGCATCCACTTGGAGAAGTGGGATGAGAAGAGCGGTTGGCCCAACGGTGACCGTGACACGCGCGCCCAGGCGTTGAAGGACGCGCAGGATGGCGACACCATCGTGTTCACCATCACGAACACGAGCCGCACCGATAAGGCGGGCAAGGGCGCGGTGTTCCGTGCCAAGGATTTGAAGCTCACCGATCAGACCATCCTCGGTGATGGCCGTGTGGTGGACCTCAAGTACCCCGACAACTGGGATACGCTGATCCTCAAGCCCCGCCAGTCGGTGGACGTCAAGGGCACCCTCAAGGGTGTCAAGGGTGATCACACGAACCGTGCATCCGTGTCCGGCATCCCGCTCACCGAATGCGTGGTGAATGATGACACCCCGTTCGACGGCAAGGACGATGCGAACGTGCCCGAAGGCGCGGTCGACATCGACGGTGTGAAGATGTGCGGTTCCGACCGGGTTGTGTCGAACACGGATGATTGGAACGCGACCGTTACGCCACCGTTGGCTCATACCGGTGCCACGGTCGCGGTGCTTGGTGTGTTGGCCGCCGTGCTGATGGGTGGCGCGGGCATGCTGTTGTCCCTCAAGCGCCGTACCAGCGGCGCACCGCGGCACATGGCATAAACCCGCCACGCCAAGGGCCGGATGGCCTAGGTGAACAAGGGGCGCCGTGTTGGGTTCACACCCGGCACGGCGCCCCTTGTTGTTGGTGTGGCGCCGACACGCTTGAGGTTGGGTGCATGGACTGTTGCGCGCTATCCTGTCAGGCAATACCCAATCGGGGTATGACAATGAGAGGGGAGGGGCATCATGCCAACACCAACACCAATGCAGCAACCTGTCCAGCAGCCGCCGTACCGCACGCACCAGTATGGCAAACCATGGGTCACCGCCACCCGCGTCGTCGCGATCCTGCTCATGGTTGGTGGTGTTGAGGCGGGTGTGTCCCTTTATGACGGGTTGGAGCCGGGTTGGGGCACCATGTTCGCCGGGCCCGTCAGTTGGGCGGTCGGGTTGCTCATCGTGATCATGGGCGTGTTCCTGTTGGTGTTGGCGCAGATCCTCGCCAACGTCACAATCATCGCGGAGAACAGCGATCTTCTCGTCAACCAAGGCATGTACCAAAGCATGCCACATGCGGCCACACCGGTGGCGGCCCCGTACACGCCCGTCCCACCGGCCGCCAACACCATGCCCAATCCTATGGCCCGCTGACGGTTACACACCGGTGAACCGTTGCGCCACCGTGTTCAATTGGGCCGTCTGCCGTTGGTAGGCGTCCAACGCGTGCTGCGTATCGGTGTTGCAATCCATGGTGGTGGGTTTGGCCGGTTCCAACCCCAACAGGTCGCCCGTGTCCGGCCCGTCCGGCACTTGTCCTTGTTCGAAGCGGTGCAGGAACCCGTTGCGGGCCCGTACGGCGTTGTTGTACGCGTCCATCGTGTCGGTGTGCGCCGTTTGGCATTGCGCCACCAGTTGGGCGCGCACCATCGGCGCAGACCCCCGCGTTGACGCCAGGGACCAGGTTGTTGTTGCGGCCGCGAGGAGGAGAAGGACGGTGAGGATGGTGAGAATACGGCGTTTGGTGCGCCGTTGCCGTTCACGCCGCAGGTAGTGGCGGTGTGCGCTGCGCATGACCGTGTTAAACGAGGGGATATAGGGTTCCTGATTCACATGCCGCCGCTATGCGTCATACCCCATGCGCATCCGATCACATGGGGTTGGGTGTGCGAGCGGGGCGCCATCATCTGATGGGTGTGGCGCCCCGCTTCATATGAAGTCCCGGCCGTTTGCCCCGGCCGGGAACCGCGCATCATGCATATGCCCGATGTCCACTGGAACATCCCTGAATGAAGACCGGCCGGTCACCCAACCGGGATTGATGCGCGCCGGCAATGGTACAGGACGGTTCCGTTGTGGTCAATACCAATTGGTGGGGGGCGGTGTTGGCCGGGCGCATAGTGCACAACCGGCACGGGTGTGGTCCCGTGCCGGTTGTGTGTTGTGCGACTTCGAGGAGGTTCGGACCGGTGACCAGTGAACAACGGCGTGATTTGGCACTCATGTGGCATTCCAAGGGTGTGCCGATGGAGGACATCACCAGATTGCTGCACATCAGCGAACAGGAGGCGCGTGACATCATCACCGGCCTGACCGGTGATGAACCACCATTGCCACCCGTCCGCGCCTGACCATCATGCAGCAGGGCCCGCCATACCCCGCAGGTTTCGGTCCCGGCTGCATGATGGGTGTGTTCAGTCCTGCGGGTTGCGCAACAGGGCGTGTGCCGTCTGGTACGCATTCCACAGTGTTTCCGTCAGATCCACCAATCCGTCCTCGCGTGCCAATTGGTCACGCAGTTCCGTCAGGTCCCGGTGGCTGATGTCACCCGGTTCGCTGCGCGTCATCAACCCGTTCACATGCAAAATGTCGAACAGGTCCTCCAGTTGCCTCGTGTCCATGTCCACCATCATCACCCTTTCCCTGCCCCTCACCCATGCCCCCGCAAAGAGGGGATACGACGAGTGGATACCGGTTGTGTCCCAACGGCTATGCCATTGGCGACCGGGCATATGCGTCACCATCCACGGCCATACGCCCGTGGCGCATAGGGTGCGGACGCATGTGCGGCCCTGCTAACCACCCACATCGGCATATGCGGAAAGGACGCGGCAATGGGAACGAATGGCCACAAACACATGATTGGTGCGCATACAATGGACATGGCATCAACCGAAGCGACGAAGGGAGCGGAGATGTCGAAGGGAAGACACGCGACACACACCACACGCACACAAGGCGTTGGACACAAGGCGGGGCTCGGTCTTGTGGCGGGGGTGACCATGGCGGGCATGCTCGCCTCACCGGGCATCGCCATGGCCAGCGAGGCGGACACCACGCCGGACGCCACCCAACCGCAAGTGCAGGCCACGAATGCGGCCAACCCGATCGAGCAGGCGCAGCAGGCCGTGACGGCCGCACAGGACGGGTTGGATGCGGCACGCCAGAACATGCAGCAGGCCCAGTCCACGGTGGACGGGGCGCAGGCGGGCGTACAGGCCGCCACCAACGAGGTGCAGGCCGCCCAAGACAACCTCAATGCGGCCGTCAACGCGGACCCCGCCACGAACGCCGCACAGAGCGCGTTGGCGGAAGCGAACACGCATCTGGGCAACGCCGCCGACAGGCTGGACGATGCGGTGGCGGCCCAGCAGGCCGCGCAGGCGCAGCAGGCGACGGCGCAGCAGGCGCAGCAGGCCGCGCAACAGGACGCGGATGCGGCCGCACAGGCCGTGGCCGGCCAGCAGACGGTGGTCGACGGGTTGCAGGAACAGGTCGACCACACGGACATGGATGCGTTGCAGGGCGAACAGGCGGCGAAGCAGGCTGCGGCCGACAAGACGGCGGCACAATCGGCGCAGGCGGACCGTGAGGCCACGGATGCGGCGCAGAAAGCGGACGCCGCACAGCAGGATGTTGCGAAGGCGGAGCAGCTGGCAGGAGACGCGAAGGACCCGTCGAAGATGCAGGAGGCGCAGGACAAGGCCGACGATCTGAAAACCATCGCGGACGCCACCGCCAAGGCCGCCGACAATGCCAACGCCAACAAACAGGCGGCTGACAAGGCGCTTGCCACGGCGCAGACGAATGTCGACAAGGCGCAAACCGACCTTGACAAGGCCACCAACACCGCCACGCAGGCCAAGACCGCGGCGGACAAGGCGGACCGTGAACTTGCTGAGGCCCGGCAGACGGCACAACGCACAGCCGCGGATGCGGCCGCGACCGCACAGGCCAAGACAGCGGCAGACAAGCAGGTGGCTGACAAGCAGGCGGCCGCCGACACGGCGCAGGCGCAATTGGATGAGGCAACCAAAGCGCAACGGGCCGCGCAGGAGAAACTGGCGGAGGCGAACCGTGTGCTCGCTGAGGCGGAACCGGCCGGTTTGGCCGCCGAACAGCAGGAGAAGCTCGGCGCATTGGGCTGGTTCCAGCACCGCGGCAGCCTCATCGCACAGGAGGCCCTCACCAACCCGGACGCGTACTACATGGACGGTGTCCTTGATTACACGCATATCGGCGCAGAGGGTGATGCGACGAGCCTGCCGAATCTCATTGAGGGCATCAAGATGGTGCAGGAGACCAACCGGCTGCGCGCCACCATGGGTTTGGACCCGTTGCCTGTGTCCGATTTCGCCATGGCGCAGGCGATGGTGAACGCGAACTACGCGACCGTGCTCCTGGGCCATTCCGGCAACTTCTACTCGTCGGAGAATCTGGCGTGGGGCACGGACACCCCGTATGAGCATTGGTGGACCGCGGAGAAGGAAACGTACGATGAGGCGGTCGCCTCCGGCAACTATCCGGGGTTGGAGAACATGGAGGCGCTTGGCATCCAGACCACGTACCCGGATTTGTGGCAGAAGGTGGGCCATTACATCAATCTGCGTGACCAGTCGTACGCGACCGGCGCGGCCATCACGCAGGTCCACCGTGATCTGCCGTACGCGCCGCCGACCGCGGCGCAGGAGTTCCTCACCCACACCTCGAACGGGTTCCGTGACGCGCGCACCGAACAGCTGCGGGCGATGAAGGAAACGGGCCCGTACACGGATGCGGATGAGTATCTGGCGCAGGCCGAGGCGTATGTGAATGGGTTGCAGACAGCGAAGGCGAAACTGGAGGCGGCCCGCAAGGCCGTGTCGGATGCGCAGGCGTTGCTGGACGAGGCCGATGCGCGTGTGCAGGCCACGAGCGTGGCCAAGCAGGCCGCGGACAAGGATCTGACGGACGCGCAGGCCGCGCAGTCGCAGGCTGTGGCCGAGCACGCCAAGGCGCAGCAGGCCGATGAGACGGCCCAGAGCGCCCTGGCGGCGGCGGATACGGAGGCGCAGCAGGCCAACCGGGCGTTGTCGGACGCCAATGGGCGTGTGACGGACGCGCAGGCCGCGTTCGATGCGGCCAAGGGTGAGTATGCCACGGCGAAGCAGGCGGCGGACGAGGCCACTGCTGCCGCGCAGGATGCCACGGCGGATGCGGCGCAGGCCAAACTGGCGGCGGACCGTGCGGCGGCTGAGTATGCGGCCATGCAGGATGCGGCGGCGAACCTCACCCGCGCACAAGAGGCGTACAAGGCGGCCAAGCAGACGGCCGACGAGACGGCGCAGCGCGCACAGCAGGCGCGTGATGCCGCCAATGATGCGGCCGCGGCGTTGGCGCAGGCCACGCAGCGGGTGGAGGCAGCCAACGTGCTGGTCACCCGGCTGGGTGAGGCGAAGGCCACACTGGCGGACCGTGAGCAGGATCTCAAGGACGCCCGCGCCAAGCTCACCCAAGCCGAACAGGCGTTGGCCGGCGCGGACCGTGATGCCGCGCAGGCCAAGACGGTTGTGGAGGCGGCGCAGGCGGCGAAGACGCAAGCCGAACAGCAGGTGGCGGCGGCGCAGGCCGCGTTGGATGAGGCCAAGCGGGATGCGTGGGACACGCCGGAGGTGAAGGCGGCGCAGGCCAAGCTGGATGAGGCCAATGCGGCGTTGGATCAGGCCAAGGCCGCGCTCAAGGCCGCGCAGGATGCGTACCGTGAGGCCGGCGAGGCCGTGTCGCAGCGTGAACGGGAGGTCACCGCGGCGAAGGCCGCATTGGCGGCGTTGCTGGACGGACAGAAGCATGATGGTGCCACCAACGGTTCGACCAGCACGGCCGGCACGGCCGGTGGCGCGCATGGTGGGTCCACCGTGATCGGCGCGGTTGACAAGACCGTCGGCGCCACGGGCAACACCACTGTTGCGGACAACACGGTGGCCGGTGTGCCGGAGAGCGTGCAGGCCGTGGAGCGTGCCGCGCAACTGGCGTCCACCGGTGCGGACGTGACGGCCCTGGCTGTGGCCGGTGTGATGGCCATGCTCATGGGTGCTGGCGTGATGGTTGCCGCCAAGCGCCGCGGCTGACCGCCACATACGAGGGTGGGGCCGGGTTGCAATCCCTTGGATCGCAGCCCGGCCCCACTTGTATCCCGTTGGGGGAGCGGCCCCGTGTGGCGGGTGTCAGTCGCCGATGGTGACCGTACCCGACACGATGCTATCCGCTTTCAGCTCGTTGTAGCGGTTGAAGTTGATGGCAAGCCCGCCGTTGGTTTTCACATTGGTCGCATCGCTTGCGGCCGCCATGTTTTCCGGGTCGGCGTATTCCAGGGCGATGGTGCGGGCGCGCTTCAGGTCCGCGTCGATGTCCACGATGAACACGAGCCGTTGGTGGCATCGGCCGGCGCGCTCATGGTGAAGTAGCGGTCGTAGGTGGTGTATTTCGTGGGGGCGATGCTGATCACATCGCTTTCACGGGTGTGCTCGCCGATGATGCGGGAGGTGGCGACGGCGGCCATTTCAGTGCCGTCCGGCATGATGGCCGTGAGTTTGTCGTCCGCGGTGAAGCGCGGATGTCGGTATAGACGCGTGCGGGCAGCAGGATCGGGAGGATCGCTTGCGCTACGATGCGGTTGGTTCGTGCCACCCGACAAGCGGAAGCCAACTACATCGCATGGCTGGAACAACAAGAAAAGGAATAAGACAATGAGCTACACCATCGAAGACTTCGCTCGCGACCACAACATCACCCCCGAAGAAAACGCACAAGCCGTCGCCCGGCTCCGCCGGGACATGCGCCTGTATGAACTCAGGGAAGCCCGCAAGGAAAACGGATTGACGCAGGCGCAGCTGGCCGAACGCATGGGGGTCAACCAAAGCCGCGTATCCGCAATCGAAAACAAAGGCGGAACCCACGCGATGGTGGATACGCTGCGCAAATACATGGAAGCGCTCGGCGGTCGACTCGACATCATCGGCACCCTCCCAGACGGCCGCCAAGTGAAACTAGGGTGAACCGAAGACCGCAGCCGACGGAAAATGAACTATGCCTCTCACTAGTTTCGATGACCTGTTGGATGAACAGCTCGCCGACCCGCAAGTGGCGCAACTGTACGAGCAGGAATGCCGCCGCCTTGATGCCGCTGTTGCGGTCTCCCGCGCGCGCGAACAGGCCCATCTGACACAGGAGCAGCTTGCCGAACGGAGCGGTTTGAGCCGCAACACAATCATCCGCATCGAACGGGGAAGCACGAGCCCCTCCATGAAAACGCTGGGGCGCATCGCCCAAGCCATGGGCAAACAAGTGCACCTCAGCATCAGCTGACCAAGGGGAGACAATGGGCTACACGCTTGACGACTTCGCACGCGACCACAACATCACTCCAGAGGAGAACATGCGCACGGTCGCCCGGTTGCGGCAATCCCTGCATTCGGACAAACCGGCCCAACCCCACATGGACAATGAAGCGGCGCAACCCCCTTCCTCCCACGCGCCCGGTTCGCCTCCAATCCAGTAACACACCTCCTGTCCGATCCGCCAACGAATGAGGCGTGGGGTGGGATACGGTCTCCCGTATCCCACCCCACGCCTATCACGCCCGGACGGGAACCTTGGTGGTTGGTTACTCGTCCAACGCCTCTTGGCAATCGTTGAGCCTGTCGAGCTCGTTCTCCGCCTCCGTGATCACCGCGGCCTCCCGAGCGGTTTCCTCACGCCCCTCCTGTTCGATGGTGTCGGTGAGCTTGTCGAGCACCTGTTCGAGTTCCGCGATCTGCGCGGTAACGAGGCTGATATCCGTGGTGTCCAGCGTGGCGCGTTCCTCGAGCATATGGTCAATGGCGGCGATCATCGGTGCGGTATCCATGGCGGTCTCCTTAACCTTTGGTGGGTCGTGTTGGTACCCATCACATGCGTCCCCGCGCGCACCGCTTGGCGGGGTGGTGGGGACATGCCAACGGACATGTCCCCACCACCCCGAAAATGTCACCTATCATCGAAAATGTCACTTATCATCCGGTTCGCGGTGCATGCGGGTGCGTGGCCCCTCATCGAACATGCCACGCTTCATGTTTTTGATGGTGCATTCGGTGTTGGCGATTTTCAGTTCGGCCGCGTTGATCCCGAATGCAGCGCACAGGTTGGTGGTGGTCTGCAACAAATCAGCGATCTCGTCGACAAGACGAGCGCGGTTGACCAAGGTCCGTCCGTCAAGGACCGTGACGGACCGGATGCTTTCCTTCGCGGCTTCCACTACCTCGGCCGCCTCCTCCAACACCTTCAACGCCTGCCACTTGTCGATACGCTGGTGCGAGGGGTGGAAGATGGGCCATGCGCCCAACTCCAACGTAGGCAACGTGTCCATGCGCGCCAAGCATCGGTCGCATACCCCCACACGCATGTCGTTGTCATCACGGTCGAACAGCCACCCTTTGAATTCGGTCCGGTCGGCCTGCGCCACATGGCGTTTGCATGTCTCACACCGAACACTCCAATGCTGGGGGCAGCGGCAGTCCCAGTCGGTGTGATACAAATCCGGCCATGCCTGCCACCCATCGTCAACCGCATCGGTCGCGGCCTGCTCTTTGTCCGCATACAACCCGTATGCGTCGTACCGCAAGCCGCACACCTCGCATTGCGGCATGTAGTATGGTTTGCCATCCTGTTGTTCGATATGCCAGCTCGTCATCGCTTATTCCTCGTTTCCTGTGATACGCGCATTGCCTGGCCCATGTGTGTTAGCGTCTTATGCCGGTTGCATTGGTGGCGGCGGACGCCCGTGGAGGGGTCATGGCGGATACGCCAACCGGTGCGTTTCGCTTGTGTTTCGGCTCGTTCGACATCCACAACACAATGCTCCCCATCAATCGGGTCCGTGAACCGGTTGTTGCACTCGTCGCAACGAATCTGGTAACAGAGCATGCCGTTGCATATTCCCATGTCGTAGCTCACTGGTTCCGCTCCCTGATCAGAGTGAGGATGACCTGTTCGCATTCCGGCAAGGGCGTGAACGCCAACCACGCGTCCTCCAGACACGAACGGAGCTCCGTGTCCGCTGGCCAAGTGGCCTCATCATCCGGGTCGAACCCCACACATTGACCGTGCTCAATCCGCAAATGGTCTGGGCAGAATGACAGGTCATCGCCTATCGCACACATGACCGATAGCCACTTGCATCGGTCCAATACCATCAGCGCCATATCAGGGGTCTCGAAATACCCGTCATGGTTGTACTCCGTACGAAACAGGCGTGTGCGGCACTCAGGCCAGTCACACATGATGTCGCACGCGCCGTTCGGGTTCCCTGTATCCGCCTCCAGCCAGCTCATACCATCACTTTTCCCTTATTGTCCGTTGCACGCTGGCAGTGGATCGCATGGTCCACCCACTGCGCCCATGTGTTGAACCGGCCGTGCGGGCAGGTGACGCGCGGCCGCACCCCACAAGGTTGGCTCTCTATGGTTTCCGGATCGCAATACGACCGATAGTCGCCGACCAGAAGGGACATCATGTCCAGGGCCATGTCGTACGCCTCGTCCAATATCCCGTCGCATTTGCCTTGCACCGTTTCCAACATGTCCAACAGGTGCGCGCTGTGCAGCACGATACGGTCCACTGCACCATGCCTGTTCAATTCGGGGCGGTGCGTTTCAGGACGGCGACCGGCCGCCCCGGCATCCCATGGGACGAGCAGTTGCTCGCAGGCGTCACCGGTGAACCGCAGGTCACGTTTGCTGTCCTTCATGCTTCCTTCTTATCGCCTTGGGTGGCAGCGTCCAATACGGTGCGCACCCACCCGTAATACTGTTCCTTGATGGCGGGGTTCATCCCCATCCAATGCTCACGCTTCACCGTTTCCGGCGTCCTATCGCCGTCCGCCCAGTTGGTTTGCGTGCACATGAGCGCAAACGCGGCACGCTCCACCACGGCATCGTTCATCACACACTCCTTGATGGTTGGTTGTCGAGTATCCATTGGCTGACATCGTTGACGAACAAACGCCATGCGGCCTGCACGTTGTGTTCGTCCAGCCGGTTCGGCGGGAACATGCGCGTGTCGGGTTGGTGGCGGATGTTGGGCGCGTACCGGCGGATGTGCGAGACCGCCTCACCGCCATGGGCCAGGGGGCGGATGTCGTCGTAGCTGATGGTGATCCGTTTGGAACGGATGCTGGGCATGTGCAGCCATGCGATGATATTGGGTGAGGCCAGTTCGACAGTGAACCCGAGGACGCTTTGAGATCCGCTGCCCTTTATGGAGGGGCGTGTCCGTTGGATGCTGATGGTGACAGTACGGAATATGGAGTCAAGCAACGGCGTCTCTGCCAACGTATCGTTTGCGATACGGTCCAGTTCACGGTAGAGGCGCTCGTTGCCGCTGGACTGGGTCATGATTCCTCCTGTGATGAATGAGGCTTGTTGCCAATGATCGGTGCAAGTTCCCTGCCGGTGGCGTTGTATACAAGGCGCCACTGTTCGGTTGTGCAACACTCCGGCAATGGGGCAAACCTGCCGATATGGCAGTCTTTGCGGAATTGGTCCCAGTAGAACCGTTGCGTGACCGTGATGCTGTCCTCTGGCAGCAGGGTCGCTTGCAGCTGGTCCGGCAAGCCTTCCGGGACCGTGACGCCGCAGATGCGCAAGGTGAACCCATCGTCGTCGAACACAAAGCTGACTGGCATGGCGTGCGGTGAATCGTTATAGATGCGGTAGCGTAGTTCCATCATGCCGCCCCACCCTTCCAAACGGATATGGTCAATCCGCGTCTTATCGGCCTGGATGGGCGGGAACACCAACGGCAGGCCGAGCTTGGTGAGTTGGCGGTGGTCGAGCAGCGCGCATATGACGAATACGATAAGAATCGTCGCCGCAATAAACCCGCAGCCTATGGCGAATGCCTTATCCATGACAATCTCCTTACCGCACCAATGCCAGTAGGAGGAACGTCCACAGCATCCACCATGCGAGGCCAGTCAACGTGTATGCGCAGCCGCTCAACGTGTCCTTGCCCTGTCGGAGGCGCCACTGGTCGACGAGGATGCTGGTGGGCAGGGCGCACGCCACGCCGAGACCGGACGCGAACCATGCGCACACCACGAATGCCAACACGCGCCCAATGGCGATGAATTCGGGTGTCAGTGTCATGCCGTCTCCTTGACGGTTGTCGTCGTGCGTGCTTCGCACCCGTTGCCGCAGCATTCGGAACACATGGGGGTGCCGCATTTGGCGCATTCGGGCAGGTGGCCGCTCTCCTTGCATGTGGGGCATAGGCTGGCCCATGGGTTCATGTCGGTGTCCACCATCCACCCGTTGTTGCGGGCGTGGGTGATGGCGGCCTGCCATGTGGGCGCCCACCATGGGCATTGCCTATGGCACAGGTCGCAGGTGAGGGTGTATTGGTAGGTGAGGGTATGCCCGCGGTACAGTGTCTTCGCGATGATCATCATGCCGTCCTTTCGATGGTGTGCCGGTCCAAGAGTGTGGCCAGGGGTGTGCGGCAGTGGTCCAATTGGTTGATTTCGTGGGTGATGACATGGACCGCGTCATGGGCGGCGGGCGTCCAGCGTGCCCGGATCCGTAGGGTGGTTTGCAGGGTGCGCAACTGGGTGATGTGTTGTTCGCATGCGGTGTTGAGGGTGTGCAACCGGTGGAGCCATTGGCGGTGCGGGGTGTTGGATTGGATGGTGGGCATGATGAGGTGTTGCAAATGGTGCGCGTGCCGGATGGCGCGGATGGTGTCCATGTGGTGGGTGAGTAGCCATGCGTATCCGTGCGCGTATTGTCCCGCGTTCACTGTTCGTTCCTTTCTTCATTGCCGCTGAGCAGGGCGATGCCCGCTTCGGTGGTGGCGAGGGCGAAGATGGCCATGCAGCATACGGTCACGGGCCACGGGGTGGCGTCGGTGAACCCGGGGATGCTGAGCAGTGCGGGCAGGATGCGCCAACCGGCCAGTTGCCAATCCGTGGTGCGTGGTGTGTTCATGACAGGCCCCTCTTGTTGTGTGGTTGTGCTGCCATGCGTAATGCGTCCCCGACGTTGGGGGAAGAGGAAACAGGCGGAGGGTGCTGGGTGGGGTCGGTGGCGGCCGGTGGTTAGAAGGTTGCCGGCCTGCCCCGCCCATCGTTCCCCGGTGCGGCAAGTAGACAACCGCGCCGGGGTGGCGTTGACACCCTTCCGCCTGTGATTAGGGGGAAGATGAGGGCCATGGGTGGTGGGTGGCGTGGGGTGGCGCGGCCCGTACACTCCAAGGGTGAGAAGGGTAAAACCCCTTGGGGTGCAGTGGGGCCGTTTGCACGTTTCCGCCATGATCCACGGTCGCACGGATGGGATGTCCGTTCACCCACGGCCATGGCCCTCACACCACCCCTATGCGTCATGGGACCTGACCCCATACGCACCGCTGGTTTTTCTTGCGACCGCCGAAAACAATGCATGTTCCAATCCATTGTTTTTTCGTTTGCGCGTCGATCGGCGACGCAGTGACATCCCGGGTTTCTTCACCGACATGCAGGTTTCTTCACCGACCGCACTGGCAATGTCGGTGAAGATACCCAACTTTCTTCACCGACATCCGAAGGTCGGTGAAGGCTCCTAACCCTACTGCCATATGGGTTTGTATAAGTTTCTTCGGTGACGCACCGACTTTTAAGGTCTTTGTATAGGGGAGCCGATTCCAAGGGTTCCTTTATAAGGTCGCTGCGTCGGTGAAGAAAGTTGGTTTTGGAACCCTCAATGTCAATCGGCAGTAGGCGCGGGCGGTCTTCACCGACATCACTGCGTCGGTGAAGACCGCCCGGCACCCGCCACAAACACGATCAGTCACCCGCACCTGCCGCCAACCCCGTTCCGCGAAAAACCACATCCAGCCCCTTGCAATTAACCAACCTATTGTTTCGCCAGAAGGTGCGGTGCGGGGCGGGTGGGCGCATAGCCGCATGGCGATACCCCTGCAATTTCCGGTAAAGGCGGTGCTTTGATGAGCCTTCTCGATCTTCTCACCCACGCATGGCGCATGTTCTGGGCGAACATCCTCAACCCCGGCAGCCTCATGCTCTTCGCCCTCGTCCTCATCATCGCCCTGCTCGCCGGGTTCGCCATGGCCCGTACCATGAGCGCGATGCGCGCAGCCCTGCGCGCCATCAGCGCCGTCATGGTGTTCATCCTCATCTACGGGCTGTTGGGCGCGTTGGGCATCTCCATGCACGGGTTGGCACCGGTGGGCAACTGGCTGCTTGACCTGGTGCAAGCCCCGTTCATCATCCCCGAATAACAAGGAGCATTGCGATCATGGCGCGTGGCACCGGCCCCAAACACCCCATCATGGACGGCGTTGTCGTCTGTTTGCTCATCCTCATGTGCGCCATCCTGCTGGTGGCCACACCCGCATGGCGCACGTTCAGCGAAGCCACCGGGATAGGCGACCCGAATGCCGGCCTGTCGGATTTGTGGCCCCAACATGAACGGTTGGAACACAACCCGGATGCGGTCACCATACCCACCCCGGCCCCGTCCGCCAGCACACCCGCACCCGACCGGCCCGCCACACCCGCCACACCATCCGAACCCACGCCCGAACCGTCGCAGACGCACCCGCGGCAACCGTCGGGGGACAAGGCGTCGTACCGCCAGGCGTTGAACCTGTTGGACACAGTCCCGGTGGCCAAGGCCCGGCCGGGCGGCTATGACCGGGAGAGCCAGTTCGGCGGGTGGCGGCCCACCGGGTGCGGGCAGGCCACGACCCGTGACGCCATTCTCGCGCGCGATCTGACGGGGGTGGCGCGTGACCGGCAGTGCCGGGTCACCGCCGGCATGCTCCACGACCCGTACACGGGCCGTGACATCACATTCACCCGGGGGCGCACGACCAGCGCCAAGGTGCAGATAGACCATGTGGTCGCCCTGCTGGACGCGTACGCGTCCGGCGCGCGCGACTGGCCGCAAGCCAAACGGGTGGAGTATGCGAACAGTGCGGATGTGTTGGTGGCGTCGGACGGGCCGGCGAACATGGCGAAGGGCGTGGGGGTGGATTTCAACGGCGCCGCCCGCTACCGCAGCGCGTCGAACACGGTGGCGCCCGACATCTGGCTGCCGGACAACACCGCATACCGGTGCGAGTACATGGCGCACCGGGCGCGGATCAAGCACGATTGGGGGTTGAGCATGACCGCCCGTGAGAAACAGCAGACGGTCACGTTCCTCGCCCAATGCGCCGCCGAATGAACGCCAACACCCACGCACCGTTCCCAACCCTCGTGGTTGGGGACGGTTTTTTATTCCCAAACTGTCAAAAACAATGCAATGGATAATACGATCCATGTGCAGTCGCGGCGCTGGGTTGGACGCAGTGACCGCACATGTTTCTTCACCGACATGCAGGTTTCTTCAGTGACCGCACGGGCGATGTCGGTGAAGAAACCCAACTTTCTTCACCGACTTTCGAATGTCGGTGAAGGCTCCCAGCCCTACTGCCGATTGGGTTTTATGAAGTTTCTTCGGTGACGCACCGACTTTTAAGGTCTTTGTATAGGGGAGCCGATCCGAGGGGTTCCTTTATAAGGTCGCTGCGTCGGTGAAGAAACATGGTTTCAGAGCCCCGAACTTCAATCAGCAGTAAGCGTGAGCAGTCTTCACCGACATCACTGCGTCGGTGAAGACACCCGCAAGGTCGGTGAAGCGCACCCATCGGGCAGCCACCCGATCCCATATGGCCCGCGGAATAAAAACTCTGATGCACGGCAGGTAAAAACCAGCCCATTGTTTTCAAACAGGCGGGGGGGACGGGGTGGGCGCATAGGCGCAGGGCATGAGCGAGACGATACGCAACGCGGGCACCAGCGCCCGCCATCTGGGCAACGGGTTCGTACGCACCGTGGACGGCGCCGCATGGCTGTACGCGCAACTGCCCGCACAACCACCCGTCCGGGACGCCGCCAACTGGACCGACCGGGAACGCAACGCGCAAGCCCTGTTGACCCTGCTGCCACGCATCGCGGAACTCACCCCGCACATCCCGTTCGCCGGCCGCAAGGCGATGAAAGGGTTCTATAGGGAGATCCACATCCTTGCGGTCAGCACCCCCGAACCATTCGTCCCCAGCGGCAAACTGGACATGGCCAGCCGCATCCGGTTGCAACGCGAGTACGACAACACCGCCGTCCACGACCGGTTCACCCTCATCGGCGTGCGACTGGCCACCGGGGGAGGCAAGGAACGACGCAACGTGTGGCGGCGCATGCTGGGCGCGTTGAACACGATAACAAGCCTGGACGCGTTGGGCATCGTGGAGGACTCCGCATTCGACCATGACCGGGACACGATCGCGCAACTGTTCCAGGACGCGGGCTGCACCATACCGTCCAACGCGATGATGCGGCGCGCCCTGGCATGGTGGCGCACGGACCGCAAACCCGAAATCGTGCCCGTCATGGTCGAACACGAGCACATGCACACGTTCCCCGACTACGAGTCATGCCGCCGTGCCGCCCGCTTCTTCGACCTGGGCGGCGATTGCCGCACATGGCGCGACCACAACCCGTATTCCTATCCCATGACCATCGTCTCCCTGGGCGCGTTGCCGTTCGAGGGGCAGGACGAACGCGAGGTGCAGGACTCGGATTGGGCGGCGAGCCTGTTGGCGCAGGGACGTGGCGGCGGACAGGGCGCGTTGTGCCTGTCGGTGCGTGGCCTGTTGGAACCCGGCGACATGAGCCGCGAACAAATCGACAAGGACAAGGAGAACGTGTACGACAAGGCGATGCAGCAGGCCATGGACGGGCACAAACGCAACGTGCGTGTGGCCGGTGAGCTCGCCGCCGTCAATGACGTGTACCAGACGGGGGAGCGGCCATGGCCCACGTTGATCGACGCGCGGGTGCACGCCGCGATCCCGCAGATCATCGACCGGCCCACGCAGGTGCTGTACCCGGGGGAGGTGTCGTTGAACCCGGACCGGCAGGAGGCCGCGTTCCAGGACATGATGATCGGCAGCCCCGTGGCCTTCAACCCCAGCCCCGTGTATTGGCCCGTGCCGATCCTCGCATACGCGGGCCTGTCCGGCCGTTCGGTCGCCGGCGACGACATGGGCCGGGGCTCGGCCAGTGACCTGCCGGGCGCCCTGCTTGGGTTCACGGAGGCCGATCTGCAACCGGTGTACGTGTCCCCGTTCGAGTCGCGTGAGAAGCATGATCCGCCGTGTCTGCTGGTGACGGGCGCCACGGGTTCAGGCAAAACCCGTGTGCTGTTGCACATCGCGGCCCAATTGGCGCAATTGCCCGACCCGTACACCACCAAGGACGGCGTCCAGCATCCGCGCATGGTCCCGTACGCACCGCATGTGGCGGAGGATCGGCCGCATATCCCCATCGTGTTTTTGGACCCGAAACCCAATTCGGATGATTTCACCGGGTTCGTGCGCAAACGCCACGGCACGATCGTACGGTTGGACAGTCCGGATGCGAACGGGATCCTCGACCCGTTGCGTTGCATCCCCGACCGGATGCGCACGGACAGGGTGCAGACGGCCGTGGAGATGCTCTCGCAGATCACCGGCGGCAAACACGGCGACCGTGCCCGTGAACTGGCGTTGACGACGATCGTGTCGTATGGAACGGCGCATGGCGCCGACTGTTTGGGTGAGGCGGTCGACATGGCGTATGAGGCGTACATGGCCCGGGGTTCGGATGCGGAACGCATCGACCCGTTGGTCGAGCAGATCACGCCCGTGTTGCGCCGTGTGGTGCGTTCCGACCCGATGTTCCAGCTGATCTATGGCACCCGTCATGGCGGGCGCAGTCTGGCGATCAGCCAGGGGTTGACCTTGTTGAGCGCGGGCACGTTGAACATCATTTCCGACAAGACCGGTTCGTCCGCCGTGTCGGATATCCAACGGTGGGTGGTGCGTATGGCCGCGTTGGGTGCGACGGCCGCGATCATGGGCCGCAACGGGGTGCTGATCGTCGATGAGGCGTGGAGCCTGTTGGGTGATGAGTTCGGTGTGGGATTGGTGACCCGCATGGGCCGTTTGGCGCGCGCCCAGCATTATCTGCCGGTGTTCGCCAGCCAGAAGGTCGATGAGTTCGTGGACGCGGGCCTGGAGGATTTCGTGGGCCGTGGTTTGGCGTTGGGCATGGGCGTGAAGAACGAGGGTGGTTCGACCGGCGAAAGCCAGGCGCAGGCGGTGTGCCGTTTGTTCAACCAGCCCGAGGACGGGCGCTTGCATGAGCGTATGATGCATGCGCGCGTGTTGGACACGGAGTCGGAGGCGCCCGACTGGCAGTCGTTGTATGCGTTGTTCGACCCGGCCGATGGACGCTTGCTGCGTGGCACGATCTGTTACTACATGGGTGTGGACGGGTCCGCGATCCCCGTGGAGGTGCGCATCAGCCAGGATCTGATCTGAATTGTGACGCATCACCGGTGGGCATGAGATTGTTCAACAAACATGATGATGGGGTTGTTACAGCCCACGAACCCGCCTCCACCACCACACCAACTGTGGAACCGGCACATGTAGAGGAACCGGCCGGCGTGCCGGTGGAGGCGCACACGCCGCGCATGGTGTGCATGGCGTTGCGTGAGGACACCGTCACCGGGGACATGATGGCGGCCGAATGGGTGCGGGTGCTGCACGCGCCCGATTTGGCGCCCAACCCGTGGACCATAGGGGTGTTGGACACCGCGTTCTCCGATCCCGCGTTCGTGTACGCCGCCGCGGTGAGCGTCACCCAACCACAGGTGGGCATGGCTGGCATGCTGGACATGGTGCATGGCGCGGGTGACGGGTTCGCGTGTTTCACTCCCGGTTGGCGGCCCGGTGTGGATCTGGCCATGTTGGACGGGCAGCTCGCCCGGTTCGACCGGTCCGCGGGCGCCTGGTCGTTGCGCATGTTCCTCGCATGGCTCATGGGGGACATGATGCGTGTGCGCATGTGCCGCATGGTCGTGGACTCCATGCATGGCGGCAATGATCTGACTGGGTTGGTGGACGCGTACTCCGCGCAACACTTGGGTCCGGGCGGCACCCGCCTGCCCATGGCGGCTGGGGAACAGGACACGGCTGCGGACGCATGATACGCTGGCACGCCCCATACGTGGGGCGCATGCCCTGAATCGTATGGGAAAGGAGCGGGCATCATGGATCGTGCGGTGGATGTGAGCGGCTTGTCGGACGCGCAGTTGCGGGCCGCCATCGGTGTGGCCAAGGCATACAAGGAACGGTGGGACATGGTGGAGCGGGCCTGCAAGGCCGCGCAGGAGGACCGTCTCACCGCCGGCCAACCCGAGGACATCATGGTAAATGGCCAACGCATAGGGCGCGTGTCGTTGAGCCGTGGCGGCCAACACGGCCGTTACAGTGTGTCGGACACCGTGGCGTTGGGTGAATGGTTGCAGGAGCATGGGCATGTGGATATGACGTTGACGATGCCGGTGGCCGACCCTGAGCTGGTCACGGACGGCTGGTTGCGTGTGCTGGTGGAAACACAGTTGCATGGCGTGCTGCCGCCGGGCGTGAAATACACCCCGCCACGCAAAACGCAGGTCTCCGCCAGTTTGGACGAGGACGCGGTCGATGAACTGTTCACCTCCCATGGCGCCATCGGGTTCGCCCAACACCTGTTGGGCATCACCGACACCGACACCTCTGGCGAACCGGGGGAGGAGGGGCGCACACCGGTGCAAGTGGTGGACGCCACCCCAACGCCACCCACACCACCCCCAACGGATCCAGCGGACGCGTTCGCATCAATGGGATGGTGACCCGGTTGGCGGCATCACCACCGGTGCCGCCACACTGCCACCCGCCACCGATAAGGGGCGCATTGGTGTGGATTGGGCCAATGGCGGCCAATAATCCACCGTCCACCGTCCCTCGCTTTGCCCCGTGGGAGGCACCCCGGGCGCGGGTGGTTTGGGCAACGCCGCCAACCGGGCCTGTTCCGCCTCCCATGCCGCTTGCCGTGCGGCCTGTTCAGCCATCATCCGCTGTTTCTTCTCCCGGTCCACGTCGACCAGGAACATGATGGCCCCCACGACGCCGGCCACGACCAGGAACGGCCATATCGCTTTGATGATGCCCCACAGCACCGCCCCGGCCATGAACGCAAGGACCACACCGATCAGCACCAGGGCGAAGAGGAGTTTGCCCAACGCGACGAACGGATTCCACCGCGGCTCTTTCATGACGCCCCTGCCTTTCCATGCCATAAGAGCGGCAGGGGGCGTCCCGCCCCCTGCCGTACCCGTAATAATATCGCACACGCCATGCGTCCCGCCCCCGTTCAGGTGCACGCGGCCGCCATCACCCGTTGACGCATGGCATCATCCAAGTGCAGTGTATCCGCCAGCACGTCCAAATCATGGCCTTGCCTAGCGGCCTGTTGGAACACTTTGACCAGATCCACCCCGGACGTATCCACCCGTCCCTCATCGGCCGCCGGGTCGAACCCGAACGACGCCCGGTCCGCCTCCAGGGAATGCTGGTGCAACTGGGAACGGAAATCCGCGAGGATCCGCTCATAATCGGCACGCCCGTTGAACACCGAACCATCCGGGTTGCGCCGCACCGGCACGGGCAACCCCTGTTCCATGGCCCGGCGCACATGCGCATGCCTCGGATTCGCGTCCTGGCCGTTGGAATAGTACAGGCCGCCGCCCATGCTCGCCCCTGACGCCATTTTCTCCTCGACATAATCCGCCAACGTCTCATCCCACACCCGGTCACGGATCCGGTCATCGACACGGCCATGCTCCCGTTTGTACGCGTCCAACCGTTCCCGGTACCGGTTGCCTATCCGTGACCGGTGCGCGGACAAACGGTACGGGGGTTTCGCGAGGATCCGTTCGAGTTTGACCGTGCCGGGCGCCAACATGGCACGCACCAACGGTTCCGAATAGCAGCGGGTGGGATCCAACGCGCAGGAACGGCGCAACGCCAACAGGGTGCCATCCACCCAAGTGCGTGCCAGATCCTGCGCTTGGCTGGGTGAACCGGTGACCATGAGGAACTTGCGGGCCACCGGGCCGGGCCGGCCCTCGGGGCCGATGGCCCGTTCCACCAGTTCCATTTCACGCGCCATGGAACACACCGGTTGGCTTGTCCAATCATGCCCATCGCCGGCCGGTTCGCTCGCCTTGAGGAACTGGTCCATGTACATCCATCCCTGTTGCGCCCGGTCACGGGCCTGGTAATACTCCCGGCGTGCCCGGTGCGATTGGAGCGTGCCCTCATCGGGCACATCCTGCGCCAGATCCGGCAACGTGTCATGCCCATGGGGGAGATGGTCGTATTGGCCGCCCGTACCATTGGGCGCGCCTTTGGGTTTGCGTGGTTGCGTCCTCATGCCCGCCATCTATGCGCCCACCGTGTGACGCATCACAAGCGGGCATGGTGGAATTGCACGCATACCAGAAACAAGCCGTCCTGTTCGCCCTCCACGCGTTCCGCACGCACGGGGGCGCCGGCCTGTTTTTGGACATGGGGTTGGGCAAGACATTGACGACCATCGCCATTTTGGACGTCATGCACCGCCTCCACCCCGACTGGCGGTTCCTGATCGTCGCACCCAAAACCGTGGCGGTCAACACCTGGCCGGCGGAACTGGACAAATGGCGCCAGGCGCACACATTGGACTGGGCGGTCGCATGCGGGGTGAAATCCAACGCCAAGCAACGCCGTGAAGCATTGGACCAACAGGCGACGGTGACGATCATCAACCAGGAGAACCTGGGGTGGTTGGACCGGGAACTGGCCCAATGGCCATGGGACGGGATCGTATTGGATGAACTGTCCGGGTACAAGGACCCGTCCTCCAACCGGTTCCGCATCCTCAAACGCCGCCGCCAGGACCGCACGCACGCGCCCAAACACCCGGGGCATGGGCGCCCGGTGCAATGGGTGTTGGGGTTGACGGGCACCCCGGCCGCGAAAGGGTTGATGGACTTGTGGGCGCAATGCCGCCTGTTGGACACGACAGGCGCGTTGGAGACCACGTTGACCCGGTACCGGGAAACGTATTTCACGCCCGGGCGGCGCAACGGGCATGTGGTGTACGAGTGGCGGGCCCGCCCCGGTGCGTTCGACCGGATCATGCGCCGGATCGAACCGTTCTGTTTGACGATGCTCGCACGCGAACAACTCCAAGGGTTGCCGGACAAACCCCTCATCATCGACCATTGGGTCGAGATGCCCGAACAGACCCGCCGTGAGTACGAACGGTTCAAACACGAACGGTGGTTGGAATTGGCCGGCCGTCAGGTCACCGCCGTCAACGCCGGCGTCCTGGCGGGCAAACTCGTCCAATTCACCTCCGGATGTTTGTACCCGGACGAGGACAGTGTGGACGGGCGTGTCATCCATTACGATGCGGCCAAACTCGACGTGTTCGACCGGATCATGGCGGAGTCGCAAGGCGAGCAGATCCTCGTGTTCTACCAGTTGAGGGACGAGTTGGAACGGTTGCGCGCCAAGTACGGCAAGCGGGTGCGCACCGTGGACGAGCCCGGCATCGTGGATGCGTGGAACCGTGGGGAGGTGCCGGTGTTGGCGGCGCACCCCGCCCAGGCGAAGTTCGGGTTGAACCTCCAGCATGCGGGCCATATCATCGTGTGGCTCAATCTGACGTGGAGTTTGGAGGATTGGGCGCAGGCGAACGCACGGTTGGACCGGCAGGGGCAGACCCGCATCGTGCAGATCCACCGGATCGTCACCCGTGACAGCGTCGACGAACGCAAACTCGATGTGTTGAGCGGACGGGCCGTGTTGGCGGACGCGGTGATGGGCGAACTCAAACACACCACCGTATCCGCCGACTGACCATCACCGGCATTCGACGGGGTGTGGCGCCACAGGCTGCGGTTGCGTGGGGTGCGCCACCTTGCGCCGCCCGGCCAACCGGCGCAGGATCCGGGTGCGCATCTGCACACGGAACCGTTCGACCGTCCGCTGGAACTCCATGTAGCCGGCCGGGCCGGGTGTGGCGCCACGGGGACGGGCCAACGCATTGAGCTGCCCGCACGCCTCACTCCACACATCCACCACGGTTTTGTCGTCCATGGGCAGGCGTTTGGCGCGCAGGCCGGTACGGGCCAACCGCACCGGGAACCCGTAATGGGACAACACCGCATCCGGTTGCAGGGCGCGCCCATGGTAGCCCGCCACCAACCACAGGCACAGCACGGGATCATCCACCACATCATCCATGCGTTCGGCCGCACGCCGGTGTTTCGCATCCAACGGCGGCAACGGCAGATCCTCCAACCTGCGGGGGGCGGACGCATCAACGGGGCAAGCGACAGTGGCGTCGGAGGCGTCCAAGGCGGCCGCAGCGGCACGCAGCTCCTGCGGGTCCAACCCCATGGCCAGCAACCGGTCGTCACCCAATTCGTTGATCATGGAGGAGGTGATGTGATGGTCCGCCAACCATTGACGGTCAATGCCACCGGACCCGTCCACCAGACCGAGGGCCTCATCGGCGACATCGACCCGCATGTCACCGATCTGCAAACCATCGTCGATGTTGTAGTGGGGACGGTTGCCGTCCAACGCGGCCGCTTGGGTCAACTCGCGCCACCGGTCCAGACCGCCGCATTTGAGACGGCGGTGCGCGGCCGGGTTCGTGCTCATCCCGTCATGCAACGGGGGCCAACGCATCCATTTGCGTTCCCCGCGTGCGTACGCGGCCATCTGCCGGTCCGCTTCCTCACGGGCGGCGATGTCCCAGATGTCCTCGTCCGTCAGTTCCCGGTGGCCACGCCCGTCACCGCCACGCAGTTTCAAACGCAACGTTTCGTATTTGCTGGCTTGGCGCACCAGTGTGGGCGCCATCCCGTACTGGTCGTTGAGGATCTTCTCAATGCTCACCCGCGAGCACAGATAATGCGCGTAGCGGCGCGTGAGGGTTTTGGACGGGTCGCGCAACGCCTCCACGGTTTTCACGGTGATCGCCGTGCGCACCAGATCACTGGCGACGTTGGGGTCGTGGATCATCCCGTTGAGCCGCCATGCGGGGGTGCCCGCGATCTTCGGGTTGGACCAGCGGGTGACGATCCGGTCGAACTCGAGTTCGCCCACGGGGGCATCATCGTCAGTGGTGGGCATGGGGGTGTGCGCGGCCGTGACGGCGCCGCGTTCCGTGGTGTAAACGTGCATGGCCCCCCCTATGCGTCCCGGACGCCACCCGCAACGGTCCCAATCGCCAGTAGCGCAAAGGACGCATGCCACGGCCACCTATGACAAGGAGGGTGCAGCTATGGACGCAACACAACGGATCCATGACATCGCGTCCCGCAACGACCTGCCAATAGCATTGCCGGGAGCGTTGGCCCTGGCCGGCTACGCCGCATACTGGCATCAGGACGATGGCAGCACGGACGAGATCACCGGCCCCGCCCTATGCGCCAATCTGGACGATGCACGCGCCACAGGTCACCTGTACGGACAACCACGCACAGCGGGGGAGATGATCATGGCGCGCACCATCGCCATGCACGAACCCCGCATCACCGCCATCTGGCACACCGCCATGTTCCCCAACCTGCCCGGCAACGGGATCCTCCTGGGCCAAGGCGCGGATGGGGTGATGCGCGCATGGATATGCTCCATCCACGAATGCGACTCGTGCAACCACTGCGTGTTGAACCAAGTCACCGACAGCCTGTTCGCCCGCTCCATCCGCAACCATGGCTTCCTGCTCGACGAGGGCACCAACAACGCCTATCTCCGCATCGGCGGGTTGGGGGACGCGCGCGTCGTGTTCCACCGAATCATGGGCCACCCCAACCCGTTGCGAACCATGCCATGGGAGATCGAATGGTTGTACGTGGTGTGCGACCCGCACGGGCACACCAATCCATTCCCCCCATTGCGCCACGATGCGGACGGGATCGCCATGGTCGACCCGTCCACGTTGTTGGAACGGGTGGAACGGACCCATTCCATGGACAAACCCATACCCCCATGGGTCATCTCCATGCTGTCGGGCCCCACCACCTGACCGGCCCCATTGCCATGCAAGGAAACGCCACACCGTGCTCCGGTGTGGCGTTTTGCATGTTTGACGCATAGAGGGGTGGACCGGCCGCAACCGGCCGGCGACGCCACACCAGCGTGGGCACCGCCATCCGGTTGCAGCCGCAGGGACGGCGCCGTCCCACCCGTGCGTACTGGAGAGAGCGCACACAAGAGGGTCCACAGACAGGAGGATTGGCTTCACACCGGCGCGCGTCCCTTTGCGCACCAAGGGCACGAAGAGAGCAAAGGAACACCCATGAACAACCCATGGAAACACACCATGGCCGCCGTCACCGACTGCCTGACCATCATGGCCATTACCGGCGTTGGCACGGCATACGCCGACACCAGCCGCATCCCAGCGGCCGAATTGGCCAAACACCAACCAATCACCGTGACCGCCACCACCGACATCACCGCCAACACCTTTGACGCGATCCCATTGGCCACCTACACGTACGCGACCACGGACGGCACGGATATCACCGGATACGACCTGGCCACCAATGCCGGCCTCACCGAGGCGATCGGTGCGGCGTTGACGGCGGCCGGCGCCACCGGATACGACAAGAATGATCCGATGCTGTGGGTCGTGCAGAACCTGTTGGACTCGCAAACCTCCCCATGGTCGGGGCAATTGCGTGACTTCCTGGACGCGTTGAAGAACGAGCAGGCGGTCAAAGACACCGCCGGCACCCGGCTGCATCCCGTGGAGGGCAACACGAACCGCCAATCGGCGCAGGTGACGCCCAGCGTGTATATGGTGTTGGACCGCACCGGCACGGGCCGTGCGACGATCGCCGGGTTGAACGGCACCGGCATCAACGGCAAGACCCGGCTTGCGACTGATGCGGGCACGTTCACACTCAGTGAGGTCGAATACAAGGTCCACGACATCACCGTAAGCAAACGCATCACGGCCGTCGAGGACGAGGACAAGGGCGATGTGAACACCGACGGGTTGTCGGAGGACACGGAACAGGGGCGCATGGTGTCAATGCGCCTGACCACCACCGTGCCGAACTGGACCGGATACGACAAGTACTATCTCGCGTTGAACGACACGTATTCCCAAGGCCTGTCCTTCGATCCCGCGACCGCGGCCATGACGGTCAGTGTGGACGGCGAACCGTTGGACGCGCAATACTGGCATGTCACCGGCGCCAAGGACGGTGCGTTCACGCTCAGGTTCGGCACCACGGACGGGGACATCATCCCCAACAAAACCATGTTCCCTGTGGGCGCTCCCATCACGGTCGAGTACCGGATGATGCTCGACAAGGACGCGGTCGCAGGCACCAAGGACACGAACAGTGTGAACATGGAATACTCCCACAACCCGAACACCTGGACGGATCACGAGACCAAGCAGGGTGACACGGTGAGCGTGCACACCGGCAAGACCATGGTATCCAAGACCGACATGAACGGCCAACCATTGGCGGGCGCCGAATTCCAGCTTCTTGACGGCGACACCGCACGCGAGGTCGTCAAAACCGGGGACGGCGCCTACCGTTTGGCCGAACCCGGGGAGAGCGGCACGACCCTGATTTTGGCCACGGACGCCAACGGGCGTGTGAGCGTCAACGGCACCGATGGTGCGTACGTGTTGAAGGAAACGAAATCCCCCTACAGCAACCCGTTGCTGCCGCAGGCCGGGGTCACTGTGGCCGTGGACGACAAGACCGGCGCCATCACCACCACGGAAGGCGACGGCGATGTGCACCAGATGATCGACGTCACCGATGGCACGGTCGTTGTGAGGAACGCGCGCACCTTGCTGGAGATGCCCAAGACGGGCGCCGCATGGCTTCTGGTCTGGGCGTCGGGGTGTGTGTTGGCCGCTGTGGCGGGTGTGCTGCTGCTCGCCCGTTCCCGCACGGCCCGCCACTGAGGCCGTGGAAAGGATGGTGACGCATGTGCAAACATGGTGACCAACAAGCACGCGGACGGTGGCGCAGCCTTGTGGCGGGCTGCCTGCTGCTGATCGTCTCCGCCACATGCGCCACCATCCCGTTCGCCTTGCAGCACGCGAACCAAGGTGAGCTCGCCGCCGTCAACGCCGGCCATGCCAACGCCACGGCCATCATGGACACGAAGACCCGTGAGCGGGAACTCACGGACGCGGCCACGTACAACCGGCGGCTGGCCGGCAGCGGGCAACCCGTGTTGGGCGACAACCCCGACCCGTTCAACAACAACCAGCCCACGTACGACACAGAGTATCTGCATGAGTTGGATCTGCCAGCCGATGGGCTCATGGCGACCGTCAGCTATCCACGGTTGGGCATCGACCTGCCCGTCCGCCACGGCACCACACCCAATGTGTTGGAGCGTGGCGCGGGCCACATGTACGGCACCAGCCTGCCCATCGGCGGAGAAAACACGCACACGGTGATCAGCGCCCACACGGGGTTGGCGGACACCCTCATGTTCGACAAACTCCACTCATTGGGCGGCCAGGCCCGCGTGGGCGACGTGTTCTATTTGCACACCCTCAACCAGACGTTGGCGTACAGGGTCGTGGACATCCAGGTGGTGGCCCCGGATGGGTTCGATGCATTGCGTATCCAACCACACCGCGATCTGGCCACCCTATTGACCTGCACCCCATACGGCGTAAACACCAAACGGTTGCTTGTCACCGGGGAACGCGCCACCATGCCCGGACAAGCCCCACTGCCACAGGACGCGCCCGAGGACCACACATGGCTATGGGTATGGGTGCCGATCGCCGTGTTCTGGCTGCTTGTGATCGTGGTCATCACCATCGCGTTGAACCGCCGCAATCCACATACCCGCCGCATGAGGCGCCCGGCGCACGAACCGAAACCCATCACACAGGAAATCCCCATCACCACACTTGAGGGAGAAACGAGCCTGACATGAACCCGCACACCACACTGCATCACACCCACCGCATCGGCATCCTCCTGCTTGTCATCAGTCTGCTCACTGGCCTGCTAGGCATGGGCGTGACCATGCCCGGCAGTGTGGTGGTGAGATACCTGACCGAACCACAAACACAAAGCATCAATCGCAACTATCACGGTAGTTACTTATACGGAGCGGGGCCGTTGCATACTACAAACTCCTATTCTGGCTATGGCTACTATTACACGTACAGCAACATCCCCTCCACACCACCCAGTAATGCGCGCACCCTTGACCCCAGTGTGTACACGGCCAGTTGGGATGCCGCCACCAGCACGCTCACCGTGGACGGATTGCCCGACAACGCGCGCATCTGGGTTGGAATACGCGCTCGTCTACAACAGCGTCAACACGCAACTGTCGAACATCAAGAACACAGCTATGCTCACCGTGGACGGCGAACCGGTAGAAGACATCAGCACCGCCACCACGACGAACACGTTCCCCATCTACAAAAGCGCCGCGGTGGCGAAGATCCAAGGCGTGTATTTGAAGAAAACAGACAGCACGGACCCGACCCTGCTCCTGCCGGACGCGGTGTTCGACCTGCAACGATGGGATGGCACCCAGTACGTGCACGACCGGACCATCACCACCACGGACACAACGGCCAGCGTGGTGGACAAACTGGAGTGCGGCACCGCATACCGGCTCACCGAAACGCAAGCACCCGTCGATTACAACCTGGACAGTACGCCATACGAGTTCGCGTTGAAAGCGTGCGAGGCGCCAACCGGTCTCAAACCGGACGGGTGGCATGGGGTGGAGCACATCACCATGGACACCATCACCCGCACCAACCAACGCATCCCCGTCAAACACACCATGCCCACCACCGGGCAAGGCCTGATACTGATCCTCCTGCTCGGCATCTCCCTGACCACCATGATCGGCGGGATCATCATCCTGGTGCGCACCAGCCGCCGGTGAACCAAACAAGACAGCACACCAACCGTCCCACGTTCGGCGACAATGAATGCCGGACATGGGACGGTTGGTGTGATAATGGACCGTGAGCGACACACCCAACCGATACGGCATAGCCGTCGTACGACCATGCGAACAGGGGTGCAAACGAAAGGACGATTCATGGACATGACCAACGCGGCATTGTGGGACGAACTGCAACACCATCCGGCCACACAAGGGTACACCACCAGCCGGTTCCTCACCATCGCACCAGCCTCCAACGGCATTGACCATGGCCTGGTCATCAAGAACGGCGATCAGGGAAGCATGCCGATGCACACCCGCCACACGTTGGTCCACTCCAACAATCAATACCAATTGTGGCATTACGACACGGACGGCAGCAGCGTGTACGACCAGTTCGAGGACGCCGGCCAAGCGGTGGACATCATGACGGACACGCTGCACGACATGGTGATGGAACAATACCCCTACGACACGGACTTCGCCGCCGCCATCGAGGACGCGTTGACGGACATGCAACCCGGTTGGCAAGTCGCCGCGTTCGACGACACCGGCATGGAAACCAACGACATCGGCACAGGCGACTATATGATCCGCGCCACACGCAACGGGGCTCCAAGCCCATGGAAACTCCACATCCTCCCTCCCGGCCAATCCGGTGTGGACGGGGCGCGCCTGACCGTGCAAGCCGAGGACGGGCATGGTGATGTACGCACGGAGGCGTTCGACACGGTGGACGGGGCCGTGCAATGGGCGACAACCTTGTTGCGTGACGGGCGCTGACTGGCACCCTTGGTTCCAACAGGGGCGCAACCCATGGTCGACCCATGGGTTGCGCCCTTGCATATTCCCGTGTTTTTCGTCTTGATTCGTTCCGTGCCCTCCCTATGAGTATTCGTCGTATTCGTTGATGGTGTGATGGTGCATGGTTCCTGTCCTTCATTGCCGGCTGTTTGTTGTTTGGTTGTGGCGTTCTTTCTTTTGTTGTGTTGGTTTGGTTGTGCGTGTCTGATGCGGGATTGACAGGGGGTGTTTGGTGGCGAATGGGTTTGTTGGGTGTTGGTTTTTCTTTTTGCTTTGGCTTTTTGTTTTTCGTGTTTTTCCGGGTTTGGCGTGTGGTGGGGCTGGCGCCAAGGTGGCGGGCCGCCCGGTGGGGCGGGGGACGCATTGGTGTGCATGTCCTGTTGGTTTGCGGCATGCGAGGTGCAGTGGGTATGGATGGTTTGGCGTGTGGGATGGCGGCGGTGGGCCGTGAGGTGCGTGAACGGATCATGTTGTCTGACCCGGCGGGGTTGGGTGTGGTGGAACGTCGGGTGCGTGCCCGGTTGGATGCGATGAGTGTGCAATGGTGGCATGGGGTGACGATTGTGCGGTATGCGCCGATGTGGGGCGCGGTGCGTTATCGTGTGTTCGCCGGGGAGTGGACTGCGGAGCAGATTGTGTTCGATGGCAAGGCGCGTGAGTTGGGTGCGGTGCGTTGCCGTTCGGAGCACAACCATCGTGCTGCATGGTATGGGGTGGATGCGTTTGATTGGTCGTTCACCGCGGATGAGGCGTTGCGCAAACTGTTGTTCACCATCACGGGGCGTCATGCGCGGATCAGTTGAGGGTGTGGCTGTGCAATGTGGGATGGGGGACCGGTCCGCCTAGCAGTGTGATGAGGGGTGTGGGATCCACGCGGATCAACGTTGGGTCGGTCCGATCGAGGATTAACCGTCCGCGTTTTTCCAGTGTGCGTATGTGATTGCGGGTGCAGTGCAGCAACTGGCATGCCTCCCGCAGTGTGGGTTTGTGGTTGAGCGTGATGTGGTCGGCCAATGGTTCGGTCAGGTACCGGTTGAGGCTGTGTGTGGTGATCAATGTCACCCGTTTCGATGGGTGGAGTTTTTTCAACCGCAGGTTGTAGATGTTGCGTTCGCTCATGTTGAGCAGGCGGGCTGCTTCGCTGATGCGATGGGTGCGGGGATATTGATAGGTGATGTGTGTCATGCCCCTTGGTGATGCGACAAGAACACACGTTGATGGTGGACCAGGTTGTGCGATGACGGGCGCTCTTGCCGGTAGGATAGACACCTGTGAGGCACCGGAATGTGCTTGCGCATGCGGAACCATTGTGGTTGCAGGGTTTGTGAGGGGTGTGTTTCAATACCTACATCACCCACATCCAAACCCCACGGACCAGCGGTTCGTGGGGTTTTTGTTTCGGCGTGTCCGTTGGGATTCCCCGGCGTGTCGGGCGTGTCGCAATATGGGCGTCCATGGTGTGTGTAGCGGCCCGTTTGTATTGGTTTCGGAACCCCGTACAGGCATTTGGGCTACCATTTGGGCTACCTGATTGTCGGACGGGTTCCTTGTCGCATCAGGTTAGAGCATGGCAAGTAACACACATACGACACGCCGAGCCTTCGGTTGCGTGTTGGAGAAAAAAGACAAGAACGGACGGACGGTCGGGTGGATGGCGCAATACGCCGATCCGAAAAAGAAACGGCATAAGGTGTACCGTCAGTTTCCCACGGCTGCGTTGGCGCGTGAGTGGTTGGAGGGGGAGGAGTTGCTGGTGCGCGCGTACAAGCGTAGCACGGCGGATTGGACGCACCCCAGGGAACGTGACGCGCGTGAGCGTGCGCGGGGCGTGTTGTTCATGGATTGGGCGGACGAGTGGATGGACAAGTGGGGCCGGTTCAAACCCAAGAGCGCGCGT
>ERZ808041.452-NODE-452-length-31838-cov-11.452599_pt1 | contig 31838 bp, 28 predicted proteins | sample MGYA00380192_ERZ808041 | MGnify/ENA primary metagenome ERZ808041 (study PRJEB31490, sample SAMN06133412) | mouse gut metagenome | isolation source: Z1_1 | host: mice | place: China: Chengdu | collected 2015-05 ...
AAATCCATCGCCAAAGGCGATTTTGCATGGATTTTTGTCCGTAACAGTGAAGGTATCTGAACTGTTACGAACTGTAATAAAATAGTAATATAACATAAAAAGACCTCTTGCGCAGGAGGTCTTTTTATGTTATAGTGTTAATGTTATGACTGTATTTGGGTATCGCAGTCATAGTAATGATAGAAAATATTATAGTATTCACGTTTGCAGATTTGTGGTCCATGCCTTAGGTAGCTCACAGAGAGGAAGCGGACGGAAGCGCGGTAGAACCGCAGAAAATGGAGGTAAATCATGAGTGTTATTTCAATGAAGCAGTTATTGGAAGCAGGTGTTCATTTTGGACATCAGACAAGAAGATGGAACCCTAAGATGGCACCTTATATCTTTACAGAGAGAAATGGTATCTATATTATTGACCTGCAAAAATCTGTAGGGAAAGTTGATGAGGCGTACAGGGCTGTAGCTGACATTGTAGCACAGGGTGGCACAATCCTTTTTGTAGGAACTAAGAAACAGGCACAAGATGCTGTCCGCACAGAGGCAGAGCGCTGTGGAATGTTCTATGTAAATGAGAGATGGCTGGGCGGTATGCTCACAAACTTTAAGACAATTAGAAGCCGCATTAGCAGATTGAAAGCAATCGAGACAATGGCGGAGGACGGAACATTCGATGTTCTTCCAAAGAAAGAAGTTATTCAGATTAAGAAGGAATGGGAAAAGCTTGAGCGAAATCTGGGCGGTATTAAGAATATGACAAAAATTCCTGACGCGATTTTTGTTGTGGACCCAAAGAAAGAAAGAATCTGTGTGCAGGAAGCACATACTCTGGGCATTCCTCTGATTGGTATTGCAGATACAAACTGCGATCCAGAAGAACTGGATTATGTAATTCCAGGAAATGATGATGCGATTAGAGCTGTCAAGTTAATTGTATCTGCTATGGCTGATGCTGTGATTGAGTCAAATCAGGGCGAGATGATGACTGATGCAGTTCCAGAAGAGGCTGTTGAGGAAGAAACAGTGGCAGAGTAATCAAAGTTAGAATAACAGTTTAACCAGGACTTTGCACTTGCTGCAAAGTCTGTGAGATAGTGTTATGGTTGAGGTGTATCAAGTTATTATGAAGTGGTTTTACATGACTTGATGCTTGTAACAGAAAGCTAAGGGTCGAACTGCTATAAGATAGAGGAAGCAGGAGGAAAATAAAATGGCAATTACAGCAGCAATGGTAAAAGAGTTGAGAGAGAAGACAGGTGCCGGCATGATGGACTGCAAGAAGGCGCTGAATGAGACCAACGGAAATATGGATGAGGCTGTTGAATATCTGAGAAAAAATGGACAGGCTAAGGCGGATAAGAAGGCTGGACGTATTGCAGCGGAAGGTCTCTGTAGAGTATGTACTGATGGCGACCAGGCGGCCGCAGTAGTGGAAGTAAATTCGGAGACAGATTTTGTGGCAAAGAACGAGCAGTTCCAAAATTATGTCACAGCAGTTGCAAAGCAGGCGCTTGAGACAAGTGCTACAGATATTGATACATTTCTTGCTGAGCCGTGGAATGAGGATTCTTCCAAAACAGTGAAGGAAGCATTAGTTGAGAAGATTGCTGTTATTGGAGAAAATTTGACAATTAGAAGATTTGAGAAGGTTACAGCGGAGAATGGTTGTGTTGTGACATATACACACGGTGGCGGAAAGATTGGTGTCATTGTGGATGCTGAGACAGCAGTAGTGAATGATGCGGTGAAAGAAGCGCTTCTCAATTTGGCAATGCAAGTGGCTGCTCTTTATCCAAAGTATGTTTCTTCTGAGGAAGTTTCTGAGGAATACAAGGAGCATGAGAGAGAGATTATCACAGAGCAGATTAAGAATGATCCGAAGATGGCTGGAAAGCCAGAGAAGGTAATCGAGGGTGCAGTTACAGGTCGTCTCAACAAAGAGCTGAAAGAAATCTGTTTGCTAGAGCAGATTTATGTGAAAGCTGAGGACGGAAAACAGACAGTGAAGCAGTATCTTGCTGAAGTTTCCGCAGAGAATGATACAGAGATTAAGATTAAGAAATTTGTTCGTTTCGAGACTGGAGAGGGCATCGAGAAGAAAGTGGATGATTTTGCGGCTGAGGTTGCAGCACAGGCTGGAATATAAGTTTGTAAAATATTTTTAAGAGAGCTATTCGATTAGAGTAGCTCTTTTTATGTGCACGCCGATGCAGAGGAAATATGCCATTGCATGGCGCATCAGCGGCGCGGCGAGTAGGGAAGATGGAACTTCCCTACTCATTATAATAGTTTTGGCATAATTGCGTCGGCGGTGGCAGAGCGCGCCTTGGCATAAACTTCAGGATTGCGTTTGCAAAAGACATAGTACAGACATTCTATAATAAAAAGCTGTCCTAATTTTGCTGCCACAGAACCAGATTGCAGAGGGCTTTCATTGTAGCCACACAGTAGTACGACATCTGCATATTTTGTGGCGCGCGAGTTGGGAAAGTGTGTGATTAGTATTACAGATACTTGGCGCTCTTTTGCAATGCGCATAATATCCTCCATATCTTTTGTAGAACCAGAATAGGAGAAAAACAGAATGACATCTTTGTTGGTTGCCAGTGATATGTTTATGACTTGCATATGTGAGTCTTCAATATGGACGAAACGGGAAGTGGCAGTGGAAAAACGCGCCCATGCTTCCATTGCCATAACCATGCTGCCGCCTTGACCAAAACAGAAAACTCTGTCAGCGGCAGAAATAAAGTCTACCGCTCTGGAGATTTCAGTTTCGTCCAGCAAATCTATGGTTTCATTTAATGAGAGGACACTGGAATCGTAAAGTTTATGAAAAATACTTCCAAGGGTGTCCTCTGAAGTGATTGTGTCAGGTGTGTCTGATGGGTCGCCAATATCCGTGACATAGGCAGCCTTTGCGAGTGCAAGTTTCAGGTTGTTGTAACCTGACAATCCGAGGCTTCTGCAGAAGCGTGTGATGGAAGCTTCTGATACGCCACTGCTTTCCGCAAGGCTTGAAATAGACATATATTGGGAGTCGTGGGTATTGGCAAGAATGTAGTCAGCCAGTTTGCGGCTGGAACGAGTAAGTGAATGGTATTGCTCAGTGATCAGTTCCAGAATATTTCCTGCCAAACGATCATCTCCTTTCTAAAGCCCTAGTACGGCGGCGCCCAACATTCCAGCGCGGTTGCCCAGCGCTGCTTTTTCCAGTTTCACCTGTCGAAAACTGGACATAATATTTGGATACAGTCTTTCGCGGAGCTGCTCTATAACATAAGGCTGTTCCATTATGCCACCGCCAAGGATCACACATTCTGGATTCAACATATGGATAATGGTAGTCAATCCATATAAAATTTCCAAAATCCAGCGGTCAACAAGTTCTTTAACATCAGGTTCCTCTAAACGTTCAAAAATTTTGCGCCCATTTATCAGAGTGGCATCAAACTGTTGTGCGCTTTTTACCAGTGCTGCGGCGGAAGCGTATTTTTCATAACAGCCAGAAAACATATCTTCCTCAATTTTTCGCGCTTCAGGGTGCGTGACAATCGCTCCAAATTCCCCAGCAGAATAGCTGCTACCAGAATATAGTTTCCCGCCAGAAAAAATTGCGCCGCCTACTCCTGTCCCATAGGTTAGACAGACAAAATTACTGCGGTTTTTTCCTGCGCCAAAGACAGACTCTCCAATTGCGGCTGCATTCACATCATTTTCTACTGCAACAGGTACATGAAATTCCTGTTCTAATATTTCTTTTAATTTTGTACCTGTATAACCAGGAATGTTTTCATTTGCGTAGATAATCTGTCCGCGCACAGGGTCCACTTGACCCGCGGTGCTGATACCAATGCGTTCAAATGGTGTGTGTTGCTGATATGTGGCAATGATTTCCTTTGCGCGGGCTGTCACATGAGCTCCTCCCTGACTGGCTTCCGTCGGGGTTTCTTTGAGGTCTGTCAGAGTGCCGCCAATATATAGGCCGGATTTAATTGCAGTGCCGCCAATATCAAGAACTATGGTAGTCATAGATTTCCTCCTTGTCGTTCGACATAGATTCTTGGAGCCTTTTATGCACATGGGCACCTAAAGGAAATATGTCAGCAGAGCTGACGGGTGCCCAGCGCAGCGAGTAGGGAAAGATAAATCTTCCCTGCTCGATTGTAGCTATTTAACCAGTGAAGCGCGATGAAATACCATTTTTAATGCAAGATTGTCATCTAAAATTACAATGTTTGCATATTTGCCAGGAGTCAGACTTCCATAATGTTCATAAATTCCAACTGCTTTTGCTGGATTGACAGCAGCGCATTTGATGGCGCTAGCAATGGGAATCCCCATATCATGAACAGCAGTGCGCACGCAGTTCATAAGATTTGTGACAGAGCCAGCGATGGTGCCGTCCTCAAGAACAGCCAGATTTCCCTTGACGGTGACATTTTGTCCACCTAGATCATATTGTCCGTCGGCAAGGCCTGCCGCACGCATACTATCGCTGATAAGAATAATTCTGTCGTCGCCAAAAATCTTAAAGGTGGTCCGCACCACTGCAGGATGAATATGGATTCCATCACAGATCAATTCTGCCATGCAGCGACTGTCGTCGGCGGCTGCACCGATTGGACCTGGAGCGCGGTGGCTGAAAGGCGGCATGGCGTTATATGTGTGAGTCAATTGCGACGCTCCACAGGAAATCGCTTCTTTTGCGGTGTCGTAGTCGGCTGCCGTATGCGCGATAGAAATATTAACGCGATCACGATTTTCCCGAATAAAATCCATAGCGCCTTCTGTTTCCGGCGCGATAGCGACAGTGCGAAGCATATTGTCAGAGATTTCTTGTAAACGATTGAGCATGGCAGTGTTGGCTGTCATAATATATTTTCCGTTCTGCGCACCTTTTTTGGCAGCGTTGATAAAAGGGCCTTCCATGTAAAGACCACAGAAGTCAGCCGCATCTTTATCTGCCATGTCACGAAAGTCTTTTGCAGCGCGGCAAATTTGTGAGAGTACATCCTCTGGCATGGTCATGGTGGCGGGGGTGATAGAAGTTACCCCTTGACTTAATTCATAGCGCGCAATAGTGCGCAGAGCCTCCACTGTGCCGTCGCAGCAGTCGCTTCCCATGCATCCATGAAAATGAATGTCAGTCAAACCAGGAATAACGTAGTTCCCAGCAGCGTCAATCACGGTTTCCTCGCCAGATGCATTGCGATAGTCCTCCTCCGATACAATTTTTTCACCGCAGATATATACGGTTTCAGAAGCAAAAGAGCCGTCTTCGTGAAAGACAAGGCCGTTGATGATTTTTTTGAGTGCCATTTTTGTCCGCCTTTCTTATTAGGTTTTAGAGTGTCAGCAACATAGTATTATTAGCATTTTGAGAGTGCAGCTTCGTCTGCTACTAAAGTTACATTGCGATGGAGCTGTAAGATGGAAGCTGGCACCTGAGGTGTGATGGGACCAAAGAATGCAGTTTTTACAATGTCAGCCTTGTCCTCGCCGGACACGATAATCAAAATCCTATGTGCGGACATAATTGTTTTGATACCCATAGTGTACGCCTGGCGTGGCACTTCTGCTTCCGTCTCAAAAAAGCGTGCGTTTGCCTTGATTGTCTGTTCTGACAAGTCGATGCAATGTGTCTCGGTGGAGAAAACGTCTCCTGGTTCATTAAAGCCAATATGTCCGTTGTGTCCTAAACCTAAGAGCTGGAGATCTGGTTCTCCTACAGCGCGTAGAATTTCATTGTAATTGTGACATGCAACGGCGCTGTCCGGTTCTGTCCCATCAGGAAGAAAAGTTCTGCTTTTGTCAATGTTTACTTTACTGAAAAGATGCTCATTCATAAAGTAATAATAGCTTTGCGAATTGTCGCGGGTCAATCCTTTGTACTCGTCAAGATTTACTGTCAAGACTTCTGAGAAGTCGAGATCCCCTTTTTCATACCATTCTACAAGCTGTCGGTAGGTGCCCAGTGGGGTTGAGCCAGTGGCGAGACCAAGTACGCAGTTTGGTTTCATAATAATTTGTGCCGAGATAAGGTTTGCAGCCTTGCGGCTCATGTCGTTATAATCTTTTGCTCTACAGATTTTCATAGTGTACCTCCTAAATGAAATATATAACTCCCTTTATAAAATTACTATAACATATTATTTACATTGTGGCAATTGATTGTGGAGAAAAAATGTTAAAGATTTTCCATAGAAATTATTAGTGAAAATAATTTTCAATCACATATTGACAAAAATACATTGTAACTGTGCAATCAAAATCCAATTTAAAAGTAAAAGGAAAATAAACAAGTCATATATTTTGGGCAGAAGAGTGGAATAAAAAATGGTACAAATTTTCAAAATTAAAAAATAATTAAAAAAATTTTCAAAAAATGTATTGACAAAAATATAAGACGAAAGTACAATGAAGACATAATCAACAAAAACCTAATTCAAGGTTGCATTTTTTTAAACATTTTTTCCAAAAAAGGAGGGCTTATTATGAAGAAGCGTAAATTTATGGCACTGGCATTGAGCTGCGTTATGGTATGTTCTTTGACTGCATGTGGCGGCAAAGATACAAAATCAGATCAACCAGCATCTACACCGGCTCCGGCGCCTGCAGAGAAGACGGAGGCTCCTGCGGAGAAGACAGATACTGCAGAGAACACGGACAGCCAGATTTCTGCAGAAACTCCTGCGGATTCCGCGCAGGCAGCGGATATTACACTGTGGACTTATCCCGTTGGAAAATGGGGAGATTCCGCTACAGTTAGTGGTCTGATTGCAAACTTTAATGCAGTTTATCCTGATATTAAAGTTACAGTTGAGTATCTGGATTACACAAATGGTGATGATCAAATCAACACCGCAATCGAAGGAAATCAGGCACCCGATCTTGTATTGGAAGGACCAGAGCGTTTGGTGGCAAACTGGGGAGCAAGAGGTTTGATGGTTGACTTGGGTGATTTATGGACAGATGATGCAAAATCTCTGATCTATGATTCTGTGCAGAGTGCTTGTAAGAGCAATGACGGTGTATTTTATGAGTATCCACTGTGTATGACTGCACATACTATGGCAATCAACAGAGATATTTTTGAGGCAGCGGACGCGCTTCAATATCTTGATGAACAGACTGGCACATGGACAACAGAGAATTTCCAGAAGGCAGTTCAGGCAGTCTATGACTATGGTCAGACTAATGTAGGCGCAGTGTACTGTAGTGGTCAAGGTGGTGATCAGGGAACACGAGCTCTGATTAATAACCTGTACGGCGGAACGTTTACAAATCCAGAACATACAGAATATACAGTGAACAGCGAAGAGAATATTAAAGCACTGGAACTTTTGAAGAGCATGGACGGCATTAATTTTGATGCATCTATCGCAGGCGGTGACGAGGTCAATATGTTCTGCAATGGTACTTTTGCAATGGCATTCTGCTGGAACGCAACACAGGAAAAAAATAACACAGACCAAGGAAACATTAATTTTGATGTTTTGCCAATGGCATTCCCTTCAGAGGATGGTATGCCACAACTTTGTGGTGGTATCTGGGGGTTTGGTATTTTTGATAATGGTGACCCAGCAAAAATTGCAGCGGCAAAGACGTTTATCGACTTTATGGCAAATGATGAGAAGCAGGTTGTTGAGAGCGTAAAGGCATCAAACTTCTGGCCAGTAAGGGATCTTGGAGACATCTATGAAGGTGATGCACTCATGACAGAATATGCGAAGTTTGTTGAGTACATGGGTGACTACTATCAAGTAGTTGCCGGATGGGCTGAGGCTCGTACAGCATGGTGGAATATGTTACAGCAGGTTGGATCAGGCGCAGATGTGTCAACGGCAGTTGAAGAGTTTGTGACAACAGCAAATGAAGCGGCAGCAAAATAATTGTTAGTGTTATACAGTCATCGTTGCGCCCCTTCCCGAAACGATGCGGGAGGGGCGTTTCTTAATAAGAAAGGAGGAATCCTTATGGCGAAAAATAACAGCATGAGTAAGGCGCTGGTACGCAGGGAGACAATTGCCGGATACGCTTTTATGCTTCCAAGTTTATTATTTTTTGTTGGATTTGTCATTTATCCTATGGTGCAGTGTGTGTTTACAAGTTTCTTTGATGCGACCATGAATCGTGAGGATATTTTTATTGGTCTTGCCAACTATAAGGAACTATTTCAGGATAAAGTATTTCTGGGTGCACTAAAAAATACAGTAGTGATTGTGGTGGTTTCTGTTCCAGTTACCTGTATCTTTTCCCTTTGGGTAAGTTCCGTTATTTACGACTTGGCAGGTCCTGCCTGTTCAGCGTTTCGCTGTATCTTTTATCTTCCAGTAGTAACTGGTTCGGTTGCAGTTGCGGTGGTATGGAAGTGGATGTTCAACAACTATTATGGTATTTTTAACTATATTGGCACAAGCACAGGGCTGATTGAGAAAAATATTAACTGGCTGGGAGATGAAAAGTTTGCATTGGGGTGTATTATTCTGATTTTGTTAACAACCTCTGTGGGGCAGCCAATTGTATTGTATGTGTCAGCGCTCAACAATGTGGATCAGTCGCTTGTGGAGGCGGCAGAAGTTGACGGCGCAACAAAATTTCAGTGTTTCTGGAAGATTAAGTGGGCACAGATTATGCCGACAACATTGTACATACTTGTCATTACAACAATCAATAGCTTTCAGTGTTTTGCGCTGATACAGTTGTTGACAAGTGGCGGACCAAACCACAGCACAGACACGATTATGTACTATATTTACTACAATGCATTTAAATTATATCGCTACGGTTATGGAAATGCGATGGGCGTTGTTCTTGCAATTATTATAGCACTGTTGTCCGCAGTACAGTTCAAGATGACAGAGAGTAAGTAGGAAGGGGGAGATAAATATGAAACAAAAGCAGTTTAGTCGTTCAACTTGCTACAAAATTATATCGGTTATTATAATCGCAATTTTGGCATTCACATTTGCATTCCCGCTCTACTGGATTATTATTGGCTCCTTTAAGACGTCTGCTGCGATCAACTCCACAACACCGCAGTGGTGGCCGCAAGAGTGGGTGCTTGACAACTATAGGAAACTCTTTAGCAGACAGGTTGCTGCGCTTTGGGATATCAATATTCCATTTACAAGTATCACTTTATCAGGACCAGAAGTGCCAGCAGCAATTCGCTGGTTATTAAATACGGTGTTTATGGCGGTGGTCGCTATGCTGTTGACTTGTATTACATCGGCTATGGCAGGGTATGCGCTTGCTAAGAAGCGCTTTATCGGACGCACATTTGTATTTTCCTTGATTGTTTGTGCAATGGCACTACCCAAACAGGTTATCTTGATTCCATTGCTGCGTGAGATGGCTTCGCTAGAATTGTACAACACAATATGGGCGGTAATTTTTCCGATTGTAGGCTGGCCGTTTGGCGTGTTTCTAATGAAGCAATTTTCTGAGGGGATTCCAGGCGAAATGATGGAGGCGGCCAAGATAGACGGCGCAGGAGAGTGGAAGACGTTTTATACAATTGCGCTTCCCTTGATTAAACCAGGTATTGGCGCGCTAGCTATCTTTACTTTTATCAATTCATGGAATGATTATTTTATGCAGTTAATTATGTTGACTAGCACAAAGAACCTGACAATCTCTCTTGGTATTGCAAAGCTGCAGGCGGAGAATGCGACAGATTTTGGCTTAATTATGGCTGGTGCATCGTTGGCAGCAATTCCAATCATTGCAATTTTCCTTATTTTCCAGAAGTATTTTACAAAGGGAATTACGATGGGTGCAGTGAAAGGATAATGAGGAGGTTTTGGCATGATTTATACAGAGATAGAAAATATCGGGCACTATCATGGTCTGGGTAAATATTTGGATGAGGCGATTGTATATCTGAGCAGTCACCCGCTGGATAATGTGCAGGTTGGGCATTATGAAATAGATGGTGACATGGTGTACATGAATGTGTTTGACTATGAGACAATTCCTGAGGAGGGCGCATTTTTTGAGGCACATAAAAAGTATGCGGACATTCATATGACTGTGACTGGAGAGGAAATTGTTGGAGTATCCGATATGTCTAAAGTAACAGTAAAAACTTTTGATGAGGGAAAAGACCTTTTTGAGGTGGAGGGACCAGTTGAACATTATATAAAATTGATACCAGGAAAGGCGCTGATCACGCTGCCGGAAGATGCCCATAAGGTCAAGCTGGCAGCAGGGAATCCTTCTGCAGTAAAAAAAGCAGTGATAAAAGTATATGTAGGTTGAAAATAAGGAGTGCGCTAAGTCGCACAGAAAGGGGTAGATATGAGAGACATCAGCAAATATCAGGGAATCATTCCAGCGTTTTATGCCTGTTATGACGAAAATGGTGAAGTGGACGAGGGGCGTGTGGAGCAACTGACAGACTATATGGTAAAGAAGGGCGTGAAGGGTCTTTATGTAGGCGGCTCCTCAGGAGAATGTATTTATCAAAGCGTAGCGGACAGAAAACGCACGCTAGAGCGTGTGGTAGATGTGAGCGGAGGAAAATTGACTATCATTGCGCATGTTGCATGCAATAATACAGCAGAGAGCAGGGAGCTTGCAGCCCATGCACAGAGCTTGGGAGTAGATGCGATTGCAGCTATCCCGCCAATCTATTTCCATCTGCCAGAGTATGCGATTGCGCAGTACTGGAATGATATTTCTGATGCGGCGCCAGACACAGATTTTATTATTTATAATATTCCGCAACTTGCAGGCGTGGCGTTGACAATATCGCTGTTTCGTGAAATGTGCAAAAATCCAAGAGTGGCAGCAGTGAAGAACAGTTCTATGCCAACCCAGGATATTCAAATGTTTAAGGCTGAAGGAGGAGAGGGCTTTGCAGTGCTCAATGGCCCTGACGAGCAGCTTGTGGCAGGCCTTGCAATTGGCGCAGATGGCGGAATTGGCGGTACATATGGTGTTATGCCAGAACTTTATCTAAAGATTATGGAGCTGGTAAATGCGGGAAAACTTGATGCGGCAAGAAAAGTGCAGTATGCTGCAAATGAGATTATCTATGCAATGTGCGCTTGCCGTGGAAATATGTATGGTGTGATTAAAGAGATTCTTAAGATTCGTGAAGGACTTGCGCTTGGAGGCGTTCGCAAACCACTGCCATCATTGATTCCTGAGGATATGGCACAGGTGAAAAAGTGCGCGGAAATGATTGACAAGGCAATAGAGCAGTTTATTTAGACAAGGCAGGAGGATTAGTGTGAAAGAAAGTAGAGGAAAGCCATAAATAGGTGCACATAAATAAGCTGTCTAAGGCAGGCAACTTTTTGAAGTATTATAGAGTCAGAAAATTAGATTAAGAAGCTAATGGTTCATCAGGAGGAAGTAATCCCTCCCGCTGCAATAGTTTCTTGGCTTGCTTGATAGCTTTCGCCTTTTGTTTTTCAACAAGGGCTACAGGCATATCGATTTTGTAAAGATCGCTCGGATTCCACTGCTCACCAGTAGACAGCATCTGGAAAATAGCAGTAAGAATCATACGGGCAATAGCGATAATAGCTCTTTTCTTGCCACGGCGTTTGACAAGAGATTCATATTTCTTTTTGTAGTAAGGAGATTTGTCAGATTTTACGGCTGCATGAGCACACTGTACTAATGCAGGTTTGAGGTAGACTCCGGCACGTGTAATCTGAACAGACTTCTTCTTACCAGCAGATTCATTGCTTCCTGGTGTTAAACCAGCCCAGCAACATAAACGTTTGGAACTTGAGAACTGAAACATATCAGTACCAATTTCGGAGATGATAATGGTTGCACTATCACGTTTGACACCCGGAATGGTACAGAGGAACTGGACAGCATTTTCAAAATCAGGATTAGAAGAAATCATATTTTCTATCATTTTATCAACATCATTGATTTCAGCTGTGATATAATCCATATGTGCGCGGACAAGGCGCATACGGTATTTTTGGGCATCAGTCATCTGATATCCTTCGACGGATTCTATAACAGCATCTTCTTTGGATTTGAGGCTCCTAAGAAGTTTAGATGCGATTTCTTCGTGGTTAATGGATGTACCCGATTGTTCAAGCAGATAGTCGATAATGGATGTGGATGACTTCCCAAAGATATCAGAAACAACAGAATCTAATGCAACATTACAAACAGTAAGAGCATTCTGATATCTATTCTTTTCACTTGAACGACAGGAAACAAGCTTGTAACGATAACGAGTGTATTCCCTAAGAATACGGATTTTCTTACAAGGAATGTAACTGCCTTTCACAAGCCCGAGACGGAATAAATCCCCAATCCATTTAGAATCTTTGGCATCATCTTTGTTGCCTTTCACTGCCTTAACCCATTTGGGATTGGCGATGACAACATTGATTTCATCTTCCAGAAGGTTAAAGACGGGAACCCAGTATTTACCTGTGGACTCCATACAGACATCATGGCAATCATTATCGAGAAGCCATTGCTTGAATTCAAGAATTGAATTGTTAAAGGTGGAAAAGCGCTTCTTTTGATAAGAGGGCTCGATACCACCAGTGGTTTTAATAATTGTGGCAACGAGAAAAGATTTGTGAACATCAACGCCACAACAGGTTTGGTAAGTAACTCTCATAGTCAGACTCCTTTCGAAAAAGATAAGAAGCCATTGACTGAACTGCCACACAATTAAACTAAGGCGCTTAAACAATTCTTAGTGTACAGACTCGTAGTACCACTCATTTGTGCTTGAAAAGGCAGAACCTACACTGATTTATATGCTGTCTAAAACGAAGAAAGTTATTACAACTTCTCCTCCCGTGCTTTGTAGTATAGCTTCTCGCAAACTATTTTACAGCACAGCGTAGAGAATTGGAACACTTTCATTACTATTTGTGCCGCCAGCCGAAGGCGGCGGAATGGAGATTTATATGACAAAACAAGAATTATTGGAACAGATAAAAGGAAAAGTAATTGTGTCCTGTCAGGCCGTTCCAGGAGAACCGCTGTACGTGGAAGAAAAATCAATTATGTATCTGATGGCACGCGCGGCAAAACAGGCGGGAACTCCAATGATTCGCACTAGCAGCATTCGTGATGTTGTGGCGATTAAGGAGGAGACAGGGCTGCCTGTAATTGGTTTGATCAAGATACAGTACGAAGGCTTTGAGAGTTATATTACACCTACTATGAAAGAAGTGGATGCACTGGTGGATGCAGGTTCCGATATTGTGGCATTGGACTGCACAAACCAGAAACGCGGTGATGGAAAGAGTATCGGTGAATTTATTACAGAGGTGCGCACAAAATATCCAGATGTCGTTTTGATGGCTGATATCTCTACTTATGAAGAGGGCGTGAATGCATGGAAGCTTGGTATGGACCTTGTAGGAACAACAATGAGTGGTTACACGGCACATTCACCGAAACTTGACGGACCAGATTATGAGCTTGTGAAAAGATTATCTGAGACAGTTGATATTCCGGTAATCGGTGAGGGAAGAGTGCACAGTCCTGAGCAGGCAGTAAAAATGTTAGAGGCAGGCGCTTATGCTGTTGTGGTTGGAGGCGCTATTACAAGACCACTTGAGATTGCGCAGCGTTTTATAAAAGCAGTGGAAAGTAGGTAGCATATGAAAAAGCACATAGTATGTTTTGGAGATTCCAACACACACGGGTATTGTGCCAGCACAGGCGGACGATATGATGAGACACAGCGCTGGTGCTGTTTACTGCAGCAAAAGCTCGGGGACAATTATCTTGTGATAGAAGAAGGGTTGAGTGGACGTACAACTTGTTTTGCCGATCCGATTCATGAGGGATTAAATGGACTAGATTATATTTATCCATGTCTTATGAGTCATGAACCAGTTGATTTGTTGATAATTATGCTAGGGACAAATGACACGAAAGAACGTTTTGGCGTTTCTGCAGCGTGTATTGCATTAGGGCTAAAACGATTGATTGCGAAGGCAATCGCAACAACAGATTGTTGGAGTGGTGGGAAGGCAAATATTCTGATTGTGTCACCGCAAAATATTGATGCAAAATATATTGACTCTGATGTTGGCGCGACAATGGGACGTGGCTGTGCGGAGAAATCAGCGGGATTGGCAGCAGAGTTTGAAAAGATTGCCGCACTGATGGGGTGTCATTTTATAGATGCAGATAAGGTGATTACAGTGCCGACCAATGATGTTGATTATATGCATCTGACAATGGAAGGACATAGCCAATTGGCAGATGCATTGGCAGAGAAAATATTTGAGATAATTGTGTAAAGGCCGCGCTGTCGATGCGCCATGCACATAAAAAAGAACGAGTGTTTTGCACTCGTTCTTTTTATGCTGCGTAATCAATGTTTGCGCCTCTGAATTTTGCAGCGTCAAGCTGTTTTTGATTCTTGGTGTATGGATTGTCTTCATTAGAATATTTAATCATAGTATTGGTGACACCGCCAGAGACATAGGTACGACCGCACTCAGGACAGATAGAAGTGTGGATTGACACAGAAGCATTCAATACTTTTCCATCTTTTTGAGCTGCTTTTTTGTATGCATTGGAGACATGTTCCCCTTCGTGTGCGCGCACTCTTGAACCTGCGGATTCCGGTGAAATATGTGACGCTGTTTTGAAGGAAACATTCTCGTCAGAACCATCTTGATATTTGCGGTTGGCGCAGGTTTCACAATCCTCTGGCGAGGAGCGTTTTCCAGGTTTTTTCACCTTGTCAGGATCAGCGCTGTGCTCTACCGCATTTGGGTTGGTTTCATCCTCTACAGCCGAATTGGTAGACGGATAGACAGAGTTTGTATACATGGGATAACTAGGGTACAATCCCGAAAAATTGCCAATTATCATATGACAGACCTCCTTTTCTTAGTCATATTTTTCTGATATATTTTTTATAGTATAGCACAAAAATATTTTTATGGGAAGAGTATCGTGCAGGAAAGATAACAAAAAAGATTGACAACTTACTGGGGGGGTATAATCAGGATATCGCAAATGCTTCTAAAAGGAAATGTTAAGAACTTCTAGCGAAATATCAAATAACAGGGAAGAATGTAACGTGAAAAAAGGTTATCTCATATCTGGATGGTGTATTCTGTCTGCATTTTTCGTACTTATTATATGTTCTCGTTCCTCATTTTTATATCCGTGTAATGACTGGAATGATGCAAATAGCTTTTTTACAGTAGGGAAAGCATTTATAAACGGACAAGTTCCTTACAGGGATTTGTTTGAACAAAAAGGACCTTATCTTTATTTGATTTATGGAATTTCTTATCTTTTATCTCACAATTCTTTCTTTGGTGTTTTTATTTTAGAAGTTGTGTCATTGGCAATCTTCTTGTATTTTGCCTATCAGATTATGGTACTATATTGTAAAGAGAAGACTGCATTGGTTTTCATTCCAACCCTTGCTTTTTGTTTGATGGTTTCCAAAAGTTTTTATTGGGGTGGTGCGGCAGAGGAATTTTGCCTTCCATTTATGTGTATTAGTTTATATGATTCTATGCTTTATTTGAAAGAGAATTATCCCAGAAAACCATCTGTTAAAATGATTATAAAAAATGGTATTTTTGCGGGAATCATTTCTTTGATCAAATATACTTTGTTAGGGTTTTATGCTGCGTGGATTGGGGTGATAATGTTTGCATTCTTTGTGAAAAAAAGATATAAAATTGCAATTTACGATGCTTTTATTTTTTAAGGTGGTATGCTTATTGCGTTTTTACCTTGCTTTTTCTATTTTATGTTGCATGGTGCTTTATATGACTGGTATCAATGTTATGTGTATGTCAATGTCTTTTGCTATAGTAATTTGGGGGATTCCATTAATCTTGCCGAAAGGGTTTATGAGCTTGCTAAAATTTTGTACTGGTTGATATTGGATAATAGATCTTATTTTTTACCGATTATAATCGGTATGATATATATTTTATTTTCCAGAAAGATTCGATGGTATGAAAAACTAAATGTATATACTCTTTTTGCATTATTATTTTTAGGGATTTATATTGGTGGTTCCAATCTTCCATATTATTCGATTCCACTTATGATATTTGCGGTGATTGGTATTGCAGCGATTGGACGTTTCATAGATAGGCACATACCGAATTTGTTAAAGAAAAAGGGGATATGGGCTCTATTGATGTCTGTATCAATCACAACAAGCATTTTGGGGTCCTATCATTTTTCCATGAATTCTTTTTTCCTATCCTATGAACGAGAAGACTTTTTTCTGTTTCGGTTTCAAAAGATTGTTGAACAGGAACAGAATCCAACGCTTTTGACCTATAATTGTCTTGATGCAGGTCTCTATACAATCGCTGACATTATGCCGACTTGTCGTTTTTTTCATAGATGTAATCTTGACTATGAAGAGATGGAAAAGGAACAATTTCAGTATTTGGAACAGGGAAAGACGCAGTTTGTGCTTGCGGCTGACTCTTATCCTGATATAATTATGGAAAAATATGATCTTGTGGCACAGGAAGTTTATGAACAAGTAGGAACAGAACTGATACGTACTTATTATCTCTTTCGGAAGAAAGGAGATTAGGGCATATTTCTTATGCACAAGTCTATGCATAATGAAAGCCTCGGGAGTAAATTTCCGAGGCTTTTCTATAAAACGATTTTAAAAATCTGAATTATTTATTTCTGGTTGATAGCTGCCTGTGCTGCTGCCAGTCTTGCGATAGGCACACGGAACGGTGAACATGATACATAGTCCAGGCCAATCTTATGGCAGAACTCTACAGAAGAAGGATCTCCGCCGTGCTCGCCGCAAATACCAACATGGAGATTTGGATTAACAGGCTTACCGAGCTTGAGAGAGATTTCCATCATCTTACCAACACCAATCTGGTCAAGTTTTGCAAACGGATCATTCTCAAAGATCTTTGTGTCATAGTAAGCATTTAAGAACTTGCCAGCATCATCTCTTGAGAAACCGAATGTCATCTGTGTCAGATCGTTTGTACCGAAGCAGAAGAAGTCAGCTTCCTTCGCAATCTCCTCTGCTGTAAGTGCTGCTCTTGGAATCTCAATCATTGTACCAACTTCGTACTTTAATTCAATACCTGCTGCTTTGATTTCAGCGTCCGCTGTCTCAACAACAATATTCTTTACAAATTTCAGCTCTCTTACTTCGCATACGAGCGGAATCATAATCTCTGGTTTTACTTCCCAATCTGGATGCTCTTTCTTTACCTCAATTGCTGCACGGATAACAGCCTTTGTCTGCATTCTTGCAATCTCAGGATAGGTTACAGCCAGACGGCAGCCTCTGTGACCCATCATTGGGTTAAATTCATGCAAAGAAGCGATAATGTTCTTGATCTCCTCTACAGATTTGCCCTGTGCATTTGCAAGTTTCTCAATGTCTGCTTCCTCTGTTGGAACGAACTCGTGAAGAGGCGGATCCAAGAATCTGATAGTAACAGGGTTTCCTTCCAGTGCCTCATACAGTGCTTTGAAATCGCTCTGCTGATAAGGAAGAATCTTCTCAAGTGCAGCTTCTCTTGCCTCAACAGTGTCAGAGCAGATCATCTCTCGGAATGCTGCGATTCTGCTTTCCTCAAAGAACATATGCTCTGTACGGCAAAGACCAATACCTTCTGCACCGAGCTCTCTTGCCTTCTTTGCGTCTGCCGGTGTATCTGCATTTGTACGAACCTTTAACTTTCTATATTTGTCAGCCCAAGCCATAACTCTACTAAATTCGCCTGCAATCTGCGCATCAACAGTTGGGATCTGACCGTCATAAATATTGCCTGTTGTGCCATCGATAGAGATATAATCTCCCTCGTGATACTCTTTTCCAGCCAGAGTAAACTTTTTATTTTCCTCGTCCATAGCAATGTCGCCGCAGCCAGATACACAGCATGTACCCATACCACGTGCAACAACAGCAGCATGTGAAGTCATACCACCGCGTACTGTCAGGATACCCTGGGAAACCTTCATACCAGTAATGTCTTCTGGCGATGTCTCAAGACGAACCAGAACAACCTTCTCTCCTCTTGCGTGCCAATTCTCAGCATCTTCTGCTGTAAATACAATTTTTCCACATGCAGCACCAGGTGAAGCGCCAAGACCCTTTCCAGCCGGAGTAGCAGACTTCAATGCCTTCGCATCAAATTGAGGATGCAGCAGTGTGTCGAGGTTACGAGGATCGATCATAGCAACCGCCTCTGCCTCTGTCTTGTGGCCTTCATCTACTAAATCACAAGCAATTTTTAAAGCTGCCTGTGCAGTTCTCTTACCATTGCGGCACTGTAACATATAGAGTTTTTTATTCTCAACAGTAAACTCCATATCCTGCATGTCATGGTAGTGATTTTCAAGTGTCTCGCAAACTTTAATAAACTCTTCATATGCCTCAGGGAACTCCTGTTCCATCTGTGCAATTGGCATTGGAGTACGAACACCTGCAACAACGTCCTCGCCCTGAGCGTTCTTTAAGAACTCACCCATAAGTTTCTTCTCGCCTGTAGCCGGATCACGTGTAAAAGCAACACCTGTACCAGATTCGTTGTTTAAGTTACCAAATACCATTGGCATAACATTTACTGCTGTACCCCATGAATAAGGAATATCGTTGTCACGGCGATATACATTTGCACGAGGGTTGTCCCAAGAACGGAATACCGCTTCAATCGCAAGTTTTAACTGCTCTACAGGATCAGAAGGGAAATCTTTGCCTAGCTGATTCTTGTACTCAGCTTTGAATTGCTCTGCAAGAGTCTTTAAATCTGCTGCTGTGAGGTCAACGTCAAACTGAACGTTCTTCTCATCCTTCATTTTATCAATGAGCTGCTCAAAGTATTTCTTGCCCACTTCCATTACAACGTCTGAGAACATCTGAATAAAACGTCTATAAGAGTCGTATACAAAGCGCTCAAATGCAGGATCAGGGTTGCCCTTAATCATTGCTTCCACAACTTCGTCATTTAAGCCAAGATTTAAGATTGTATCCATCATACCAGGCATGGATGCACGTGCGCCAGAACGTACAGATACAAGCAAAGGATTCTTGAGATCACCGAATTTCTTTCCGTTTACGCGCTCCATCTCTGCAACGCCGTCCATAACCTGAGCCATAATCTCGTCGTTGATCTTGCGTCCGTCTTCATAGTATTGCGTACAAGCTTCTGTTGTGATTGTGAAGCCTTGAGGTACTGGCAGGCCAATGCTTGTCATCTCTGCAAGGTTTGCGCCTTTGCCCCCGAGAAGATTACGCATACTCATGTCGCCTTCTTTAAATGAATATACCCATTTTTTACTCATTGTTTTTCTCCTTTACTGAATTGGTTACTTTTCATAGGTGCCGCGCAGTGACACACTATATGTATAAATGATAAACATAATATGGTAAATTGTCAAGAATTTATCAATGAAAAATTCTGCAATTTACTTTTGAACCTTGATATGCTATAATAACACAGGTGTTAAGGCTCTTTTTTATAAAGAGTTTTTTACTAGGGAAATGACAAAAAGGAACTTGGTGTAGATGTTGCCCAAACCTTGAAAGTTGAAAATCCTATTATTAAGAATATTCAAAGGAGATCGTAATAAAATGAAACTAGGAATCGTCGGACTTCCAAACGTAGGAAAGAGTACATTGTTTAATTCGTTGACAAAGGCAGGTGCAGAGTCTGCAAACTATCCGTTTTGCACGATTGACCCCAATGTGGGTGTGGTGACAGTGCCAGACGAGCGAATAAAGCTTCTCGGTGAGCTCTATCACACCAAAAAAGTGACGCCTGCGGTGATAGAGTTTGTCGATATTGCAGGGCTTGTGAAAGGTGCGTCGAAGGGAGAAGGGTTGGGAAACCAATTTCTTGCCAATATCCGTGAGGTTGATGCCATTGTCCATGTGGTGAGATGTTTTGAGGATTCTAATATTGTGCATGTAGACGGAAGCATCAATCCGCTGCGCGACATAGAAACAATTAATTTAGAGCTTATTTTCTCGGATATTGAGATTTTGGAACGCCGCATTGCAAAGGTGTCTAGGGGGGCCAAAAATGACAAGGCGCAGGCGAAGGAACTTGCACTTGCAGAGCGCATCAAAGCACATTTGGAGGAGGGAAAACTGGCAAAAAGTTTTGTGACCGAAGATGAAGAGGAAGTTTTGTGGAGAAATGGGTATAATTTATTAACAGATAAGCCAGTTATTTTTGCCGCAAATGTGGCGGAGGAGGACCTTGCAAATGATGGTGCAGACAATGAAGGTGTGAAGGCAGTTCGTGCGTATGCGACGGACGAGGGCTTTGAGGTATTTGTGATCTGTGCTCAGATTGAACAGGAGATTGCAGAGCTTGACGAGGATGAAAAGTCTATGTTTCTTGAGGATTTAGGTTTGAAGGAATCAGGGCTTGACAAGTTAATTGCAGCGAGCTACAGACTGTTAGGGCTAATTAGCTTTCTCACAGCAGGCGAGGATGAATGTCGTGCATGGACGATTAAGATCGGGACAAAAGCACCGCAGGCGGCGGGAAAAATACACACAGATTTTGAGCGCGGTTTTATTCGAGCAGAAGTTGTAAACTATAAGGATTTATTGGAGAATGGCTCACTTGCAGCGGCAAAAGATAAGGGGCTTGTCGGTCTGGAAGGCAAGGAGTATGTTGTAAAGGATGGAGATGTGATTCTGTTCCGATTTAATGTATAATGTATGAGCAGCATTTCGCAGAGGAAAAATGCAGGCTCAGCATTCTTGAGAATTATTAAAATAAGGTAGGTAAAAGATATGCCTGATACAATGGGAGTAAATGATATCGCTTTTCCACATTTGGGAATTTATCTGGAGGATTTGCCCAAAAGTTTCACTGTTTTTGGGTTTGAGATTGCATTTTACGGTATGATTATCGGCATTGGCGTGATACTTGGTGTGCTGATGGCGGAGCGCATGGCGAAAGTGGAGGGAATGGACACAGACATTATCTGGGATTTTGGTATCTATGCGGTAATTTTTTCGATAATTGGGGCGAGGATTTACTATGTGGTCTTTTCATGGGATTTGTACAAGAATGACCTTCTGAGCATTTTTAATCTCAGGCGAGGCGGACTTGCGATTTATGGCGCAGTGATTGGTGCTTTTATCACCCTCTTTGTATACAGCAAAATTAAGAAGCTCTCACCGTATCAGATTGGCGATTGTGGTGTCTATGGTTTAATTTTGGGACAGATTGTTGGACGTTGGGGGAACTTTTTTAACAGGGAAGTTTTTGGTGGCTATACAGATACCTTGTTTGCTATGAGGCTTCCGGTGGATGCGGTGCGTCCGTGGGATATTACAAAATCGCAGCTTGATGGCATGGCGCTTATGGGTGATGTCAATTTTATACAAGTGCATCCTACTTTTTTGTATGAGGGTGTATGGAATCTCGTGATTTTAATCATTATGCTTCTGTATCATAAGCGCAAAAAGTATCATGGGCAGATGTGTCTTTTTTATCTTGGCGGCTATGGCATTGGGCGCTTTGTCATCGAAGGAATCCGCACAGACAGATTGCTGATACCAGGAACACAGATAGCAGTATCACAGCTTTTAGGACTTATATTATTTATCTTTTCTATTATAATGGATGTGGTGGTTCGGATTCGATTAAAGGGGGAAAAATTGAATGACAAAAGATAAAATTGAGAAGTTGATTGCGCAGCTTACATTGCAGGAAAAAGTGGATATGATTCATGGGAATGATTTCTTCTCGACAAAGGGTGTAGAACGTCTTGGAATTCCGCCATTTAAGACTTCAGATGGCCCGCGGGGTGTCCGCAAGGATTTTAGACATGCTTCTTGGAAAGAAGTAGGACTTAGTTATGATTATGTGTCATATTTGCCTTGTAATACTGCACTTGCAGCAACATGGAACAGGGCGCTCGCACACTGTACAGGAAAGCTGCTTGGTAAAGAGGCAAGAGGGCGTGGCAAAGATATGATTCTGGCGCCTGGTATCAATATTATGCGTTCGCCGCTGTGTGGGAGAAGCTTTGAGTATATGGGGGAGGACCCATATCTAGTTTCTGAACTTGTGGTTCCTTTGATTCAGGGTGTTGAGGAGAATGATGTCGCTGCGTGTGTGAAACATTATGCAGTGAATAATCAGGAGACAAGACGTCTTGAGGTGGATGTGGAAGTAAGTGAGCGTGCATTGCGAGAGATTTATCTGCCGGGCTTTGAGGCGGCGGTGAAAAAAGGCAAGGTCAAAGGGATTATGGGAGCTTATAATAAGCTTCGCGGAACCCATTGCTGTCATCATAAATATTTGTTTGAGGAAGTGCTGCGCAAGGAATGGGGATTTGAGGGAATTACTGTTTCTGATTGGGGCGGTGTACATGATACAAAGGAAGCGCTGCTAAACGGGCTTGACATGGAAATGTCGGTCACAAATGATTTTGAAAATTACTATATGGCGAATCCATTACTTCAGATGATTGAGCGCGGTGAAGTGGACAAAAAGACAGCGCTTGCAAAGATTGATAATAAAGTGCGTCATATATTAAATGTTATGAATAAGCTTCACATGTTGGATGGAGAACGCAATGCTGGAGGTTATAATGATTATAGTGACAAGGCGGCGTTGCGACAGGCAGCACGCGAATCTATTGTTCTGCTAAAAAATGAGAAGAATATACTTCCACTTGACAAAAAGAAAATAAAGAAATTATTGGTGGTTGGTGAGAACGCCAATAGGCAGCATGCGCCTGGCGGCGGAAGTGCTGAGATTAAGGCATTGTACGAGATAACACCGCTTATGGGGATTCATATGCTTCTGGGCGGAAATACAGAAATTGTATATAAACCAGGCTATTATAATGAAGATATTGGCAATATCTGGGCAAATACAGACGACAGTGAGAATGGGCAGGCGGACAGTCTTAATCAGGACAGTGTGGAATCTCCAGCGCCCAATACATTGACTGTGTCAGAAGAAAAGAAGCAATATCAGCAGGAAATGAATGAAAAATACCTGGAAGAGGCATTGGAAGCCGCAAAAGATGTCGATGCGGTCATTTTTGTGGGTGGGTTGACGCATGATTTTGACACAGAGGGACAGGACAGAGTAAATATGAAGTTGCCTTATGGGCAGGATAGGCTGATATCAGAACTTTTGAAAATAAGACCGGATACGGTTGTAACTCTTGTGGCAGGTTCTCCTGTAGATATGAGTGTGTGGCTTGACAATGCGCTGTCCCTCATCTATAGTTGGTACGCCGGAATGGAAGGAGGCATAGCACTTGCGGAAGTGATTTTTGGTGATACGAATCCGTCAGGACGTCTTCCAGAGACTTTTCCAATGAGCGAACAGGATTGTCCAGCCGTAGTTCTTGGTGAATTTCCAGGCGGTGATCAGGTACATTATGGCGAGGATATTTTTGTTGGCTATCGTTATTATGATACCTATGATGTGCCAGTTGCTTTCCCGTTTGGGTATGGTTTGTCATACACGGACTTTGTGATGACGGGGATTCGAGCGGAGGTTTTAGAGGATACGGTGGAGAGTAAAGCGGTGAAGGTGAGCTTTGATATTTCTAATATCGGTGAACGTGCTGGGGCAGCGGTTGCACAAATTTATGTTGCAGACAAGTATCCTAAAGTGAAAAAGGCAGCAAAAGAATTGAAAGCGTTTGAGAAAATATATCTGGAAGCCGAAGAAACGCGGGAAATTTCACTGATGCTTGAACGCGAAGCTTTCACCTACTATGATGAGGCGTCCCATAGTTTTCGGGCGGATGCAGGAAGTTATATGTTGCTGCTCGCCAAGAATGCGGAAGAAATCGCGGATGTGACAGAAATTGAATTGAAATCTTAAAAAAGAGTTCCCCTTTACAGTAAAGTGCATATAATAGATAAATGTACAGTGCTGTATAGGGGGAATTTTTTATGATAAGCTACAAGGAGCTCAAAAAAAAAGAGGTTATCTGTATCAAGGATTGCAGAAGGCTTGGGCATGTATGTGACTTGGAGATTGACGAGTGCAAGGGCTGTATCTGTAAGATTATAGTCCCAGGTTGCAAGGGCTTTTGGTCAATGCTCACAGATGATTCAGTGATTGCCATTCCATATAATTGTATTCGCCAGATTGGTCCAGATTTGATTTTGGTAGATATATAAAGGGTGTGATTGACATTGGCGGAAACATAAATTATACTAAATCAGGAAACTAGAAACAGCCTTTCGGAATCCTTTTGTACTATTGTTATGAGAGGCTTTAAAACCATTCGGAGGAAACAGTATGAAGTGTCCATTCTGCAATTATGAAAATACAAGAGTGATTGATTCCAGACCTGCTGAGGATAACAGTTCTATACGCAGGAGACGTGTGTGCGATGTGTGCAACAAACGTTTTACAACGTATGAAAAAGTGGAAGCGATACCACTTATTATTATCAAGAAGGACGATAACAGAGAGGCATATGAACGTGCTAAAATCGAAACAGGTGTTCTTCGCGCCTGCCACAAGCGTCCAGTCAGCACAGACAGCATTGAGGTGTTGGTGGACGAGGTGGAGGCGGATATCCTGAATCGCGGTGAAAAAGAAGTTAGCAGCCGCGTTATTGGGGAGTTGGTCATGAACAAGCTCAAGGACTTAGATGCGGTAGCATACGTTCGTTTTGCATCGGTCTACCGCGAATTTAAAGACCTCAACACTTTCTTAGATGAACTCAAAAAGGTGCTGAACAAATAAATCCTCGTACAAAAGAGGCAGTAGAAATAATGATTTTGGACAGATAATGCCCATGGAAACGAGGCAACAAGGAACAATGATAAAAGTTATTTACAAGAAGGAGAGATATATATTTGCCATAGGATTGCTTGTTGTACTGACAGCAATGCTGCCATATCTTATTCTAGGCGAGGATATGATTGTCTTTTATCCCGATCAGCTTGACGGAGAAGTATTGGGTTATATTTTACATGCAAAATATCTTTTTACGGGAATTGATACTTATCCAGAGATGATGAATGGAATATCAGCAAATGGATTGTTCCCGCCTGCGCCACTGCTTGTATTGCTGTATAAAATATTACGTCCATCAGTAGCTTTTGTATGCAATCAAATTTTTTGCATGGTAATTGCATATATCGGCATGTATTTCTGTATAAAAACGACGGCAAACAACAGTATGATTGCCGCGTTCTGTGGTATTTTATTTGCATACTTGCCATTGCTTTCTGTATATGGTCTTTGCCAGTATGGATTGCCGCTTTTGTGTTATAATTTTTATCTCCTCTATAAAGGAAAACACAAGGTATTGGCATTGAGCGGAGTTGTATTTTATGGATTGATGTCCTCTCTTGTTTTGATTGGATATGGTGTGCTGGGATTTGGGGTATTATATTTGTTGTGGCTGGTGTGGAAGAAACAGGCAATGTGTCATAAATGGGTATGGATTGGCTGGTTGAGCCTGCTATGCTCTTACTTAGCTACCAACTACAAGTTGCTCTTACAAATATTTGGTATTGGAGGCCAGAAACCTAGTCATAAGGAAGTGATAGTACGTTATGGACAGAATGTGATTAATGCATTCAAAACAGTATTTTATGAGGGAACGATTCATACACCAACCCATCAGAAGGGAATTGTTGTCACTACAATTGTAGTTTTGGTGTTTGGAATTTGTGGATATAGACGTCTTCAAGGACAATTGCGTAGAACGTTTCGCCTGTTAGTCGCCGGATTTGTTTTTAATTTATTCTGCGCACTATTTTATGCCTTTTATCAGTCTGATTTTATGGCAAATTTGCGAAATCAGGCAGGTGGAATTATCAAGGAGTTTCAAGCGGACAGGCTATATTGGCTGACAGTGTTCGTCTGGTATTTTCTTTTGGGATTAGATTTGTATTTGATATGGAATTGGACGATACACAGTGTAAAAAATAAAAAAATAGTTTGTATTGCTGCTGGAAGCATATTTTTGTCAGGAGTGGTGTTTGTGTCAGCAGCGACAGTGTACTATTATAGTGATTTTAGTAAAAACCTTCATCGATTGCGACAGGGAGAGTCCTATGCACGTGTTACGTGGAATGATTTTTATGCGCCTGAGATTTTTTCACAGATTGATTCTTTTATTGGGCGGGAGAAATCTTCTTATCGAACGCTTAGTTTTGGAATCTATCCAGCAATTGCGTTATACAATGGATTTTATTGCCTAGATGGTTATTCCAATAATTATGATCTTGCGTATCTGTATACATTTCGGGAGATTATTGAGGGAGAACTGGAGAAAGAGGAGTCCTTGAGGAAGTATTATGATGAGTGGGGCTGCCGGTGTTATGTCTTGAGCGCAGAGCTTGGGATAAACAATTATTTAGTGCACAAGAGTGCTAGTTCAAAAGAAATAGACCTTGCATTAAACACAGATGCCGCTAAGAAGTTGGGAGCACAATATTTGTTTTCCGCAGTTAAAATTTCTAATGCAAAAGAACTAGGAATGACTTTGTTGCGTGAAGCGCCATTTGAGACATCTGACAGTTACTATGCAATTTATTTATACGAATTGGGAACGGTTTAACAACTTTGTGCGTTGAACTTTTCGTCCTTTGCAGAGGGACAGGGTACGTTGGAGATTGTATATTTTATGAAAAACAAAAATCAGGAAGTGTTGATAGACAAAAAGGAATTTTATAGGAATCTGGCAAGACTTGCGCTTCCGATAGCGCTTCAGAGTCTCATGTTGGCAGCGGTCGCTGCGGGTGATGCGTTAATGCTGGGAAAGGTTGCGCAGGATGAGATGACTGCCGTCTCTCTTGCAACGCAGATTCAGTTTGTTCAAAATATGTTCCTTTCAGCGGCCACAGCAGCAGGTGGTATTCTTGGAGCCCAATATTGGGGAAAAGGTGATAAGAGAACATTGGAAGATATTTTTAATCTGATGCTTTGGTTTTGTGGTATTGTATCTATTCTGTTTTTTCTGGCATGTGAGTTAGTGCCGGAGCTGCTTATGCATATTTTTACACATGATGTTTCGTTGATTGCAATCGGCAGCGCTTATCTGCGCATTGCAGGATGGTCGTATCTGATCACAGGCATCTCACAATGTTATCTGACAACAATGAAGGTGTCTGAGCATATCAAACCAGGCGCATTTATTAGTTGTTGTGCAGTCGTTCTAAACATTTGCTTAAATGCGGTTTTTATATTTGGATTGTTTGGTGCGCCTAGAATGCAGGCAAGGGGAGCTGCGCTTGCAACCACAATCTCCCGTATTGTTGAGCTGGTGCTTTGCGTGATGGTATCGGCAAAAGCATCTTATATCCGTCCTGCATTGGGTCGATTTCTAAAACTGCCAAGACAGCTTCGATTTGATTTTATTAGACAGTGTTTGCCCTTGATGGGTGGATCGCTGTGCTGGGGGATTGGATTTACATCTTACACTGCAATTATGGGACATATGGGAACTGACGCTGCTGCAGCGAACTCTGTGGCTGCGGTTGTTCGAGATTTAATTTGCTGCATGTGTAATGGTATTGGCAGCGCAGCAGGTATTATGGTAGGCAATGAGTTAGGGGCAGGTCATCTTGACAAGGGAAAGGCGTATGGAATCAAACTTAAGAATATTTCCTATGTTATTGGATTGATATCTACTGCGCTTGTACTTGCGGTGACGCCGCTGGTTGTGCGGATGGTTATCCTAACGGATGAGGCAAGGGGATATTTAACAGGAATGATGGTGATTATGGCGGTCTATATGATCGGACGCTGTGTCAACACTGTCACAATAAATGGAGTGTTAGACGGTGGCGGTGACACATTGTTCGATATGTACAGCTTGATTGTGTGCATGTGGTTCATAGCGATTCCGCTGGCGCTTATCGGGGCGTTTGTTCTGCATTGGTCGCCGCTTTTGGTGTATGCTTGTACCTGTCTGGATGAGGTGGGGAAGATACCATGGGTAATGGCGCGGTTTAGAAAGTATAAATGGGTGCAGGATTTGACAAGAACATCTGGGCCATGTATATAATAAAGAACAAGATTATTAAAGAAATGACTTGCTTTTTGGTACATATTTTTATAAAATTGAACAGAACATAAAAGATGGTACACGCGTGAGCGTGACTGTACTTTGTGTGATAGTATGGCGTTCGTTGTAATTAGAGCGATACATACTAAGGAACAATTAAATATTTAGAATAAAGGAGTAAAAGACATGACGAAAAGAGGACAAAAATTTGGAAAGGTTCTTTTTGCGAGTATGTTGCTTACACTGACTGTTGCACTGGGCGGATGCGCAGGTGACAAGACGGCTGGAGACTCTACACAGATTGCAGACACGTCTGCCACAAACAGCAGTGAAGCAAATACCGTGACAAATGCTGAGACAAATGATTCATCAGAGAAGATGAGCGAGACAGGTGAGGCAAAGGAGACAACGGAAAATGCATCACATATTACAATAGGTATTCCGCAGGATTTGGATAGTCTGGTGCCTAGTTTATCACAGGGCGCTGGTACACAAGAGATTCTTTATAATATCTATGAGGGTTTGTATAAGCCGGACAGCGAGGGCAATCTGGTTCCTGCAGTAGCAAGTGATTATACTATGTCCGAGGACGGACTTGTGTATACATTTACTTTGAGAGATGGAATCCAATTTCACAATGGAAATCCTGTTACTGTGGCGGACGTGAAATATTCGATTGAAACTTGCGCCGGTCTGAACGGGGGAGAACCTGTTATATCGGCGTTTTCTAATATTGTGAGCGTAGAAACACCCGATGAGAATACTGTAATTATCACATTAAAAGAATCAAGCAGTCCTTTTATGGCGATTCTGTCGACAGTTGAGGCTGCTATTGTACCCGCAGATGCAACCGACTTGCAAACCAACCCAATTGGAACTGGTCCATACAAATTTGTGTCGCGTTCTCTTCAGGAGAATGTGATTCTTGAGCGGTTTGATAATTATTGGGGAGAGCCAGCACATATTAAGGATATCACATTGAAAGTGCTTGCAGATTCTGACTCGATTGTGATGAATCTTGAAGGGGGTGCAGTTGACCTGGTTGCGCGGGTTTCCACAGCACAGGCAGCAGAACTTGGCGACGATTTTGAGGTGCTTGAGGGAACGATGAATCTGGTACAGGCAATGTATCTTAACAATGCAGTTGCTCCGTTTGACAATGAGCAGGTGCGCCAGGCATTATGCTATGCGGTTAATAAACAGGAGATTCTGGATTTTGTGTCTGAGGGAAAGGGAACTCCTGTCGGGAGCAGTATGTTTCCTGCATTTGGAAAATATTATATTGAGGAGTTAAACGACCTATATACAACAGATATTGAGAAGGCGAAGGCGTTGCTGGCGGAGGCTGGTTATCCAGACGGATTTAGCTTTACAATGAAAGTACCATCGAACTATCAGCAGCATGTTGATACGGCTCAGGTGGTTGCAGAACAGCTAAAACAGATTGGTGTTACAGCAAATATTGAATTGATTGAGTGGGAGACGTGGCTGAGTGATGTCTATCAAGGACGCGATTTTGAGGCGACATTGGTCGGCGTGGATGCATCGACTCTTACTGCAGGAGCAATGCTTAGCAGATTCCGTTCAGACGCACACAATAATTTTATAAATTATAGTAATCAGGAGTATGACGCTGCCTATAAGGAAGCACTTGCTGCAGAGGCAGTGATGGATGACGAAAAGGCGACAGAAGCATATAAAAAGTGTGAGACAATCCTTGCAGAGACGGCTGCAAATGTTTATATTCAGGATATGTGCGAGTTGGTGGCGGTGAGAAAAGGATATACAGGATATACGTTTTATCCGTTATATATTCAAGATTTCTCCAAGTTGGATGTGCAGTAATTTTGAATACTTTAATCATATAGTTGAAATGATATAGAACAAATAAAAGGAGACGAGGATATGAGATACATTGGTAAAAAGCTGGCAGCAATGATTATCACGCTTTTGTGTATTTCATTCCTCGTCTATCTTGCTTTTGACCTAATACCAGGAGATGCGGCGTTAGCGGCATTGGGGACGGATGCCACACCAGAAAGTCTGGCAGCGCTGCGGGAACAACTTGGGTTAAATAGACCGTTTTTAGAACGGTATCTGGAATGGTTGCTTCATTTTGTTAGCGGGGATTTCGGGACTTCGTACAAGTATCATATGCCTGTTGCGGACATGATTGTGTCTAAGCTGCCAATAACAGTAATTATGGCAATCATTTCTTTTTTTATTATGGTGATAATCTCTCTGCCAATTGGTATTTACACAGCAAAACACAGCGGTAAGAGAATAGACCGCATTATTATGGCGCTCAATCAGATTGTTATGTCAGTTCCCCATTTTTTTATGGGAATTTTAATTACGTATTTTTTCGGATTGATTTTGAGGTTGTTCACTCCTGGAGGTTTTGTGTCTTATGAGACTGATTTTTGGGGATTTCTCACATATATTCTCTTTCCTTGTTTTGCCATAGCGCTTCCTAAGATTGCAATGTCAGTTAAGTTGTTGCGAAGTTCTTGTATTGAAGAAGCAAAAAAGGATTACGTGAGAACTGCATATAGTAAAGGAAATAATACCAACAAGGTTTTATATAGACATGTATTGCGCAATGCTATGATTCCTGTGATTACTTTATGGGGAATGACGCTTGCGGATATGCTTGTGGGAAGTATTGTTATTGAACAAGTGTTTAATATACCAGGAATAGGGCGCATTCTTTTGACTTCTATATCTTATCGGGATTATCCTGTAGTGGAGGCGATTATTGTACTCATTGCTTTTGTGGTGATTGTGACAAACTTTATTGTTGATGTGATCTATCAATTGGTTGACCCACGTATCAGCGTATGAGCCAAAAGTTTTTTGGGAAAAAATTTTTTGGCTAGAGTATATAAAAACACAAATTTGCAGTGATAGAAATGATGGAGGATTGAAGTGAAAAGGAAAAAGAAATATGCTCCGAATTTCATGATAGGTCTTGTGATAACAGGTGCGATGTTATTGCTGATTTTAATTGGCTTTATCCATACGCCGTATGATATCACAAAGATGGACAGTACTGCAAAGTTGGCAGCACCATCACTAAAACATTTGATGGGCTGTGATAATTTTGGTCGAGATATCTTTTCGCGAGTGTTGAAGGGAATGGGCAACACGTTTGTGATTGCAGCAGCAACTGTTTCTATCGGAACGGTTTGTGGTGTGATTGTTGGAGCGTTTACTGGATATTTCGGTGGTTGGTTGGATGAAGTATTAATGCGTATCAATGATGTGGTGTTTGCGTTTCCGAGTATTCTTTTAGCGCTTGTGTTTGTCAGTATCTTTGGCACAGGAAAATACAATGTGATTGGTGCGCTTGGCATTGCGTTCATACCAAGTTTTGCCCGCATTGTCAGAGGGGAATTTATCAAATATCGGGAGATGGACTATGTGAAGAGTGCACGGCTTGCTGGGGTGCCAGAATTTCGCATTATTTTTGTGCACATTTTGCCAAATGCCATGCCAGTACTACTGTCTTCTATTATGATTGGTTTTAACAATGCTGTGCTTGCCGAGGCAGGGATGAGTTATCTGGGTATTGGTGTACAGCCGCCTAGCGCAAGTCTTGGAAGTATGCTGTCGGAATCGCAGACCTATCTTTTTTCTGCGCCGTGGTACGCCTTGTTTCCAGGGCTGATGATTATTTTGATGGTGCTGGGGCTTTCTCTGCTGGCAGATAGGGGCAAATAGTAAAAAGAAGCTAGACCACGTGCAAATTTTTATCATAAGGTTTAGACATTTGGTACACCACTTTACAACTTTTCACGTTTCTTATTAATCGAAGCTAACTTTACTATTATCCTTGAAAATATTGGTTTTTCTGACTTAATAGGTGCAAATTTTGC
>ERZ808041.453-NODE-453-length-31828-cov-15.376366_pt1 | contig 31828 bp, 24 predicted proteins | sample MGYA00380192_ERZ808041 | MGnify/ENA primary metagenome ERZ808041 (study PRJEB31490, sample SAMN06133412) | mouse gut metagenome | isolation source: Z1_1 | host: mice | place: China: Chengdu | collected 2015-05 ...
GGAATCCGCCTGTCTGTACCGCTGTTCTTGCGGTCAGCTTGTTTATATTATCATCATTATTTTGGAATGTCAACACCAATTTCCAAGTTTCAAAAAAGAAAGTTTTCTGTCGATAATTGTATTAATTGAATATACAATTATATACAATTATCGAACCTCTTTTTCAGAAATCAAAATATCGTTACTATAAGCTATCGCATCACATAATCCATCGCATCCTTGACGGTTCGAACGCCGACCAATCCGATTCCTTTCACATCCTTAAGCCCCTCGCGGCATACCTCCGGCAGAATACAAACTTCAAAGCCGAGCTTCTTCGCTTCCAGCACGCGCTGTTCCGCCATGCTCACTGCACGCACCTCGCCGCTTAAGCCCACCTCGCCAAAGCAGATCGTCTTCTCGTCGATCGCCTTATCCTTATAGCTCGACACAAGTGCAAGCACAAGCCCTAAATCAATCGCCGGCTCGTTCATACGGATGCCGCCCGCTATATTGACATACGCGTCACAGTTCCCGAGTTGTAAACCCAACCGCTTTTCCAAAACCGCCATCAGAAGATTCACACGGTTGAAATCCGTTCCCGCCGCCGTCCTGCGCGGAATTCCGAAATTGCTGTGGCACACCAGCGCCTGCACCTCCAGAAGAATCGGTCTGGTTCCCTCCATCGAGCACGCCACCACAGAGCCGGACGCGCCTTGCGGCTTGCCCGAGAGCATGAACTCCGAAGGATTTTCTACTTCCGTAAGTCCATCCTGTCGCATTTCAAAGACGCCGATCTCATTCGTCGAGCCGAAACGGTTCTTGACGCCCCGCAGAATGCGGTAAGCCGCATGGCGGTCGCCCTCGAAATAAAGCACCGTGTCGACCATATGCTCGAGCACCCTCGGTCCCGCCACCACTCCTTCCTTGGTCACATGACCAACAATAAATATGGAAATCCCCATTCCCTTTGCGATCTGCATAAGGATGCCTGTCGCCTCGCGCACCTGTGACACGCTGCCCGGCGCGGAAGCTACCGCTTCATTGTACATCGTCTGTATGGAGTCTATGACTACGACCTTGGGTTTCTCCCGGTCGATCACTTTCTGAATCACATCCAGATTCGTCTCACAGAGCAGGCTTAAACTATCCCGGAAGGTTCCGATACGCTCCGCCCGTATCTTAATCTGCTGTAAGGATTCCTCGCCTGATATGTACAGTACCTCCGTTCCCTGCGCTGCGAGATTCCGGCACACCTGTAAAAGCAGGGTGGACTTTCCGATACCCGGGTCACCGCCCACAAGCACAAGCGAGCCCTGCACAATGCCGCCGCCAAGCACCCGGTCCAGTTCCTTTATCTCAGTGGAAATGCGCTTATCCTGCGTCATCTCAATCTGTGAGAGCGGCACTGCCTTCGCCGTCTCACTCTCCGGAATTTTTCCTTTTCCCACATTCTTTTTGTCGATCAGTTCCTCCACAAAAGTATTCCATTCACGGCAGCCCGGACACTGCCCCATCCATTTCGCTGATTCATAACCACAGTTCTGACAGAAATATACCGTTGTTTTACCTTTTGCCATCTAAGTCTCCTTCTCTTGTTCCTATGCTGCCGACACCATCTTACGCAGAGCGCAAAAAGACCCATCCGCTTCGGACAGGTCTTTCCATCATTATATCCGTTCTTCCAAATTCCTTAACACTTCTGAATGCTGACTGCGACCGGCTGTTCTCCCAACTCAACGCTTAAGCTCAGCTTACCACCGAGATTTGTCTTCATCCTTCCGGCATCTGCACCGTCAATGACAATATCATACTCCGTCTCATCCTCAAGCTCCACTGTGACCTGTGCGTCCTCCGGTCCCTCTACCTGAAATTCCACGCCGGTGTCCGTCGCCTTTAATCTCTCGACTGCGGTTCCCGGAACGGATTCATATACAAACATTCCGTTGCGCTCTAACTTGGTGATCTCCCGGCAGGTCTTTACCTTATAAAGGTCGCCCTGATGTTCAAAATTGTCAAGCTTCGCCTTGGCGCTCAAAGTATAATCTCCAAAGCTGATTGTTCCATCTGCCTCTGAACGAAGCAACTCGCTTATAACAGCCATCTCATCCTCCTGTGATAGTGCAGCGCAAGCGCTCTGCTGCCCTGCTTTATCGAAAAAATATTATATGATAATTATATAATATCCGCCCTATGATTTCCAGTAGTTTCAACCACATTTAAGGATTTTTTTACTTTTCCTTCTCCTCAAAAACAATCGCATTTTTCTTCGTGGTAACGACAACCTCGCTGCCGCGTTTTATGCTTCCGTCCAGAATCTTTTCTGCAAGCTTATCCTCGATTTCCTCCTGGATTTTGCGACGCAGCGGTCTTGCTCCGTATTTCGGTTCGTATGCCTTTTCCACGATATACTGTTTTGCAGCGTCGCGCACGACAAGCGCAATGCCAAGCTGCTTTTCGCAGCGCGCGGACAATTCCTTTGTCATCAGTCCGACGATCTGCTTCATGTCCTCTTTGTTCAGGGAACGGAAAACAATCGTCTCATCGATGCGGTTCAAAAATTCCGGTTTAAAGATACGGCGCACTTCCTCCATAACACTGCCCTTCATGCGCTCGTAATCCTGCTTTTCGTTTTCCGTCGATGCAAATCCGAGCTTCTTCGGCTCAACGATTGCCTGTGCTCCGGCGTTGGAGGTCATGATGATGATCGTATTTTTGAAATCGACCTTCCTTCCCTGTGAATCCGTGATATGCCCGTCGTCAAGCACCTGAAGCAGAATATTGAACACGTCCGGATGCGCCTTCTCAATCTCATCGAACAAAATGACGGAATACGGATTTCTGCGCACCTTCTCACTGAGCTGTCCACCGTCCTCATGTCCTACATATCCGGGCGGCGAACCGATCATTTTGGAAACGCTGTGCTTCTCCATATACTCCGACATATCGACCCGGATCATTGCCTGCTCCTGACCGAACACTGCCTCCGCGAGCGCCTTGGAAATCTCGGTCTTGCCCACTCCGGTCGGTCCCAGGAACAGGAACGAACCAATCGGGCGTTTCGGATCCTTTAAGCCGACTCTTCCTCTGCGCACTGCTTTTGCCACGGCTGTCACGGCTTCTTCCTGCCCGACGACGCGCTGATGCAGGGTCTTTTCCAGTCTGCGCAGCCTTGCCGCTTCCCCCTCCGCCAGCTTCTTTACCGGAATCTTCGTCCAACCCGAAACAACGTCGGCGATCTCTTCCTCCCTGACCGTCAGATTCTTTCTTTGCCCTTCCCGTTTTGCCTTTGCGATCTGCTTCTGCTGACGCTCTAAGAGCATTTCCTTATTCGCCTTTGCAGCGCGCGCCCCCTCAATATCTCCTGCCATAAGCGCACTCTCAAGCGCATCTTCACTCTCTTTGATCTGTGTTTTTAGTTCCACGGCTTCGCGAGGATCTCCGCCCGCAAACAGCCGTACCTTCGCAGCCGCCTCGTCCATCAGATCAATCGCCTTATCCGGCAGGAAACGGTCGTTGATATAACGTGCGGCAAGGCGCACGGAAGCTTCCACCGCCTCGTCCGTAATCGTCACCCTGTGATGCTGCTCATACTGGCTGCGCAGTCCCTTTAAAATCTGCACAGCCTCCTCCTCCGACGGCTCCTCCACGATCACGGGCTGGAAACGACGCTCTAACGCCGCATCCTTCTCGATATATTTTCGATATTCTTCCATTGTAGTTGCGCCAATCACCTGAACCTCGCCTCTGGCAAGCGCGGGCTTTAAAATATTAGACGCGTCAATCGCTCCCTCCGCGCCGCCTGCACCGATGATCGTGTGCATCTCATCGATAAACAGCAGAACATTTCCCACTTTCTTCACATCGGCGATGATCTTCTTGATGCGGTCCTCAAATTCGCCCCGGTACTTGGATCCCGCAACAATCCCAGACAAATCCAAAGAAACAACGCGCTTTCCAAGAACCGTATCAGGAACCATGCCCGTCGTGATGCGCTCCGCGATGCCTTCAACAATCGCAGTCTTTCCGACGCCCGGCTCACCGAGCAGACACGGATTATTCTTGCTCCTTCTGCTCAAGATCTGAATCACACGGTCAATCTCCGCCTCTCTTCCGACGACGGGATCAAGCGCTCCTGACGCCGCAAGCTCTGTCAAATCCCTGGAATACTGGTTAAGAAACGGCGTTCCCTCAGTATTTTTCTTGCGTCCCGGCTTTCCGTTCTGGAAGTCCTCCTTGTAGAGATTCGCATCCTCCCCCATTGCGATCAGCGTATCCACATACATTTTCTGGATATTCACCGACAGCGTATTGAGCAGCCTTGACGCGACGCATTCCGTCTCTTTGACCATTGCAATCAGAATATGCTCCGTTCCGATTTTCTCCGAATGGAAACGCGCCGCCTCACGCCCCGCCCCTTCCAGGACGCGCATGGCGCGCGGAGAATACCCTCCTTCCTGCAGGATGACCGCGGAAGCAGGCGCAATCAGCTCTTCAATCAGTTCCAGTACCTTTTCTGTCTCTACACCGTTGTCCCCCAACACCTGCGCTGCGACTCCCGTTCCTTCTTTCAGAAGTCCGAGCAGGATATGTTCTGTCCCGATATAATTGTGATGCAGTGACTTTGACATTCGCGCGGCGATATCGACCGCTTTCTTCGCTTTCGCTGTATATGATGTCTGCATAGCTTCCTCCTATAAATCATTGAAATCTATGATTTCCAAACCGCCCGTCTTTTTTGCAGCCGGAGCTGATTTCTCCTTCTTTCCTGCTCTTTCAGGCTTTTTTTGTTCCGTTTCCGCCGAAACCGGCTTTTCTTTCTGTATCGGCTGCACTTTTTCCGCCCGCACAGGTTTTTCTCTTTTCATTTCCGTTGAAATTTGCTTCTCTTCCCGTATCGGCTGCACACTTTCCGCCCGCACAGATTTTTCCCTTTTCATTTCCGTTGAAATTTGCTTCTCTTCCTGTATCGGCTGCACCTTTTCCGGTCTTGTCAGTTTCTCTTTCTTTAATTCTTCCGGAGCTGACTTCTGCTGCCCCGCTTCCGCCGAAACCTGCCTCTCTTCCCGTATCGGCTGCACCTTTTCCGCCCGCACAGGTTTTTCTCTTTTCACTTCTGTCGGAACCGGCTTCTCTGTTTCTGCTCCCGACGGAGTCTGCTTTTCCTCTTCGCCTTCTACAGAAACCGCGTTCTCCTGTCTGTTTTTCCTGTTCGAGACGTCGAGCACTTTCAATTCGCGCGGCTTTTCCCTCTTCTCTTTTACCGGAGCATCCTCCTCCGCGACATAATTTTCGTTGAAACGCTCGTCAAACATGTCGTCATCTGATGTCCCGTCAAGCCCATCATCCTCTTTTCCAGCGAAAATTCCCCGAAATCCTCTTCTTGCTTTTCTTTCTTCCGCTTCAGGCGCACGGTCAGCCTCTTCATCATCCGCAAAATCATCCTCTGAAAAATCATCATTATTTCCTTTGCGGAATCGGTGAATCAAAAGATTGATGATGACAATGACCAGCACTGCCAGAATAAATACCAGTACCGCCATCACATTTCTGGAAAATGCTTTCTCCTCGGTATACCGCTGTGAAAGCGCATCGTATTCTTCCTGAAGATATGTGATGTCCGTGTCGTCCGCCGCTTCCTCGTCCTGCTGCACGCCTATGGAATTCGCCCTCTGGTAAGTGCCTTCAAGTCCGTCATACTGATACCAGCCTTCCGTTCCGTCGCTGCTTGCCGCATAGAACATATAGAAATCAGATACCAGTTCCGTCTCCTCCTGCGCGGTCTGGTATGCCGTAATCGTTCCCGCATCCCCCACCGCAAGCTCCGTCTGCACGTAGTTCTCAGGCATTGTAAAGTCGACCGGCGCAAGAAGCGCGATCACATATTTTTCCCCATGGGAAAGCTTCACGAACGGGTAACAGGTATCTCTGGTGCCGTCGTATACGAAGAACCGTCCCCCGGCGTCCGCCGCATCCGCAGTCTTCATCCACAAAAGCCCCAGCGACCCTTTCTCAAAGCTTACGCCTTTATAGTCCGTTCCATGATAATTTATCGTACCTTCCGCAAAATCAGCCGGAATATCCTCTGCCGTAAAATCGTCTGCGATCTGATACGGTGTTCCGCTGACCGTGACAGTCTCCCCTGCATATTCCGTCTGTTCCGGCGTCTCTTCGGTCTGCTCATTGTCCGAAGGCTCTGCTGTGGCACCGCTCTGTTTTGTCACATTGATCGTGTAGGTCGCGGTCACGCCGTTTTCCGCCTTCACGACGACCTTGATCGTGTTCGCGCCCGCTTTCAACTCCGTATTTCCCGTGACAGACTCTACGACTGCCTTGGCATTGACAGGCGTTGCAGACACGGCAATGCTTGTCACGTCGCTGCCGACCGTCGCGCTGTAGGTCGTCGTCTTTCCGGAAAAAGCCGGGGAAAGCGTTCCCGGTGAAATCGTAAGGCTCTTTAAGGAGTTGTCCGCCGACTGTGTTCCGGTACCGCCCGCAGCCGTACCTGACGCATTTCCAGCAGTCGTTCCGGCACCGCCTGCCGCATTTCCCGCAGCAGTTCCCGTGCCGCCCGCTGTGCCGCCCGCTGCATTATTCACCGTAACGGAAGCGCTGCTGCCGGACATAGAGTCCATTTCTTCATTTGTATCAAAAATCACACCGTCACTGCCCGATACGGAAAGCGCAGCATTTCCCGCTCCGATCGCCTTTAAAGTGACCGTATAGCTTTCCCCTGTTGCGATCACACTGCCGCCCCCGCCGCCGTAGGTCGTATTACAGCTCACGAACTGCAGCACATTCGCATCGTAGGAAAGCGTCATTGTCGCGTTCGCCTTCTCGCCGGACGGACCGCTCGCCTTTACTGTAACCGTAACGGTATCTCCTATATTGACATTTCCTGACGACACCGAGACAGATGTTGCACCGCCTGCAGCCCACACCGTATCCGCCGTCTGCGGTGTCAACAGCCACAGACACATTACCGCGATTATCATTCCAAACTTCTTTTTCATCTTAATTCTCCCAACTTCTACTGGGTAATCTGTGAAATTCCCAGTATATGCTTCTGTAAAATAACAAGGTCTTTATTAGATACTCCGCCGTCCCTGCTCGTGTTCGCCGCTTCCAGATAGCAGCCGGACTGCCCTGTGATTCCCAGAATCTGCTTCTGCATCAGCACAAGGTCAACATTGGACACTCTTCCGTCTCCGTTGATATCGCCGTAAATGACCAGCTCATACTGCTGCACCAGCGCACCCTGCGCATAGATTTCAAGCCTGCAGCCCGTACCGACCGCCCCGTTGTTCTCACCGCCGGCAGCATTCACGACGCGCGCCGTACAGTTCTGTGCCGACACGCCTGCCAGGATATCGCCTGCAGTCGCTCCCGGCGAAATTCCGGTGATATAATTGCCAGCCACCGGATACGCGAGGGTGACTGTCGCTCCCTCCGCCACCGTAATCGCACTGCCTGCCGCCTGCGGCTGGCATCTTGCGACCGCGATCGTATAGGTCCTTGTGCTGCCGCTCTGCGAAATACAGGTAATATTAATAGTATTATTACCGTAATTCAAGGAATAATTACCTGTGCCTGACACCTGCGACGTGCCCGCCACCGCCGTCGCGCCGACCGTAACAGAGGAAACGCTCTCCGGCACGACAAGCGAGTAGGAAGTATTTGCCCCGCCAAATGCCGGCGTCAGACTATAACCGTCAATCGTGATCGACGACAGCCAGTTATTCGGATTTCCTATGTCAGAAAATCCCACTGCCGACGACGGCATGTTCATATAGACCGGAATACGGAAAACGAACGCCTGATTCTTGTCCGCATACGCCCTGCCCATATTGACGCCTTCGCTCATCGCAGCCTGCACGTTCGTCATGTACTGGTGCGTATATAAACTGTTCTGATATACCACATTGAACTTTTCAAAATAAATGGTATTCTGACCTTTTTTCACATAATTATTTGCAACAACATTCGAACCGCCCGCGATCGATTTATAGATTGAGTTCCATCCCTGCTGCTTTGCATAAGCAAGACCGTTGACCGCCGCCGATGCCGTCCCTGTCGTAAACGCACGGACATTAAAATGATTGTAATATCCTTCATACCCCGTGTAACGCCCGGAAATCAAAGGGCTTGTCCCCTGTACCCCCTGTTCCTGCTTGCAGCGCGCAGCAAGATGATAAGGACTTACCCCGAGGCTTACTCCGATCTCCATGAACGTGTCCGCATAGCTGCGGGTCACGCCGTCCGTATCCGTATAATTTCCTGCCATAAAGGTATTGGAGAGAATGTTTCCAACGCCCGCCGCATTCTGGTACTGTGCATACTCCAGCGTCTCAAACTGGAAAATCTGCGTCTCGTTCAGAAAATTCCTCGGGTCCATACAGTACGCTATGTACTCCGGCGACGCTGATACCCAGCCAGCGCCGTCAAATCCATACCACGAATTTGTCGCCCAGTTGTACGCCGCGCTGTCCGTGGACTTTCTCGCGTCATTGACCGAGCTTTGAATCAGATTCCTTCCGACCACACTCTCGTTTTCGACTGCCGTGTTCCAGTCAATCCCCGTCTGCACCGGAACGAATTGCCAGTTCGGATATTTCTGATGAAGCGCCAGAAGCGGGGCCAGGTAACTCTCCGGAAATCCGGCCGCCTGCAGCGCGCTTATGTATTCGCTGTCCGCCGCGGAGACTGCCGCACCGCCCTCCGCCGGCGCACCGTTCACCGACACATAATCGGCGCATATAAAACCTGTATAGGAACTGCCGCCCACGGTAAGCGACACATTGTACCATTTCATGCCGCCCGCTTCCTGTTGTCCCAATATGGTAACCGCCTGCCCTTTATACACCTTCGTCACGGCAGAATAGGAAGTGCCCGCACCGGAGCGCACATAGACGCCGAGATTCGTATTTGCAACAACGCCGCTCTCCGCCGACGCGCCGCCCGTTGTCTGTCCTTCCGCGGCAGGTGCATCCTGCCCCGCCGTCTGCAGCGTTACAAAATCCGACCGGATATATCCGGTCATGCCGGACACCTGAATCTGATACCAGGTATACCCGTCCGCTCCGGCAGTCTCCTCGATCACCGTCACCGCAGTTCCCGGATAGAGCAGCGTGACCTTCTCCCCGTCTACGGGCGCGTTGCGCACACGCACAGGACCGTCGTTGACCGTTCCCGCCGTCGGCGTATATGCGTAAACAAAAACGGCGTCTCCCAGAACAGACAGACCGGCAGCCATCATCCCAAAACAGATGGCTGCCAGTAAAATCCATTTGTGCTTTCTATAGAAAGGCTCGCTCATTTATTTCCTCCGCAATCCTGATAACCTGCATATTTCGCCAATAATTCAGTCTCATTATAGGAGATTCTATATGACGCGTCAACCTAAATATAGTATTTTTCCGCCATAAACCACAACATTTAGCCTTCTTTCGACACAAGGTGCCTGTTCAAAATCAACAAACTTCCCCAAAGTATGCCGCCTAAGGTACAGCCGATTCCGGTGAGCGCCGCCGCATTGCACTCCTGAAAGCGGATTCCCATAAACGCCGCGGCTCCTGCCACCATGCCGAACGCTCCGATTACCGCGATCAATGCACATAACGCTACTGTCTCCATATCCACCCGTCTCATTTTCTTTTTCTCCTTGTCCTTTTTCTTCGCTTTCTCCTGTTTCATCTGTTACTCCGTCAAAAACATCCTGTATGCTTCCATGAGAGAAGTTAAGAGTTATCTGATATCAATGAGTATAGCGGTTTCTATGTACAATTCTTTGGACACATGGTTTTTATCTGTACAATTATTTGGACACATTAGTGTTTCAAATTCGGGCTGCATCCGGCGCGGTCTCTCACACGCCCTCGCCGTCAAATTCGGGGATAAAGCTTTCCTCTGCCGTATCGCCCTCCTGGATAAATCCACACTCTACGCCAAGCCCGAGCGCATAATCCACGACCTCCTCATATTCTTCATCCGTCACCCTGCGGTTGAGTTCGGGATAACGCTCCAAGCCTGCAAGCGGCGTGAACTGGCTCATAATACTGATATAAACGGTATTGCCGTATGTCTCATAGAGATACCTTATGACTGCCTTCGAGTCCTCCGTGCACCCCGGCAGAAGCAGATGGCGCACAATCGTTCCCCGTTTCATGAGCCAGCCCGCCTCGACCGGATCGAAGTCCGTTGTATCGTCCGCCAAGCTGCCCGCATGTTCTTCCGGCGCAAAGACCGCCGCCCCGGTCTGACGCACCATCTCCGCCACCGCCGCCTTCGCCGCCTTGCTGTAGTCCGCGGCATGAGAATATTTCGCCGAAAGCTCAGCGGACATATATTTAAAATCCGGCAGATAGACATCCACCAGCCCGTCCAGACGGCGGATGGTATCGACCGACTCATAGCTGCTCGTGTTGTACACGACCGGCAGCATTAGCCCCTGCCGCCTGGCGCACGTTAGCGCAGGAATAATCTGCGGCACAAAATGCCCGGGCGTCACGAGATTGATATTGTTCGCGCCCTTTTCCTGCAATTCCAGAAAAATTTCACAGAGGCGTTCCTGCGAAATCGGCTTTCCCGCCGTCCCGTTTGCGATATTGTGATTCTGGCAGAATACACAGTGCAGCGGGCAGCCGGAAAAAAATACCGCGCCGGAGCCCCCTTTGCCCGAAATGCACGGTTCTTCCCAGTAGTGCAGGGCGGCTCTCGCCACCTTAAGCTGTTTTGTCTGCCCGCAGACTCCGGTTTCCCCGTTTGCACGATCCGTCATGCAGTTTCTAGGACATAATGTACACTTTTTCATCGTTCCTCACATTCTTTCTATCGAAATTCCACCTTGATTATCATTCTGGATTTATGTATGATATTCATTGGATTTTTTAAAATTTTTACACAAGGAGTTTGTTATGAATCAAAAAAACTGTATGGTAGCGCAGTCCGGCGGACCGACCGTTGCCATCAATGCAAGTCTTGCGGGCGTCATCGCCGGAGTTGCCAGTTCTTCCATGTATCACACCGTCTACGGTTCTCTCAACGGCATCACCGGTATTTTAAACAACGATTTCATCAATCTGACCGAGCTTATGGAAAAAGACGCGGACAATCTGACGCGCCTTGCGCAGACGCCTGCCATGTACTTAGGTTCCTGCCGCTATAAGCTTCCGAATTATCTGGACGATGATTCGCCCTATGTCTTTATCTTCAAACAATTTGCAGACTATAATATAGAAGCATTTTTCTATATCGGCGGAAACGATTCTATGGATACCGTGTTAAAGCTGTCGGAGTACGGCAAGCGTATCGGAAGCCCGGTCCGCATCATCGGCATTCCAAAGACCATCGACAACGATCTCTGCGAGACTGACCATACGCCGGGCTTCGGTTCCGCGGCAAAATATATCGCTTCCTCGCTGCTGGAAATCGCGCACGACACCTTCATCTATGCGGTAAAAAGCGTGACAATCGTAGAAATCATGGGACGCGACGCCGGATGGCTGACAGCCGCTTCGGCGCTTGCAAGAAACAGCTATAACACCGCGCCGCACCTTATTTATCTGCCGGAGGTTCCGTTTGATTCCGAGGATTTTCTTCTGGACGTCAAACGCCTGCTCTTCGAGCGCAACAACGTCATTGTCGCCGTATCGGAAGGCATCCGCGATGCGTCCGGCAACTATATCAGCGCTTCCGAGCAGTCCGTCGACACCTTCGGCCACAGCCAGTTAAGCGGCGCAGGAAAGACTCTTGAATTTCTGGTAAAAGAGAAGCTCGGCGTGAAGGTGCGCTCCGTGGAGATCAACGTACTCCAGCGCTGCGCCGCACATCTTGCTTCAAAGACAGATCTGGATGAATCGTTCGCGCTCGGCAAAAAAGCCGTCGCACTTTCAGAGGAAGGTGTGACAGCTTCTATGGTGACGCTCGAGCGCGTTTCAAATGATCCTTACGAGGTCGCTTACGGCTATGCCGAAATCAAGCATATTGCGAACGAAGCGCGTTCCATTCCGCTCGACTGGATCTCTCCTTCGAGGAATGACATCGAACAGCCGCTGATCGATTATCTTGCTCCGCTCATCGTGGGCGAGATGTCGATTACCTATCAAAACGGTCTGCCCGTCTATATGGACGTCAGTCATCTGTCAAAGCACTGAGCCTGCGGCTGCCGACCCAAAACGCTTCATCGAAGGACTGTCATTCGCCCGGCGACTGGCAGTCTTTTTGCAACACGTCGATAAACTTACCGATTTCGACCCACGCCTTCCTGGACTCCGGCAGCATCTTTGCTGCCATCTGGAAAATGTGGAACATCCCTTCATAGATACTCAGACGCACTTTCACACCCTGTTGTCTCGCCTTTGCCGCGACGTCCACGGAATCAGAAAGCAGCATCTCATACGAGCCGACCTGTATCAGCATCGGCGGAAATCCTCGGAAATCCCCAAACATCGGAGAGATATACACATCCATCGGATCATGTTCTCCTACATAATCACGATTGTAAATCAAACTATCTCTCGTCTTTCCAAACAGCGGGTCTTTCTCATAATTCGTATCGTAGGACTCGCCGCTTGCCGTCAGATCCGTCCACGGCGACATCGCAACAATGCCGCACGGGAGCTGCCTGCCTGCGTCCTTCAGATAATGGCAGAGCGCCATGGCAAGTCCGCCCCCCGCGGAATCTCCCGCCACAATGATCTGTTCCGAGAACCATCCCTGCGCAATCAGCCAGTCATACGCTGCGACTGCGTCCTCAAGCGCTGCCGGATAGGGATGCTCCGGCGCTACCCTGTAATCCGGCGTAAGCACGCTCATCCCGTGGCTCACCTCGCTGTAAAGTCCCGCGAACATACGGTACGCATTGCGCATCGCGCCCACATAACCGCCGCCGTGGAGCTGCAAGATGATCTTATCCGTATTCGGCTCTTCCTTCAATGTGAGCAGCTCCATCTCGAATTGCTCCATCGAAATAAACTGTCTGTCGAAATGCTCCGGGCATTTCCACGGCGGCTCCGCGTTTCCGATCCGTTTGCGCAGCTCGCCGTTTTTTATCTTCTTTCCGATCGCGAGGTCATTTGTCATATGAGCTATCATATCCCGCATGACTTTTCCCCGGATACTCGCCTCATTTTCCCTCATTTGTTCACACTCCTGCCGCGGTCAGCGTATATGAAACCTACGCTTAAGCTCCGTCCGCGCCCTCCTGTCTCCGATAATCAGCGTTCCGAGAAACAACGCCGCAGAACATGCGAATGCAACGCCTGCAAGCAGCGGCTTCGTCACACCCCATCCCATCACATAAAACAAAAGCGTCAGTGCGCTGCACAGAATCATGAAAAGCTGCAGCATCATATAGCTCTGCCAGTTTCTGTGGTTGATGATCATAAGCGCCAGAATCGCCGCATCTATCAAAAGAATTGCGGACGGCAGCACGTAGTTGACTGCCCAGCCCTGATATCCGACCACAAAATCAATCGCCACGAGCATCAGAAGCGCAATCAGCGTCAGCACGATCGTCTTGCTCTGGTATCCTGACCTTCCAAGAATCGCATACCTAAGCAGCATATATCCGTAAAAAAGTGCCAGCCCGGAAATCGCGCTCCAAAAAATCTGAAATTCATATGCCACATTCACATAGACAAGCAGCGCCTCCACGATGATCGCGCAGAACAAGTAGATATGGCTGATCAGCATAAGCCGTCTTGTCGTCATACGCACATTCGGATACATATTCTCGACTTCAATCGTCTTCTCAAGCACCGCTTTACAGAGCGGGCATCTCTCCGTCTCATCCAGAATTTCAATATTACATTGCTTACATTTACTCATAGTTCACTCCATTACTATCCACTTCCACCCGGATTCCGTCCGCGGCAATCTTGCGGAAAAATCCCCTCTGGACAGAAGCGTCCACCAGATCATAGCTAAAGGAAAAGACAAGCGTCTCCCCGTAGGAACAGATCGTTCCCTTTAGATGCTGCCCCTTCGACATTGCAAGAAATGCGTGAAACATTTCCACATAAGGCTGATATTCCTCCGCCACCGTGATATTGCCGATATTCGTCACCGTCGCCGTGTTCGCAAGCGCGGACGTGGTGTACACGTAACGCATCGCCAGATTCTTAAGAAAAAGCGGCACGGCGCGGGCAACCAAAAGCTTCTCGTTTGATACGTTGTAGGAGAACAATTCTTCCAGATGTTCCCGCTCGATCTGGCTGCGCAGACTTGTGCTTACGATTTCGAGCACTTCCGTGAAGGTATAGATATCTTTCGTCGGATGAAATTCCGCCGATACCATAACGAAAAAGTTCTTGGTCGTAATCGAGTTGAAATACGGGCGCAGATTTACCGGAACAGCCACGCGGATCGGCTTCTCCGATACCATACCGTGCAGACATTCCGTGTACACGCTCCAAATGTAGACCGCCACCAGATATTCATTGATGCTCACGCCGTACCGATGGCAGACCTCCTTCAATTCCGGAATCTTCATATAACCATGCATGACGCCGAATTCTCCCGCCGGAAGCTTCTCCCCTTTGATCAGGTAAGCACGCTTCGTCTGATACCCCTTATGCGCGCTTTTCTTATAATTCTTAAGAAAACTGTCCTCTCGGTTCATCGAAGTGTCGCTGTTTAGAGAATCCCCCATTTTCTCCTTAAGCTCGGGATGCGCCAGCCTCAAATACTGGTAGGTAAGCTCCTTCAAAAAATTGATGCCGCCCATTCCGTCGGTGAGGACATGGAACACTTCAAGATTGATGCGGTACTTGTAATAAGTTACCCGGAACATATAGCTGTGATTCTTATTCTGCCGGATAAAACGGCACGGAAAATTGCTCTCTTCGCGCACCCTCGGCGCCGGCTTGCCGTTCTCCTCAAAATAATACCAGAACACGCCCTGCCGCAAACGCAGATTAAAACCGTCAAACTTCGGCAGCACGATATCAAGCGCCTGCTGTAATAATTGCCGATCCACAAGCTCCGTCAACGTCACGCTGATCCGGTACACATTGCTCATGCTCTCCCCCGCAATTACAGGAAAGAGATGCGCCGTATTATCGAGACGGTCCCAACGAATCTCTCGCTGCGGCTTACGCTCCTTGCTCCCCCGCCCTTTTTTTTCTGGCTTCTCCGAAATCTCCTCCGATGTCGCTGTCTGATCCTTTTTCTTCATATATATTAACTCTCTTTTTATTTTATTATCATATGCTTTTCGGCGATAGAATGTCTTACGACATTTTTATCATATCTTATCATATTTCCCACTCTTTGTCTAATTTTTGCCTTGCGTTTTGGAAATTTTTTCACTAAAATATACTTGTGGTATTGGATATACCAGAAAAGTGAGGATCATCGTATGCTGTTTAAGAAACTGAGCGCTCCTTCCTTAAAGGAGCTTTTTGTCACAGAATTAGAGGGAATGATTTTATCAGGAAAGTTGGAAATCGGTGCAAAGCTTCCGCCGGAACGCGAACTTGCGGAGTCCATGCAGGTATCGCGCGCCGTCGTGAACTCCGGCATTGCCGACATGGAAAAGAAGGGGTTCCTTGTGGTCAAGCCACGAATTGGCACCTTCGTCGCCGACTACCGGAAGTACGGAACGGCGGAGACGCTCGTTGCCATCATGCAATACAACGGCGGAATGCTGCGCGACAAGGAAGTGCGCTCCATCCTTGAGGTGCGCATCATCTTCATGAATCTCGCGGCGTCTCTCGCCATCGATAATGCCGATGACGATGCCATCGCATCGCTTGAGCCGTATGTACAGGCATTAAAGCAGTGCGAAGACCCCGAAGAGACTGCGTCACTGATTTTTAAGTTCAGCCATGAGCTTTCCTTCATCAGTGGGAATTCGTTGCTGCCGCTCTTCTTCATTTCGTTTGAAGACCTTGTCACGAACCTCTGGATCCGATACGCTGACAAATACGGCTGCGCCGCGCTTGCCGACAGTGCCGAGACGATCTACCGCTATGTCGCCGCCCGCGATAAGGACAGCGTGACCCGCTATATCACAGAGTCTACAGGAGAGAGTATCGACGGAAACAGGCAGATTTATACGGAGCTTTAACCTAATTATTCCCGGCTCTTTGCGAACTGGCTGTTATAGAGGTTCGCATAAAAGCCGTTCTTTTCCAGCAACTCTTCATGATTGCCCTGCTCTATAATGCTTCCGTTCTTCATGACAAGAATCGTGTCCGCCTCCTGTATCGTCGAGAGACGATGTGCGACAATAAAACTCGTCCTGCCCTGCATCATCTTCGCGAAAGCATTCTGGATCTTGATTTCCGTGCGCGTATCGATCGAGGACGTCGCTTCATCCAGAATCAGCATCGGCGGCAGGCACAGCATGACTCTCGCGATACACAAAAGCTGCTTCTGTCCCTGCGAAAGGCTGCCGCCGTCCTCGGCGATGACCGTGTCGTAGCCGTCCGGCAGACGCTTGATAAAGCTGTGTGCATGTGATGCCTTCGCCGCGGCGATAATCTCCTCCTCCGTCGCGTCCGGCTTTCCCATGGCGATATTTTCACGGATCGTTCCGCTCCTAAGCCACGTCTCCTGCAGCACCATGCCGTAATTATCCCGCAGGCTCTTTCTGGTGAGCTGCTTCATCGGAATGCCGTCAACTGCGATGGTTCCGCTGTTTACATCGTAAAAGCGCATCAGAAGATTGATGAGGGTCGTCTTGCCGCATCCGGTCGGCCCGACGATCGCGACGCGCTGTCCCGGTTTTACGGACAGGTTAAAATCTTCAATGAGCTTCTGTCCGGGCGTATACGAAAAACAGACATGGGAAAGCTCCACACTGCCCTTGGCATGGATAAGCGTTACGGCGTCCGCCGCATCCGGCTCTTCCGCCTCCTCCGCAATCAGTTCTAAGACTCTACCCGCGCAGGCGAGGGCGTTCTGCAGTTCCGTGATGACACCCGATATCTCGTTGAACGGCTTCGTGTACTGGTTCGCGTAAGAGAGAAGGCTCGAGAGCTGTCCGACGCTGATACCGCCCGCAATCGCCGTAAATGCACCGACAATGCCGACTGCCGCATACACAAGGCTGTTGACGAAACGTGTGGACGGGTTGGTGAGACTTGAAAAGAAAATCGCGCGAAGCGAGCACTTCTGCAATCTTCCGTTGATTTCATCGAACTGCGCGAGCGCCTCATCCTCGTGCGAAAATGCCTGCACGACCTTCTGATTGCCGACCATTTCCTCAATAAACGCCGTCTGCTCTCCCCTTGTCTCGGACTGGAGTTTGAACATGGAAAACGTCTTTTTCGCAATAAAACTCGCCACAAACAGAGAGACGGGGGTAATCACGACCACCGCGACCGTGATGCGCACGCTGATCGTCAGCATAAAAATCAGCGTCCCGAAAATCGTCACAACTCCCGTAAAGAACTGTGTAAAGCCCATCAAAAGTCCGTCGGCGAACTGGTCTACGTCGGCAATCACACGACTTACGATCTCGCCGTAGGAATGCGCATCCAGATATTTCAACGGCAGGCGTTCCAACTTTTCGAACGCTTCCGCACGGATATCCCGGATGACGTTATAAGTGATCTTGTTGTTGCACGCATTCATGATCCACTGCGCCGCTGCCGTAAGCAGAATGATGACCGCCATTTTTCTTAAGATGACAAAAATCCCTGCGAAATCCACACGCCCCGCTTCGATAATCAAATCGACTGCCTGTCCGATCAGAATCGGCAGATACAGCGTCATCGCGACCGTCAATGCCGCGAGCACGATCGACGCGCCGAGATACCCCCAATATCTTCTGATGTACCGCAATACCTTTCCCAGCGTTTCTTTCTGTCCGCTGCTTACCACTTTACCCATCATAACCTCCAACACCCTGCCTGGGGCTATCGGCGCTTATACGCCTGCCGCCCCCGCATTCTTCGTCTCTGTCTTTCTAAACTGCGAGTCATAGATTTCCTTATATACCTCACAGCCTGCGAGCAGCTCATCGTGCGTTCCAATTCCTACGATCCTGCCATCGTCAAGCACCACAATTTTATCTGCGTACATGATCGATGCGGCGCGCTGTGAAACGATAAATGTCGTCATTTGTCCTTCCATTTCCGCGATTGCGGCCCGCAGTGCGGCGTCCGTCGCAAAATCGAGTGCGGAAGCGGAATCATCCATAATAAGAATCTCCGGTTTCTTCACGAGTGCACGCGCAATCGTAAGACGCTGCCTCTGACCGCCGGAGAGATTCTTCCCCCCCTGCTCGATCTCATAATCAAGAACGCCGTCCTTCGCCAAAACAAATTCCTTTGCCTGCGCCGTCTGTAGCGCCTCCATAATCTCCTCGTCAGTGGCATCCGGCTTGCCCCAGCGCATATTCTCCCGGATCGTTCCCTTAAAGAGAACCGCCTTCTGCGGCACGACACCGACCTTTTCCCGCAGTTCTTCCAGTGTGTAGCTGTCCGCCGCTCTGCCGTCCACGCGGACGCATCCGCTCGTCGCCTCATAAAAACGCCCAATCAGATTCACGACGGAGGATTTACCCGAACCCGTACCGCCGATGATGCCGATCGTCTCGCCGCGCTCCGCGGCAAAATCAATATCGGTGAGCGCTTCCTCGCCCGCTCCGCCGTAGATCAGACCGACATGTGAGAACTCGACGGCTTTCCCTGCCTGCGGCTCTCCGTCCGGCACGGAAGCGATTTCGTCATTTCTTATCTCCCCGTCTTGGTTCTTTGCCAGATCCTGAATCGACGGCTCCATAGCAAGCACATTCTCAATTCTGTGCATACACGCGACCGACTTATTGATATTAATAATCAGATTCGCCAGTTTTACCAGTTCGACCAAAATCTGCGACATATAATTGACAAGCGCAACGACCTCTCCCTGCGTGATATAGCCGCCGTCCACACGGAGCGCCCCCGTCCAGAGCAGCGCCACGATCGCGCCGTTGATGACGATATAGGTGAACGGATTCATCAGCGCAGAAATCTTGCCGACATATATCTGAATTTTGGTCAACGTCTCATTGCTCTCATGGAACTTCCCAATCTCGTCCTGTTCCTTGTTGAACGCGCGGATCACGCGGCTTCCCGTGAGATTCTCCCTTGTAATACCAAGCACCTGATCGAGCGCCGCCTGCACCTTCCGGTAAAGCGGGATGCTCACAAGCATGATGCCAAAGACCACGACCGACAGCAGCGGAATCGTCACGACAAAGACAAGCGCCGCCTTGACGTCGATTGTAAACGCCATGATCATCGCACCGAACACAATGAACGGTGAACGCAGGAACAGGCGCAGAACAAGATTGACCCCATTCTGCACCTGATTGATATCGCTCGTCATTCGCGTAATCAGCGTGGACGTTCCCACCTGATCCATCTCCGCAAAGGAAAGGCTCTCGATATGGGCGAACAGCGCATGGCGCAGTCCCGTCGCACAGCCGACCGCCGCCTTCGCGGCAAAGTACTGCGCCGTGACGGAACAGGTCAGTCCGATGACCGCCAGAAGCACCAGCACCAGACACATTTTCATGATGTAGGGCTTGTCCCCGTTCTCCACGCCGGTATCTATGATCGCCGCCATGACAAGCGGAACGATCAGCTCAAAGGACGCCTCCAGCAGCTTAAAGAGCGGCCCCAAAATACTTTCTTTCTTATAATCCTTCAAATAACCAAGCAGCTTTCTCATGATACACTCCCGTACTACTTTTTGATTCCCTTCATTTTCTGCAGACCGAGAATCAGCGCTCCGCCGATGACAAAGAACAGAATATTGAATTCATGAAGCGACATTGCAGGCTGCGGTACATCCAGTGTCGTCGGTCCCATCACAACCGCGTAGAGCGATCCCAGCATCAAACCGATAATCAGGTAAATCGTCTGCGCGCGGAACTTCTCAAGCGCTTTGCGGATGACCTTCACCACCGAGAGCGCACCGACAATTACGCCGCATCCGAAAAGAAATACCGTCGGGAACGCCGCAAAATCCAGATGCAGAATATCCTTGATCGCCGTCACGATCGGCAGATACAGTCCCATGATAAGCAGCAGCGTGGAACCGGAAATGCCCGGTACTACCATTGCAGAAATCGTAATCATACCCGCCACAAACACAAAAATGCCAAGCCCCGGCGTAAGGTGCTCTAAGTTCACGCCCTCTCCCCCGCCCGCAGGGTTAAAGTAAGTGATCGCGCACACTATGATTATTCCAAGCAATACAAACGGAATCGCAGCTTTCTTCGCAAGCAGACAGTCCTTCTCCTCCTTCGCCACGATCGGGATCGCAAAAATAATAAATCCGATGAACAGAGAACTGATTGCATATATGTGTGATTCGAACACACTCGCTAAGATCAGCATTGCAAGCACCATGCCGCACACCCATCCGATGCCGAGCTTAATCAAAAAGAACACCGCCTTCTTTTTCTTCTCCATATTTCCGGTGATCAGGTCGTCGATCGAACCGATGAACTGGTCATAAAAGCCCAAAAGGAACGCGATGGTTCCGCCGGAAACGCCCGGAACACTATCTGCCAATGCCATGCAGAAACCTCTGACAAACTGTACTACATACATATTCATACCTCATTTTCTTAATTTGTATTCCTAAATTTATGCTCACGCACCATTATAACGTTACTCCTTCCTGTTTGTCCATATCTGTTTATAACAAAAGTGCCAGTCAAACTGGCACTTTTTCTTTATTCCTGTATGTATTTGTCGAGCTGATAGGAAACGCCCAATACATTGTCAAGCAGATTCTTCGTATTCTCCGCATTGCCGAGATTCTGAACACTTAAGTCCGCCGCCTGTATGGAAGAAGCCGTGACCTCCTCCGTCGTCGCTGACAGATGCATGATGTTCTCCACAATCTGATTGTTTGCCTCGGAAAGACCATTTAACATACGGTCGATCTCCCCGATATCGGAAATCAGTTCATTTACATTCGTATTCATATCGCCGAAGCTCTCCGATACCTGTGCGATCATTTCATCCTGCGCGCCTGCCGCCGTCACCGAACGCTCTACTGCGCCTGCTGCCGCCTGCGCATTGTCGGAAAGCTCGGAGAGAATGTTGGCAATATTCTCCGTCTCCTGCCTGGTCTTCTCCGCAAGCTGGCGGATTTCGTCCGCAACGACCGCAAAGCCTCGTCCCGCTTCACCCGCTCTCGCACTCTCAATGGAAGCGTTGAGCGCCAGCAGATTCGTCTGACTGGAAATGGAAAAGATCGTGTCCGCAATACTCTTGACTGCATTCGTGCGCTCCTGCAGCGCCTTCATGGACTCCACGACCTCGGAGTTCGTCTCCGCAATCACCTGCGACTGCTGCCTGAGATCGCCCATGATTCTTGCGCTCTTATCATTCAGCTCGCTCGACTGCTTCGCGACCTCGACCATCTTCTCTGAACGTTCCAGCGTCATACCGATCGAATCCTGAATATTCTGCGTCATCTCCGTCTGCGTCTGAATATTCTCGGCGGTGCTCTGCGTGCTGTCCGAAATATCCTTCATCGCCCCGTTTACGACCTCTGTGGAACTGTTGAGCTCCGTCACGATATCCATGGCATTCTCCGTGCCCCTGCGCACCTCATTTGCCACCGCGATCACGTCGTTCACCATCTTCTGCTGCGCCTCTTCCTTCTCAGTGAGGCTCCCGATCGTATCCTGATTGAACTTCTGCGCAACCAGCACCGTATAATACACAAGGAACATCATCAGCATGATTGCCGATGTCGCGCACCACTGGTCCACCGCGTCTTCTCCCTCATAAAGATGAAGCACGGCGGTCTTCATTGCCACCACAAACAGATTCAGCACCGAAAACGCGATTCCCGAAATAGCGGAAAACTTCTTATCATAGAACAAAATACAGCCAACGAGCGGAATTGCCGCCATGAATCGCACATAATAATTGTCAAACGCCCACGCCATGAAAAATGTTACAAACAAAAGTCCGATCGTCGCAAAATAGCGTATTTTCCCGGACGATCTGTTCCGCAGGAACATAATCACTGTAACGACCGTGATCGCCACAATAAGAAGCGCCAGCATCCCCGTATAACCGACGTTGCGGATTCCCCGTACACATGCCGTTACCGCCACGCAGAGTACAGATACATAAAATACGATAAAACCGATTGTAAGGAACTGATTCGCACGCTTAAGCTGCTCTTCCTTATCAGCGTACAAATATTTCTCCTCTGTTCTTTCCATAAACAATTCTCCTCTTCTCTCTTTTCCGCCTCCGGTCAAAGCATACTCATTTTGCACTCTGCCATCTATCTTGGAAGTGTTAAAACATTATCAAATTTCTGTAATATTTATATACGATAACATTTTAACATAAGGCTGTTCAAAAAAACATCTTATTCTATCAAATTCTGACAAAAAGAAACATTTTTCTCATTTTACGGGACGCACCTCATCCCGCAGCAGCCAAAGACAGATCAGATTCGGAATCGCCATAAAGGAATTTAAAAGATCCGAAATTCCCCAGACCAGATCCATCGTCATCACCGCCCCCAGATAAGCAAAAAACATATAGAATACCTGATAGATTTTCACGCCCGCCTCTCCCCAGAGGTAGCGCACCGCGCAGCTCCCGTATACATTCCATCCTATGATTGTCGCAAATGCGAACAGCGTCAGGGAAATCGTAAGAATCATATCCCCGCCAAAAGGCAGTTCCCGAAATGCCACAAAGCACATTGCATCCGGCTTCACCGCGCGATAATTTTCCGGATGCGCCAGCATACTGCTGACCGCCGCGATTCCTGTGATCGCGCACAGCACCACCGTGTCCCAGAACGGACCCGTCATAGAAATCAGTCCCTGTCTGTGCGCATCCACATTCTCCGCCGTGGACGCAGCCATCGGGATAGACCCAAGCCCCGCTTCATTTGTAAAAAGCCCTCTGGAAATCCCCGTGCGCATGCCAAGAATCACCGCCCCGCCGCAGGCGCCGCCCGCCGCCGCCCGCGGGGCAAGCGCCATACCGACAATGGTCTGCACCGCTTCGGGAAGAAACGCATGGTTCTTTATGATAATGTAGAAACAGCCGCACAGATAAAGCACGCTCATGCATGGCACGAGCCATGTGCACACTTTCGCGATCTGCTCGTTTCCCCCGATGATAATCAATCCTGCCAGCACGCCGACGACGATTCCGATAATATGCGGCGAAACGGAAATCTGCTGATCAATCGCCATGCGGATCGAATACGATTGAACGCTGCTGCCGATTCCAAACGACGCCAGAAAAGTAAAAAGCGCGAACGCCACCGCAAGGCCCTTCTTTTTGAGACGATGCTCGAGTACATACATCGGTCCCCCGCAATAGCTTCCGTCAGGCTGCCTGACCCGGTATTTCATAGAGAGAAAGCACTCCGCATAGCAGGTCGCGATTCCGAAGATTCCCGTCACCCAGCACCAGAACACCGCTCCGGGCCCGCCGATGGCGATCGCTGTGGAAATGCCGACGATATTTCCCGTCCCGATCGTCGCCGCAAGCGCCGTCGCAAGCGCCGAGTACGGCGTGACCGAATCCTTTTTGTTGCCCGTGCCTGCCACGGAAAGCTTGATTCCCTCGGGAATTTTACGCTGAATAAAGCGCAGACGCCATGTAAAACAGAGGTGCGTTCCGAACAAAAGAAACAGCATCGGAAAGCTCCATAAATATTCCTGAAAAGTGGTTACAATATACTGCAGCTCCTCCATAAAAATTCCCCATGCACTTCACAGCTTATCTGTAAAGTATATGGGGAAGCCCTATGATGCATGACTTTGTATTCTGTTGTCCGCGCGGCGCTGCCGCGTCCGCCGGCCGGCTCGCGGTGCTGCCGCCTTTGCCGATCGGCTTGCGACGCTACTGCACAAGACGCGCGACCGCTTTTACAAGCTCCGGTATCTCGGTGTTCGAAGTGTTGATGCACAGATCGTAGTTCAGCCGATCTCCCCATGCCTGCCCGGTGAAAAACTGATAATACCGCCCCCTGCGCTTATCCACATCCTGAATGTGGCGCTTTAACTCCTTATCCGTGAAATGTTCATTCTCCGGCGCACGCCATTTGCAGCGTTCCATCTTATGCTCCATATCCGCGTAAACGAACAGGCGGAACGGATGCTTATCCCGCAGGATATAATCTGCACTTCTGCCGACGATCACGCAGTCCGACTTCTCTGCAAACTCCTGAATCAGAAGGCTCTGCTCCCGATAAATCGCGTTATTCTGCTCCACGACCGGATCGGCGCCCATGTAAAAGCTCCTTCCGATCGTAATCGGAAGCAATGCGGACGGTCCGTTCTCCATGACATGCTGCACATAGCCCTCCGCGAACTCTGTCCGCTCCGCAATCTTCGTGATGATCTCATTATCATAATAAGCAATCCCGAGCTCGTCTGCGAGACGCTTTCCAAGTTCGCGCCCGCCGCTGCCAAACTCACGTCCGATGGTAATAATCTTTGCCATAGTATTCTCCTTTTTGCCGCAGGACTCTCCCGCTGCCCTCAGATACAGCATATCATTTTTCACCGATGTGCGCAACTGTCTGCCGTGTCTGCGTTTCTTTCCCTCTCCTCCCGCAGTTCTTTTCCTCTATGCTCCCGCTTTTCTCTTATTCCCGGTTCTTAAGCACCTCGGCAGGCAGCACATGGCGCAGCCTTACGGTCAGAAAGCAGTTTATGACAAAATACAGCAACAGGATTGCAGCATAAATCCCCACATAAAGCTGCCACGGAAACGCGAGATTCATTCCGCAGGCGGTATTGGCGATCATAACAGGATACATGGCGTCCATCGCACGCTTGGCGAGCGGTATACAGATTGCCGCGCCGACCGCCACAATAAAAAAATTGCCGCTAAGATACAGCTTTTTGATTTCCTTCATCCGGTAACCGAAAATCTTGATCAGGGAAATGCCAAACGCGGAGCGGTCGATCATCACCTTCATCATCAGATACATGACAATACAGAAAATCAGTGCGGACATGACCGTCATCATCGTCACCATCGGCATCATCAGATTCACAAAAATGTCCGCCGCCTCCTCTACCTGCGCCCGCGTGGTGACAGCATAGAGCCTGCCGGACGGAATGTCAAGCGCCTCATCCGAAAAGACCACATTGTAGTAATCTTCCTCCACGCCAAACAGTTCCCGCATACTGTCAATATCCATAAACACATACAGCCCCGCCGCATACTGTGCGATTCCGTCCACGGTAAACGCATAATCCCGGTCCTCCTCCGCGTCCGTCAGAATGATCTTATCCCCCTCCGAAAGACGGTACTTCTGCGCAGCCGCGGAAGAGAGAACAACACGGTTCTTTCCTTCTTTCACCCCGGCGTCAAAATAGGGATTATCTGTCCCGATTCCAAGCAGTGTCACGTCCAGATTGTACCCAAGCGTCTCGCTCTTTAATCCCACGGCATAGCACGCCGTGCCGCCCTCCGGCGCTTCCTCCGTCGGATATTTGAACGTATACATATATTCATACTTCGTGTCCGCTTTCGTCTCCTCCCGGATATGACTGCACAGCATATAACAGTTGATGCCGAGCATCGCAATCAGAAGCGATATGAACATCCCGAAGACCACGGTGCAGCCGCAGCGAAACTCCCGCAGCATCTGCCGGATGCAAAAACGCCCCACAAAATCCATATTTCCAAGCTGCACCGTGCCGAATCTGCTGCTCTTTGCCTCTCCCCGGATCATAGAGAGCACGGGCCTTGCGAGTTTCTTACGGATCACGAGCCAGTTCACAAACACCGCCGCCGCTGTCGGCATGACAAGCCCGTAGGCGAGCAGATATGGCTTGCAGACTACATCGACCTCTGGAAAAGAAAAGTAACTGTAGCAATCTTCCATCTGCACTTTGACCCCCGCCGGTGATAATCCGATGGCTGTGCCGATCACGCCGGAAACGGCAGTGACAATGACAGGCAGCGTCAGATAATGGCGCAGCAGATCGCTTCTTCTCACGCCCAGTGCATACAGTGTCCCGATCACGCTGCTCTCCCTCTCAATGCCGTGCACGACAAAGACGGAAATCACATAAGTGAACAGGATCATGATAATTGCGCCCGCGATCAATCCTCCGACCTTGTTGATTATCTGATCGTTTCCCGCCGCGCCGATTCGCGGGTTATCCTCCGCCGGAAGAAAGCGCGTCAGATTGCTCAATTCGACGTCAAAATATATGTCATCGACCGCATCGACATCCACCGTGATATCCTTTAACGCAGCCTTCAACCCGTCCTGTTCCATGCCGTCACTCAGCAGATATGCGTAGGTATACTCCTCCGCCTTTGCGCTCCTCCCTCCCTGCTTCAAGACGTCGTACGCATCCTCGGTCACAAACGCAGGCCCGAACCCTGCACTGTCTACCGTGCTGTCCGAAAGTTCCTTAAACGGCGCCTCATAATCCGGCGTACAGCCGATTCCGGCAATCGTAAAAGTCTTCCCGCCGATCTCAATTTCATCTCCGACGCTAAGTCCGTGTTCTGCGCAGTAGCGCTTTTCCAGGACGACTTCATCGTCCGCCTTCGCCGGCGCGCCCTGTTCCACGGTAACGAGATTGATTTCTTTGCGGTTCTTAAAGACACGCAGTGTGCCCGCACCTTCCTGTGAAAAATCAAGATAGAACTGTGCTTCCAGCGTAACGCCTTCCCTGGCAAACGTTTCCCGCTGCGCATCGGTCAGCGGCACAAATACCGTAAACTCGCCGTCCTCGACATGGTTCTCCTCCGCTGCCGCCGCACCTCCGGTAATGACGGTGTCCGCCGCGCCAATGAGTCCTACTACCACATACATACACAAAATAATTAACAGACCGAGCGCCAGATAACGGAACAGGTTTTCCTGCAATTCACGGGGTACTCTTTTTCTCAATATTTTCCGCATCACATGTTCCTCCCTACAAATCTTCCAGCTGGGCGGCAGGCACGCGCACCTCGTTGTCATACTCTCTGCTGATCTGCCCGTCTTTGATCCGTATGACCTTATGTACCATATTTTTGATGGAATTGTTGTGCGTCACAATTAACATCGTCGTCCCGTACTTTGCGTTGATCTGCTCGAGCAGAATTAGGATATCGCGCGAAGTTTTAGAGTCCAGCGCACCCGTCGGCTCGTCACATAAAAGGAGCTTGGGATTTTTAATGAGGGCGCGTGCGATTGCGCATCTCTGCTGCTGTCCGCCGGAAAGCTGCGCCGGGAACTTGTTCTGGTGCTCGGTAAGCCCGAGCGTCTCAAGCAATTCCCCCATATCCAGCGGATCCTGCGTGAGATATTCGCAGACCTGTATATTTTCCCGCACCGTCAGATTCGGCACGAGATTGTAGAACTGGAAAATAAAGCCCAGACTTTCTCTCCGGTAGTCCGAGAGCGCGTCCCCTCCGAGGTCTGCAATCTCCTTTCCGTCCACTACGACAGAGCCGGAATCAATCGTGTCAAGACCCCCGATACAGTTCAAAAGGGTCGATTTGCCGGAACCGCTCGTTCCCTGAATCACACACATCGTTCCCTGCGCGATGCCCGTGCTGATGCCCCTTAGCACCTGTACATAACCTTCTCCGTTTCCATAACTTTTCTTCAGATTCTTTACTTCAACATACATAACCTCTGCTCCTCTCTGATCTTTGCTCTCTGCGCCCTTTGCGTTCTGCCCTTTGCGCTTTACCCGTTACGCTTCATCCATTCCCTCTTCTCTTTTCCACCGCCTTTCTTCCTGAAAATAGTTCTCGTCTGCATAACAGTGTTATGTTGAGGGATTTAACATGGAGAGCACACAAGCGCTATCTGCTTGTCATGCTCCCCATACTTTGTTCCGTTCTTCCGCGTCCGGCAGCCTACTTTTTCTCTTTCGACACCCCGGCGATCCCCTGCCGATCCGGTGTGATGCCGAACATCCCGTACCAGCCGTTCACCATATAGCGCAGCGCCTGCCCCATGAAACGCACCGCTTCCTCCTCCGTCTCAATGTGCGTGACCATGTATACAAAGACATCGATCTGCATATGAGAAAACCAATGAATCATATGCTCTTCCATATGGCAGTCTGGAAAATGCCGCTCCCACAAAGCGGCAAGCGAACGGTACTGCCGTTCGCTGATCTCTATGATCTCGTCCAGCACATTCTCAAGGGAAGAACCCTGCGCCTTTGTCAACAGTATCAAAATCTCCTCCCGCGCGCCATACATCTGATGGATGATCGCAAGCGACGTCTCATAATCGTCTGAAAAATCCTGCGCTAAAAAATCTCCCTCGTCCGCAACCTGCGTCTCCTGCGCATAATGCCCGTGCATAAGTTCACGGATACGCGCAAGCGGCTCCCTGACAAGCGAAACGAACAAATCGTCCTTATCCTTGAAAAAGAAATACAACGCGCCTGTCGTAACGCCTGCATTCTTACAGATATTTCGCAGGGATGCCTTCATAAATCCCTTCTCGGAAAATTCTGTTTTCGCGCTGCAAAGCAGCTTTTCTCTTGTCTCCCGCTCATCCTTCATCATTTCTCCGTCGACCTATGCCCTAGTGTCTTGCCCGATTATCAATGAGACAAGACACCAGATAACAATGTTATGTTAGCAAATTCTAGCCAATATGTCAAACCTATTTTTCCATGCAGCCGTGCTCTCCGCAGGTATGTCCCTCTCCATGCTCATGATGGTCACAATGTACATTCGGGTCAAAACCGAGATTTCCTGCAAGATACGCCTGCACCGCCTCGTCCGCACTGCCCGAAACGCCGCCGTAAAGCTTGATGCCTGCCTGTGCCAGCGCCATCTGTGCGCCTCCGCCGATTCCTCCGCAGATCAGTGCATCCACTCTGGCATTCGCAAGAAAACCTGCCAACGCGCCGTGTCCCTGCCCGTTCGTATCCGCGATCTGCTCCCCTGTAATCTTTCCGTCCTCGATATCATAGAACTTGAACTGCTCCGTGTGGCCAAAATGCTGAAAAATATTTCCATCCTCATAAGTTACTGCGATTCTCATTTCTTTTGCTCCTTTCTCCCGCACAGCACTGCCTTGCTCTGTGCCGCGCGCCTTCCTGCAATTTTTCTGACAATAACCGGCGGTCTGACCGTCACAGAAGCGGTAATTGCCGCCTGTAATCAGAAGCGGTCTGCCGTTCACGATGCAGTCGGCGACCTTCCCCCGCGCAGCCTCGTAAATCTCGGTCACGGTCGTCCGCGAGATGTCCATGTGCTGCGCACATTGCTCATGCGTTAGTTTCTCCAGATCGATCAGACGAATCACCTCGTATTCGTCCAACGTTAGGACAATCTCCGGCTCCCCGGAAATCCCATCCGGGCGAAAGCTGTCATACGCCGGTTCACTGCAGATTCTTCTGCATCTGCTTGGTCTTGCCATAGCATCGCCTCCGTTTCCGTTATATGTCGGAAACATTATAGCATAGGACTGGAAGTAAAACAAGTCCGATTTACTGGTCTTGTTTATAAATTGACCTCAATGTTAAAAACAAGCTAATGATTCCATTTATTGTAATAGAGACTATTCCAATTATAATATATGAACTTTCAACTTGATAAATTTTATCTATATCCTCTTTGTTTCCACTTACACTATTCTCTCCAGCATAGCTGGGGGATTAGACCTTTCATTCATTCTAAAATGACACTAAAATATAGTTCTTTTATTTTATCATAACATTTATCAACACAACCTTTCACAAAATCGTTGCATAAATCAATGTTTTTACTTTTGCCATTTTTTTCATCATATAATTCTGTGCTATCTATGCTTTGCAAATATTCACATGGGACAACTTGTTCATCTGTAATTTCAAAAAATTCCATACAAAAAATACACCTTTTTCTTATATTGCATAATGTTATAAACTCATACACTTTATCCACTCTATAATATTCTTCTCCACATAAATTCATTGCTTGCATAATTCTTTCCTTTCAATTTTTAATCTTCTACATCCCATGGTGCTATCCAATTAGGATCATTTTTATTACTTATTTGAGTAATTACTCCTGTTTTATCATTCCTTACAACATAACTGCCATCTGAAGCATAATAGGCTGTGGCAGGATCATCTAGCCGTGTCGGACAAATTCGCCATGTTAAGCTTTAAGTCTCTCTTCATTCCCGGGTTTTCCTCTGCATCAGCCAAAGGCACATTTTCTGAATACACACTTCATTTCTTTCTATGTTTCCTGCCCGCCGTTTTACACGCGTAGTATCTATCAAATATATCATATTTTACAAGCATATTCAGCTACATTATATCATTTAAAATAATTATACTATTAATACAGGAAAATGCTCCTCCCAGGCGACAGGCTATAATTATCTCACCTATCTGCCTTGGGAGGAGCATTTTATCATTGTCCAGAAAGCGGGCGCAGCATACGCCCCGCCTTCTATCCTATACGTTCTCGCATGCGGGATATCCGCGAGTACGAACTGCTGTCCGCATCCCCCACTCTATTCAGGTGCGCGGTTTGAATAACTATAACAAATTTTATTTTTTATAGTGAACCAAATCATATGGATAATACGGTACATCCTTTAAACTACTATCATCCAGAATTAGTATTTTTGCAATAGCACCTGCTTCAAAGCTCCAGTACCCATAATACACATTTTTGCTTGATTTATGACTATCATGCCAAGCACATTCTCTATGTATTTCATACCATTTCTCCTGTAAATACTCTTTCAATTCTTCGCAAACTGTTTCTCCATCGTTTTCCAAAATTTGTTTTAAGCAATCGTACACTTTAAATTCGGACTCTGCCCCTCCTCTTTCCCAAGTGGGATCAATTTTTTTTATTAAACAATTTGCCAAATAATCATCAAATTTTTCAGATATAAGTTTTTCCTTTAATTCAAAGATGTCACTCCTATTAACTTCGAACAATACTGCTAATGAAAGCACTTTTATCAACTCAATATAGCCATATTTTCTGTCCCACATCTTACTGTAATAAAACAATAATTTTTTGTAAACTTCTTCGATCGCATCCAAATCTTCTCCTAAAGAATATAGTAAATTTATTTCCTTTTCATAAGAATTAATCAAAATGCTATATCCATTACGAACACCTCTATCTAATTCTCCCTTTTCAAGAGCCGTTTTTTTTACGGCATCTTCAAACATTATTACACTTTCATTTTCCTTTTGAATTAACGTGTAAAAATAGTGTTCATCTTTCATTCTATCTCTCATTTTTTAACTCTCCTATCGTTCGATTCCATCAATCAGTTCCGTTATATCAATCCTACCATCTACTGAGACATGAACCAATGAAGAACCTACATTATCTGGATTTAAAATCATTTCCATTTTAATATCATTGGCAACATTTTCACCAACAGCATTTTCTAATCTATCAATTATCCATTTATCACTCATCTGTGGAGTTCCATCCGCAAGTGTATACAATCTTGAATTACCATACTTTGCTTCTCCAATTATATATGGCGGATGACCGTCCGGGTTGTAATATACTCCATCTATCCCTTGATGAGTTGGTGTATTCAAATCGGTTACTTTATCGAGACTTATTCTCTCATATCCCTGACTTTCGAAATATGCATCCATCTTCATCTCTCCATAATTTCCTTTTTGAATATTATTATTTAATAAGATATCACCATTCTCTACACCTTTTATAATATCATCTACAGAATTTAAACCGCCCTCTATTACCTCATCCACCGTCTTCGCCGCTCCCGCTGCATCTTCTGCCGTCTCCGCTGCATTCGCCGCCCTCTGTGCCTTCCTTGCCGCTTCCGCCGTATCCGCCGCCTTCGCAGTTCCTTTCACCTTTTCAAGCCCCTTTGCCACAAGAATATCCACTACAACGTCCAGTCCAAGATACCCTATGGCATACGCAAG
>ERZ808041.456-NODE-456-length-31585-cov-6.861369_pt1 | contig 31585 bp, 37 predicted proteins | sample MGYA00380192_ERZ808041 | MGnify/ENA primary metagenome ERZ808041 (study PRJEB31490, sample SAMN06133412) | mouse gut metagenome | isolation source: Z1_1 | host: mice | place: China: Chengdu | collected 2015-05 ...
GCGAGTGTAGCTCATCTGGTAGAGCGCCACCTTGCCAAGGTGGAGGTAGCGAGTTCGAGCCTCGTCACTCGCTCCATAAAATTTCAAAAAGGAGTTCTAAAGCACTTCTTTTTGAATATAATACAGTGTCTGGCGCCATAGCCAAGTGGTAAGGCAAGGGTCTGCAAAATCCTGATGCCCCAGTTCAAATCTGGGTGGCGCCTCCAAAATGAGAGGGCGGGCTACGGCCCGCCCTCTCCCGTTCTCCTTTAAACTTCATATCGGGGTGTGGCGAAGTTTGGTATCGCGCTTGGTTCGGGACCAAGAGGCCGCGGGTTCAAGTCCCGCCACTCCGACCATGTCGAGTGTTCATAACGCAACTGAACACTCCTATGTAAAGGAACAGTCGAAAGACTGTTCCTTTGCTATTTCTATGGGACAATCTGCCCCGGTGGAGCGGCTTTCGGGCCGCTCCCTTTTCTTTATCCGGCCTTGCCGACAAGATACTCAATCGCTACACCCTGGCGGCTGTCCAGCACCACGTTCTCCGGGTATTCCTCTACCTCCGGCAAATCCAGGACGCCGATGAAGTTATAATGGATCACGATGCGCTGCGTCCTGTTCTTTCCCCTGCCCTGGGTCTGATACACGTCGATGCGCTCCACAAGCTCATGGAGGATAGTCGGCGTCAGCGTTTTCATCTCCATGAACTTCCGCACCGCTTTCAAAAACTGCTCCTTGCAGAAAGCCCGGTCGTTTTCCCTGTCACACTGGCGCTGCAACTCCTCAATATCCTTTTTGAGCTGCTGCTGTTCCGCATCATACCGCTGGGACATCTTCATAAAACGCTCATCCGTCAGCTTGCCGGACACATTGTCCTCATAGATACGCTCAAACAGCCGGTCAACCTCTTTATTCCGGGCAATCAACTCCTGAAGGCGCTGCCGCCTGCTTTGGCTCTCCCGCTCATAGTCCTTGGTGGTTTTCTGAGCCAGCAGCTCGGCAAATTCCTCGGCGTGGTTTTTCAGATAACTGACCATGCGGTTGAGTTCCAGCAGTACCACCTGTTCCAGCGAGTCGGCCCGGATATAATGGGTTTCGTTGCAGGTGCCCCGGTTGCCCCGGTAGTTGGAACAGTTGAAATACTCAATGGAGCTGTTGGGATGGTTGATGTTGTAATGCAGCTTATGGCCGCAGTCGGCGCAGTACAGCAGACCAGCGAACATATTCTTCTCGGTGTTCTTGGGCTTCCGGCGCTTCGTCCCCTCCCGGAGCTTCTGCACCTGCTCCCATGTGGTTTTGTCGATGATGGCCTCATGGTGGTTTTCAAAAATAGCCCAATTTTCTTCGGGGTTCTCCAGGCGACGCTTATTCTTGAAGGACTTGGAGTAGGTTTTGAAGTTGACCAGGGTGCCAGTGTACTCCCGGAGGGTCAGAATTTTGGTAATGGTGGTCTTACACCATTTGCAAGGGGTGTCCTGGCTCTTTTTGCCACCCTTGCGGATGCCCTTGCTCTCCCAATACTGCGTGGGGGTCAAAATACCATCCTCCTGCAACAAGCGGGCCGTGGTTTCGATCCCCTTCCCCTCTACGCAGAGCCGGTAAATCCTGCGGACGACCTCGGCGGCTTCCTCGTCGATGATCCACTTCCGGGGATTGTCCGGGTCTTTTTTGTAGCCATAGGGCGGCGGGCACATGGGATCGCCAGCGTTGCCGCGCAACTTCTTGGAACTGCGTACCTTGCGGCTGATGTCCTTGGCATACCATTCGTTCATGATGTTGCGGAAGGGCGAAAAGTCATCGTCGCCCTGGTCGCTGTCCACACCATCATTTACGGCGATAAACCGAACATCATGGTCAGGGAAATAGGTGTCGGTATAGTAGCCAACCTGCAAATAGTTACGCCCCAGGCGGGACATATCTTTTACGATCACGGTGGTCACATAACCGGCCTCAATATCCTCCAACATATCCTGAAAGCCCGGACGATTGAAATTTGTCCCTGTGTAGCCGTCATCTGCGTAGCAGCGCGTGTTGGTGAAACGGTGTTCTTTTGCGTATTTGGTAAGCAATTTCTTTTGGTTCACGATGGAATTGCTCTCGCCTTGGAGATCATCGTCACGACTGAGGCGGAGATATAACGCCGTAACACCGTGTTTGTTGCCTGTTCTGGACTGCATATTTCCTCCTTCCCGGCAGCCAGACAAACACATTTCTATTTCATTGTAGTGGCCCTGACTGCGAAACGCAAATGTGCAAATCACTTTTTCCTCGGCTTGATGTCCTCGGTCAGTATGAGCCGTTTCATCTTGTCGGCCAAATCCTCCGCTTCTTTTCCAGCTTCAGATTCCTTAAAGGTAGAAACGACCTCATATTTGACGTTGTTGACCGTATGCTCGGTCAAAGGGGCGGAAAGGCTTCTTTTCATACCTGCCCCCTGTTCTCCTTGGGCGTCACATCGAAATACGCCCCCATGCGTTCCTTGCAGTAGGCGCATATCTCCTTTTCGGCCTGTCCCGGCGCGGCCTCCCGCAAAGCAAAAGCGCCTGTGCCGCGAAAAGCGTCAGCACAAGCGCCGCATAAGCAAAGGGTCAGTTTCGGGGGTACGGGTTCGATCAGGCCAATGCTGACCGCCAGGGCGTGGTTGATGCCCCGGATATGTTTTTCGTCCAGCCTGCCGATGTAGCCGGACAGCCGCCGCTTGTCCACGGTGCGAATTTGCTCCAACAGGACAAGGGAGGGCTGCGTCAGCCCGTTCCCGGCGTCCAGGTAGTAGTGGGTGGGCAGCTTGGCCTTGATGTTGGCCTTGCTGGTGATGGCGGCGATAATGACGGTAGGGCTGTACTTGTTGCCCACATTGTTCTGGATGATAACGACGGGCCGGGTGCCCTTCTGTTCCGAGCCGATCCCGTGGCCCAGGTCGGCGTAATATAGGTCGCCGCGCAAATATGTCCTGCTCATGGTGTTTGACCTCCCCATAAAAATTAGACGGCCTGCGCCGCCTATGTAGGGGCCGGACAGCGTGACATATCAAGGTTGGCGGAGCATAAACGCTCCCGTTTCCATAAACCCGTCCCGCTGTCCGGCTTATATCAAAGCAAGCCTATTTGTCCGCGACACCCCGGCCCGCTGCGGGAAGTCATCAAGCGGCTGGCGGCGACCAGCTCCACGGGAATTTCACCCCCGCATGGTTCTCATGCGGCTGCTCTCATTGCCTGCGACGGCTTCACGCTGGAAAACGCTATCACGCTCGGACTGTGACGGAACAGGAGTCTCATAATCCCCATCGCCGGTCATGGCCGTACCGGGAGCCGCCCGGTATTTCATGGCCGCTGGTTCTCGCTCCGTGCTGGACGGCAGACCGTGGACGAAATGATAGTGTGGCATCCCGCTGTCGGCGTCCGGCACATCCTGGCGCAGCGTCAAAAGAGGCTTGCGGCGATGGGATCGTGCTTGATGAATGGGTATGAAGTTGTCAAAGGTCAAACCCATTCGCCGCACAAACGAGGAACAGGTGAAGGGCTTTCCATCGCCCTTCACCTGTTTCCTCACACAAACGCGAAATTTGCCCCCCCTAAATCAAAAAATTTTTCAAGTTCTCGATTGCCTTCTCAATAGACCTTTTGACTGGCGAAATCGTGCATCCCTCCATATCCGCAATCTGCTCGTATGTAAACTCCCCAAAGTAGTACAGCACCAGACGGCGGCGCTGCTTTTCAGGCAGTTGGGCGATTGCCCGATGCAGCTTGTCCACTTCTATCCGCTGAGAAACGGTTTCTTCCACGCTCTCCTGGGGCTTTGCGGCCCGCCTGTTCAGCGTCGCCTCCGTCACCTCGGATTTCTCATAATGCCTGTCCACTTCGTTGAAAAAAGAAAGATCATCCAGCTCAAACTCGTTGAACGCATCGAACAGGGTCTTGTCGATCTCCATCCAGCGTTTTATTTTGCTGCCGTCTGTAAACGCCAGAAAGTAACGCGGGTGGGCGGTGTTGATACCAGCGGTGTATATCTCATAGGGGTTTTCTTCATCCCTCCGGCGCTTGGGCCGAGGGTCAATGCTTTTAGGATGGCTGTCTGCCATTTTCCTTTACCTCCAGTCTGAATTTTTTGGAAATTCAGACCGGGGCGGGCCACGGCAGCGAGGGGCTAAAGCAGGACTACATTGTAGAGGTGTAGCTTCTACTTGCTGAATAGAAAGGCCCCATGCAAAAACGAGGATTTTTTTAGCCGGTCATCCTCGCTTTTGCACAGAGCCTCATAGATAGTCGCTGCTTTTGATAAGCAGCGGGCTGGTCATATCAGACCAACGCAAAGTAATCCCTCCAAACTCAAAACGGGTTTGGAGGGCATGAGCCGAATTTAGGCGCAACAAAACAGCCCACCCAAAACACCGTTTTTTTATTAGGTGGGCTTGCCTGTTTACTTTTTAGCTTAGTCAAAAGAGATATGTTATCTCTTGTATCAGGATATTACACCTCGTTTAACTGGCGCTCACATATCTGTAAAATAGTGATGATACTTCCAACTTGCAGAGGTGAGCTTATGAATAATCGAAACGACAGGTTCAAACTTGACTTTATGCCCATTGGTCAGGACATCAAACAAAACCGTGAAGCCAGGGACGTGACACGAGAACAGCTTTCAGAAGTAACTGGCTATGCTCCCCGGCACATCCAGGCTATCGAAAACGAGGGACAGACACCCAGCGTGGATTTTCTGTTTCAGCTTGCTGAAATGTTTGACGTTTCCCTTGACCGGCACATATTCAAAGATAGGGATACCGTCAAAAGTTCCATACGGCGGCGCGTGGATACGCTGCTGGATGGGCTGGCCGACAAAGACCTTATTATCGTTGAAGCGGTCATAAAGGGGATACATCAGGCGGGTGAAATGCCAGAGGAATAACATAAGTCCAATAAAAGCAGAGCCGATGAACTTGCGAAATGCCCCAAGGTTCATCGGCTCTTTGTCGTCATATCTGATTCTTTAACTATACTTGCAGAAAGCCTATAAATGGTTCACTTCATACCATTAACCTGTTTAGGCGAATACCCAACCGGCTTAATATTTCATTTGTGATTGTCCCGGTCTGTTCCGCAAGGTCACAGGCGGTGATCTTCCGACTGCCGGACGTTCCAATCAGCACCGCCGTATCACCTGCCGCGGCATCTGGAATGTCCGTGACATCCACCAGCATTTGATCCATGCAGATCAAGCCGATGATAGGAGCTTCCGATCCAGCAATTAAGACCCGGCCCTTTCCGCAGGACAAAGCGCGGGGAATACCGTCCGCATACCCGATAGACAGAACAGCGATCTTTCGGTTGCTTTCGGCCCTATAGCCCAATCCATAACCAGCGGGTTCCCCTGCATACAAATCTTTTACCAGCGCAACACGCGCCTTCACCGACAAAACAGGCCGTAAGTTGATCCGGCAGCTTTCCATATCTGTTCCTTGGCTCAACACACCGTAAAGGGCAATTCCTATCCTGGCGTAATCTCCGGCCAGTTCCGGGTATTGAAGCAATCCATCGCTGGACAGCAGGTGGATTTTGCCGCAGTTAAGGCCCCGCTTATTCAAATCGCAGATCACGCGGTCGAAAGCCGCCGCCTGTCCCATCGTGAATTTTTCCTTTTCTGCTGTCCGCACATCGGCGGCGCAAAGATGGGTAAAAATACCCGTTATAACAAGGTTTCTGTAGTTAAACACACGGGCAATTTCTTCTTTTCGGTCTGCGGGTATTCCCAATCGGTGCATACCCGTGTCAATTTTCAAATGGACTTTGAACTTCTTCCCGTAGGTGTTCAGTAACCGGGCATAGGATATATCAACGACTGTTTGTGTCAGCCGGTATCTCCGCAGCATAGAAAACTGTTCCGGGTGGGTATAACCCAGCACCAGGATTTCCCCTTTGATACCATCCCGCCGCAGTTCCGCCCCCTCCGTCACGGTTGCAACACAGAACGCCATGATACCCAGGCGGTTCAGTTCTTTCGCAACCAACACCGCTCCGTGTCCATAGGCGTTGGCCTTGACCGCTGGCATAAGGGCGCAGCTCTCCGGGAGTATGGATCGCAACTGCTGGACATTGTGGCGCAGCGCGGCCCGATCCAGTTCGATCCAGGCCCGTCCAGTCTGAACAGGACGGGGCGGCTGGAGCAGCAATAGCATCTGCGACAGCAAAAAACTGGATACCAAGACCAGGATAAAAAGCACGACCGTGTTTTCTACCAGCAGGCCAGTTAATCCAATTACCTTTGCAGTTCCCCGCACCAGCACGAGGCACCAGGGATGGATCAGGTACACCACTGTGGTCAACTGCCGTAAACTGCGCCGCTCCCCCTGATTGGCCTCCAACAGCAGAGAAAACAGGAATATCATCAGGAACGGAAAAAAGAAATACATACTGTCGTGTCTTTGAATGCCTGACCGATGGAGTAAAAGCGCCTCCACGATCAACGCGGCCAAAGAACACAGAAGCCCAATAACAGAAGTTCTCCGGCTGAATACGATCCCTGCCGCCCCCAGCAGGAGAAACAGCGGCACATAGAAAAGTCCGTTTCGGGTGTAGTCAAACACCTGGAAGATACCATTGTAAAAGGTGGAGAGAACGGGGATGCCTGACACAAGGCCGTAGTAGCTCTCTCCGCCCAGCCCGATCAGATACAGCGCCCCGGCAATCGGGATCGCCGTCTGTGGCTTGAAGCGGCTCAGATAATAGGCGATGGGCGTACCCAGCAGCAGGGCGGGGAGATACCAAAGGTGATAAAAGCTGCCGTCAAAAATCACCCGGCGAAAAAAATCCGGCGATAGCTGTCCGGCGTAGTAGTTCAAGGGAAGATACAGCAGTACCCCCACACCGTAGAGCATCGCCGTCTTTGTCAGAAATTTCCCCGTGGAGCGCCAGTTCCCACGGGCCAGAAAATAGCCGCTGACCATAATAAAGAATGGGACAGATACCCGGCGCAGGACGGTCAGCAGCCAGAGAAATTCGCCGTCAGCGGAGCGGGTGTGATTGGCTACCACAAGGATCGCAGCAATCAGCCGGAAGTCGTCTAAAGCTGGAAATTTCTTCGCTTTCAAGTCGGCACCTCCCAGGAGAATGGCTTTTGATATTTGTGATATTCCTCCAATGTCCAGCCATGTTCCACCATGATTTCCGCATGGGGGACGCCCACATAGCGGAAATGCCACGGCTCATGGGCGATCCCGGTGACGGCCTCTTTCCCTGCCGGGTATCGCTCAATGAAGCCATAAGTTGCCGCCCGCTCCCGGAATGTTTGACAGATACCCTCATAGGGGAAATAGGGGCGGAGAAAGTCAATATCCGGCTGGGTCAGTCCCAGGTCGATGGCAAGCCCGGTTTGGTGTTCACTGTGGCCGGGTCTGGCTACAAATCGGTTTGTAAATTCTTCTCCATTCTCCCAAAGGGAACGGATATAAATTTCATGCTGTTCTTCCTGGGAGCGCCAGCCGCTTACCGCTGTGATAAAATTCCAGCCGTCCAATTCCTCCATCAATTTGTTTAAGGCGCAGGCCGCACGTTCATCCATCAGCACCCGCCCGCCCACTAAAACCAAAGATTGCGGGTTCCAGGAAATCGGATGCTCTTGATTGACCAACATCAAATCCCGCACCTGGGAGAGTTCCACGATCATTTTTTCACCGCCAGTTCGATCAGAGCAGAAATGACCTGCTCAAAGGGCATCCCCGCCGCCTTCATCATGTTGGGGTAGCGGCTGTGGGCGGTGAAGCCGGGGATGGTGTTGACCTCGTTGAAAATCAGTCTGCCCTCCGGCGTCAAAAACTGATCCACACGGGCAAAGCCCTGACAGCCCAGCGCCCGGTATATCCGTTTGGCGTTGGCCTTGATTTGCTCCCGCTGTTCCATCGGGACGCGGGCGGGCACATGGATGGCGGAGGTTTCCAGGGTATACTTTTCTGTGAAATTGAAAAACCCTCCGGCCAGTTCGATCTCGTCCGGCTCACCCACCGTCAAAGTTTCGTTTCCCAAGACGGCACAGCCCACCTCAAAGCCCGGCACAGCTTCTTCCAAAATAACGTGGTCATCATATGCAAAGGCCAGCTCCAGGGCGGCAGGCAGTTGGCCCCGCTCCAAGACCTTTGTGATCCCGTAGGAGGAACCGGCCCGGACGGGCTTGACGAACAGCGGATAGCCCAGCGTTTCCCCTTCGGCCATAGCGACCGTGACGCCCATCCATCGCTCCAAAACGGCAGACCGGGGGACTGTCACCCCTGCGGCCTGGGCCAGCTTGTGGGCGCGGTCTTTGTCCATGCACAGCGCCGAGGCCAGCACACCGCAGCCCACCAGCGGGATACCCGCCAGCTCAAAGAGGCCCTGCACCGTCCCGTCCTCCCCGTTCCGGCCATGAAGGACAGGGAATGCGGCGTCCAGGTGGATCGTCTGCATATCCCCCGGCCCAAGCACCAGCAGGGCCGGGGCGCTCCGATTAGGGCGCATGACGGCAGGAACACAGGTTTCCGCATTATGCCAAGTGTCGCTTTCAATGCTGTCCACCGGGCCGGTGTAGCGGAACCAGTCGCCCGCCTGGGAAATGCCCACCATCACCGGCTCATACCGGCTTCTGTCCATGTGCCGGAGAACGGCGGCGGCAGACTGGAGGGACACCCCATACTCCGGGGAACAGCCGCCGAACAGGACGGCGATCATTAGCTTGCTCATTCTTCTCCCTGCCTTTCCGCCAGATATTCCTCCAGACACAGACCCTTTTCGTACATCTCCGTGGCCGCTTCCACGCCCACATAGCGGTAATGCCAGACTTCCTCGGCCACGCCGGTGAGTTCTGTCTTATAGCCAGGATAGCGGAAGATAAAGCCGTACTTGTAGCTGTTTTCCTGAAGCCAGAAATAGAGGTCGTAGGTGGCCCCGTTGATGTCCACCGCCAGTCCGATTTGGTGTTCGCTGTATCCGGGAACAGCCACCCACTGCTTTGCCATTTCTTCCGCTTCGCTTTTGGAGTGCCCTTCGTTTTGATACTTGGCTACCTTATCATTAAAGAGCTTCTGCTGCTTGGCCTGAGTTCGGTAGCCGGACACCACCATCGGGAGCTGATCCCAATTCCCCTCTTTGGCCGCTTCCAGCATCTCCATCAGGGGATCGTAGATGCGTTCATCCACTTTCTCCCCGCCAGCTACCTCCACCAGATTGATCTCGTAGTTTTCGGGGATAGCATTTTCATAGTTCACCAGCACCAAATTCCAATCGGTGTCGCTGGCCGCTGGCTGTGTGTTTTCGGCCAACAGGTCAGCCAGCGCGTTGTCCTGTGCCTGGGTCGTAGTCGGAGCGGATGTGCCCCTTACCGGCGTTTCTTCATCGGGCGTTTTTTCACCAAACGACAGAAAGACATAGGCGCAAATGGCTACCACCAGCAAGGTCGCTACAATATCTCCCCAGGGAAACCGCTTCCGGCGGCGCTTTTGGCTGCGGCGCGGGTGGTCGTTACGGACTTGCATCATTTTTTCTTCCATCATAAAAAAGCTCCTTTCAAACGTCGAGCAAAAGTGCCCCTGTCAGCATCTATTTTACTGGACAGAGGCACTTGGAACTTTAATATGAAGTTGTTTATTTCCTAAGAAAATCCTAATATAGTGGGGAGATTTAACTAATTTGTTTTTGACAGGCGGGCCGCAGCCTTGTGTCAGACAGTACCGTACCGCTCATGTTGTGGCTGTCAACAGAAACCAGGAGCTGAAATGTGTGGGCTGTGTTGTTTTTGACCTTCAAATCCAGCCAGCCCTCGGCCACCGCCGCGTCGATCCCCTGGGGAATACCGGGCATATTGAGATGGAGGTCAACCCCGTGGGTATGCTGTTCCGTGATGGTCAGCGGGGTATGCAGGAACAGCCAGTACAGAAAACTGCTCATCTGGCACAGTCCGCCACCCGGCAGAAGCTGGAGCCGCCCGTCAGACAGAACATACCCATTTTTATAGGCCGTTTCCCGATCTGCGCCCCGCACAGCGTTCCAGAAGGAAAACGTCTCGCCGGGAGCGATGATGAGTTTATCAAGTACCTTTGCCGCCAGTTTGCAGTTGTAAGCCTTGTTCTCCTGGTAGGCCAGCTCATACCCCGTTTTGTAGTTGTAGAGCGGCCAGCTTGCTCGAAAGAGCGGATGGGACAGCATCATGTCGGAGCGTGTTTCTGAATAGCGGTTATGATCCAACCTCATTCCCATATAGTAGCAGAATATCTTCTGTTTTTTCCGCAGCGGCAGCAGACACGGAAAAAACTGTGTCAACCGTTTTCTTCCCATAGTGCGCTCCTTCTTTTTGTCAGTTTGACAGAGAAATGCTCCTGTCAGCATCATTCTACTGAACAGGAGCATGGAGTGCTTTAAGATGAAATTGATTCATTCCTAAGAAAATATAGAGATTTTCCTAATGTGCCAGGGGCAGAGAAATTGTGAATGTAACAACATGGTTTTTGCTGGCTGCGCTGATCGTCCCGCCATGAAGTACCACGATCTCCTTGGCGATAGCCAAGCCCAGCCCTGTGCCGCCTGTGTCGGAGGAGCGGGACTTGTCTGCCCGGTAGAACTTGTCAAAGAGGGATGCCAAAGCCTCGCCGGGAATATCCTCGCCGCTGTTCTGAAATTGAATGATGACCTCATGTTCTGACTTTTCTGCGGAGATGGTGATCTCGGTGCGGGGGTAGCTGTACGACGCTGCGTTTTTCAAAATGTTGCTGAATACCCGCGCCAGCTTTTCCGGGTCGGCCTCCACCGTCAGATCCTCGGCCAGATGAAGCGCGACGGTGTTCCCCCTGGGGGCAAAGACCGGGGACAATTCATCGGATAGCTGCACCAGCATATAGTATAGGTCAATCGTCTTCTTAGACAAGGTGATCTGCTGGGAATTGTACCGGGTGATCTCAAAAAACTCGTTTATCATGGTTTCCAGCCGGTAAGCCTTTTCCAGCGCGATGTGGACACGCTTGGCCCGCTGTTCCGCAGGCATATTCGGTTCTTCTTCCAATAAATTGAGGTAGCCGATCACAGATGTGAGGGGCGTCCGAATATCGTGGGCCAGATACATCACCAACTCGTCCTTCCGCTGCTCGGCCAGGGTGGTTTCCGCTTTTCGCTCCGCCAGCGTCCGCTTTACCGTGTTCAGCTTCCGCTCAAAGGGCAGCATTTCCGGCGACAGTTGGATTTGTTCTTCGTCGTCTACCAGCAGCGCCTCGATACCTTGGTTGACCTCGCTGAAATAGCCTGTCACCCATCGGAAGATTCGCACCAGCAATACCGTAAATATCAGCAGAACAGCGGCGGCAAAAAATATCTCTTTGTTGCCCCGAAAATGGTCGCTGTAATAATAAAACGCATCTTCGTGTTTCATTTTGAAAAATGTTTCCAGCAGCCAGACGATCCAATCGCCCATTCGTTGTTTCCAAACAAACAGATAAAGCCCCACCACCACAGCGGCGGAGGTAACTGCATTGACGCAGGCCCGCCGGATCAGTTTGGATTGAAAAGCAAGGTATTCGTCTTTTCGATCAGTTTTCAATTTTATACCCTACCCCCCATATAGTTTTGATAAACCTGGGCTTGTCCATGCTGTCCCCCAGCTTTTCCCGCAGGTGGCGGATGTGGACGGTGATGGTGTTGTTGGATTTGCTGTAATACTCGTCCCGCCAGATTTTGTGAAACAATTCCTCCGAGCTGACCACATTCCCGGCGTTCTCCAGAAGGATACGCAGGATAGAAAACTCCGTAGGTGTCAGCACCAGCGGTTTTTCGTCCAGGAAACAGGTGTGCGCCTTGATATTCATGGTCAATTCACCGCAGATGATGGTGTCCGTCTGGACGTTAGGAGGCGCTTCACCACTGTCGGAACGGGCCGGGTTATATTTCTGATACCGCCGCAGTTGGGATTTCACCCTCGCCATCAGTTCCAGAGGACGGAAGGGCTTGGTCACATAGTCGTCCGCCCCCAGGGTCAGACCGGCGATTTTGTCCGTTTCTTCATCCTTGGCCGTCAGCATGATAATGGGCCAGGTGTACTTTTCCCGTATCTTCTGGCACAGCGCAAACCCGTCCAGTTCCGGCATCATCACATCCAAAATGGCAAGGTCAAGTTCCGTGGTGTTGATACACGCAAGGGCTTCCGTTGCCGAGTAGAACTTGAATACCGTATAATTTTCGCCAATCAGATAGGCTTCGATCAGGTCGGCAATTTCAGCTTCATCGTCTACAACTAAAATCCTATTAGCCATTTCACTTACCTCTTTTCTGTGGTGAATTTTAACCATTATATCAGATTTTCTTTTGCAACTCCTTGTTTTTTCAATGATAATTCATTAAGAATTTCCTAATATTAAGGAGTTCCATCAGATTATACAATACTGATTCGCACGATACAAGTGTGCGAAAATATAGTGTATGTACCAGCCGCCGATTTTGGCGGCTGGCCTTTTAGTAGGCAGGCGTCCCATACCCGTAAATCTCATAATGGCCTATGGCGTAGCGATTCTCCCGGCAGCTATCGCCGGAGTTGCCCTCCACGGTGTAGACGAGGCCATTCTCCACCTTCTCCACGATGCCCACATGGTCGGCAAGGCCGTCCTGGGGGCCGGAACTGCCCTTGTTGTCCCAATCAAAGTAGATGATGTCGCCGGGGCGTGGCTCATAACTGTTGTCCTGCCAGAGTCCCCGGTCTTTGAACCAATTAGAGCCGGAAATACAGCCCGCCGTTTTGGGGATCACGCCAGCGTCCAGATACCCGCACTCGTTGGCGCACCAACTGACAAAGCAGGCACACCATTCCACGCGGGAGTTGAAGCCGTACCATGACCAATAGGGCTGGCCACCCACGTTGCCGAGCTGGGAGAGGGCCACCACCACGATCTCCCCGTCACCCACGCCGATACCGTATAGGGCGCTACTCCACATACTTCGGTTTTCTTCAGCCAGTAACTCCGCAAGCTGCGCCCGCTGGTCAGCGGTGAAGTTGTAGGCGTCCGCCATTTCATCGGCGGTCTTGTGGGTCACAGTGATATAGAGGGTCGTTGTCGTTACCTCGACTTCTTCCTCAACGATATTGCCCGCTCCATCGTCCGTTTCCACGGTTTGGGTGGTGGTGGCGGTTTCGGTGCGGTGGCTTATCTCGTTCATAGCCCAAAATATCTCTTTCAACAACTCCTTTTTGCCGTCGTCCATCGTGGCGACTTCCTGGGGGTTGTCCGGGTCGGTGGTGGTCTTAACGGCGTATATCGCCAACACCTCCGGCCAGACGGCGCGGGAGCCTGACATTTCAAGTGTATCATAGGCGGTGCCGCTCTTGATTTCTTCCAGCTTGCCCTCGTATTCCTGATTGATCTCCCGGACAACGGTGGGCATGGTCTGTCCTGTGCCGCTGTCCTCCCCGGAAAAGAAGATACCAAAACAGGAGCCAACAATCAAACCTATCAGGCAGATAATCACGATGGCAAGGATGGCAACCCATCCCCCAGCAGCGATAGCGGCCACAAGCGCCTTGACGGACGCAATCATGGCTTTTACCGTGGCGGAAACGCCCTTTGCGGCGGCTTTTGCGGTAGCGGCGGCGGTCTTGGCCGTGGCACGGGCGGCGTGGGCGGTCATTTTTGCCGCCTTTGCGGTGGCCTGGGCCGTTTTCTGTGCCGCCTTTGCCGTATGGTCTGCGGTCTTGATGGCGGTTTTAGATGCGTGCTGGGCGGTTTTCACGGTGCCCTTTGCGGTGCGCTGTGCCGTTTTGACCGTCCGCTGGGCGCTCTTAACGGTGCCCTTTGCACCCCTGCCGGTGGCCTTTGCGGTCTGCTCCATAGCCTGGGCGGGCCGTTTTGCCGCTTTTACGGGCGTTTCCACGGTGCTGACCGCCGTTTCCATTTGCCGGGGCACTTTGACGGTGTCCTGGGGCCTCACCTGCGGTGGCCGGTCAGACTGGACAGCTTGATTTTTTATCTGCCGTTTCCGCTCGGCCCACTTTGCGGCCTGCTTTTTCGCAAAAGTCCGCCCACGTTCTACAAAGGAATTTACAGTATCAGCGGGGCGCTCAACGTCAGCACGGGCCGGGGGCCGCTCCGCTGTGCGCTCATACCGTGGGAGGGGCTGACGCTCCGGGGCCGTCCCGGTTCGCTGGTGTGGGAGCCGTCTGTCCCGGTCGAGGCCGGTGCCCTGCCGGGGGTGCTGTCCATCCCTGGGCGGGTCGGTTCGCTGGCGGGGTAATCGCCCCTCCGGGGCCGTCCCGCTGTGCCGCTGCGGGGTCTGGCCCTCCGGGGCCGTACCCTGGGACGGTTCGGGGGCGGGGGCCTGTTCGGTGGGGGCGGTGTTCTCCCGGCGCTTCTCCGCTGCCCGCTTCTCCCGCTGGCGCTGGAACAGCTTTCGCCCCTGTCGTACCGCCGATTTTGTCCCGGACACAGCCATATTCGCCGTATCATGGGCCAGATCGTCAGCGCCAAACTCCACCTTGTCCTCGGCGTACTCGCTGGGGCTGGCCTGCCGGTCGTCCATCAGCGCCGCCGCGTTCCGCTTGGAGCGGATAAAGGCGTTTTTCATGCGCTGGCCTACGGCGGCGGACTTGTCCAGCACTTTAATGTCCTTGCCCGTTTCACGGGTCTTGATCTTGCTCATGGCCGCTCACCTGCCCACCTTTTCATCCAGCGGTGCTTCAGCTCGGCGGGGGCCATATAGTAGTCCCTACGGCGCTGGCCCGTCCACTCCCGGCCCCCGGCCTCGCCGTCAAAGGCAAAGCCAGCGGCCCGCAGGGACGCCCCGCTCTCCGATGCCAGCGTATAGGTGACGATGCGCTCATAACCCATATCAAACCCGATACGGCAGCAGGCCCCGTAGAGCTTGGAACAGGCGTTGTCCGTCCCGTCCGTACAGCAGCGCAGGATTTCCAGGGTCAGCCCATCGTCCAGATACCGGGCGACGGGACGGCCACAAATGGCGACGCCGCACAGGTTGTCCCCGTCATAACAGGCCACGGCGAACTTACCGCCTACGGGCGGGATGCTGTGCCGGTGATACCGGCTTACATAGTCCCTCGCGGCCCGCAGGTGGCAGGGCTTGATTTTCAATGGCATTTTCATCCCTCCAATCAAAGGGAGAGGGACAGGCTTCAAGCCCATCCCCCTCCGGGTCTTATCCTGTTCACGGTCTGGCGCTCTTTTTGCTGGGATTGGGGATATAGTCGGCAAAATTCGGAACAACACGGAATATCCGCTTGTTGTTCACCCACCGGGCAAGCTGGCGGGTGATGGGCGGGGCGCTGGGCCGCTCGTAGATCATCACAAAGGGGTCATAGCCCATGTCCCGCAGGGTGTTCACCCGGTAAAGGTCTTGTTCATGGGTGCTGCCATAGTTGGTCAGGACATACACCCGCCGCCGCCGAAAGTCCCGGATGGAGGTCAGCTCCGAAAACCGCCTGAAGCAGTCCGTCAAGTCCGTGTTGGGGTCGTCCCACGCAAAATGGAGCATTTTGGTCTTTACCCGGTTCAGCAGGGAAACATTGTCCGGGGTAATCAGGCGCACATCCAGCCCTTGGGTAAAGTCCACCCACGCCCCGCTTTCCGCAAGCTGCAAGATCAGCCTTTCATGGTCAGGACAGGCCAGGAGGTTCGCGTCCAGCAGCTTGACCTCCTTTTGCCCGTCCCAAAACTCGGACAGGTCAGCGACGTGGGTACTGCGCCGCCCCTCTTTCTTGGACACAATGCAAAATCCGCAGTTCCGGGGACAGCCACGGGTCATAAAGCCGTAGGCCGTGCCGGAAAACTGCGGATATAAGGCGTAGTCCGGGCGGGTGTGTTCCACCTCGTCGGGCAGGTTGGGGCCGGGGCCATAGCCGGTGCCGCCCTTAATGACTTCACCGGCGTTGTCAACCGTGATCGTGTCCTTGGAATAGGTGTCCGTAAACACCCGGCTCTTATAAACCCGGTCATAGCGGCCCTCTGGCGTCCACCACTCAACATCATCCCCATGCGCTTTGTGGCAGGCGGACAATTTCATCAGGCACAGGTTGGGCCAGTTGTGCCCGTCCACATCTATCAGGCCAATCTTCATGCCTGTCCCCCCGCAAAGCGGCCCTCACCGGGCCGGGTGGTCATCAAGCGGTACAGTTCGGTGTTAGAGGGGAAGCGGTTGACGAAGGGCACCAGGGCGGAGCCGTACTTGATAAGCCCGCACCCTGCGGGGGCGTTGGTGATATGCCCCATCTGTTCCTCGGAGATGTTCAGCAGACGGGCCAGCTTTTCACGGTCGCTTGCCGCCTGGTTCAGCATGACAATGAACTCGGAGTTGGACAGCATGGTGCTGGCCTGCACGGAGTCCAGAAGATACTCCACGTTCTGCGTAATGGCGGTGGGGTAGGCGTTTCGCTTTCTGAACTGCCGCCACGCGGAGTTGAAAAAGGCGGCGGAAAACTCGTTCTCAAACATCACATGGAACTCGTCGATAAAGACGTGGGTGCGCTTGCCCTTCTTCCAGTTCAGGGTGACGCGGTTGAGCATGGTGTCGGTAATGACAAGATGGCCTATGGGCTTCAACTGTTCGCCCAGGCCGTGGATGTCGAACACCACCACCCGCTTGTCCAGGTCAACGGTGCTTTCATGGCCGAAAATGTCAAGGGAGCCGGTGGTGAACAGCTCCAGGGCCAGGGCCAGCCCTTTCGCTTCATCCTCCGGCTGTTCCATCAGCTTTTCCCGGAGGGCGGCGAGGGTAGGCACGGTGCCGCTCCGTTCCGCTTCCTCGTACAAATCTCCCGTACAGCGGTCAATGATGGAGTTGTGCTGGGGGCCTACGCCCTTGGGGTCGATGCGCTCCACCAGGGACATGATAAACTGCGACTTCACCACGATGGGGTTGTTCTCGCCGTAGCCGTCCACCATATACATGGCGTTCAAACGGTCTTTCCCGCCAGCGGCCACCCGGATCACGGAGCCGATATTCCCCATCGCTTCAATGAGGGGCGCGTACTCGCCCTCCGGGTCTGCGATAAGAATATCATCGTCCGTGTTGAGGATCAGGAACGCGATTTCCTCCTTGACACTGAACGACTTGCCGGAGCCGGGGACGCCCAGCCGGAACGACGACTGATTGAGCAGATTGGCCTTGTTGCACATGATAAGGTTGTGGGAAATGGCGTTCTCCCCAAAGTAGATGCCGCCCCTGTCCATGATCTCCTGCACCTTAAAGGGCATGAACACGGCAAGGCTTTCGGTGGTCAGGGTGCGGAAAGCGTCGATCTTCCGGGTGCCGATGGGCAGGACGGTGTTCAGGCCGTCAATCTGCTGGTACTTCAAAACGGCCAACTGGCACCGCCCGGACAGGGAGCGTATTTTTTCCGTGTCGCTGTCAAGCTGCTGTTTGCTGTCGGCGGTGATGACCAGCGTGAGGACGGCCTGCATCATCCGCTGGTCGCGGGTGGTGAGGTCGGCCAGAAATTCCTTGCTCTCCTTGCGCTGTAACTCCATATCGTAGGGGACGATGGCGGAGAAGTTGTTGTTCTGATTCTGGCGGCGCTGCCAGTTTGTGATATTGGTTTCCACCCCCAGCAGACGGTTCTCCACCTCCCGCACGGCCTCGTCGGTGGGCACGGAGAGAATGTCAATGGACAACATCATATTGCGGTTCAGGTCGGTCAGGTTCGCCACGATCTCGTCCTGGATATAGTTGGCGTAGTCTTTCAGGAACAACACCCGGCAATAGCGGTCGCCCAGCTTCAGGTAGTCGCTGTGCTTCTCGATCCCGTCCGGGCAGATATAGTCCCGGAAGTTGTGGCCCTTTCGGGCCATATCCGCCATGTCGAAGTGAAAGCTGCCCTCGTCCCCGGCCCGGTAGAAGTCATGGAGGATACGCAGCCGGTCAGCGGCGTCCAGCTCCACGCATTTGGAACCGAGGGCGGCAAAGCGGGCGGTCAGGTCGGCCCCGATCCGGGTGAAGTAGGCGCGGGCGTCCTCAATGTCCCGCTTGTAGACGGTCACGGTGACAAGTTTCTCCTGGATAATGCCGTTGGCCCCGGTCGCCTTGTCAATGAGCATTTGGTTATACTCCTGACGGTACTTGTCCAGGCCATCCCCACGCATGGACATAAGGACAGACTGCTCAAAGTCCGCTTGGCTCTGGCGGCGGTTGCAAATGGTCAGCTTGGTGGTGGCGGCGCTGTCCAGGCCGTTCAGCAGCTCCGAGTAGGCCAGGAACATGGTTTCCTTGTCCTCCCGGCTTGCCACCTTGTAATTGATGTCGGTGAAACGGTAGGTCTTGGAGAACTTGATGCCCACCTTAAAAATGCCGTCCGGCCAGACGCATTGAATGGGTATCACGTCCTGCACCCTGCGGGGGATGCGGTATGGTTCCCGATCCTGCCGCATGATGGTTTTGATGCTCTTAATCATGGCGCTTGTATTCCTCCTTTTCCCGCTTTTCCAGGCTGGACTTCAAAATGTCGTAGTACAGCGTGGACGATTCAAAGCGGAGTTCTCGCGGTTCCAGCACCTCCGAGCGCAGCCACGCCCAAATGAATTGCTCCGCCGTCATGCCGTGGTAGGTGAAAAAGCCCAGGGCGGCAAAGGGGGCCGCGCCCACAATGCACATCCAGGACACGGTTTCCGTGCCGACGTAGGGTTTCAGTAGAAAATACAGCCCCACGGCCACGCACACCGCCAGGGCAGAAAAAATGAGCTGCCGCAGGGACAGCCCAAAAAACATACTCTCCGTGTAGTTGCGGATTTCACGGTTGATTTTGACTTCCAAAAAATTGACCTCCTTTATCGCTCCATCCCGCTCTTTTTCCTGGGGGACTTTTGCCGGGAGGGGTAGGGGATAAATTCTTCCTCCCCGGCGATGATGCTAAATTCCGCCTTCAAAAGCGGATGGGTTTCAAGCTCCTGGTGCTGACGGATCATGCGGATTGCCTGCTCCCTTGTAGCGGTGCTGCCCACCTGCGTTCCGTCTTTGAAAACATAAAATCGCTTCATTGTCTGTCCTCCCTTATAGGCCCATCATTTCACGCACAACATGGTCGGACATTTTGACGCTGCCCACCAAAATGAGCATATTAAACACCAATTCTCCGATATAGCTCCACACCATAGAAGCCGCCGCCGCGTCCGGGTCAACGGTGGGCGGGGAGCTGGCAAACACGGAGAAGATGATGCAGGCCAGCACGATGACGGCCCCCTCCAGACACACGGCGGCGTAGCTTTTCAAGAAGCTCTTGCCCACGTTCTGGCTGGGTTCCCCGGCAAAACTGGACAGGGGGATGGGGGCCAGCGCAGCGTACATATACATTTTGAAAAAACGCCCGTAGACGCTCAAAATCATGACAAAGGACAGCACCCAAATGAACAGCCCGCCGATCAGCGTCACCGCCCAAAGGGGGATGCTCTCAAAAAAGCCGCAGTCCTCAATGGCTGTCACGATCTCGTCAGGCAGGACGGTGGAGTTGGGAGCGCCGAAGCCAGCCGAGTTCATAATGGTGGACACCACGCCCTGGATGATGCTCAAAAGGGCCAGCATCAGCTCCATGCCGTGGGTGATAAGGGCCTTTGCCAGCGCAAAGCGGACGAACAGTTTAATGGCGTGTTCCGGCTTTTTGACCTCCACAAAACTGCCGCAGGTCTTGACCACGCCCACCACAAAGAACAGCACCAGCAGGGCGTAGCCGATGGCTTGGAGCGCCCCGTGGATGTCCGACACCACGTTCCAGATTGCGCCGCCCTTGAAGTCCTGGGGTGACTGTGTGATAAGCTGCCATATCTCGCTCAACTTGCCGTTCCAGACCTCCAAAGCGTTCTCTAAATTCTGGACTACCCAATTATCCGACACGCAAAGCACCTCCTTTTAGGGGCAGGCTAATATGGGTTCCCGCAAAATCGAAGATTTTGTGGGAGAGGAGGCGCAAGGGAGCAGGCCCCGCTTTCGCCACAAGGCGGAAACGGGGCCATGCGGACTTTGCGCCGACGAGGGCCTGCCCCCGTGTCAATGGATAATGAGTGCTTACGCGCCGGTGATAAGGGTCAAAATCTCCTTGGCAAAAGTTATAATTACGCCGCCCGCCAGGGTCAGGAAGCCGTTGGAACGCTGGGAGGGGTCGTGGCTCTGGAGGGAGAGGCCCACCTGGACGATGCCCCAGCCCAACAGAATGAGGCCCACGGCCCGGATCAGGCCGAAGATGAACGTGGACAGGTTGTTGATAACGGTGAGGGGGTCGCCACCAGCGGCGGGGGCGGCGAGGGCCGTCATGGTACAGCAGCCCATCAGGGCCACGGTCGCCACCAGGGAGCAGTACCAGCGGAAGCCCCGCTTCACCTTGTCGGGCGTGGGCAGTCTGTTCCCGGTGTTCTTCTCGTTCTTCTTGAAAATGTTCATGCTGTTGTACCTCCATGATTGATGATATATTCCTCCAATTCTTCCTCGGTGAGAAGAATGAAGCGATGTTGTCCGGCGTCCTGTTCATCCGCTTTCGCCGCCTGCTTCAGCAGTTCCTCGTCAAATTGGATGGACGCAATACTGTGGGTGTCCTCCCCATGCCGGTACGGTTCGGCCCCGCCGTCTGTGGTCAGCTTTACGTTGGGGTGTTTCAAAATGTCGTACTTGAAGTCCTGAATGGGCCGCTCCCCACGGATAAAAAGAAGCGCGTACTGGTTGTCCAGCATACGCACTTCATCCGGCATAAGCAGTTCGCGGCCCGCTAACTGCCAGTTGGTGGAGTAGCTGCCGCTCCGCCCCCTGGACTGTCCATAGGTGTTCGTGTCGATGGTTTCCTTGCCCAGCAGCTTGGAAACATACTCGTGCGTCGCCTGCTCGTTCCCCCCGAGATAGATAAATTCATCGCAGTTGCCCACGATGCTCTCCCACTGTTTTTCAAAGAGGGCCTTGAGCTGGGCGAGGTTCTGGATAATGATGCTCACGGAGATCTCCCGGCTCCGCATGGTAGCCAGCAGCTTGTCAAATTCATCAGGCAAGGCAACATTCGCAAATTCGTCCATGACGAAATGGACGTGGACGGGCAGACGCCCGCTGTGTACCACGTCCGCCTGATAGTAAAGCTGCTGAAATAGCTGGGTGTAGAGCATACCCACGATGAAGTTAAAACTGGAGTCATTGTCGGGGATAACAGCAAAGATGGCCGTCTTTCTCTCGCCCAAACTCCATAGCTCCATCTCGTCCGTCTGCGTCATACCGGCCAGAGATTCCAGGTTGAACTTCTCTAACCGGGACACCAGCGTAATTTGGATGGATTTCAGGGTCTTACCGCTGCCGGAGCGGTAGTTGCGGTAGTATTTCAGGGCGATATGCTCCGGGTTCCGCATTTCCAGGCGGTCAAAGAGTTCGTCCAGCGGCGATTGAAACTCGTCGTTGTCCTCCCGGACTTCTCCGGCCCGTATCATCTCCATAACCATCGGGAAGTTCTGTTCATCAGGCGGGGCCTCATAATGGAGATAGAACACCAGCGCCAGCAGGAGCATTTGCGCCGCCTGATCCCAAAAGGGGTCTTGGCTCTGACTGCCCTTTGGCGTGGTGTTCTTGAACAGGTTCGTCACCAGCCGCTGGATGTCGTTGTCGCTGCGGAGATAGACAAAGGGGTTGTAGCAGTAGCTTTTCTCCATGTTGATAAGGTCGATCACCTTAATGTCGTACCCCTTGGCTTTCAACAGGTTCCCGGTATCCCGCAGCAGTTCGCCCTTGGGATCGAGGCACACAAAGCTGGTGTTGGCGTTCATAATGTTGGGCTTTGCGAAAAATCTCGTCTTGCCCGCGCCGGAGCCGCCGCACACCAAAATATTGAGGTTGCGCCGGTGTTTACGTCCGTCCAGCCCGATAGCCACATTCTGCGTCAGTATCTTGTTCTCGGTGGCCCGTTTGTCGGCGTACTTCTTCCTGACGGCCTGGGCGCTGCCCCACTTGGCAGAGCCATGTTCCTCCCGCCTGCGGTAGTTGCGGTCGGTGGAGAGGTAGATACCGATACCCAGCCCGTAGCACAGCAGAAAAATGAGGACAGTTTTCAGGCTGTCCCCACACAGTACGATGTGGAACGGGTCGTTCAGCGCCGCCCCGCCGTACTGCACCAGCCCCAGCAGACCGCCGTCCACATGAGGGGCCAGCAGCAGGGCCAGCCAGACCACGGGGATGATACCGCAGGCATAGAGGGTCAGGTGGGTCTTGGAGAACTTATCTTGCCTCACGGTCAGCCCTCCTTTTTTCTCGCTTTGTCGGTGCGTCTATCACTTTGAGGATAAGGTCGTCTACGTCCTCGGTGGGCTTGCCGTCCCGGAGGGCGTCGTTGCGGAAGTCGGTCAGGCCCCGCACCATAAGCCGCTGTTCGTAGTCGTTCAGCGTGACCACACGTTTTTCATCACGCATAGAGCGCCCTCCTTACCTCGCGCCGCCGTCCCGGTTTTTCTGCGCTTTCTCCTGTGCGGCAAAGAGCCGGTTCATGTCGGCGGTGATGCTGCCAGCCACATCCCGCATGACGCCCACTTCGGCCCGGAGCGCCTTGGCGTCCATCATGGCGTAGCTCTCCGGCAGACGGTCAAAGGAGAAGCCCTCCACCGAAACGCCGTTGCGCTTGCACAGCATATAGGACACACTGTACGCCGTGAAGTCGGGGCTTTCACAGGTGATGCCGCCCTTGTCCATGTGGGCGCGGGCCAGCTCCTGGGCCAGCCCCCGGAAGATGGTGGGGGCGTCCAGCCCTTGCCGCACATAAATCACGTTGCTCTCAGCGTGATAGGCCACGTTGACGCCCTCCGGCAGTTCATTGGAGATGGCGAAACGGCAGGGGGCGTTGTTCATCAGGGCTTTCAGCAGAAGCCGCTCATCACGGGCCACGGCGGGGGCGGGCCGCTGTCCGGCCCTGGTCTGCGAAATGTCAAAGACCTTTTTCACATTGTAAGACACGCCCCTGCTGCCATCGTCCTTTTTATACTCCTTGCCCGGTTCCAGGATGGTGATGGCGTCCTGGCCCCGCTTCACATACACGCCGTCAGCCTTCCAGGTGTCAAAGTCGGCCAGCTTGGTGGCCTCCGGGCATTGGGCGGCGATCAGGATGGCGTTGCTCACGGAGTAGAGGTCAAAGCGGGCCTGCACGTCCAGATAGCCTTGGAACACGCCGCCGTCCACACTCATGTCGTGAACGTGGTCGTCGATCATGGCGTAGACGCTCTCGCGCTCCGCCTGCTTTTTCGCTGCCCATGCGTCCTTATCAAAGGGCGTTTCCTCCTGCTGGGCGGGCTGGCCGGTGAACAGATCATCATAGTTCGGCATCGTTATCGCTCCTTTAATCGTTTGGGTTTATATTTTCGCGGGGCCTTGTGTTTCGGCCCCTTGGTGGGTTTGGACTGCTCCTTGCCCTTCGCCGCCTTTTCTTTCTGTTCCGCTTTAATGTCGTTCAACGCCTGCCGGACGGAGGGGCGGGAACGCTCCTGCGGATCAGAAGTACCCGGTGCGGTTGGCTCTTTGGGCTTTGAGGTAGGCCCGGACTGACGGGATTTCTCGTTCCGGGCTTCGGTGGGGTTTTCGGTCTGTCCTTTCTCCCTGGTGGGAGGGCCACCCAGCACCGCCTCCAAAAACTTGTCCTTGTCCTGTTCGGGAGCGGTGCGCTCCGGGACGGGTAGCTCGCCCTCCTGTTCCGGGGGCGGGGAGAGCATGGCGTCCAGCAGCTCGTCCACCTCCTGCTCGGACATTGGCTCCGCCGCCGCTGGCGCTTCCGGGGCGTCGCTCTGCTGCTCCTGTCGGCTCCGCTCGATCTCGCTCCTGACCTCGGCCATATCCACCGCAGCCAGGTTGAAACGCTCAAAGATGCGGTTGATCTTGCTGGCGTCCTCGGCCCTAACCATAATGTCGGTCAGCCCGTCCGTGGCGTCCCGGTCTTTCAAAACGCAGTAGAGAACGCCGTACTTCTTGGCCTCCCGGCAAAAGAGCTGGAGGTCGCTGTCCTTTACGGCGAACACCTTCAACTCCTTACCGCTACGGAGCATATTGGTCAGCCGGGTCTTGCCCTTGGTTTTCTTCTGCTCCCGCAGAATGGCGTACAAGAGGATGGCAAGCTGCTTGGCACCCTCACCGGCCAGCTTCACCGCCACCTCACCTGTTTCCAGGGACAGCCTCACGACCTGCTCCGCCGCGTCGCCTGAATAGCTCATGCTGTGTCAGCTCCTTTCGTTCAGTTTTCTTCTGCTCTACCAGCCGTTCCAGGTTCTCCCTGACCTGCCCGGAACGCTGGGCGATGCCGTCACATAAGACCACCTCCTTTCGCAGCGCCTTTAGACGGCTGGATATGGCGCTGATCTTCTGCTTCACCTCATCAACAGCTATGGTGTCGCCCTGCCGGTCAAGCCGCCGCAGTTCCTTACGGAGTCCCTGCCGCTGGGCGGTCAGGGCGTCCACCTCCGCCGACGCCGTTTCCCGGTGGGCGGTCAGCTCCCCGATGGTGCTGATGTGCTGTTTCCCCAAAAACCGGGTTTCCGCGTCCAGCCTGTCCAGCTTGGCGATGTCCTCCCGCAACAAAAAAGACACCCGTTTGACGGATGCCGGTCGTTTTACGATGATGTGAAGCTCATAGCAGTAACGGAAGTACAGCGCCCGCAGGCCGGTGATTTTCTTCCGTGGCTTTCCCCGCACCCGGTAGCGCCGGGGCGGGCGATGCACCATCTCCGGGAATGGCACTTGCTTTTGGAGGTTGTGCAGAATACGCTCCTTTATCTCGTCCAAGGAGTAGCCCGCGCCCAGCTTGTGGAAACGGAAATAACCGCCAGCGTCAGGCGGTTTCAGCGCCGGGTATTTCAGGGGCTTGCCGCCCTTGCCCCTTATTTTGAGCTGGTAACCCATCTCACCCATCACCCGGAGAAAGTCGCGCTCGGTGGTGGAGGCGAGGATGGCCCGGTCAATGTCGGCCCGGATGGTGCCCCGGTGGGTGGGCTTGCCGTTCTGCTCGGCCTGCCATTCGGCGTAGTGCTTGGCCCGCCCGCCGGGGTTCTCAATGACAGAAATGGCATACTCCCGGCAAAGCCGGTCTGACACCTCCCGCATACGGGCATAGTCGGCGGGGGAATTGTAGAATTTATAGCCGTCCACACAGGACACAGAATTGATGACGAAGTGATTATGATAATGGCCGGTGTTACAGTGGGTCGCCACCACCACCTCAAAGCGGTCGCCCCAAAGCTCCTGGGCCAGCTTGACGCCGATCTCATGGGCGGTTTCCGCTGTCACCTCCCCGGCCTTAAAGGATTGATACCCGTGGTAGCAGGTGCGGCCACCGAGATTTTTCCAGTTCCTTTTTGTATCCATAAACTCCTGCGCCGCTGTCTGCTCACTTCTGAGGTTGATGCAGGACACATAAGAACGGCGTTCCGTTTTCATATCATCGGCGGCATACTCCACCACATTATCAATGGCATGGAGGGACGCCAGTTCCTCATAGCTGGCCTCGGTGGTCTTTTCCGGGTTCCGGGCATAGTTTATCACCCTGTCCACGCGCCCCTTGATGGGCCAGATAGAGGTCACGGCCATTTAGGTATCACCGTAGGCGGAGATAACCGTTTTAGCCGCTGCGTCCACATTCTCCAAAACCTTCCTCATCTGCGGAACGTCCATCAGACCGATGGCGTTGGCCCGCTTCAAAAGCTGATCCAGGTTATAGCCCACCCGCTTCAACTCCCGCAGAAGCAGCAGAGTATCGGCGGAGGGGGCCTCTTTCACTTCCACGCCGTTCAGCACGGCGCGGGAGAAGCCCTCGCGGGAATAGTTCGTTTTCCGGGCCTTCTTGGTGAGGGCGTCCAGCTCGGCCCTGGTAAAACGTATCTTCATTTCAAGCGTTCGTTTCAAAAAACATCATCCTTTCTAAATGCGGGGTCATAGGGGCGGCAAGCCCCTGTCAAGCTGAATTGTGGCCCCACAATTCGTTGCTTGTTAAGACAATACCGCCCTCTGCGCCTGCGGCGCGGGAGAACGGTCGGGGTAGGTTCAAGGCCGGTCGGATTCCCCCCTGGCGGGGCGGGCCGCAAACCAATACTCCCGCTTGGCCTGCATATATTCGTCATAGGCAAGCTGGCGGTTGATGCGGTCAAGCCACGCCCACTCCGCTGGGGAAACACGGCGGGCGGGTTTGGGAGGGGGCTTGCTCTGCGGCGGTTTACCCGGCATGGAAAAACACCTCCTTTTTCAGCGGGTGACGGCATTTTTGCCGTCACGGTGATTTGCGGTCAAAAAAATGACGGCACTTTTGCCGTCACGAAAAATTTTCTAAAAAATCCATGATGGTATTATCCGTTTCGTCCTCAGAAACCGGCACAGGCGGCACAGGCTGAAAAGAAAGCCCGTTAAGGGTAGCGGACAATTCTTCCCGGATGATGCTACGGAGAGCATCTTTCATCCGGCTGGTTCGCTCCGCTTCATTGATGATAGCCAGTACCGCCTTGTTCATGGATGTGGCGTCCAGCCCTTGCAGATACTCCCACGCCTGCCTGTCCTCCGGGCGGTCAAGGTCAAAGCGGAGGGTCATCTTTTTACGTTGCATGGACACCGCCGCCCTTGCGAAGCGCCATTTCACACAGGTACTCGTAGCCCTTGGCCGTGGCGCAAATATCATCGTAGATGGTCACGCGGTCGGCGTCATACTCCCCAAAGTTGCGGATCAGGCAGCTCCCGCCGCCCAGCACATGAAGCCGCATGAGGGCCGGGTTGTACTCACGCTCCCGCAGGATGCGGAAAATCTCACGCACATACCCAGCGGCAGTTTCCCGGATGGTGGTCAGGTAGTCCTCCTGGATGTCCGCCGTGCCAAACCGCAGCACACGGTTGATGATGGAGTCGTCCACCGTGGCGTGGTGGGTTCGCATGACGTTCTCCCGGACGGCCATTATACATTGATGGGTGCCGTACTTCTCCGTGAACATTCGGTCTGCGGCGGGCCTGCGGTCATTGATGAACATGATATTCATGGTGCCGTTGCCAATGTCACACAGCATATTCACGCCCTGGAAGTCCCTGATCTGGCTGGCTACCGCCGCGAAGCCCTGGGGGAACACGTCGGCCCCGGCGATCTCCACCCGGTAGGACTTTCCTCGGAACGTAAAGCGCACCTCCCGGCTCCGCAAGAGGTAGGCTTTGAAGTCCTCCCGCTGCTGGCTCACCCAGGTCAGGGGCAGGCCCACGGCGAGGCGCACCGTGGCGTCGGTCAGCCCGTGCACGTTCAGCTCACGGGCGATAGCCGCCAGGGTGAGGATATAATAGTCGTCGTCCCCGGTCTTGTCGGCGGTAAACTCCTTGTGGCCCGCCCCGATCAGGTAGTACCGCCTGCCGTACACCAGCAGCTCGTCCTTGAACACCGGCTCCACGTCATGGGCGGTCAGCCCTGCGGGGAAACAGCAGTTGGCGGTCTTGATGTTGCCGTAGCCGTTGTCGATGCCAATGATCTTTATGCCCTGATAGTCCTTCACCGGCTCCATTCCTCCTTTCGCTGTGTCAGCCCCAGCTTCCGCTGAAGCAGGTCGTTCACGTCTTTGCCGTAGGGCGGCGGTCTGTCCTGCACCGCGTACTTGTCCCCCAGGCCCTCCATGATGCCCGCCGCCGCGTCCCGGCCCACCTCGTCATTGTCCAGGTGGAGGTAAAGCGTGTTGGTGCCGGGGTGGTCTTGGAGGTACTGGCTGAGAGCCAGGGGGATAACAAACTCCTGTTTCCGCTCGAACACCCCGCCCAGGGAGAGAAGCGCGTCCTGCCGCCAGTCCCGGCCATTCATTTTCAGCAAAGTGGCGTAGCTCAACAGGTCAATGGCCGATTCAAACAGGTGGGCGCCGGGGGCGCTGGGGTTCTCCGCGATACAAAACGAATACCGCTTGTCGCTGCCGGGGGCCTCGCCCTTGAAGTCTCCCACGGTGCCGCGCAGGGCGGCGTACCGGGGCTGGCCTTTCAGGTCACGGCCCACGAACACGCAGTTGTGATAGGGCAGGCTTTCGTACAAGCGCCCGGTCTGGATGCAGTAGTCGATCACGTCATAGTCGATACCCCGCCCGTGGAGGTAGCTGACCATGTGGGTGGCGCACCGGCTGGACTTGGGCAGGGACAGCACCCTGGGTTCCTGCTTTTTCGGCTGGGCCTGGGGCGCACGGGGCAGGGGGGAGAAGTTCTGGCCCACCAGGGCCTCCACCGCCTGGGTAAAGGAAAAGCCCTGGACTTTGATAAGATAGTCCAAGGCCGTCTTGCCGCCGATGCCGCGGGAAAACCAATTCCATTTGCCGTTGCTGATTTTCAGGCTGTCATGCTCACGGGTGCAGTAAGTGTTCCCGCTGACGTGTACCAGTTCATGGGGGTCGTACCGTTGGAGGTAGGTCAGCAGGTCAAGCTCCTTTGCCTGGGTAATCTGTTCCGGCGTGACGTAGCCCATCTACCGTCCCTCCCGCTGGCCTTTTTCCTTTTCAGCCCGTATCACAGCCTCGGCGCGGGCCTCGATCACATCCCGCAAGTCCTCCATGTGGTGGGTTTCCGTCTTGTTCCACTCGTTGTAGATGTCCGCCAGCGGGGTCTTGGATTTCAGCAGCGCCCTGACCTGGGCCTCCGGCGGTTCCAGCGCCGACATTTCCATCAGAATGTCCTCCCGGACAGTGTACTCGGCAGCATGGTTCAGGATTTCGCCGGGGGGCTGGCCCAGCAGCCAGCGCCGGTACTGTTCCTGTTCGGCGGTCATGCGCTGGTACAGCTTGGCACACAGTTCCTTGCCTGTCATGGTTCATCAGCTCCTTTTTCAGATAGTAATAGCCGGAGAGATTATGAAAATCTCCCCGGCTATGTACGGTTCCTGTTGTATCAGGACGAAAAAGATGGTATAATGCGGCAAAAGCAAAATTTCGTATGGAGGTGCCCTATGGCAGACCGTGAACATATCCCCGTCCAAAAAAAGACGGTGTATCTGGACAAGCAGATGTTCGCCACCATTATGTGCATGATACCCGCAGGGAAGCTCACCACCCAGGAGGCCATCTGCGATATGTGGGCCAGACGGAAGGGGGCTGACTTCTGCGAGATCGAGGACGGAGGTATCATGCCCTTTGATAAAAAACTGTTCTGGAGGCCCGCCGATGTTCAGCGGGTGGACTTTATTACTGACCTAAAATCTTTCCAGAAAAATACGGGGAATTTGGACGACTTGATTCCCTACTGGCGTATGATCTCACTCAAAGGTGCCCTGATAGACTTTGGCCGCTCTTTTGACAAAGAAACGCAGAAAGAGCTGTTGGAGCAGGAGGGCCATATCATCGTCCAGGCCAATCCAAACAGGCGGACATATCGGGTGGAGAACTACAAAGCGGCGCTTTTTGATTTGAATAGGCTGATTATCAACGAGTGACTGGCTATTCCTCCCACTTGCTGAGTTCCATAAATTCGCTGGGTGGGTCGCCGGTCAGCCGTTTCAGGTAGTCCCTGCCGCCGTCCACGGCCACGCCCCGGCACTTACACCATTTCAGGTCGTGGCTGTGTTCGGATGTGATGATACTGCCGCACCGTTTACATTGGACTTGATTGACGGAAATTTTCATCTTGTTTGCTCTTTCTCCTATGTATTTTTTATTCCCGGTTATGTAGGGGGCGGCGCTGGCTGATTGCCAGCGCCGCCCTTTGTCACAGGATGCCCGCTTTTCTGAGGTAGCCCACGCTGTCATAGCAGCCCCGGAAGTAAGCGGCCTCCATTTCAATTTCCGTGCGCTGGTTCCGCAGGCTGGCGATCTCAATTACCGCCGCGCACTCCGCCTCGGTCAGCGCCGACACAGCCTCCCGGTCGAACAGCCCCATCACCCTGGGATACTGCTCATAGATGGCATTGATGCGCTCCTGGATGGCACGGGAGTTTTCATCCACCTTGGGCAGCTTCGCGGCAATCATACTCAAATACTCCCGGAAGTCCACACCCTGAGCCTCCGCAAATGCTTCAAAATTAAATCGCTCGCTCATAACGATTCCCTCCTTCAAGCGTTGGTCTTATTATATGCCGCCACGCCTGTCAGCTCAAATGTGCGAATTATTTTTCCGCCGCCTGAACTATATCCGTATTCTACGGTTTCAGATTATTATAATATCCCTCCACAATGATTACAATAGGCATGATAAAAACTTGTTGCGGTGGAGGGGCCTCATGGAGCGAGAACTTGATTACAAGGCAATCGGCAAACGGGTCAAGATCGCCCGGATCAAAGCCGATATGAAGCAGGAACACGTTGCGGAAAAATCGGGGCTGTCTCCTACCCATATCAGCAACATTGAAACCGGCACAACAAAGGCCAGCCTGTCGGCCATTGTCAGCGTAGCCAACGCCATTGGCGTCACGGTCGATGACCTTCTTTGCGATAGCCTGATACACGCAAGGCCGCAGTTTGAACAGGACATTGCCGAGCTGATTGAGGACTGCGACGATTATGAAATCCGCATGGTGAAAGACATAACTGAGGCGCTGATCGCCACCCTTCGGCGGGACGCCCACCTGCGGCAATGATACAATGGTATATGTACGGGGGCAAGTGTGTAACTTGTCCCCGTGCTTTTTGCTCACCGATCCCGGTCAGGATCATCACGGGCGGGGGCGTCGGCTTCGTCCCGCACATCCCCATCCACGATCTCGTTCTCCTGCTTGTCCATATTCAACAGAATGTTCAATTCATCCAGACGGGCCGATTTTGTTTTCAGCTCGTCCTCCTGGGGAAACGGCTTCTCAACCTCTACCTTTGCGCTGGCAAGCTGGGTTTCGTAGGTGGTTAAATCGTTTTGGGCAGATTTCAGTTGGTACTCAAAGTTGTTGAGCAGATTGTCAAGCCGCTGGATGTTGCCGAAAACGTCCGTACCCAGGCTTATGCCGCAGTCACGGACACCTGACAGCTTCACGGTGTAATCCTTGTAAAATGGGTCAAAAGAAAGCTCCATCTGAAAGCCCCGGTACTCTCCCAAGGGGATGACGGCGTTATCGTCCGTCAGGGTTTTGCGGGCGGCGAGGATGGCGCTGCCCGCCGTCTTTTTTTCAGCATAGGTTACGCCCATCACCACCATGGGGGAAAAGCCGTCCTTATTGGGATGGGTATTTGCGTCCCGGATGGCGATATTCTCCTGTGCGCTCTTGATCTCCGCCTTGGCGATAGCGATCCGCCGGGGGAAATACTTGATGATGCTGTCTTCCAGGGAATACTTCTGGCTCAAATGGTTGGCTTTCAGCAGTTTCAGCCGTTGAACGTCAATGTCTAAATCCATCTTCTCCTTGATCCGCTCGTCACCGGCGCAGAGGGCCTTGATCTCGGCGTAGGACAGGGCGGTTTCATCAATGTCCTCGATGGAGCGGGCCGGAGATTTGCTGGTCATAATTTGCCCGATAAACTTCTGCTTGCTCTCCACCAACTGATAAAGGTAGCTGTCAAAAGTGTCCTCGGTGACGTAGGTGTAAATGTCCACCTCGTCGTTCTCGTTCTTCTGGCGGATGATGCGTCCCTCCCGCTGTTGGAGGTCACTGGGCCTCCACGGGCAATCCAAATGGTGAAGTGCAATCAATTTGTGCTATAGTGATAGGTAATCCTTTGAAATCATCTCCAGATTTTCCCCCACTCCAAACCGTGCATGAGAGTTTCCCCTCA
>ERZ808041.457-NODE-457-length-31447-cov-6.792286_pt1 | contig 31447 bp, 24 predicted proteins | sample MGYA00380192_ERZ808041 | MGnify/ENA primary metagenome ERZ808041 (study PRJEB31490, sample SAMN06133412) | mouse gut metagenome | isolation source: Z1_1 | host: mice | place: China: Chengdu | collected 2015-05 ...
AAGGCCGCGATTGGATATGAATACTGCAACAAATTGTTCGCTTTGGAGAAGAAATTCTCCGAAATGAGTGATTCTGTGCGAAAAACAGTGTGTCAGGTGAAGGCAGAGCCTTTGCTTGAGGCTTATTGGCTGTGGCTGAAAACCCTGGACCCGGTCCCGGGCAGCAAGTTGGCGGAGGCGGTGACCTATGCTCAGAATCAGAAACTTTACCTGTCCGCGTTCCTGGACCACGGCGAGGAAGATATTTCCAACAATTTTGCCGAGAACGCCATCCGGCCCTTTGCAGTTGGACGAAAAAACTGGCTGTTCTCTGATACCACGAAGGGTGCGGAATCCAGCGCCGTTGTCTACACGCTGGTGGAAACGGCAAAGGCCAATGGGCTGGACCCATATGCGTATCTGCTCCAGCTCCTGACGGAACTCCTTTGTCTGGGCCGCAATCCCAGCCAGGATGATCTGGATATGTTTCTGCCGTGGCAGCCGGCGGTCCAGGCTACTTGTACATCTTCCGTATCTTCTAAACCCGCTAGGGGCCTCTGTTGAGGTCCCCGCTTTCCTTTCTCCAGGGGATTATTAAGCGCTTACGGAGGAAGTCAGCGAAGTCGGCTGGGCGTTCAGACAGGGCCGTATCTATGGCCCAGCGTATCTGCTCCTTTATATTCCGACAGCGTTCTCTCTTTTATAGCTTTGCGCAGCTGCTTCTGGATGTACTGTCTTGTCCGCCCTAACGTCCACAGTCTGCCAGGTATCCCAAAATCTTCCGGCGTTTTCTCTTCAATTGCCTTTCGGATAGTCTCTTGCTCCTCCTAAGTAAGGACTATGTGTGTTCCAGGTGTTCGTCCATATTTTTTTCGCTCCAGGGAGGTCTCTCCCTCTCGTTGATACGCTGTCCATATTTCGCTCGCGCGATTCTGGCGTACGCCGGTTAATTCCTCTATTTCTTTTCCCGTTTTGCCCATTTTCTTGAGCCGTACTACCTGCCTGCGTATCTCCTTGAGGCCGCCTCTCCCAACTTTCCTCAGGTCAATATATTCCATACCTTTTATTTTAACATGCCTGGCCCTTTTTTCCCAGCTTTTTTGTCGGAAGTAATAATGTGAACCATTGTAAGAGTCATCAGGATTGAGCAGGCGAAATAAGGCTGATACGCCTGGACCAAAAGGTGCGGAGAGCGGCTGAGGGGGTTGTGGATACCTCTCGGCAAATGGACGCAGCCTCTCCCGGATCATAGATGGTGCCTAAAGCACACACAATTATTTGCTACGTGGAACGTGGTAAGCCCTATACGTTCCTCCGCAGGAGGTATCGACCCCGTAAGGGGAAGAAACGGCGTAGAGGGTAGAGGAACGGGATAAAAAGCGAAGGCCCACCCTGTAATGGGGAGGGATAGGGGTTCAAAATTTGCCCCAACCTGAAAGGGTGCTGACTTATCCCATGGTATTTCATGGCAAGAAATGGAGGTAAACCTATGAACGGTAATTGTTCAACGACAGGGCTGAAAAGCCCTGAGAGATTGCCGGACACAGGCCGGCTGGAATACCAGTGGAAGTCGATAGACTGGAAAAAGGCCGAAGCTGAGGTTAATAGACTGCAAGCCAGGATTGCTAAGGCGACCCAAGGAAAGAAATGGAACACAGTGAAGCGACTTCAATATCTTTTTACTCATTCGTACTATGCAAAAGTTTTGGCGGTTCGGAAAGTAACCACCAACAAAGGGAAAAACACACCGGGCGTGGATAAAGAATTGTGGAATACTCCAGCAGAAAAAATGCGCGGCGTGCTGACCCTGACAGATATTGGTTACAAGGCGAAACCTCTGCGCCGGGTATATGTTGAGAAAAAGGGCAAAAAGGCCAAACGGCCGCTTGGCATACTTTGTATGTATGACAGAGCCATGCAAGCGCTTTATGCACTGGCACTTGACCCGGTGTCTGAAACGACAGCGGACCCAAAATCCTTTGGTTTCCGTAAGGGACACTGTGCGCAGGATGCCTGTGAATATATCTTTGGAGCGCTGAGCAAGAAATGCGCACCGAAGTGGATTCTGGAGGGCGACATTAAAGGGTGCTTTGACCATATCAGCCACGACTGGCTGACAGAGCATATCCCTATGGATAAATCTGTGTTCAAACAGTTTCTCAAGGCTGGATTCGTTTTCCAAGACGAATTGTTCCCCACGGATGAAGGCACCTCACAGGGCGGCGTCATATCTCCAATCCTGGCAAATATGACACTGGACGGAATACAGGAACTTCTGGTCAGCCGCTTCCACAAAAACAGCCAAAAGAAGATAAACGTACAAAAGAAAAACGCCAATAAGGTCAACCTGGTACGATATGCAGATGATTTTATCGTCATAGCGGCAACGAAGGAAATTGCGGAAGAAGCCAAGGAACTCATTCGCGGTTTTCTGGCCGCCAGAGGTCTGGAGTTGTCGGAGGAAAAGACGATCATCACCCATATCGACGATGGATTTGATATGCTGGGATGGACTTTCCGCAAATTCAACAAAAAACTCATTATTAAGCCGTCGAAGAAAGCCACAAAAGCCTTTATAGCCAGCTTGTCTGAAACCGTTCTCGGGCGGGGGAAATCCTGGAAACAGGAAGTGCTGATTGAAAAGCTGAACCAGCAAATCCGAGGATGGGCCGATTATCATCAATCCGTCTGCGCCCAGGAAACCTTCTCCCTCATCGACCACAGGCTTTTCCTGCTGTTATGGAAGTGGGCGAAACGGCGTCATCCCGAAAAGGGGCGCAAGTGGGTAAAAGATAGATACTGGCACACAAAAGGGACACGGCACTGGGTATTTTCCTCAGAGAACTCAGAGCTGATAGCCCTCAGCTACATCCCTATTATCCGCCATACAAAGGCTGGATAGTTTCCATGAAGCTGTCCAGCTCTCTGTCGGTGAGGACGCGCTTGACAGGGCAGTCCGCTTTGGGCAGCGTCAGCCCCTCGGTGGGGTTGCGGGGGATGATGCGGGCTTTCACCGCATCCCCCATGGCCCGGTGGAACATGGTGTGGACGCGCCGGACGGTCCCGGCGGAGAGGGCGCAGCCATGCTCCGGGTGTTCACGCACACGCCCCTCCTTCTTCAGCTTTGTGTACATCCGCTGGATATCTGCCGGGGTGATTGAATTCATCTTCTTGTTTCCCAGGCGAGGGTTGATGTACTGTTCGGCATACATTTGGTATCCGCTCATGGTGCTTTCCCGCAGGCGTGCCTCCAACCAGCGGTCCAGCCATTGAGCCAGGGTCATGCGACTGTCCTCACACAGCTCCACATCCCGGAAAGTTTCAATATTTTGGTGCAGTTTGGGCAGGAGAACTTTCTGCGTAGGCGCAAGGACATATTGGAAGATGGGATCGCCGTCCTCCTTGTGTCCCACCACGATACGGCCTTCCCAACGACCGTCCTCCCGTTTGCGCACCATACCGTCCCCGGATGGCCTGCGCTTCGCCATGGTCAACCACCTCCATTTCTGATATCGCCGTCGTTGTCATCCATACACTCGGCCATCATCCGAACACCTAGCCGGAAGCCCAGGATAAAATTTTCCCGTGCGGTGATGCTGTCGATTTCCTGCTGCGATTCGATGAGCTTTTCCAAGACCGCACGCCCAGCCTCGTCAAGCTGCTCCGTGAGCTGGTTTTCGAAACGGGCCACACGGTCTGTTGCCCGCTTCAGCTTTGAACTAGGCACCATATCCTGGTCGCCAGGTGTGAGGTTTCCGTAGTAGCAATCCTTTAGGGTCTTTCTCATTTGCTTCGCCTCCTGTAGGGAGAAACGTCACATGGGTGGGCGGGTGCTGTGAAAGCGGATGCGGTAAAGATAACGCAAGAAGAGTGATTGCTATTTTTGACAGCTTCTGGTATACTATTATATAGAGTATTTGTAAGGAATGCCGGTACGAGAAAGGAGAATGACATGGACGAAAGATTGAAGCCGTTATTTACCCCGTGGCATATCGGGAACTGCGAGATCAAAAACCGCGTTGTGCTCACCTCCATGGGGGGCACCGACCTGCTGGGCTGGATGGAGAAGAACCACTTTGATGAGGCCGGGGCCCGTTTTATCCTGGAGGTGGCCCAAAATAACGCGGGGCTGGTGCTTCCCGGCTGCCAGCCGGTGTACAACCCCATGTTCGGACAGTGGCTGCACAAGAACAAGAAGATGTACCGGGACCTGGCGGCCTGGATGCCCGAGTTCCACAAGACCGGGGCCAAGCTGTTTGTCCAGCTCACCGCGGGCTTTGGCCGGTCCTTCACCATCAGCTCCATGATGGAGACGCTGTACTCCAACCCAGCCCTGCGCCTTCTGTCCAAGCCCTTTATGGACCTGGACAAGATCACCGCCACCGCCAGCCCCTCCCCCAACCGCTGGTCGGACAAGGTGCCCTCCAGGGAGATGACGGTGGAGGAGATCCGGGAGTTCGTGGATGCCTTCGCCCAGACCGCCAAGCTTCTTCAGGACGCCGGGGTGGACGGCGTGGAGGTCCACGCGGTCCACGAGGGCTACCTGCTGGACCAGTTTACCCTGAAATATGTGAACAAGCGCACCGACCAGTACGGCGGCTCCTTCGAGAACCGCTACCGCTTCCCGGTGGAGATTGTCCAGGCCATCAAGAAGGCCTGCGGGCAGGATTTCCCCGTCTCCCTGCGCTACAGCGTGGTGTCCAAGACCAAGGGCTTCCGCCAGGGCGCCCTCCCCGGAGAGGACTATGTGGAGGTGGGCCGGGATAGGTCGGAGTCGGAGCGCGCCGCCAAGTACCTCCAGGACGCGGGGTATGACATGCTCAACTGCGACAACGGCACCTACGACGCCTGGTATTGGGCCCACCCGCCTGTCTACATGCCGGAGAACTGCAACCTGGCCGATGTGGAGCATGTCAAGCAGTTTGTGGACATCCCGGTGGTGTGCGCCGGGCGGCTGGACCCTCGGGCGGCGGCGGACTCCATCGCGGCGGGCAGGCTGGACGGCGCGGGCTTTGCCCGGCAGTTCCTGGCTGACCCGGCCTGGGTCACCAAGCTGATGGAGGGCCGGGAGAAGGATATCCGGCCCTGCATTCTGTGCCACAACGGCTGCTTCAACATGAGCCACTACGAGGGCGTGCCCAACGACCAAGACCTGTACGACAGCCTCCACATGGCCCGATGCGCCGTCAACGCGGAGATGATGCAGTGGGACAAGCACCACATCGAAAAGGCATTCTCCCCCAAGCGGGTCCATATCATCGGCGGGGGCTTGGGGGGCATGGAGGCCGCCCGGGTGCTGAAGCTCCGGGGCCACGAGCCCATCATCTACGAAAAGACCCACCGTCTGGGCGGGGCTTTCATTGCCGCCGGGGCGGAGTCCTACAAGGGCAAGCTCCGGGACCTGCTGGCCTGGTATGAGCGGCAGATGCAGCTGCTACAGGTGGAGGTCCATTATGATACAGAAATCAAAGATGTGACCCGGTTCGGTACAGATCAGGTCATCATCGCCACCGGCGCGTCCCCCATCGTCCTCCGCGGTATCCACGGCCACGAACGGATGGTGGAGGCTATCGAATTCCTGAACGGGGAGAAGGCCGTGGGCCACCGGGTGGCCGTCATCGGCGGCGGACTCACCGGGTGCGAGATCGCCTACGAGCTGGCCCTCCAGGGCAAGGAACCCGTCATCATTGAGATGAAGAACGACCTGGTGGCGCAAAAGGGCGTGTGCCTGGCCAACAGCTCCTACCTGCGGGAGTGGTTTGCCCTCCACGGGGTGCCCGTCCACTTGGAGACCACCCTGACAGCGGTCCACGAGGACAAGGTCCTCTGTCAGGACAGGGAGGGCAAGACGGTGGAGATCCCCTGCGACAGCGTCATCAGCTCGGTGGGCTATCTGCCCCAGCCTCTGGAGGGGAAGGGCCGCAATATCCACATGGTGGGCGACTGCAAGCAGGTGGGCAATGTGAAAACTGTGGTCTGGGGCGCCTATGAGGCGGCCATGAAGATTTGAGGAGGGAGCCCATGCGTGAGACAATGAAGCTGACAGCGGACCAGCAGGCCATCCTGGACGGCGCGAAAGGGGAGACCCTGGCCAAGGTGATGGAGACCCTGGTGCGCTACGGCCAGCTGTTCGGGGCCCAGTCCATGGTGCCCGTCACCAGCCAGTACAATCACCTGGTCACCTCCTTCGGGCTGAAGGCCCTGGGGCCGGTGTACGAACTGATGGATAAGCTCATCACCGAGGGGGCGGCCTCTCAGCAGAAGTTCTCCGCCGATCCCCGGCCGGTGGACAAAAACGTGCCCAGCTCCTTTTTGCAGAACTTTGTGTTTCAGAATTTCATGTACACGAAGCAGGACTTTTACGAGGAGCAGCTGCAAAAGCTGGGCCTGATGGACGAGGATGCTTTCACCTGCGCCTGCTACCTGGACCAGGTGGGCAACACCCCCAAGGAGGGGGATATCCTGTCCTGGTCGGAGTCCTCCGCCGTGGTGTACGCCAACTCGGTGCTGGGGGCCCGGTGCAACCGCAACTCGGGCATCATCGACCTGATGGGCTCGGTGGTGGGCTATGTGCCCTGTTTCGGCCTGCTCACCGACGAGGGGCGGAAGGCCACCTGGATTGTGGACATCCAGACCACCAAAAAGCCGGAGGCCCAGCTGCTGGGCTCCGCCATCGGCATGAAGGTGATGGAGGATGTGCCCTACATCGTGGGGCTGGACCGCTGGCTGGGAACCCTGGATGACGGGGCAAAGACTTACCTCAAGGACTTCGGCGCGGCCACCGCGTCCAACGGCGCGGTGGGTCTGTACCACGTGGAGGGCGTCACCCCCGAGGCAGTCCGGCTGGGCCGGGACCTGATCGCGGACGGGGCCCAGACCTATGTCATCGACGACGCGGAGCTCCAGCGGGTATACGACAGCTACCCGGTGGTGTGGAAGAACAAAAACGCCAAGCCCAAGCTGTGCTTCATGGGCTGCCCCCACATGAGCCTGGAGCAGCTTACCACCTGGACGGAGCGTGTGGAGCAGGGCCTGAAGGAGGCGGGCAACAAAAAGGTGGTCATCCCCACCGTGTTCACCGCCGCCCCGGCGGTCATCCGCGAGTTTGAGGCCACCCCCTATGGGGAGCGGCTGAAGCGGACCGGGGTGATCCTCAGCTATATCTGCCCGCTAATGTACATGAACAATCCTCTCAGCGGCAAAATGCCCGTCATTACCTCCAGCAACAAGCTGCGCACCTACACCACGGCCCGGTACTACACCGACGACGAGATTCTGGTCCAGATCACGAAAGGGGGCAATTGAGATGCGCGAGTTTCAAGGACGGGTGGTGTCTCCCGGCAAGCTCACCGCCAAGGCCCTGGTGTCCCACGGGGGGCTGAATACCCTGGCCTCCTTCCAGAAGGCTTTACAGTTCGGCGACAAAAAGGCCGCCTGCGGCGACCAGAACAATCCCGACCTCTACGGCAAGGAGATGGCGGGCAAGGCCCTGTGCCTGCCCCGGACCATCGGTTCCACCACCGGGGGGCTGGTGCTGTACTGTGCCTGCTCCATGGGACGCCAGCCGGCGTGTCTGCTGTTCTCCGAGCCCATCGACTCCCTGGCCGCCGCCGGGGCGGTGCTGGCCGACGTGTGGCTGGAGGGGGACCACACCGCCATGCCCGTAGTGGACAGCCTGGGGGAGGAATTTCTGAATTTCGTTCAGGATGGCATGACCGTCAATGTGCTTTCCGGCGGCAGGGTCCAGGTCATCTGACGGAGGGGCCTATGACGATCCTATCTCAACTGAACGGCCCCGCCATATATGCCGTGTGCGGCGGCATCGTGGCCTTTGTGGCGGTGGTTTGCGTGGTGTTCCTGGTCCGTGCCTGGCGGGCCGGGGTGGCCCTGGGCATGGACAAGGCCAAAATGCGCCGTGTCATCACCTCCAGCGTCACCTTTACCATCCTGCCCAGCGTGGGCATCCTGCTGGGGGTCATCGCCCTATCGGGCAGCCTGGGCACCCCATGGCCCTGGCTGCGGCTGAGCGTAGTGGGGGCGCTGCACTACGAGACCCAGGTGGCCCAGGCCGCCGCCGAGCAGGTGGGCATGAGCAGCCTGTCCGCCGCCGAAATGACCCCCCGGGCCTTCACCACCATCGCCCTGCTCATGAGCGTGTGCATCATGTGGGGGATGCTGCTGTCCACCCTGTTCAGCAAGCGCTATCTCAAGAAGCTGGGCGGGGCGGGCTCCTCCGGCGGAGGCGGGGCGGCCGCTGGCTTCGGCGACCGGGCCATGACCGCCATGTTCATCGGCCTGATCTGCGCCTACATCGGCAGCTATATTGGCGCTTTCGTCTCCGGGGAGGGGCTGTTTACCTTTGCCGGGGACTGGACGCCCCTGGCGGTGGCCGGGGTGTCCGCCCTGACCATGGCGGGGTGCGTCTATCTGTCGGAGAAAAAGGGCATGGCATGGCTGGAGAGCTTCTCCATCGCGGGCAGCATGCTGGTGGGCATGGCCGCGGCGGTGCTGCTGCGGCTGGCGGTGTAGGAAGGAGGCCGCGTGTATGAACGAGCACGAGAGACAGGCGGTTTTTGACCGCTACAACCAGCGCACCCACACCATTGGCAGGGTGGTGAGCGTCACCACCCTGATCTTGCTGGTGGGCGCTCCCTTCGTGCTGGGGGCTATTTTGGGGGCCATGCCCGACGTGGGGGCGGTGGCCAAAGGGTTTGTGTCCGTGGGTCTGGTGTGGATGATCAGCGGGGTGGCCGAGTACCTGATCTACACCCCCATGCTGGGGGCGGGAGGCGGCTACCTGGCCTTTATCACCGGCAACCTCATCAACATGAAAATCCCCTGCGCCATCAGCGCCCGGGACATGGTGGGGGCCAAGACGGGGACGGCGGAGAACGAGGTGATCTCCACCCTGTCCATCGCGGCCTCCTCCCTGGTGACCATCCTGGTGCTGGCCCTGGGGGTGCTGATGCTGGTTCCCCTCCAGCCCATACTCCAAAGCGAGGTGCTCCAGCCCGCCTTCGCCAACGTGGTCCCCGCCCTGTTCGGGGCCATGGCGTACAAGTATTTCCGGGGCAGCATGCACATCGCCGCCGCGCCGCTGGTGGTGATGAGCCTGTTGTTCATGCTGGTACCCAGTCTCACCGGGTCCACCAGCTTCATGATCATTCCCAGCGGGGCCATGGCCATCGCCATCACCTGGGCCCTATACCGCCATGAAAGGAAGTCGAGCGACAGATGAAGAAGAGACATAAGCGTGCCCTGGCCATGCTGGCCGCGAAAAAGGCCGGAGGTCTGGCCCTGGACCGGGCGGCGGCCCGGAGGGCGCAGGCCAAGGCAGCAAAGCGGCCCGAGCCGCCCCAGCAGTGCCCCTATGCCAAGGCGGGGAAGGCTGTTCTGGCCGGGGCAGGCATCGCAGCGGGGGCCGCCCTGGGGGCGGCGCTGGTCCACACCGCTCTGACCCCCAGAAAAAAATCCGAGTATGTCCCCGTCCCTGATGACCGGGCTATGGACTATGCCCAGAAGCTGTCCGCCATGGTCCAGTGCGACACCACCTCCCACGCCGGGGTGGCGGAGCCGGAGAAGTTTCTGGCATTCCACAAGGAGCTGGAGCGGCTGTTCCCCCTGGTCCACCGGGATTTGGAGAAGACCGTCATCGACGGCAACCTGCTCTTCCGCTGGAAGGGCCGGACGGACGGGGACCCCATCGTCCTCATGAGCCACCAGGACGTGGTGCCCGCCGAGGGAGAGTGGCTCCACCCGCCCTTCTCCGGGGCCATCGCGGACGGCAAGGTGTGGGGCCGGGGTGCCTTTGACACCAAAGCCTCTTTGATGGCCTTTTTCCAGGGGGTGGAAGAGCTGCTGGCCGAGGGTTACGTGCCTGAGTGCGACGTGTATCTGGCCTCCTCCTGCACCGAGGAGTGGGCGGGGGACGGCGCCCCCAAGCTGGTGGCCGAGCTCCAGCGCCGGAATGTGCGCCCCTTCCTGGTCATCGACGAGGGCGGCGGCGTCATCACCGACCCCATCGGCGGGGTCAAGGGCAATTTCGCCATGGTGGGCGTTTTTGAGAAGGGAAAGGCGGACGTGCGCTTCACCGCCCGCAGCTCCGGCGGCCACGCCAGCGCCCCGGAGAAAGGCACCCCCATCGCCCGGCTGTCCGCCTTTGTCAACCGGGTGGAGACCAAGTCCCCCTTCCGAAAGAAGTTCCTGCCGGAGGTGAAGGCCATGTTCAAGCGGCTGGCCCCCTACACCCCCTTCCATCTGCGGCTGGTGATGGGCAACCTGTGGCTGTTCGGCCCGGTGATGAAAAAAGTGATGCCCGCCGTCTCCGCCCAGGCGGCGGCCATGCTCCAGACCACCATCGCCTTTACCATGCAGTCCGGGTCGGACGCCTGCAACGTCCTGCCCCAGGAGGCCAGCGTCAGCGCCAACATGCGCTTCATCCCCCATCAGGGGGAGCGGGAGAGCCTGGAGGTGATCCGAAACCTGGCCGCAAAGTACGGCCTGGAGATGGAGATCATGCACTCCAGCGACTACACCAAGCCTGTGGACGTCAAAGGCGGCGCCTTCCGCCAGGTGGAGCGGGTCATCGGAGACACTTTCCCCGGCCTGCCGGTGTGTCCCTATGTGATGACCGGGGCCACCGACGCCAGCTTCTATCAGGCCATCTGCGACAACTGCATCCGCTTTGCCCCGGTGGTGGCCGGGCCGGAGCAGATGAAGGGGATGCACGGCCTCAACGAGACCATGGGGGTGGACTGCCTGCCCGGGGCGGTGGATTTCTACAAAAACCTGATCCGGGCCCAGGAGCAGCGGTAACCAGCTTGGAGCGGGCCGGCGCCGCTGCCTGTGCCGCCGTCTCTACCCTTTCAGATTCCTGTGAACTCAGCCTCAAAACGGACGGCGTTCCCTGTTCCCTGCCCAAATTCGGGCGGGGGATAGGGAACGCTTGACAAATGGGCGTCTGGGCGGTATGTTTGTGGAAGCCATGGAGAGCCGGGGGCTGGACCACCGGGGCCGGATCGTTGAGACGGGGGAGACCTTGGAGGCCGGCATGGCCGCTGTCCGGCAGATCCTGGAGGGGGGCCGGCCCTGCGACGCCATCGTCTGCGGTGAGGACCTGACCGCTGCGGGGGTATTGAAAGCCCTCCTCCGGGCCGGGGTCCGGGTGCCGGAGCAGGTGGCGCTGCTGTGCGTCCAGCTGCTGGAGAGGCGCATCGGGCAGAGCGAGCTGTTTTCCTCCGTCACGGTACAGCCGGAGCTCTGCGTGGGACAGACCAGCTGAATACAGCTTTTAGGAACGGTCAGACCGCTGGCCGTTCCTTTTTTATTGTCGAAAAGGGAAGCGCTTACATAAAGGTGTAGGCGAAATCCATCAAAAAAGAAGGAGAGAGCAGTTATGAAACGTGTCGCGTATGAGGAAATGGTCGCTCAGTTTGCCCGGGTGCTGGAAAAGAAGGGATTTTTCCCCGCCGATGCCCAGGACGCCGCCGTCATCTTCGCCCAGAACAGCCTGGCTGGGGTGTTCAGCCACGGGCTGAACCGCTTCCCACGGGTGGTGAGCTACCTGGAAAAGGCGAGATCGACCCCAACGCCCGGGCCACCTGTGAGTTCGCCGTGGGGGCTGTGTGGGCATCTGCTGGTCCAACACCATGCCCACCATGCCCGCCTGGGGCGGCAAGGACCGCCGGATCGGCAACACCCCCCTGATTATGGCCGTTCCCCGCTCCAACGGCGAGCGCGCCATGATCGACTGCGCCGTCAGCCAGTTCAGCTACGGCAAAATCGAGGACTGCCGCCTGCGGGGGGTGCAGCTCCCGGTGCCCGGCGGCTACGACGAGCATGGTGAGCTGACCTGCGATCCCGCCGAGATCGAGAAGACCTGGCGGGTGCTGCCCATGGGCTACTGGAAGGGCAGCGGCCTGTCCATCGCGCTGGACCTGATCGCCACGGTGCTGACCAACGGAAACGCCGTCCACACCATCGGCACCTTTGACAACCAGATCGGCCTGACCCAGGTCATGATCGCCATCGATCCGGGGAAATTTGGCACCGGGGCGGACACCGACGCCATTGTGGACGCCATCCTGGCCGGCGTGAAAGCCAGCGAACCGGCCGCCGAAGGGGGCGAGATCTACTACCCCGGCGAGCTGGAGCTGAAGAACATCAAGGAGAACAAGGAACTGGGCGTCCCCGTCATCAAGGAGGTCTGGGAGTCCGTCCTGAACATGTGACATGCTCCAAGGGGTCTTATTCGACATGGACGGCCTCTACGCCATGCTGGTGTGCGGGCGGATGAAGGACTTCCGCCAGGTGTGCCGCATCGCCAAGGGGCTGGAGGCCACCGCCGCCAGCGAGATCACCATGCTGTTCGTTCCGGCAGCCTCCGTCATGGGTAGCCTGATCTACCTGCGGGCCTCCAACGGCGTGTACTTCGAGGTGGGCGACACCACCACAAATATCGGCGTCATCAAGGACGGACGGCCCGCCATTGACTACTCCATCGTGGGCGGGCGCCGCACCTGCATCAGCAGTCTGGATGTGCGTGTCCTGGGCGCAGCCGACAGCTCCATGGCCCGGGCGGACAAATCCGTCGTCAAGGACGTGGGTCCCCGCTCCGCCCACATCGCGGGCATGGACTACGCCGTGTTCACCCCCGAGGAGGAAATCGTGGACCCCAAGGTGGTGTTCTTCTCCCCCAAGGAGGGCGACCCCGACGACTACGTGGCCATTGAGCTGGCCTCCGGCAAGCGCATCACCATCACCAAACACCTGCGCGGCCAACGTGCTGGGGCTCATCAAGCCGGAATACTTCGCCTACGGCAACGCCAACGCCGCCCGCGGGCTGTACGATGAAATCTGTAATTTGATAAAGGAGGTGTACGCCAACGTCCCGCCGGAGGACGCCCATGCGCCCCGGCGCCAGACGGAGCCCGGCGGATGCCCGGTCAAGAAGATCGTGGTGAGGGTCAGGATATGACAAGGGTATGCTGTCAGCTTATTGACATAAGAACTGGGACGGTATAAAATGCTCTTCAGAGAGAGCCGGAAGGACAGACTTTCGGTCAAGAAAAAGGAGGGGCTTTTTGTGAAAGGTCTAAAGTCTCGCACCGCTGGGCTGCTTCTGGCCGCGGCAATGTGCGCATCCCTGCTGGCGGTTCCCGCCTCAGCCGCGGGGACGGGGGTCACCGTCTGGAACGACACCATCGGCGGCAAGACGGCTCGGATTGTCGGTGTGGAGATGAAGCCGGGCCGCATCGGTGTGGTCAGCCTGGCGAACAACAGCGTGGTGGAGGCCGCCCCGGCCAAGAACATCATTGCCGCAGAAAACGCCAAGGGCCATACGGTGGTGGCCGCCATCAACGGAGGGTTCTTCGACTCCTACACCAAGGGCGCCGCGGCATACCCGGACAACTGTCCCTTGATCATGAATGCCGTGGTCAAGGACGGCAGGCTCGTGCACAGCGGCAACACCGCCACGCTGGGCTTTACCGCCGACGGCAAGGCCATGGTGGACTGGGTGACGCTGAAATACCAGATCAAGCTGGGCAACGGCTTTGTGGTGGGCGGAGACTGGGGCGTCAACGCCTACCTCACCGACCCCTGGGCCATCATGCTCTTTGACGAGCACCTGACCCTGCCGGTGAATGTGCCCGCCAGCTCCACCATGTTTTACATCCAGAACGGACAGGTCACCAGGGTGGTTCCCGGGAGCAGCATCACGGTGCCCGCTGGGACCCATGTGCTGGTGTACAATTCCGCAGTGTACGCGGAGGAGCGCAGCCATGACCGCTTGCCCGCCGTGGGGATGAGCGCTGAGATCCAGCTCACCGCCAGCGGCACGGACCGGGACTCCGCCTGGGCCGACGTGAAGGACGCCCTGGTGGGTGGACCGCTACTGGTGAAGAACGGCGCGAATGTGGTGGACGGCCAGGGAAACCAGAATTTTTACGGTGACCCCAAGCAGAGACCTGACGTGGTATCCTCCCGATCCTTCGTGGGCGTCACCGCCAACGGCGGCCTGGTGATGGGCACGGCCACCGCGTCCTTCCGGCAGATCGCCGACTGGATGGTGGCCCACAATATCCGGGAGGGTCTGGCCATGGACGGCGGCGCCTCCTCCATGCTGTACGCCAACGGCACCTTTACTCATGCCGCAGGCCGGAATCTGGCCAGTGTGCTGGCCATCGTGGACACGGGGAGCGGCACGGATACGCAGACGCCCGCCGTCCCCAGCGGCCCCTCCTCCTGGGCGGTGGCTGAGATCCAGAGCGCCATTTCCGCCGGCCTGGTGCCCCAGGATATCCAGAGCGGCTACCAGCTGCCCATCAGCCGCCAGGACTTCTGCCGCCTGATCTGGGAGCTGCTGAAAAAGCAGCCCGACATCACCCAAAAGCTCCAGGCCAGCGCGCCGGTGAGCTTCTCCGACACCTCCAACGAGGCGGTGCTCAGCTGCGCCAGGCTGGGCGTCATCAACGGTGTGGGCGAGGGCCGGTTTGAACCGAACCGAAACCTGAAGCGGTCCGAGGCGGCCAAAATCCTGGCACTCACCACCCAGCTGCTGGGTGTGAAGGACAGCGGGGAAAGGTACTCCGCCTTTACCGACCGCGGTTCGTTTGGCTGGGCGGAGCAGTTCATTGACTACTGCGGCATCAACGGCATCATGAACGGCGAGAGTGGGGCGTTCAATCCAGAGGGCACCTTCTCCAGGGAACAGGCCATTGCCACTGTCCTGCGCATTGGAAGCCGTTACGCAAAGGCGTAAAATAGAGAATTGTTTATAAAAAGCCCCTTGCTGTTTTCACAGCAAGGGGCTTTTTATCGCGTTTATCCTCTCCGCTGCCGGACCTCCACCACAGCGCCCACGATGGTCAGGGCCGCGGCGCACACCAGCATGATCTGGAAGATCAGCGGATTCACCCAGGACACGTCCCCGGCAGCCCGGCGGGCCAGCATGTCCCCCACCGAAAAGTATTCCAGGAAGCCGGGCCCCCCCATGTCCTCAATGAGCAGGTCGCACAGGCTGTTGAACGCCGGGGTGGCGAGGGAGGCCAGCAGGACGGTGATCCCCGCCTTCAGCCAGGGCCCCGCTTTCAGCCAATAGAACACGGAAAATCCCGCCCAGAAAAAGGCCGCCCCCATCAGCGCCAGGGGAAAGGCCACGGACAACAGCCAGTCTCCGCCGGCAAAGGCCCGGACCACCGCCAGCAGCAGAAACACCCACACCGTCAGCGCCACAGCGCACAGGGGCAGGACATGTTTCCCGTAAAACCGCCAGATTGCCCACCAGGCCCAGGGCAGGGCGAGGCAAACCGCCGTGATGGCCATGCCCCCGATGATCCACCAGCCCCCCGCGTACACCCAGCAGGCCAGGAGCAGCAGCATAAGGCACCCCGACGCCGCCCCCAGGCACACCGTCAACCGATTGCGGCGGACTAAAAAGGGCAGGTTGGTAAAGCAAAAGGCCAGGGCACAGGCCGTCAGCACGATCCAGAACCAGTCCAGGGCGTGGAACACGGCCAGATCGCAGATGAGACATGTGACAATGACGATGGCGTAGCTGATGGCGAAAAACCGCCGTGTTCCGGCCGCCATCCCCCGCCACAGCGCCGCCTGCCGCTCCCGGGCGTGGGCCTGGTCGTCGTCGCAGGCGGTGAAAAATTCGTGCTCGGTGATGTGCAGGGCGGCGCAGATGGCGGTGACCATGGACACGTCCGGGTAGGACAGCGCCCGCTCCCACTTGCTTATGGTGGACTCGGTGACAAACAGCTGCTCCGCCAGCTCCTTCTGTGTCAGGCCCGCCTCCAGCCGTTTTTTGCGGATGTACTCGCCGAAGGGCTTCTTCTCGTTCATGTATGGCACTCCCCTTTGCTTGGTTGTGCCTCCACCCTACGCCGACGCCGGGAAAAAGTCAAGGCTTTGGCCTCAAAAACCAACTCGACTGTCAGGAAAGTCGGCCTGTACCAACGGTTTGGGGCGTGACGATCCGCGCAAAAAGCGGGGCTGGCGGAACCGCCCGCGTCAGCCGTTCAGGTCCACACCCCGTTCCCTCGCCAGGGCCTGCAGTGCCTGTACATAGCTGGCTCCCACTTCGTTGGCCTCGTCGATCAGGTCATTTGCCGCGCTGAACTGATCGGCATCCTGGCTGTTCAGCGCGGAGGCCTGTGCCTCCACTCCCTCCAAGGCTTTGGCGGCACAGTCCAGATAGAGCGCGTGGATCGCCGAAATATCCGGGTCGCTGGGAGAGATGGCTTGGACCGCTTCGTTCAGCTGCCTGCACAGGGGGATGGTCCGCTCGGAGAGCTCGGCGTACGCCGCGTCGGTGTCCTCTATATCGCCGTTCCCCCAGGCGCTGTTTTGGCTTTCCCAGAACGCGTTTTCCAGCTTTACCGGCTCGGCCATGTCCTGGATGTAGGCCAGCAGGGCTTCCCGGCCCTCCTCACCGGCGTCCTCCTCGCCGACGGGGGCCGCGCTGGCTACGGCTCCCCCGCTGGCGGAGGCCCGTGGGACAGGATTTCCGGCGTTATCACCGGAGGGACCGGCCAGGAGTGTGTAGCCGATACAGATCCACAGGATCAGATCAAGGACGCCCACCAGGACCAAACATACGATCAGGAAGACCAGCAGGGGACCGCCTTTTCGGGGTGAGGACCTCGCCCTCGTGGGGTGGAGATGTATCTCGTCCATAGATCTTTCTCCGCTCAGGACCGGCATCCTGTGCCTGCCGACGGGAATCGGGAGGCGGCGCCCGGAAAACCGCCTGTGGGCTGCCAGCCGAATCGGATATGTTACTTCGTAGTATAACATGGGCTGGCCGCTTCCGCAAGAGGGCATCTCCGCAGACGAGAAGCCTACACCCTCTCCCGCAGGCCCTCCGGCCCCAGCTCCAGCACCCGGGTGCACACCTCGCCCAAATACAGTCTGTCATGGGACACACTGATGATAACCCCGGGGAAATCCGCCAGCACCCGGCGGATCACCGGGGCGGACAGGGGCGAGAAGTTCCGGGTGGGTTCGTCCAGCACCAGCACATTGGCCCCGTTGAGTACCATGGACAAAAACAGCAGCTTGGCCCGCTGGCCCCCGGACAGCCCTGCCGCCGGGTGTTCCATCTCCTCCGCCTTGTACTTCATATTGCCCAGTAAAGTCCGCGCCCTTGTCACGTCCTCTCTGTGGCCCGATGGGGCCAGCACCTCCACCGGGGTTTTCTCCCCCAGCAGCAAATCACCGTAGTCCTGGGGCATGTATGCCGCCCGCAGGTCGGTCCGGGCCAACAGCTCCCCCGCCGCCAGCTTCAGCAGGGTGGATTTCCCCGCCCCGTTGGGCCCGACGATCCCAATTTTCTCCGAACCGTCCACCCACAGGCGCACATTTTTGGCTAAGACCTGCTCCCCGGCGGTCAGCTGGGGCAGATCCAGCCGCAGCACCGTCTTGCCCGTCGGGAATGCGGACTTCCCCTGGTCAAAAGCGGTCAGAATGGCCTCTTCCCACTCGGGCAGGGCGGTCATGCTCTCCTTCTCCCGCTCGAACCGCCGCCCCATGGACAGCACCGTATGCATCTTCTTTTTCAGCAGCCGCCCCTTGCCCGGGTTCTGACGGCTGACCGTGACCAGCTGGTGCTCCACGCTGTCGTGGATCCGGCGGTAGGTCTCCATCTTCGCGTCGTACTCCGCCCGCTCCTTCCGGGCCGCCTGCTCCTGGCGGGCGAAGCGCAGCCCCCGCTCCTCCACATACTGGGCGTACCCCGCCCGGGCCACGGAGCATCTGGGTGCCGTGCGCCGCCGGAGGCGCTCCAGGTGGATAACCATGTTGGCGGTGCGCTCCAAAAGGGTCTCGTCGTGGGAGATGTACAGTACCGGCACTTCACACTCCAGCAGAAAATTCTCCAGCCACTCCAGGGTGGCAAGGTCCAGGTCGTTGGACGGCTCGTCCAGCAGCAGCAGGTCGGGGCCGTCCAGCAGCAGCAGGGCCAGCCGCAGCTTCACCCGCTCCCCGCCGGACAGGGTGGACATGGGCCGCCCGTCCCAGAATAGCCCCGCATCCAGCCCCACCTGCCGGGCCGCCCGATCCAAGGCCCTGGGGTCCGCCCCCTCAAAAGCCGGGGACTGTCCGCAAAACGCCCATACCGGCATTTCCAGTTCCGCCGGGGAGAGCTCCTGGGCCAGCCAGCCCTTCCGCAGGCCTCTGTCCACAATTTCCCCCGTCCACTCCGCGTAGGGCTCCACCAGCGCAGGGTCGTACAGCAGCTTGAGGACGGTGGATTTGCCGTTGCCCTCCTCCCCGATGATGGCCGCCCGGTCCCCGGGGGCCAGGGTGAAGGACAGCCCCTCCACCAGGGTGACCAGGTCCTTTTTATGGGTGACAGTGAGGTTTTTCACCTGAAACACACGCATTCACTCCTTTTCGCACAAAAAATCCGTCCCTCCACAGCGGAAGGACGGATCACATGACGAAAAGGCAGGGGCGCAGTACGCCCCCAGTCAGCAAGCCGCCCTTCGCGCCATGAAAGCCCAGGCCCATTAGGATATGGACCTCAACTCATTGTTCACAGCTTGAAGTTCGACTTACTTGCGCATTTTTTCACCCTTTTCCATTGAAATTATATCCAGTATAGCACAGCCAAACCCGGCTGTCAACCGGGATAGGGCATAACAAATCGGATATATCGCGTCAGTTTTAACTCTGCGTTTTTCCTCCCTGCCCCGGACGGAAGGCGGGTACCGCCTGGGGCCGCCGGGCGTAGTCCGCCAACCCCTCCAGAGCGTCCCGCCCCTGGAGACGGAAGGACCAGCCCCCCTCCTCCGCCCGGAGGACAAAGCCCTCCCGGTCGCTGACGAACAGGGGCGCGCCGGGGATGGGGGTGCGGGACACCTGGTAGCCCAGCCGCTCCAGGGCCAGGGTGAGGGCGGCGGGACCCTGGGCGCAGGCCGGCCCCAGCTCCCCCCGGTAGTCCCCCGCCCGGCTGGCCGCCCAGGCGCAGTCCGCCCCGGCCAGCAGGTCCCACTCCCCAGTACAGGCGGGGTCTTCCCCTTGTTTTTCAATCAGTGTAAAGGGTTTCCCCTCACCATTGAGCAGCAGACGCTCCACCTGCCCTCCCTCCTGCCGGATGAAGAGGGCGGCGGGTACGCCGTAGTACCCTGCCAGCCAGGCCCCGCAGGCGGCGCAGGTCCCGTCGTGGAATCTCACCTCGCCGCCGGCCAGCGCCGCGCCGCACCCCGCCGCCCGGGCCAACGCCCGGGCCAGCGAGCCTCCGCCGCTTCCGATCAGCACCGTGCCCAGCCTGCCAAGCGACAGGCCCAGCTCGTAATAGTCCCGTCCCAGCTGTGTACGCTCCATGGAAAGTCCCTCCAATTCTGGGCCGTCGGCCCCGTTTTGGCACAGTCTTCCCATTTTATGGCCGGATTATTCCTTCCGGCACTCCTCCAGCGGATTTTCCTCCGAATTTTCCTCCTCCCCGACGCCGGGCCGCCGGTTTCGGTACAGCGCCGCCGCCTGCTCCAGCCGGGCGGCGAAATCCGCCGCCGCCCAGTCGGGGCCCAGCACCTCCACCCCCGGCCCCAGGCCAAACAGCCATCCCCACAGGGGCGGGCTGACCACCAGGTCCACTGCGGCGGTGAAGTGGCTGTCCCCGTCGGGGACCAGGGACACCTCCAGCCCGAAGCGGTCTACCACTACCCCGGCCAATCGGTTTTCACACCGCAGCCGCAGCTGGCAGGGCCTGCCGGAGAACATGCCGAAGTGCTTCCGGGCATAGCCCTCCGCCGTCCAGTCCCCCTGGGGGTGGCCCTGTGTCTGGGAGACCACGATATCCGCCATCTTGTCCACCCGGTAGTGGCGGACCTCCTGGCGCAGCTCGTCCCATCCGGCCAGATAGTAGTTCTCGCTGTCCCAAATGAGGCCGTAGGGGGTCAGCTTGTACCGGCCCCCATCCCGGCGGAACACCCGCTCCCGCCGGATATTGTACTCAAAGTAGCGGAAGGACACCACCTTATTGGCCGCAATGGCCCCCTGGAGCTTGTCCACGTTGTAAAAAATGCTCTCGTTCATGGTTTTGACCCGCCGGTCTACATACACCTGCCGCTGGAGCTGCCGGGCCAGATGGACGCTGGTCAGCCCCTCCAGCTTGTGAATCAGCGCGTCGCTCTTGCGCTTGGTGAGGAACCGGCTGGACTGCACCGCGTCCACCAGTAGCTTCAGCTCGGCCAGCTCAAAGTCCCGGGCCCCGATGTACCAGCCCCCGTTCCGCCCCCGGCGGGACTGCACGTCCAGCCCCAGCTCCCTGAGCTGATCCATATCGTCATAGATGCTCTTTCGCTCAGCGCTCAGCCCCCACCGGCCCAGCTCCTCCTGCATCTCCTGCCGGGTCACCGGGTGCTCGTCATCGCTGCGCTCCAGCAGCAGCTTGGCCAGCAGCAGGAGCTTTCGTTTCTGATTGGCGCTCTTGGCCATGGCCAACCCCTCCTTCCGCCCATATCCTAACAAAAGTATAGTCCTATAAACAGGGATATTATAGCAGGTTCTTTCCTCCGGCGCAAGCAAGAGTAGCCCGCCAAAACGGCGCCTGCGGACCGCCGGACCGTCTTTTTGGTCTATTTATCTAAAAAAGCGGCGGAAAAGCCCAAACCCGCGGTGAGAAAACAGGCTTGTATTTTTGGAAGAAATGGAATACAATAGGATAGCAAAATTGGAAGGCAACCCTCTTGCAGGTAAAGAAAGGAAGGTTCCCATGAAAATACAAACTGAAAAGGGTCTCGTCCGGGTCACCAGCGACGTGTACTCCAATCTCACCGGGGCGGTGGCCACCAGCTGCTACGGCGTCAAGGGCATGGCGTTCCGCTCCCGAACCGACGGCCTGGTCCACCTGCTGCGCAAGGAGTCCATGTCCAAGGGCGTCAAGATTGTCTACAACGACGACCACTCCATCTCCATCGACCTCCACATCATTGTGGACAACGGAGTGAACCTGATGGCGGTGGGCGAGTCCATCCAGAACGAAGTGAAGTACAACGTCCACCGCCTCACCGGGGTGGAGGTGCGCAGCGTCAACGTCTGCGTGGATTCCATGGTGATCGGTTAACCCGGCCCAGAAAGAGAGGACATCCGACTATGGTAGATATCATTGACGGCGCGCTGTTCCAGCGCATGGTCATCCACGGCTCCGCCTCCATCAACGCCCAGAAGCAGGCCATCAACGATCTGAACGTGTTCCCTGTCCCCGACGGGGACACCGGCACCAACATGTCCCTCACCATCGGCACCGCCGCCGCCGAGGCCAAGAAGAAACCCGCCCAGTCCATCGGCAAGGCCGCCTCCATCAACGCCTCCGCCCTGCTCCGGGGGGCCCGGGGGAACTCCGGCGTCATCCTGTCCCTGCTGTTCCGGGGGGTGTCCAAGGGCTTCAAGGAGAAGGATGAGGCGGACGGCGTGGTGTTCGCCGCCGCCCTCAACGAGGGCGTGTCCGCCGCCTACAAGGCGGTGATGAAGCCTGCCGAGGGCACCATCCTCACCGTGTCCCGGCTGGCCGCCGCCAAGGCCGCCGAGGCCGCCCAGGAGCACAACAGCGTGGAGGCGGTGCTGGAGGCTGCCCTTGCCGAGGGCCAGATCGCCCTGGCCAACACGGTGAACCAGAACCCGGTGCTGAAAAAGGCCGGGGTGGTGGATGCCGGGGGCAAGGGCTTCCTCACCATCCTCCAGGGCATGCTGGACGAGCTGCGTGGCCTGCCCGTCCCCGCCGAGGAGGACGACTCCCTGCCCGTGAAGGAGTCCGCCGACTTCGCCGCCCTGTCCGAGGAGGACATCACCTTCACCTTCGACACGGTGTTCATCGTCCGCAAGACCGCCAACAAGTCCATTGAGCCTTTCCGCTCCTACCTGAACAGCATCGGCGACAGCCTGGTCATCGGCGAGGATGATGATGCCTTTAAGGTCCACGTCCACACCGACATCCCCGGTGCGGCCCTGTCCGAGGCCCAGAAGTACGGCACCCTGGAGCTGGCCAAGATCGAGAACATGCGCACCCAGGCCGAGGAGCTGGCCGCGGGTAAGCAGGCTCAGAGCACCGACGACCTGGAGCAGGTGGAGGCGGAATTGGAGGCCCAGGAGTCCGGGGACGCCATCGCCGCCCCGGAAAAGAAGTACGGCGTGGTGGCGGTCAGCGCCGGCGAGGGCATGGCCTCCGTCTTCCGGGACCTGGGGGTGGACGGCATCATTTCCGGCGGCCAGACCATGAACCCCTCCACCGAGGACATTTTGCGGGAGATTGCCCGCACCCCCGCCGAGGTGGTGTTTGTCCTGCCCAACAACAAGAACATCATCATGGCCGCCCAGCAGTGCGTGGGCCTCATTGAGGGCAAGGAGGTAGTGGTGGTGCCCACCCGCACCGTGCCCCAGGGCATCTCCGCCATACTGGTGCTGGACCCGGAGGCGGATGCCGAGACCAACGCCGCCGCCATGGAGGAGGCCCGGAAGAACGTGCGTACCTCTGAGATCACCTACGCCGCCCGGGACTCCGACTTCGACGGCTTCGACATCCACGAGGGAGACTACATGGCGCTGGCGGAGGGCCAGCTGTTCGGCACCGACCGGGCCATCGACTCCCTGCTGGAGCGGCTGGCAAAGGCGGACAGCCAGCAGAACGCGGAGTTCATCAGCATCTTCTATGGCGAGGACGTGACCGAAGAACAGGCTAATCAGGCCCTGGCCATTTTCCAGAAGGAGTGCCCCAGCGCTGAGATCACCCTGCTGTCGGGCGGCCAGCCTGTCTACTACTATATGATCTCCGCCGAATAGGCGGGCAAGCGCCAAGGTCTAGGCAGAAAAGCAGGATACCCTTCGATATCATCTCTAAAATCAAACCCCGCCGCCGAGGGGCCAGGCGCGTACCGTCTGTCCCACGGCGGCGGAGCTGTTTTTCCAGCGGCCCGGACACGTCCTATTTTGCGCGGTTTTTTGCTCTAGCCTTTCCCTCCCAAATGTGATATACTGTGATAACACATTCAAAGGAGAACCAACATGGAAAACGAACTTCGCCTCGCCGTCCTCATCGACGCGGACAACGCCCCCCGCACCGCCCTGCGGGAGATCATGGCGGAGGTGGCGGTGTACGGCTCTGCCACCATCAAGCGCATCTACGGCGACTGGACCGCCCCCAATATGGGCAGCTGGAAGCCCCTGCTGCTGGAGCACGCCATCACCCCCTTCCAGCAGTACAGCTACACCACCGGCAAAAACGCCACCGACTCGGCTATGATCATCGACGCCATGGATATCCTCTACTCCGGCAACTGCGGCGGCTTTGTGCTGGTGAGCAGCGACAGCGACTTCACCCGGCTGGCCACCCGGCTGCGGGAGGCGGGGATGAAGGTGTACGGCATGGGGGAGAAAAAGACCCCCAAGCCCTTCATTGTGGCCTGTGACAAGTTCGTGTACATTGAGTCGCTAAAGGCGGCGGAAAAGCCGGAACCCCCCGCCGCGGCGGGAAAGAGCGCCAAAAAGAAGGCCGCTCCGGCGGAGTCTCCCGCTCTCACCGTCCAGGAGCTCATCGCCCAGTCGGTGGAGGACCTGGCCGACGAGGACGGCTACGCCTATCTGGGGGATCTGGGCACCCTGCTGATCAAAAAGCAGCCGGATTTTGACGCCCGGAACTACGGCTTCGCCAAGCTGTCCAAGTTCATCGCCGCCCTGGACGGCTTTGAGATCGACGAACGGCACAACGCCAAATACCAGGGCACCCAGGTGTTTGTCCGCAACAGAAAATGACAAGATACCCGCCGATTTCAACCGGCGGGTATCTTTTTGCCCAGCCCATGAAAAAACAGCCCCTCTCTTTCGAGAGGGGCTGCTGATGCCGTGAAATTGCGGAAACTCTCTTACTTGTACAGCTCGATGAGCTTCTGGAGGTGCTCCCAGCGCTCCATGGCGGCCGCCTCGTTCTCCTTGAAGAGCTTGTCGGCGCGGTCCGGGAAGGAGCGGGTCAGAGAGCTGTAGCGGGCCTCGTTCAGCAGGAACTCCTGATAACCGCCGGCGGGGGCCTTGGAGTCCAGGGTGAACGGGTTCTTGCCCTCGGCCTTGTTGGCGGGGTTGTACCGGAACAGGTTCCAGTAGCCGCAGGCCACGGCCTTCTTCATCTCGCTCTGGCAGTTGGCCATGCCGCCCTTGATGGAATGCATCTCGCAGGGGCTGTAGCCGATGACCAGGGACGGGCCATGATAGGCCTCGGCCTCCCGGATGGCCTGGAGGGTCTGGTTGGGGTTGGCGCCCATGGCCACCTGAGCCACGTAGACGTAGCCGTACTGCATCACGATCTCCGCCAGGGACTTCTTGGCGATGGTCTTACCGGCCGCGGCAAACTGCGCCACCTGGCCGATGTTGGAGGACTTGGAGGCCTGTCCGCCGGTGTTGGAGTACACCTCGGTGTCGAATACGAAGATGTTCACGTCCTCGCCGGAGGCCAGCACGTGGTCCAGGCCGCCGTAACCGATGTCGTAGGCCCAGCCGTCGCCGCCAAAGATCCAAACGGACTTCTTGTTCAGGTACTCCTTCTGGGCCAGAATGGCCTTGGAATCCTCACAGCCGTCGGCCGCCCACTTCTCCAGCAGGGCGATCAGCTCCTTGGCGGCGGCGGCGTTGGCCTCGCCGTCATCCTTGGTGTCCAGATACTTCTGGAGGACCTCGTTGGGCTCACCGCTGTCGGCGCAGTGCTTGGCCATGCCCTCGATCTTCTCAATCAGGGCGTTGCGGATGGCCTTCTGGCCCAGATGCAGGCCCAGGCCGTGCTCGGCGTTGTCCTCGAACAGGGAGTTGGCCCAGGCCACGCCCTTGCCGTCCTTATTGACGGTGTAGGGGGAGGTGGCGGCGGGACCGCCCCAGATGGAGGAGCAGCCGGTGGCGTTGGACACATACATACGGTCGCCGCACACCTGGGTGACCAGGCGGGCGTAGGCGGTCTCGGCACAGCCGGCGCAGGAGCCGGAGAACTCCAGCAGGGGCTGCTTGAACTGGCTGTCCTTGACGGAGCCGGTGCCCTCCATGTCGGCCTTGGGGGCCACCTTGGCTACCATATAGTCGAAGGCGGGCTGACGGACGGCCTCCTTCTCCAGGGGCACCATGGACAGGCTCTTGGTGGGGCACACGCCCACACAGACGGAGCAGCCCATGCAGTCCATGGCAGACACGGCCAGGGAGTACTTGTACACGCCCTTGCCCTTGCCGGCCTTGATGTCCACAATCTGGGCGCAGTCGGGGGCGTTCTTGACCTCCTCCTCGCTCAGAGCGAAGGGACGGATGGTGGCGTGGGGGCAGACGTAAGCGCACATATTGCACTGTACGCAGGTGTCGGGGTTCCAGGCGGGGACGCTGACAGCCACGCCGCGCTTCTCATAGGCGGCGGCGCCCTGCTGGAAGGTGCCGTCCACGTGGGGCACGAAAGCGGACACGGGCAGGCTGTCGCCGTCCATGCGGTTGATGGGCTCCATCACGTCCTTCACCTGCTCCACCAGCTCGGCGCGGCCCTCCAGCTTCTCGCCCTTGTCCTCGTCGGCGGCGGTGGCCCAGGAGGCGGGTACCTCGAACTTCTTGAAAGCGGTGGCGCCGATGTCGATGGCCTTGTGGTTCATGTCCACAATGTCCTGGCCCTTCTTCAGGTAGGAGTGGGTGGCGGCGTCCTTCATATAGCCGATGGCCTCTTCCTCGGGCATGACCTTGGCCAGCTTGAAGAAAGCGGACTGGAGGATGGTGTTGGTGCGCTTGCCCATGCCGATCTCGATGGCCAGGTCGATGGCGTTGATGGTGTAGACCTGGATGTTGTGCTCGGCGATATAGCGCTTGGCCACGGCGGGCATGTGCTTATCCAGCTCCTCGTCGGACCACTGGCAGTTGATGAGGAAGGTGCCGCCGTCCTTCACGTCCCGGACCATGGGGAAGCCCTTGACGATATAAGAGGGAACGTGGCAGGCCACGAAGTCGGCCTTATTGATATAATAGGGGGCGCGGATGGGCTGGTCGCCGAAGCGCAGGTGGCTGATGGTGACGCCGCCGGTCTTCTTGGAGTCGTACTGGAAGTACGCCTGGACGTACTTGTCGGTGTGGTCGCCGATGATCTTGATGGAGTTCTTGTTGGCACCCACGGTGCCGTCGCCGCCCAGACCCCAGAACTTGACCTCAATGGTGCCCTCGGCCGCGGTGTTGGGGGAGGGCTTCTCCTCCAGGGACATGCCGGTCACGTCGTCCACAATGCCGATGGTGAACTGGCGCTTGGGGGCCGCCTTGGTCAGCTCCTCATAGACGGCGAACACGCTGGCGGGAGGAGTATCCTTGGAGCCCAGGCCGTAGCGGCCGCCGATGACGGAAACGTCGGTCTTGCCGGCGTTGGCCAGGGCGGTGACCACGTCCAGGTAGAGAGGCTCGCCCTGGGCGCCGGGCTCCTTGGTCCGATCCAGCACGGCGATCTTCTTGCAGGTGGCGGGGATAGCGGCCAGCAGCTTGTCCGCGCGGAAGGGGCGGTACAGGCGCACCTTGATGAGGCCCACCTTCTCGCCGTGGGCGTTCAGGTAGTCGATGACCTCCTCGGCCACGTCGCAGATGGAGCCCATGGCGATGATGACCCGGTCGGCGTCGGGGGCGCCGTAGTAGTTGAACAGCTGATAGTTGGTGCCCAGCTTGGCGTTGACCTTGCCCATGTATTCCTCGACGATCTCGGGGATGGCGTCGTAATACTTGTTGCAGGCCTCGCGGTGCTGGAAGAACACGTCGCCGTTCTCGTGGGAGCCGCGCATGACGGGGCGCTCGGGGTTCAGGGCCCGGGCACGGAAGTCCTCCACGGCCTTCCAGTCCAGCATCTCGGCCAGGTCGTCATAATCCCACACGGCCACCTTCTGGATCTCGTGGGAGGTGCGGAAGCCGTCGAAGAAGTTCAGGAAGGGGACGCGGCCCTTGATGGCGGCCAGATGGGCCACGGCGGCCAGGTCCATAACCTCCTGGACGTTGCCCTCGGCCAGCATGGCGAAGCCGGTCTGACGGCAGGCCATGACGTCGGAGTGGTCGCCGAAGATGTTCAGCGCGTGGCTGGCCACGGTGCGGGCAGACACGTGGAACACGCCGGGGAGCAGCTCGCCAGAGATCTTGTACATGTTGGGGATCATCAGCAGCAGGCCCTGGGAGGCGGTGTAGGTGGTGGTCAGGGCGCCGGCGGCCAGGGAGCCGTGGACGGTGCCGGCGGCGCCGGCCTCGGACTGCATCTCGATGACCTTGACGGGCTGTCCAAAGATGTTTTTCCGACCGGCGGCGGCCCACTGGTCCACGTTGTCCGCCATGGGGCTGGACGGCGTGATGGGATAGATGCCGGCCACCTCGGTGAAGGCGTAGGACACGTGGGCGGCGGCGGTGTTGCCGTCCATAGTTTTGAACTTGCGTGCCATAGGCGTTTTTCCTCCTTTTCATATGAGAACGTTCCCTCATACGGTCCGTTCCGTTTCGCGGTAAATAGTCTATCACATTCAGCGTGAATTTGCAATTGGTAATGCTCATTTTTTCCGTAAACTTTCTGAGGAATCCGGCTTCCCGGCCCTTTCCCGCCCGCCGGGTCTGGCGGGCCTTGCGGATTGGGGCAGATCGTGGTATAGTGAACAAAATTGAGGAAAGGAAAGGAGGCCCGCGCTTATGGTGTGCAACGTGACCTCCCTGGGGCTGAACGGGGTGGCGGGCTATTCGGTGACCGCCGAGTGCGCCCTGTCCGGGGGCCTGCCTGCATTCGACGTGGTGGGCCTGCCCGACGCCGCCGTGAAGGAGGCCCGGGAGCGGGTGCGCTCCGCCGTGAAATCCAGCGGCTTTGACTTCCCCGTCTCCCGGATCACGGTAAACCTGGCCCCCGCCGGCCGGCGCAAGGCGGGGACGGTGTACGACCTGCCCATCCTGGTGGGCATTCTGGCAGCCGGGAGCCAGCTGTCCCTGAAGCATGAGCGGGATTCCGCCTTCATCGGCGAGCTATCACTGGACGGGCGGCTGCGGCCGGTGTCCGGGGTGCTGCCCATGGCGCTGGCGGCCCGGCGGGCGGGCATACGCCGGCTGTTCGTCCCCGCCGACAACGCCCCCGAGGCCACCCTGGCCGACGGCCTGGAGGTGCTGCCCGTCCGCACGGTGGAGGAACTGGCCCGGCACCTGTCCGGAGAGCGGCCCATCTCCCCCGCCCCGGCGTGGCACGACGACCTGCCCCCCGTCCAGGGGCCGGACTTCTCCGAGGTGAAGGGGCAGGAGCAGGTCAAGCGGGCCCTGGAGGTGGCCGCCGCCGGGGGCCACCACGTGCTCATGTCTGGGTCTCCCGGCTCGGGCAAGTCCATGATGGCCAAGCGGCTGCCCAGCATACTCCCCGACCTGACCCGGGCGGAGGCCCTGGCCTGCACGGAGATCTACTCCGTCATGGGCCTCACCTCCAAGGAGCACCCCATGGTGCGCCGCCGCCCCTTCCGCGCCCCCCATCACACCATCTCCGCCGCCGGGATGACCGGGGGCGGATCCAACCCCCGGCCCGGGGAGATCTCTCTGGCCCACAACGGAGTGCTGTTCCTGGACGAGCTGCCCGAGTTCCACTCCGACGTGCTGGAGGTGCTCCGCCAGCCCCTGGAGGACGGCCAGACCCAGATCTCCCGCGTGTCCGGCTCGGTGACCTACCCCAGCCGGTTCATGCTGGTGTGCGCCATGAACCCCTGCAAATGCGGCTGGTACGGCCACCCCTCGGGCCGGTGCACCTGCACGGAGCAGTCGGTGCGGCGGTACCTGTCCCGGCTGTCCGGACCCATGCTGGACCGCATCGACATCTGTGTGGACGTGCCCTCACTGGACTACGACGAGCTGTCCGGCAACACCCCGCCCGCGGAGAGCTCGGCGGACATCCGGGCACGGGTCAACGCCGCCCGGGCCGTCCAGACCGCCCGGTACGGTCCCGACGGCCCCGCCTGCAACGCCCAGATGGGCCCCCGGGAGCTGCGGGACTACTGCAAGCTGGACCAGCCCTGCCAGCAGCTCATCCGGGGGGCCTACGACCGGCTGGGCCTCACCGCCCGGGGATACGACCGCATCCTTCGGGTGGCCCGGACCATCGCCGACCTGGACGGGGCGGAGGATATCGCCGTCCATCACCTCGCCGAAGCTTTGCAGTACCGGCCTCCCGAGCATTTGAGGATGTAGCGGGGTCCCCGCAAAGCCGCCCTCAGCGTTTCCCGCACATCAAGAAAACCCGCCCCCCGGCTTTGCCGGGGGGCGGGTCGTTTTCAGCCTAATCCTCCAGATGGAACACGTGCTTTTCCAGCCCCGGCCAAGCGGCGAAGCAGGCGGTCAGCCAGAAGAGGGAAAAGCCGATGGCCGCCAGCACGAAGGTGGAATAGGGGTAGGCCAGCAGGTAGGCGGCGGTCAGCGCCGCCAAAAAGGCCAGCGCCGCCAGATGCTGAGGCATGCGCACCAGCACCAGCAGCAGGGCGCTGCGGACGGACTCCCCCAGCCCCAGCTCGGAGAACTCCAGCAGGGGGAACAGGGAAAACAGGGACATGACCACCACCCCCATCAGCACCAGCAGCACCAGCGCCGGAGCGGCCCATAGCCCGTTATCCGCCATGCTCCGGCCATAGGCGGAGACGGCAAAGCCACCTCCCGCCAGCAGCAGGGCCATCGCTGCGCCCGCCGCTGTGGTCCGCCAGAAGCCCGTCCGAAAGGCCGACCACCAGTCGGGCCACAAGTCCAGGGGCTCCCCCCGCAGCAGGAGGACACACACCCGGGTGAGGGCCTTCAGCGCGGCGGGTATGGTAACCAGGGGCAGGCAGAACAGGCAGAACAGAACGTTGGCCTTCACCAGTGTCCACCAGTGCCAGCGCAGGATATGTCCCAGCAGCCCCAGCCCCTTGGGCCGGGGCCCGGACGGACCCTCTCCCCTGCCGTTTCCCTCATACAGCGCCTGATACCAGCCCATAGGGCTTCCCTCCCGTCATGTGTGTCAGCAGGCCAGCATCGTTCCCATCTCCTCGCCGGCGGCCTCGTCGAATACCTCCACCCCGCCGAAGCCGCAGCAGCCTCCGGCGCTGAAGGAGTCCACGGGGCTGACGTACTCCATATGGGACACCACCACCACCCAGCTGCGCGTCCCCTTGCGGATGCGAAGGGCCTCGATCTCCCTGTCCTCAAACTGGATGCCCTTGAAGTTGGAGGTCACCGGCAGCTTTTCCACACTCAGCGGCTCCGGCTCCCCCGCCCGGTCCAGGGCGATCACCGTGAACACGCCGGTGAAGCCCTCTCCCTGGACCGCCGTCTCCAGCACGGGGCCATCCGCCGCCTGGTTGTAGTGCCGGGCCACCCGTCCCGTTTTCAACTCAGTGGTCATCGGCGCGGCGGATACCTGCCGCAGCCGGGCGGTGCAGGACCGTCCCTTCCAAATAAAACCGTCCTCCTGGGCGGCCAGCGTCCCGGTCTCCCCCCAGTGGAAGAACTGGCGGTAGGTGTGGGAACCTCCGGCGTAGAACTCGTCCACGGCAATCACCACGTCGGGCTTCAGGAAGATGAACCGCCGGTTGACGAACACCCCCTGGGCGTACCAGCCCAGGTGCCCGCCCTCGGCGTAGCCGTACCGGCTGTCACTGTAAAAGTCCCGGTTCACCGCCCGGCTGAGGTGCCCGCACTCCCAGCTGTCCTTGCAGTCGTAGAGGGGAGCCCCCTCCACCGCCACCGTGTTGTGGCCGGACACGTCTTTGAATTCCCGGCGGCTGGGGCCGAACACATAGGTGTGCCGCCCGCTGTCCGTGAGCACATCCTCCCCAAAGGCAGACAGGTCGAAGTGGAGCTGGTCGGCGTGGCCGTGGCCCGCCCCTAAAAGGCCGCAGTGGAAGCGCGCCCAGGTATCCTCCGGCCCCCAGCCGGACCGAAACACATAGTTGCCGCTGTCCGCCAAGGCGAAGTCGGTCTGAGCGGGGACCCGGGCCGGCATGGCCTCGTACCGCAACCCCTCCGAGGCCCCCAGCTCCCACACGCTGTCCAGGTCCAGCCTGGGGTATCCGGCGGCTTTCATCTCCCCATCCTGGAAGATGGCGGCGGCCAGGGTCACCAGGTCCCGCTGGTCGATGTCGTCGCTGTCCCCCATCATGGGCTCCCGGCCGTCCGGCTTCTGCCATGCCAGGTCGGCCCGCGCCATGGCGTGGACCGCCTCCTCCATGCCCTGGGGCAGCGCCTCTCCCCGGCGGCGGGCCAGCAGCACCACGTCCAAGTAGCACCGCATGACCTCGTTGTGGTACATGGGGGACTGCTCCCACTGAACCCCGTCCGGGTAGACCTGGATGCGGCGGTTGCGTTCCAGCCGTTCCAGGGCGGCGGCCCGGTACTGGGCCGTCCGCTCGCTGTCGGGCAGGTGGCACCCCGCCACATACAGCCCGTGGTTGGCCAGCACACCCCAGTTGCTCATCAGGTTGAAGGTGTCCCACACCCCCATAATGTACTCGGC
>ERZ808041.459-NODE-459-length-31393-cov-11.216567_pt1 | contig 31393 bp, 32 predicted proteins | sample MGYA00380192_ERZ808041 | MGnify/ENA primary metagenome ERZ808041 (study PRJEB31490, sample SAMN06133412) | mouse gut metagenome | isolation source: Z1_1 | host: mice | place: China: Chengdu | collected 2015-05 ...
CCAGTGAGGAGTTGTTTTATTTTGTGACAAAAAGAATCCCATATTTATGCGGGTTCTGGCGTTTCGCAAACGCCTAACAATGTTAGAAAGCGAAAGGAGGCATGACAATGACGGACACAACCTTAAAGAATGCCATGTTTGGCGTTAATCCTGCATTGAGTGCAGCAAACACGCAAAAGTCAGCGCAGAATGCGGCCAATAATACACAAAATTTTGGCGCGGTGTTTGACAAGACGGCGCGAAAGCTTGAAAAACCAGAACAGATGAAGCAGTCTGTGGCAGACAATGCCAAGAGTCAGACAAAACAGCCTGATAAGACTACTTTTGCTGCTAAGGAAAATGAGTCTGCACAGAACACTGCATCGACAAAAGAAAACACATCTGAGACAAAGGAGACTGTGAATACAGAAAACTTAGAGCAAGTGACAGACGAGATGGAAGATTCTGCTGAGAAGTTGACTACAGATGAGATTGCAAAAGCTTTAGAACAGATTATTGCACAGCTCAAGGAGATGCTCGGAATTACAGACGACGAACTTCTGGGTGGTATGGAAGAATTAGGATTACAGCCTTTTGACCTACTCAATGTCAACAATATGGCACAGCTTGTTGCATCTGTTTCTGGAGAAGATTCTACAATTGGTCTTGTTGCAAATGAAGAACTCTATGCAACATTGCAGGACATCACAGAGATGGTGGGGACGCAAGTTAATAATTTGCTTGAGAACACGGGGCTTACCAGTGAGGAGCTTGAAGCAGTGTTACAGAAGCTGCAAGAACTACAGCAGCAGAGTCTTGACAATCAAATTAAGAATACAGAGCTACTGCCAGAGGAAGCACTTGAGAATCCTGCAGAGCCATTCGTTGAAGAAACGATACAAAAACAGGCTACAGAAGGACCAGTTATTATTCAGGAGGACAATACAACGGCAAAAGACCAGTCTGCAAAAGCGTATGACCAGCTTCCAGAGAATCAGCAGGAAGATTTGGTTCCGATGGATACCAAACCGCAGACACAAAATACGGAAAGAGAATCCAAAGACAGTGAATCTGGTAAAGAGGCAAAAAATTTTGGTCAGAATAATACGGCACAAAATTTTCAGAATCAATTAGATGCGCTAAATAATTCGACAGCGGCAGAGGGTGTTGCGAAGTTTACTTCTGAGAGTACAGAGAGCATTATGAGGCAGCTTGCAGATATGGTAAAGATTATAAAAAATGAAAATCTTACCGAAATGGAACTGCAGCTTCATCCGGCAAGTCTTGGAACTGTCAATGTATCGCTGACAACAAAAGGCGGCGTAGTGACAGCGGAGTTTACGACACAGAATGAGGCAGTTAAGGCAGCGATTGAGGCGCAGGCATCACAGTTGCGTGCAAATCTGGAAGAACAAGGTGTCAAGATTGAGGCGATTGAGGTCTCGGTAGAGAGTCATCAGATGGAGCGAAATCTTGATAAGAATGGTCAGGAACAACAAAGACAGTCGCAGGAGCAAGAGACAGCACGCATTCAAGGAATGCGCAGAAACAGAAGTAGCATCAATCTCAGGGCGTTTATGAACGGGGAGGAACTTGAGGGCGAGATGCAGGGAGCAGATGATGCGACAAGGATTGCAATGGAAATTATGGCAGCAAATGGGAACACAATGGATTTGTTAGTGTAAAAGAGAGGTGAACATATGGGAAGTTTAATTGCTCCGTTTGACGAGAAGGGTAATTTACAGACACATACTACGTCGGGGGATTCTCTAAAAAAGAACGAAAAAAACAAGAATGCGGTAGACAGCGATATGTTTTTGACGCTTCTGGTGGCGGAAATGCAGAATCAGGACCCGTTGGAACCGACGAGCAATACCGAGTGGGTTTCACAGTATGCGACATTTACGCAAGTTCAGAAGATGAGTGAGATGGCAGAAGCAGTTGACGTGCTTAGAGCAAATGAACTGATTGGCAAGGAAGTAATTGTGAAGACCACCAGCACAGACACCGGAGAGGTCAATTATAAACAGGGTATTGTAGATTTTGTTGAGATTGAGAATGGCAAACCGTTGCTTGTGATTGACAATGCGAAGTATTCTATTAGTGATTTGGATACTGTTGTAAGCACAGAGTACTCGCAGGCATATGAAAAGTACAGCACTTTTAAGGGAATGATTGATAGTCTACCAGATGTAGCTTATGCGGACACCACTTATGAGAATGTAATTCAGGGTGCATTTGATTTCTATAACACGATGAATGACTATGAGAAAAATTATATGGCATTCTATGGTGCAGATCAAATGGAGAAATTTACTCAGTGGAAACTTGAGCTTGAAAACTTGGGAATTGAGTTTAAGGACAGCTCAAAAGAGGAGGAGAACAAGGCTTCTCTCGATGATATTCTGGAAAGTTTCAATACCAAGATGAATGCGATTATCGATAAGTTGAATTTGATGTCAAGCAACACAAGTACAGATAACACAGACAAGACAAATTCGGATGCTGACAACAAGACAGAAGACACGGATAAAACAGATAATTCTGACAAAACGGATAACACAGATAAGACGGATGGAACGGATAAGACAGATGGTTCTGACAACTCGAATGCGGGCGATACCAGTGGTTCTGATAAGACAGATAGTTCTGACAATACAAACGGTTCCGATAACACAAGCACAGACAATACAACAGGTTCAGATAATGCGGATAGTACCAGTGGTTCTGATAATACCAACGCAAGCAACACAACAGGATCAGACAGCACAAATAATGCAGACAATACAAGCGGTTCAGACAGCACAAATAATGCAGACGATACAAGCAGTTCTGACAGCGCAGATCAAACGCAGACTACATAGTTTGGAAACAGAAGGCTTTATGGTGAGGGGGAATGCAGGATGAATATTAACAACAGTCAATTCCTTTCCATGGAACAGCTACAAGATCAATATCTAAAACAGCAGAAGGTCAATTCAGGAAATAAGCTGCCTCAGGGCATGAGCTTTGAAGAAATCCTGCAAAAGCAGCAAGTGCAGGGAACACCGGTAACAGAAGCGGTAAAGTTCTCAAAACATGCGGCAAACAGACTGAGCGACAGGAAGATTGAACTGACCGATGAACAACTGGAAAGATTGAATGACGGAACGAAAAAGGCAGGTCAGAAGGGAATCAGAGATTCGCTGGTACTCGTAGATCAGCTTGCATTTATCGTAAACACAAAGAGCAACACAGTTATTACAGCAATGGATCAGACAGAGGCAAACGAAAATATTTATACAAATATTGATGGTGCCGTAATTATCTAAATACAGGATGTAGAGAAACTAGCCGGACCTTTTAAGGAGGCTTGATCCCTCGGAATGACGGATGAGGGTAGAAATCTACGGCAAATATGATTTAGGAGGTCACTTAATTATGATGAGATCACTTTATTCTGGTGTATCTGGCCTTAGGACACATCAGACAAGAATGGACGTTATCGGTAACAATATTGCAAACGTAAACACAACAGCATTTAAGGCAAAGCAGATGAATTTCTCTGATATGCTTTATCAGACAACACAGGCTGCAACCGGAGCAAATCCAGCAAATGGAACAGGAGGTACGAACCCTAGACAGATTGGCCTTGGCGTGAAAGCGGCAGCGATCAACACCACTATCACACAGGAAGGCGCAAATCAGTCAACAGGAAATCCATTTGACCTAAAACTTACAGGGGAAGCGTTCTTCGTTGTAAGTGACGGCACAAGTACATTCTATACAAGAGATGGGTCTTTTGATGTGGATGATGCCGGAAACCTTTGCATGGCGAGTACAGGATATATTGTGCAGGGCTGGGGTGTTGACGAAAATGGTGATATTGTACAGGGAACGCTTGGCGGAATTAATGTAACTGCACAGGATACTTTCGGTGCGGCTGCAACAACACAAGGAAAGATTACAGGTATTATTGACAGTAATGATACGCGGCTTGAAGATAAGACAGGAAAAGTGGTAACAGTTCCTTTGTATGATAAAGCAGGATATTCCTATGATATGAAGTTTGGTATTTTGCCTACAAAGAATGTAATAAATGGCACAAGGGATATTACCAATAGAGAGAAAGAGTATGGATTAAGCAATACAATCTATAAAGTGGATACTTCTAAACTGACATTTAAATATAAGGTTGGTAATGAGACAAGAATATTATCTGATTCAGCAAGTCCGGAATTAATGGAAGATTTAAAAGCTGCCATTTGGAAATATGTTGCTGGAGATCAATCGAGTGTATCGGCGTATGGACTTACTGGAACACATACTCTTGGAACAAAAGATAGTGTAGTGACAGTCAGTTTAGGTGCTTTTATTAAGAATACAAAATACAGTGCAACTACGCTAAAAGATAGCGCTTTAATGCATGCAGGACCAATTACTGTAGAATTTTCTGGTGAAGTTGGATATACAAATAAAGAACCAACATATCCGCTTAGTGATAATGTAATTGTCAGTAAGATATCAGATGAAGCAGTTAAGTATATGTATAAAGATCCAGAAACTGTTGGTAATAATAATAGTGCATACGCAAAGTGCGATGTTAAGCTTGGTACAGGTGGTACAGTTTCAGTAACCTCATTACAGCAAACTTATGTAGATGATAATGGAAAATCACAGACAGATTATACGTTCAAGGTTGGGAATGATGAGATCAAAGGAGGGGCAAATGGTAATACTCCTATTCCAAGCAGCTTGTATAATGATGTTACAAGGTTATTGGCATTAGGAAGTGAGAGTAAGATTACAAATACCTATACCACCCAAGAAGATAAATCAACAGAAACTGTAGAGAAGGGCAGTTTTAAGATTACTCTTTTGGGAATGACAGATGCAACTGGTGCAAGTGTTGATATTAGTTCGCTTGTTGATAATGGAACAACTTCTTGGGATGTTTTCTATAATACCGGTGACGGTGAGTTTCGATATGTAGGACAGGAAGGAAACAAAGCCTTTAGTGTCAATTTAAGTACACTGGGCGATAATTTTGACAATATTGATATTGATATGTCAGGAACTAGAAACGGAAACAATGGCAATAAGTCTTCTGTAACTGGTAATAAGTTAGACGGACGCAAGATTGGTACTAGGACAGGTGTATCAATTGGCACAGATGGTATTGTGACAGCCCTGTACAGCAATGGTATGTCCAGAAAGCTTGGACAGCTCTGTGTTGCTACATTCCCGAATGCGATGGGTCTTGAGAACTCCGGCGATAACCTTTATCAAGTAACAGCAAGTTCTGGTGATGTAAATATTGTTGATATTAAGGCGAGTGGAACAGGTTCTATGACAAGCGGTGTGCTTGAGATGTCCAATGTAGACCTTTCACAGCAGTTTACAGATATGATTACAACACAGAGAGGTTTCCAAGCAAACAGCCGTATTATTACTACTTCAGATACATTGCTTGAGGAGCTTGTAAACCTTAAGAGATAATAATATAAGATAATACAAATGGGCAGGGAAGAACATTTCCCTGTTCATTTTTTGCTGGTAACAATTCAGTCATGCAAAATTGAATATACAAAATGCTGTTGAGAGTTTAGTTTCCAAATGTTTTTTGGTCAGTTTGTCTTTTCATTGTTCGGAATATGTGTTATACTATCAACTGTGGATATAAAATTTTTAGAAAGATACGATTTGGACTGCGGGGCGGCAAAAACCGCCCTGTACTTTTGCAGAGTAGTATAACGAATATAAAACTGGTATATTGATTGTCTGATTGTTTTTTGCAGGGAGTGAAAGTTTTTATGATAGTTTCGTTGTACAGGATAAAAGGACTTATGAAAAAATAGGAGAGGAGTGACATTATAAATATGGCAAGATTACCAGTCAGTGTGTGTATGATTGCAAAAAACGAAGAACAGTACATAGAGCAATGCCTCAAGAAGCTTTTGCGATATAATATGGAGATTGTGGTGGTAGACACTGGTTCCACAGACAGAACAAAGGAGATTGCGGCAAAATATACCAATCAGCTATATGATTTTGTATGGTGTGATGATTTTAGTGCGGCGAGAAACTTTGCAGTCTCAAAGGCATCAAACAATTGGATACTGATTCTTGACTGTGACGAGTATGTGCAGGAACTGGACGTGGCGAAGCTGCGTACTTGTATGCAGAAATATCCCAAAAATGTTGGGGTATTAGAAATTGCCAATGTCTACACTACCGTGGAGGGTGGCATTCAGAAGGAAGGCATTCAGTTGCAGGAAGTTCCGCGGTTTTATAATAGAAATTATTATGAGTACCGCTTTCGCATTCATGAACAGATAACGCCAAAACAATCGATTCATTATAATGAGATTACCTTGGAGACATTTCATCTGCCAATTGTTGTCAAACATTATGGTTATGATATTCCGCAGCAGGAAATGATGAAAAAACAGGAGAGAAATCTAAAACTTTTATTAAATTCTGTCGGGGAAGTTGAGGAGATGGATGACTATATTTATTTTCAGATAGGTCAATCCTATAATGTGCTAGGAGAATATGAAAAGGCGGTCGAGGCGTATGACACCTGCCTTGCAATTAACTGTAACGCGGAGAAAAAATTTTTGAATACTTGTTTGGAATCCTATGCGAATTGTCTGATGAAGATAGAAAACGCACAGGATGCATACAGGCTGCTTGATATGAACAGGGAGTATCTCAGGACCACAAGACTTCGGTATCTTTTTGGAAAAGCAGCATATATGTGTAGAGATTATGGAACTGCGATTGGATTTTTGACAGGTATTACAGACGCGGCAGATTTTGAGCAGCTTGGCGAGGATGTCTTTGACGCGTACACTAGGATTTTTGCAATCTATCGTGAGACAGGTCAGACAGATAAGTTTGAGCAATACAAAATAAAGCTTGCAGAATTTGGCAGGCAGCATGGAAAGCAAATTACTTTTGAAGGAGAGGGGGTAGTAGGCTAAAATGATTGAGGTGACAAAGATCAACGGTGCTAAGATTTTGGTGAATACGAGTTTAATTGAAGTTGTCGAGGAGACACCAGACACAGTTATTACGTTAACCGATGGCAAAAAAATAATTGTAAAAGAAAGTAGACATGAAATCAAAAATCTAGTAAAATTAACAAGGCAGGAATATTTTGCGAAAATAGCAGGTATGGAAAGCCTGGAAAACACAGAAAAATAAAGCGCAAAAAGCCGCTTAAATAAAATGTATAATGTAGCAAATTAAGAAAATATAAGAAAATTTTCAGAAAATTGTTGCAATTTATGTAACCTTAAAGTATTATATAACTATGGAGAAAAAAGGGCATAGAGACTACTATGCCTATGAAAAAGGGGTGTGTAAAAGTGGATATAGCGTCTTTAGTGGGAATGATAGCATGCTTGGTGTTGGTTGTATATGGTATGATAGACGCAGCCGGCGGTATGAGTGGTATTGGTTATTTCCTTAGCCTGTCATCAGCGCTCATCACCTTTGGCGGTTCTTTCTTTGCGACAATGATGTCGGTAAGTATGGCAAACTTTGTTGGTGGTATCAAAAGTATGGCATTGATTTTTAAGCCAGTGAGCGTTAATGTTCCCGAGATGATTACTAAAATTATAGAGTTATCCAACATTGCAAGAAAAGAAGGGCTTCTCTCTCTGGAAGAAGCAGCAGGAAATCTTGATGACGAGTTTATGAAAAAAGGGATTATGCTGATTGTCGATGGTACAGATCCAGAACTGGTACGAGGAATTTTGGAGACAGAACTAAACAGCATTAATGACCGTCATAAATTAAGGTCAGGTTTTTGGGATTCTCTGGGTGCTATGGGTCCTGCGTGGGGTATGATTGGTACATTGGTTGGATTGATCTGTATGTTAAATAATATGTCTGATCCTTCCTCTATCGGACCAAAGATGGGTGTTGCCTTGATTACAACATTCTATGGTTCTATCCTTGCAAACTGGATATGTACCCCAACATCGAACAAGCTGCAAGCAAACAATGCAGTTGAGATGCAGTCAAAAGAGATTATGATTGAAGGTCTGCTGTCAATACAGGCAGGCGAGAACCCGCGCGTAATCGAGGAAAAATTAAAATCATTCTTGTCGCCGAGCGAGAGACCTTCCCAAGAAGGCGGTGGAGGTGAAGCTTAATGGCAAAGAAAAAAGAAGAGTTCAAACTCCCACCTGGAACCCCCGCGCCGTGGATGTCCACTTTCTCTGATATGATGACATTGTTAATGTGTTTTTTCGTACTGTTATTCTCTATGTCGGAAGTAGATGCAGCAAAGTTTGAGGAAGTTGCAAGGTCGTTTCAGTCCACAATTAGTATTTTTAAAGCAGGGTCGAAGGCTATTGGTGATGGTATCTTAGTGAGTAACGGTGTGAGTCAGCTCAATATGCTTGATGAGTACATAAATAGTAGTGGTAAAACTGCTGATTCGGATTCTAAAAGTCCTGACCCTACCAAAAATGGCGGTGCCACGGCAGAAAAATTACAGGAGGCAGCGGCGCAGCTTGATATGACAAAAGAAGAAGTTGAGTCGTTGATGGAGACTCTTGGAGAGTTGGAAGAAGAGAAAATGAAGCTTTCTGAGGAGCTTGCGGAAAAAATGGAGGAAGCTCTAAAAGAAAGTATGATGGAAGACAGAGTGGATGTGGATTTTGATGCGGATTTTGTTACACTTACATTAAATGGAGCATTTTTGTTTGATTCGGGAAGAGCGGATATTAAGCCAGATGCAATACCTGTTCTGGATAAAATAGGAGTCTTGCTTACAAAATATGCAGATTCAGGGATTGAGATTGAGGGACATACAGATTCCGTTCCGCTAAATGGCGGCAGGTATGAAAACAATGATGTGCTCAGCAGTTACAGAGCACTTGCGGTGTTTAATTATCTGAAGGATAATGCGGCGCTTGACCCAGCAACGGTGAAGCATTCTGGCAGAGGGGAATATTTGCCGATTGCAGACAATACAACGCCGGAGGGCAGAGCAAAAAACAGACGAGTCGAGATAAAGATATACAATGCTTTAAGCACATATTAATGAAAGGGGAAAATAAAATGAAACGTAATCTGTTATCAATTATCATTCTGGCACTGCTTGTTGTCAACATTGTGTTGTCGGCAATTATGATGGTGAGTGTGTCGAGTGCATCCAAGAAGACCGCATCCTTGGTGGCGGATATTGCCACAATTGTCGGGATTGAAGTCAATGGATTGCCGGATTCTAATTTGACGCCGACGGTATCTATGGCGGACACCGCGGTTCACAATGTTGCAGGGGAACTGACAATTCCTTTGAAGAAGGGTGAGGACGGTGAGGATCACTATGCAGTGGGAAGTGTGTCATTGTCTATGGATTCTAAGAGCAAGGATTACAAGAAATATTCAGAGACAATGACAGACAGGGATGGACTTATAAAGGATATTATTTTTGAAGTCATGGGAAATTATACTGTGGATGAAGCAAGAAGCAACTCCGAGGCAATTAAGGAGGAGATTCTTAAGCAGATTCAGGAACTGTTTGGGTCCACATTTATTTATAGTGTATCTTATAATTTCTTATATAATTAAGAACTGATATACAATCGTGACAAGATAAATAAGGGGATAGAATAGACAAGATAATAAATATGTAGGGGGTGATTGACTACATGGGAGAGGTATTATCTCAAAGCGAAATAGACAGTTTGCTGGCGGCGTTAAGTTCCGGTGAATTGGACGTAGCGGATATGCAGGAGAAGGACGAGCGACAGGCAAAAAATTATGACTTCACTCGGCCTGCAAAATTCTCAAAAGAACATTTAAGAACATTGAATATGATTTTTGACCATTATGGAAGACTGTTATCAACCAATCTGCCGGTATATCTCAGAAAAAATGTACAGGTCAGTGTTGCAAGTTCTGAGACGGTAACCTTCGCAGAGTTTTCCAATGCTTTGTCAAATCCGGTGTTGCTCACAGTTGTCAATTTTTCACCAATGCCTGGTTCCATTATTATGGAGTTGACAAGTGGTTTGGGATATGCAATCATAGACCGAATGCTTGGCGGTAGGGGAGAATCATTGGAAAAGGCAAGAGACTTTACAGAAATAGAGATGAGCATCATTGAGAGAATCATGGTAATCTGTATGCAACTGCTTCGGGAACCATGGAAGAATGTGGCGGAAGTCAATCCATATCTGGAAAGGATTGAGACGAACCCACAGTTTGCGCAGATTATTTCACCGAGCGACATGGTGGCGCTTGTGACCATGAATGTCAAGATTGGCGATGTTGAAGGTTTGATGAATGTATGTCTTCCATTTTTTACGTTAGAGTCCGTAATGGACAGATTGAATACTAAGTTTTGGTATTCAAGTCTACAAAAAATGGATGATGAGGATTATGAGCAGTTTATTGAATCAATGATACGCAGGGTGGATGTTCCTGTTAAGGCGGTGCTTGGAAAGAGCGTTATCACAGTGAACGATTTTGTAAATATACAGGTAGGGGATATCATACGACTTGATTCAAAAGTCGATGACGAACTGGATGTGTATGTGGGGGATATTAAGAAATTTAGTGCTGTGCCTGGCGCAAGCAAAGAGGCATATGCAGTAAGGATAACATCAGTAGTGAGGGAGGAGGAATAAGACAATGGATGGCATGTTATCTCAGGATGAAATCAATGCATTGTTGAATGGTGTGGATCTGGCAGCGGATTCTGGAGCAGCAGATTCAACAGCGTCTTCTTCGACAGGAGATGCTCTCACCGATATAGAAAAAGATGCGATAGGAGAGGTAGCCAATATTAGTATGGGTACTTCTGCCACCACTCTGTTTTCATTAGTGAACAGAAAAGTAAATATTACAACACCAATTGTAGAAATGTGTACTTGGCAGGAAGTAATCAATGCCTATGAAAGACCTTGTGTTTTTATTCAGATTAAGTACACTGTCGGATTGAATGGTACAAATATTTTGGTGTTAAAAGAGCATGACGTTAAAGTGATCACGGACCTGATGATGGGAGGGGACGGTACCAATATTGACGGAGAACTCAGCGAATTGCATCTGAGTGCGATTTCTGAGGCGATGAATCAAATGATGGGTTCTTCTTCGACTTCACTTTCTTCTATGCTTGGCAAGACCATCGATATCAGTCCGCCAGAAGCAAGTCTTGTTGACTTGCAGTCAAAGGAACCACGAGATCTTTCTCCGTTTTTGGAGGACAAATTTGTAAAGATTTCATTTAGAATGCAGATAGATGATCTCGTAGACTCTACGCTGATGCAATTGTATCCTCTTGATTTTGCAAAGTCAGTTTATGAGACTTTTATGGCACAGCAGATGGGAGGTATCTCAGAGCCAGCACCAGCACCAACATCGACACCAAGTCCAGCGCCTGCTCCTTCGCCTATGCCAGATATGGGAATGCAGCAGCAAATGGGAATGCCCCAGGGTGGTATGGATATGGGAATGCCGCAAGGTGGTTATGGTTATCCGCCACAGATGGGAATGCCGCAGGGCGGTTATGGTTATCCACCACAAATGGGAATGCCGCAAGGTGGTTATGGTTATCCGCCACAAATGGGAATGCCCCAGGGTGGCTATGGAATGCCCAATGTAAATATACAGCCCGCACAGTTCCAAAATTTTGCACAGGGACAGGGTGAGATGGTAAGTGCCGAGAGCATAGGCCTGATTAGAGATGTTCCTCTGGAGGTAACTGTAGAGCTGGGAAGAACCAGCAAATCTATTTCAGATATTCTGGAGTTTGCCCCAGGTACGATTATAGAGCTTGACAAGATCGCAGGTGAGCCGATTGACGTGCTTGTAAATGGTAAGTTTGTTGCAAAAGGCGAAGTCGTGGTGATTGAGGAAAGTTTTGGTGTGAGGATTATGGAAATAATCAAATAATGGATAATTCTAAAAAATATAAAGTTCAAATGTAGAAAGGACAAGATTTATTATGGCAAAGAGAATTCTGATCGTAGATGATGCTGCTTTTATGAGAATGATGATAAAAGATATTTTGACAAAGAATGGATATGAGATTGCTGCGGAGGCTGAGAATGGTAAAATAGCAGTTGACAAGTACAAGGAGGCATCTCCCGACCTGACACTTCTGGATATCACTATGCCGGAGATGGACGGAATCCAAGCACTCAAGGCAATCAAGGCAGTTGATCCAGGTGCAAATGTTATTATGTGTTCTGCAATGGGACAGCAGGCAATGGTAATCGAGGCGATTCAGTCCGGTGCAAAGGACTTTATAGTAAAGCCGTTTCAAGCGGAACGTGTTCTGGAGGCGGTTAAGAAAGTTGTAGGATAGAAAAGTTATGCTATTGACATCGACATCAAATAGGTTTGACTCTATTGTACAATTGTTAACGGTAATTCTAATATTTATATTTGTATTGGCACTTACATATTTTTCTACAAAATTGACTGCAGGTCTTCAAAAAGGGAGGCTTGCAGGTTCTAATGTAGAGGTGTTGGAAACTTTTAAGATAGCACCAACCAAATATATACAAGTTGTGAGAATAGGTGAAAAATATTTTTCCTATGTAGTCTGTAAGGACACAGTTACTTTGCTTGGAGAAATGACAAAAGAAGATATTTTGACATGGAACAAAGCGGAGACGGGACCAGCGATCAATATGAATTTCAAAGAAATTTTTGACAAATTCAAAAAACAGCAATAAAGTATTTTTATGTGTATATAGGTCGCTGGATAAGGATAATATTATATGAAGAATAAATGCAGAAAATACAATATTGGGCGGGAGTTTCGCAAAATTATATATATGCTCTGTATGGTTTTTGTCATATTATTAACGGATGTTTTGGTGGCAAAGGCAACCAGTGACGACGGTGCTGCAGCAGAAGCGGTGATTGACAATCAGCAGGGAGATGAGAACAGGACAAATATTAATGATCCTGGTACTGCCCAGACGGGAGAAGACCTTCAGAAACTGAATATTGCAAATAATCTTACAATCACCTATGACAGTGGAAATGGAGAACTGAGCGGAACGCTAAGAATACTGCTGATATTGACAGCTATCGCTGTTTTGCCAATTCTTCTGGTGACGATCACATCCTTTACAAGAATTTTGATTGTGCTGCATTTTACAAGACAAGCTTTGAATACACAGTCGGCCCCGCCAAATCAAGTGTTGATTGCAATCGCTTTGTTCTTGACGTTTTTTATTATGCAGCCGGTGTTTGGGAAGGTTTATACAGAAGCGATTATACCGTATGACGCAGGGGAAATTAGTTTTGAGGAAGCCTGTAGTGTTGCAGCAGCTCCAATGAGACATTTTATGTTTGAACAGACACAGCGAGGAGACATCAATGCTTTTATGCAGATTGCCAATGTGGCATGGGATGGTGAGACGGAGGCGCAAGTACCAACTTCCGTACTGATTCCTTCTTTTATTGTCAGTGAACTTCGCACCGCTTTTATTATAGGATTTATGATTTATGTTCCATTTATTGTGATTGATATGGTTGTTGCATCAGTGTTGATGAGTATGGGTATGATGATGCTTCCGCCGACAACAATTTCCATGCCATTTAAGATTTTGTTGTTTGTGCTGGCAGACGGATGGAATCTGGTGATTGTGTATCTTGTACAAACATTTTATTGAAATTAAGGTTTTAGCGATTGGAAAGGTAAGGTGATTCAATGACTGTAGAAATGGTGACTGATGTAATGAAAGAGGGGCTGTTTGTAATTCTAAAAACTGCTGCTCCGCCATTGATTGTATCATTGGTTATCGGTTTGTCTGTCAGTATTTTTCAGACAGTGACTTCCATTCAGGAACAGACACTTACCTTTGTTCCTAAAATTGTAGGAATGTTTATCTGTCTGATGGTTCTAGGAGATTGGATGTTAAACAATATGATAACTTATATGACTGATTTATACCAGAATTTTGCCCTGTATATCAGATAGTGGAAGGAGCTGGCAATGGTAAATTTATCATTTCCGCTGTCGGAGTTGGAGTATTTTCTGTTTATATTTGTGCGGGTTGCATCGTTTGTGTTTGTCGCTCCTTTTTTTAGCACAAAAGGTGTGCCCAACCATGTAAAAATAGGATTGAGTGTGTTCCTTGCTTATATTATGTACTATTTTGGTCCAGAACATATTTATCCAGAATACAATACTGTACTGGGATTTTGTACGGTTGTACTAAAGGAAGTGTCGGTGGGTCTGCTCATTGGTTTGGCAGCTCAAATGTGTACTTCCATTGTTTTATTTGCGGGAAGAATTATAGACATGGAGGTAGGGTTGTCTATGGCAAATGTATTTGACCCTACGACAAATGAACAGACTTCTATCACAGGTGCTTTGTTGCAGTATGGTGTAATGTTAATTTTATATACGACTGGACTACATCGGTTTTTGCTCAAGGCATTGATGGAAACATTCATATTAGTGCCAATTGGTGGAGCACGTATCAATACAGACCGCCTGTTGGAAAACTTGATTGTTTTTTTGAGCAATTACATTATCATTGGTTTTCGGATTTGCCTTCCAGTATTTGCCAGTATTACACTGATGAATATTGTCCTTGCACTCTTGGCAAAACTTGCGCCACAGATGAACATGTTTTCGGTTGGTATTCAACTTAAACTGCTCGCAGGACTTAGTGTTATTATGATAACAGTGACATTGCTTCCAGATGTCTGTAATTTTATTACAACACAGATACAGCAGATGATGGTATCAATAGTGGAGGGTATGATGTGATATTAGAATATAATTTACAATTTTTTGCACAGGAAGGTCCGGGCGGAGAGAAGACAGAAGAGCCGACTGCAAAAAAGAAGTCAGATACCCGTAAAGATGGTAAAGTTCCCAAAAGCAAAGAGTTGTCAAGCGGTGTGGAGCTGATTGCACTCTTTTTAATCTTAAAGTTCTGGGTTGGCCATATGGGCGTGAACTTTATGGAGCTGTTTGGGGAAATTTATGGAAAGATGCCAGAGTATACAACTTTCTGGAACGGGCGTATTGTCAGGGAAGACTATAAAGTTTTAATTAACAATGTATATCTGGAATTGTTAGAACAGTTGCTTCCATTTTTTATTATTGGTATTGTGATAGCGATTGGCATCAATATGATGCAGTTTAAGTTTCAGATTTCAACAAAACCGCTGCGCCCCAAATTTAGTAAATTTAATCCGATTTCAGGCATGAAGCGCTTGTTTTCTAAGGAGAAAATTATTGAATTGCTCAAATCTGTTGCAAAAATTATTTTGATTATGGCAGTAGTGTACTCGACCGTCAAGGATAAGTGGGTTTATCTGGTGCAGTTTTATGGAATGCCGCTCAACCAGGCAATCGAACTCATTGGCAATGTGGTGATCGACACAGGTCTTAAGATTTCTCTGGTGTTTATGTTGATTGCATTTGCAGACTTGTTTTATCAACGCCATAAATTTAAAAATGATATTAAGATGACTAAGCAGGAAGTCAAGGACGAGTATAAAAATTCAGAAGGTGATCCGCAAATTAAAGGTAAAATTCGGAGCAAGATGCGTGAGGCATCACAGCGGCGTATGATGCAGGATGTGCCAAGGGCGGATGTCGTAATCACTAATCCCACGCACTATGCAGTTGCAATTCGGTATGATGCCATGACTGGCTCTGCGCCGGTGGTTCTTGCAAAAGGTGCGGATTATGTAGCGCAGAAGATTAAGGAGATTGCGCGGGAAAACAATGTGGAGATTGTGGAGAATAAACCACTCGCTCGTATGCTATATGCCAATGTGGATGTCGGACAGGAAGTGCCACCGGAGTTGTATCAGGCCGTGGCGGAAGTCCTTGCTATGGTATACAAAATGCAGGGAAAGATTTAGAATACAATATTAAAAAATCATATAGAACTCTGTGTTTGTAGGTAAAAAACACAGAGTTCTTTGCTTTTATGCACAGACCTGTGCACTGTTATTTTTGAACAGTTCCTAATTTGTGCAAGTAATATAAAAAATAAAAAAAGTTAAAAAATTTACAAATTATTATATACAAATTATGTTAATTGTGCGATAATATGATATAAGAAAAATAGGGGATTATTGATAAGGGATTAAAAGGAGTTAAGGGGGAAAAAGACATGAAGATGAAGAAGGCAGACATAGGCGTTGCTCTCTATTTACTTGGCGCTATCATCATGTTGATCGTACCAATCAGTAGTACTATGCTGGATGTGTTGTTAGCAATCAATATTTCGCTTGCGTTTACGATCCTGTTCACTACAATGTTTACCAAGGAAGTTTTGGATTTGTCATTTTATCCAACGGTTTTGTTGTTTACAACGATATTCAGAATCGCTCTGAACGTGTCATCAACCCGTCTGATTTTATCGACAGGTAATCCAGGAAATGTCGTTGCGACATTTGGTAATTTCGTGGGCGGCGGCGATCTTGTCATTGGTATTGTCGTGTTTATTATCTTGATTATCGTGCAGTTTGTGGTTATTAATAAAGGTTCTGAACGTGTTGCTGAGGTAACTGCCAGATTTACATTGGATGCAATGCCAGGTAAACAGATGGCCATTGATGCAGATTTGAATACAGGCGCCATCACAGATGAAGAGGCGAAGGTTCAGCGTGAGAAGCTCCAGCAGGAGGCGAGTTTTTTCGGTTCTATGGACGGTGCTGTTAAGTATGTAAAAGGAGATGCATCAGCAGGTCTGATTATCACTTTTGTAAATATTATCGGCGGTATTATTATGGGTGTTGTGCGGCAGGGTATGGATATTGGCGCCGCGGCAGACAAGTATACGATTCTTACGATTGGTGATGGATTGGTAAGCCAGATTCCGTCTCTTCTTATCTCATTATCAACTGGTATTTTGGTTACGAAGGGATCAAAGGAAGCAGACTTTGGTACCGTGCTTGTAAATCAGCTTTTTGGAATACCAAAAGTGTTGTATATGGTAGGTGCAGTGCTTGCATTTTTGGGGTTGGTGACACCGCTAAATCCTTTGATTTTCGTTGTGTTGGGAATTATTTTTATTGTGTGCGGACGCATGATTGCCTCCACAATTGAAGTGGCAGGGATTGAGGCTGAGACAGATACAGAGGAGGACACTGCAGATGAGATCCGAAAACCAGAAAATGTCAACTCCCTGTTGCAGGTAGATCCAATCGAATTGGAGTTTGGCTATGGTATTATACCGCTTGCAGATGTCAATCAGGGCGGTGATCTTTTGGACCGTGTGGTTATGATTCGTAGACAGATTGCATTGGAACTTGGTACAGTGGTGCCGATTATCCGTCTGCGTGACAATATTCAGCTAAATCCGAATCAGTATATTATTAAGATTAAGGGCATACAGGTAAGTGAAGGTGAGATTTTATTTGACCATTATATGGCGATGAATCCAGGTTTTGTGGAGGAGGAAATTTCAGGAATCCCCACTTTTGAACCGTCATTTCATCTGCCGGCAATCTGGATTACAGAGAATCAGAGAGAGCGTGCAGAGAGCGTGGGATATACAGTTGTAGATCCGCCTTCTATTATCGCGACACATTTGACAGAGATTATCAGACAGTATCTTGCAGATCTGCTCACAAGACAGGATGTGCAAAATCTTGTCAACAATGTCAAGGAAACCAATCCTTCTCTTGTGGAGGAACTTGTGCCGAAGCTTTTGGGACTTGGAGACATCCAAAAAGTGTTGCAGAATTTATTAAAAGAAGGCATTTCCGTGCGTGATCTGGTCACAATTTTTGAGACACTTGCCGATCATGCAGCATCTACTAGAGATACCGATATTTTGACAGAGTATGTGAGACAGAGTTTGAAGCGTGCTATCTCCAACAAGTATTTTCCGATGAATGAGACGACAAGTGTGGTTACACTTGATCCAGGATTAGAGCAGGAGATTATGGGCAGTATAAAACAGACAGAACAAGGTGCTTATCTGACGCTTGACCCAGAAAAGACAAAGACAATTATGGCTTCTGTGGAATCAGAAGTTGGGAAGTTAGAGAAACTTGGCAAGAATCCGATTGTGATTACCTCACCGATTGTCAGAATGTACTTTAAGAGACTTACAGAAGATTATTATAAGGATTTGGTGGTGGTATCTTATAACGAGATCGATTCAAACGTTGAATTACAATCAGTAGGAATGGTGACAGCATGATAATAAAGAAATTTCAAGGAAAAACAAAGGAAGAAGCGCTTGCAAGTGCGAAGAAAGAGCTTGGCGAGAACATTGTTGAGATGAATGTCAAGGCAGTCAAGCCCAAAGGGCTAAAAGGCATCTTTAAGGGAACGCGGTTTGAAGTCACTGTTGCAAGGGAAGACGAGAATGAAAAATATAGTGTTGCTGCATCCACAGAAATTCAGAAGGATGGGGTGGCAGTCAGTATAGGGCAAAACGCTTCGCAGGCAAAAATTATCCCAATGAAGCAACCTGAGAAGCAGGGGGTAATTGCGGAGGATGCAAAAGCAGTTGGTCAGGCTGTTGCAGATGTTCTTTCTTCTTTCCCGTCACAAAAGTTAGATATGGTGAAAGATGAGGGAACAAAAGAGAGAGGAGTGTTTGAGGCGAAGGCAACTGAACCTACCAAGGAGAATCTTCGCGGTAATGGTTTGGAAGAAAAACTGGATAATCTGCAGAATCTGATTGAAAAGCAGCTTTCACAGCAGGAAAATAAGCCGCAGACAGAAGAAGTTAGGAATACCGAGAGTGGAAGAAGGAACGAAAACACGGAGCGTGTCAATTTCCTGAAGCTTTTATACAATAAAATGATGGATAACGAGATTAATGAAAAGTATGCAAAGGACATTATAGAGGAGATTGACAGAAATTGTAAGGCAGATGTCACGCTGGATTTTATGCTTTCGGAAATCTATCAGAGGATGATATTAAAGCTCGGAAAACCTTATGTGATGGAGGAGAATGAGAGAAAGCCAAAAGTAATTTTCTTTGTGGGGCCAACAGGGGTTGGAAAGACAACTACCATTGCAAAAATTGCGTCGTCTTTTCGGGTGGAACACAAGAAGAAAGTCGCGTTGCTGACAGCGGATACTTATAGGATTGCTGCGGCAGAACAGTTGAGAACTTACGCAAATATTCTTGAAGTTCCATTCAGAGTTGTGTACACGGCAAGGGAAATTGCAACATCAATAGAAGATTTTAAAGAATATGATTACATTCTGGTGGATACCACCGGGCATTCACCTAACAATGAAGCACAGTGCGAGAGTATGAGCGATTTGATAAATTCTGTGGACAACGATGCAGCCAAGGAAGTGTTTCTCGTGTTGTCAGCTTCGACAAAGTACGGAGATTTGATGAAGATTGCAGACACATACAAAGAGATAGCTGATTATAAGCTAATATTTACAAAATTAGATGAAACCGCTACGCTGGGAAATATTTACAACCTGAAACTATATACGGGCGCGACTCTTTCCTATGTGACATGCGGTCAGAATGTACCAGACGATATTGAGTATTTCAATCCGCAGTCAACTGTAAAACAGTTGCTTGGGGGAAGGCGTTGAGGAGGGGAATATATGGATCAGGCGGAACAGTTAAGAAATGTGATTAAAATGAATCCAGCCCCAAGACCACTTTCAAGGGTTATCACAGTTACAAGTGGAAAAGGCGGTGTAGGGAAGTCCAACACTTCTATTAATCTTGCATGTCAATTTAAAAAAATGGGAAAACGCGTCATTATATTGGATGCAGATTTTGGACTTGCCAATATCGAAATTATGTTTGGCACAGTGCCAAAACATAATCTTTGCGATCTGATATATCAGGGAAAAAATATTACAGATATCATAACCTGGGGACCTATGGACATAGGATTTATATCAGGTGGATCTGGAATTGCAGGTCTTTCAAATCTAAGTAGGGACTACTTAAATTATATCATACAGAATCTTGTAAAATTAGACGCGATTGCCGATATTATTATTATAGATACAGGTGCGGGCATTTCTGATGCAGTGTTGGATTTTCTTGTCGCAAGCGGTGAAATCCTGGTTGTCGCTACACCAGAACCCACATCAATTACAGATTCGTATTCGCTCTTAAAAGCATTAAACCGTCATCCGCGATTCTCTAGGGAAGATTCAAAGATTATGGTGATAGCAAATAAGGTAGCAAGAGTAGCTGAGGGCGAAATTATGTACAACAAACTTGAGACAGTCGTAAATAGATATCTCAAGCTTCCGGTATCCTATCTTGGAGCAATCCCGCAGGACTATCGTCTTGAGGATGCGGTCATGCAGCAGAAGCCTGTCAGCCTTCAAAGTCCAAATGCAAAATCATCAATTGCTTATGAGAAGATGGCGTATGTATTGATGGACAAAGAATATGATAAGTTATTGGTGAAGAGGGGAATGGCTGCTTTTTTCTCGCATATTGTAGCAGGAAATAAAAAAATGGGATAAACAAGAAACAGTTTTCAGGAGGAGTCTATGATAGAAAAATTTATATCATCGGGTGATAAGTTGGAATTGAAATCGACAGTCCGTGTTATTCTTCCTGATGGCACAGAAGGAGTGAAAACATACAAGTCCACGGTGCACAATATTTTGGATGATGGACGGCTTGAACTGGTGATGCCAATGGAACAAACCAAACTGGTGTTGCTTCCCATAGATGGAGAATATGATGTGTGCTTTTTTTCTCATAATGGTGTATATCGGGCAGATGTGCGAATTATTGAGCGGCGGAAAGTCGATGGAATTTATGTGCTTGTGGTTGAGCTGATAAGCAATCTTCATAAATATCAGCGAAGGGAATATTATCGGTTTAACTGTGTGATTGATATGGGCATAAAGAAGATGACAAAGCAGGAGATTGACGCGTATATTCAAGGAATGGTGTACCTTGTACCAGATCGGGAGATGATAAGGGGTGTGATCGTAGACATTAGCGGCGGCGGCGCGCGATTTGTGTCAAGACAGAGGTTTGATGAGGACAGTTATATTTTGATGAAATTTAAGTTGACTGTCTTGGAGCGGGAAAAACTGTTTCTGCTGGCCGCGAAGATAATTTATTCCAACGAGATTGAAAATAGGGAAAACGAGTACGAAAATAGAGTCAAATTTGAATTTATCGATACCACAACACGCGAGGAGATCATCAAATATATTTTTGATGAGGAACGAAAAAATAGAAAGAATGGAAAGGGTCGTTGAATAGTATGACAATTAACTCGAATACATCAAAAATAAAGAAAAAAATACTTGTAGTTGATGATTCTGCACTTATGAGAAGAGTTATGTGTGATATAATCAATTCAGATGAACGGTTCCAGGTAGTGGAGCAGGCTTTTGATGGTCAGGCAGCATATGAACTCTTGAAGAAGAATCAATATGATGGAGTAGTACTTGACGTAAATATGCCAAAGATGAACGGGATTCAATTCCTGCGTGCTCTGCAGAAAGATAAGATTCGTGCCCGTGTCATGATGGCGAGTACAGATACCAAGGATGGTGCAACTGTAACAATGGAGGCACTGGATCTTGGAGCGATTGATTTTATAGAGAAACCAGTCAATATTATCTATCTGAAAAGCAGTGGCTTTAAAGATAAGTTTTTGGATACACTTCAGGCTGTTGTGTCCAGTCGCCAGACGAATATTTCCAACATTCCTATTTTGACAAGGGAAAAACAGGAGGAGAATACACAAAAGCTTGTGAGCATTGTCAGGAAAAGCAAACCGGTTGTAGGCGGACAGAAAATTGTTGCACTTGCTTGCTCGACAGGTGGTCCCAAGGCGTTACAGAGTGTTGTGCCGCGACTTCCGGCAGAACTTGCTGCTCCTGTACTGATTGTCCAGCATATGCCAAAAGGATTCACACAGTCCCTTGCGGAAAGACTTGATTCCATGAGCAAAATCAAGGTTAAGGAGGCAGCAGAAGGCGACGTGCTTGAGAATGGCGTGGTATATATTTCTATGGGCGGCAAGCATATGAATGTGGCGACAAGAGGCGGCAGAGCGACGATTACATATACAGATGAGCCGCCAAGGGAGGGCGTTAAACCTTGCGCGAACTATATGTATGAATCTTTAAAATCAAGTAGTTATGCGCAAATTGTCTGTGTTGTGCTGACAGGAATGGGTGCAGACGGTACCAAGGGAATCGTGAATTTGGAAACTTCAAAAAAAATACACGTTATCGCACAGGATGAGGCATCATCAACGGTGTATGGAATGCCCAAGGCAATCGCTGCTACAGGTCTGGTAAACCAAGTGGTCTCACTTGATAACGTGGCCCAGGAAATTATTATGAATGTGGGGGTCAGGTAGAATGGATACAAGTCAATATCTTGATATTTTCCTTGATGAGTCAAAGGAGCATTTACAAAATCTGAGCGATCAGATTATGGATCTGGAGCAGAATCCTGAGAATATGGATACAATCAATGAAATATTCCGAGCAGCTCATTCCTTGAAGGGTATGGCGGGGACAATGGGATATAAGCGAATGCAGACGCTTACCCATGATATGGAAAATGTATTCTCGGAAGTTCGGAATGGTACTTTTAAGGTACGTCCTGGAATGATCGATATTTTGTTCAAAAGTTTGGATGCGCTGGAGGAATATGTCAATAATATTCAGCAAACGACAGAAGAGGGGACTAATGATAATCAGGACTTGATTGATGCGCTTAACAGTATCTTAAAAAATAACGGTGAAGTCATCCTTGGTGAGAGTGCTGCCTCTGCAAAAACAGAGGAGGCGGCTGCGCCTTCTGCGAAGGAGGAAAGTACAAACACCAAGCGGGAAAAATGGCAGGATGTCAAAATTACTGATACAGAGCGGATGCTGATTGACAAGGCGTATAGCGAGGGATTCAAAGTGTTTGGCGTGACAGTCTATGTTGAGGAGGCATGTGTATTAAAGGCTGCGAGAGCATTTCTTGTCTTTAAAGCGCTTGAAAAACTGGGCGAAATTATTGTATCTTCCCCGACCGCACAAGATATTGAAGATGAAAAATTTGATTTGACATTCAGTCTGATATTGATTTCTGGAAATACAGCGGAAGAGATTATTGAGGCAGTAAAGAGTGTCTCTGAGATAGAGGATGCATTTTGCGCGGAGTATACTGTGGCAAAATCAGAGAAACCAGCATCAGAGCCAGAAAAGACTATTGAGAGTAAACCCACAGAGGAGAGTAAGCCGACAGCAACAGCAGCACCCACTGTGTCCAAGGCTGTGCCAGCACCTGCTCAGGCACCAGTTGCGCCAGCAAAATCTGCTGCGACAGTGGCTGCCGCGTCGTCTTCTTCGTCTTCCTCTTCCTCAAAACCAGCGGCAAAGCCTGTAGTGAACAGGACTGTCAGAGTGGACATTGAGAAATTGGATAATTTGATGAATCTGGTCAGCGAGCTTATTATAGCAAAGAACTCGTTGATTTCTGCCACGGCAGCAGATGACAACAAGGGAGATAATGGTTCTGTTAATGAACAGATTGAGTATCTTGAGAGTGTCACAACAAACTTACATGAGTCTGTAATGAAAGTGCGAATGGTTCCCATCGAGAGTGTTGTGGCAAAGTTCCCGCGTATGATTCGCGATCTTTCTAAGAAACTAAACAAGAAGATGGAACTTTATATGACAGGTGAGGACACAGAGCTTGACCGTACTGTGGTGGATGAGATTGGCGACCCGCTGATGCACATGCTTAGAAACTCAGCAGATCATGGTCTGGAGCCCAATGATGTGCGTGTTGCAAACGGAAAGCCAGAAGTTGGTTCTATCTTCTTAGATGCTTATCAGGACGGCAATAATGTCGTGATTGAAGTGCGGGACGACGGCGGTGGAATCAATGTGGAAGCTGTCAGAAACAAGGCGATTGAGCGCGGTACAGTGACACCGGAACAGGCTGAGACAATGACGGAGAAGGAAATTATTGATCTTTTGTTCCTGCCAAGCTTCTCAACCGCAAAGAAAGTGTCTGATGTATCTGGTCGCGGGGTTGGTCTTGATGTAGTAAAATCAAAAATTGAGTCCTTGAGCGGCGAAGTTGAGGTAAAGAACCGCTTTGGCGAGGGTTCTTCCTGGATTATTCGACTTCCTTTGACACTGGCGATTATCCAGGCGCTCATGGTTGTAATCGGCGATGAGAAGTATGCGATTGCACTCGGTTCGATTCAGACAATTGAGGATGTTTTGCCGGAGGATATCAAACTGGTACAGGCGAAGGAAGTAATCCATATCCGTGGAACGGTCATTCCCATTATCAGAATGGATAAAGTTCTGGATATGCCCCCAAGAGAAGGCGATAAGAATAAGAATCTCACCGTGATTATTGTGAAGAAAGGTGAAAAACAGGCAGGTTTGGTGGTAGACGAGCTTATCGGACAACAGGAAGTTGTTATTAAGTCCATGGGCAAGTATATTAAGGTGCCAAAGATGATAAGCGGTGCTACAATCTTAGGAAACGGTGAAGTGGCACTGATCCTTGATACCAATGCATTGATTTGATTCTGATGACAGTGAAAAGGAAGAAAGGCAGGGCATAGAACATGGATGAAGTAAAAATAATGGACGAAAAGAAGCGGAGTGTAAGTCTAAACCGTCCGGTAGAGCACGATACGACACAGTTTATTGTGACACAGCTTGGCGGGGAGCAATACGGGATAGATATTAAATATATATCAAATATTATTCGGATGTCGAAAATCACAAGAGTACCGAAAGTGCCAAATTATATTAAGGGCGTAATAAATGTCCGAGGAGTTGTCATACCGACAATTAGTCTCCGGCTGAAAATGGGACTTCCAGAAGATCAAGTTACCAAGAAAACGCGCATTATTATTTTGACACTGGAACAGCACGAGTCAATTGGCGTGTTGGTGGATGAGGTGAAAGAGGTTGTGACGCTCGACGAGGAGCATATTGAGCGGATGGGGTATGAAAAAGATGAGAAAGAGCGGTTTCTCTCCGGCGTTGGCAAGTCTGATGGGAAGCTCATCTCATTGTTAGATATCACATCAGTGCTTGCAGAAGTAGTGGATGTGTGAAACGAGTAGGGAAAGTTACTTCCCCTACTCACGCGTCGGGCGTCTGTCAGCTTTGCTGACCTATTTCTATTAGACGCCCACGTGCATAAAATAGTCTGTTTAATTTTGTGGACAGACGGGAGTTATTGTGACTTTTGATAGGGAAAGGCTTAGGTTTTATCATGGCAGAGAGTATGAGTTTCGAGAGAGTTACGACAGAATATTATGATGTGTTAAAGGAGCTGGGCAATATTGGAGCTGGCAATGCCACAACAGCGCTTGCACAGATGCTTCAGACAAAAGTGGATATGAAAGTTCCGCAGGTAAGGCTTCTCGATTTCAAAGATGTTGGTGTAGTTATGGGGGGAGAGGAGCAGCTTGTTGTAGGCATTTATCTAGCTGTTGAGGGTGACATCACAGGCAGTATTATGTTTATATTGGAGCAGAATGCCGGAAAGGCTCTTGTGTCTAAACTTATGGGAATGCCGCCCTCAGAAGGTGAGTTTAGTGAGATTGAAATTTCCGCGATGAAAGAGATTGGTAATATCATTACAGGGGCTTATTTAAACTCACTGGCACAGATGACTAATCTCAAGATGCTTCCATCGGTTCCGGATCTAAGTATTGATATGCTCAATGCGATACTGAGTGTTCCGGCGATAGAATTTGGTATCATAGGAGATCAGATTTTGCTGATACAGACAGTGTTTACAGACGATGTGGACTTAAACGGTTATTTCATTCTGATGCCGGATCTTGAGTCTTACTCAAAGATGTTGGGTGCGCTTGGGCTGTCAGTATAACTATATGAAAACAGAGAAGGGGCATTGTATCTATGGCAAATATAGTAAAAGTGGGAATGGCGGACCTGAATGTGTGCAAAAGTCCTGACGGTATTACAACCCTGGGATTGGGCTCCTGTGTGGGAATTTGTATTAGGGACCCTGTTGCAAAAGTGGGGGGACTTGCACATGCCATGCTGCCAGACAGTAGACAAATAGAAAATAATTCAAACAGAGCGAAGTTTGCAGATACAGGAATTGAAGATCTTGTGCAAAAGATTCTTGCGATAGGAGGCAGAAAGGCAAGATTGGAAGCAAAATTAGCAGGCGGAGCACAGATGTTCGCATTCCAGAATAAATCCGATATGGTACGTGTTGGAGAGAGAAATGTGGAGGCGAGCAAGAAGAAACTCAGAGAGCTGGGTATTCCGCTGAAAGCGCAGGATACAGGGTTGAATTATGGTCGCACGATTGTATTTTACCCTGAGACAGGAGAATTGATTATCCGTTCCGCAGGAAAACCCGAGAAAAAGATATAACAGAATAATTTAAGGGGATAATGAGATGGGAAATAAGACAGGTCTTATCACGCCGTTTCTCATGCTTTTAGCAGGTGCGATAGCGTCTATCATTATGTATGTCAGAGGATATGAGCTGACAAATATGTTGTGGGGGCTGTTGATTGTGCTATTGATATTCTATGTCCTTGGTGATGTAGCAAGGTATCTCTACGCATCAATCAGACCTCGTATTATACCGACAGGAGATCTTGAACAGATGGTTCAGGAAGCGAAAAAAAATGGAGATCTTACTGGAAATGTCGTGGCTTTTGCAAACGAGGAGCAAAATGATATGGAAGGTATGGATGCAGGTGGCTTTATGTCAGAAGATGCAGAGGGATATTCGGATGAGGAAATTTATGATTATTCTGACCAGGAGGCTGCCCCTTCAATGGGGTATGATAATGAGGACCCATTTGGAGATGCATAAAACTGATTATTTGTGTAGGCAACATTGTGTATAACGGGGGAATAACATGAACGAAGCAGCACGCAAAAAACTTTGGGATGATTATGCCAGGCTGAAATCACCGGATTTAAGAGAAAAACTGATATTGGAGTACGCGCCATTAGTCAAAGTAGTCGCAGGGCGTCTAAGCATGTATCTTGGCTATAATGTAGAGTATGAGGATTTGGTAAGTTATGGCGTGTTCGGTTTGATTGATGCCATTGATAAGTTTGATACAGGCAAAGAAGTGAAGTTTGAAACATATGCCAGTCTGCGTATTCGTGGTGCTATTCTGGACCAGATTCGGAAAATGGACTGGATACCGCGCACGATCAGACAACGTCAGAAGCAGATTGACACTGCAATGAAGGAGCTTGAACAGCGCAATGGAAAGCCACCTACAGATGCAGAGATCGCATTATATATAGGAATCAGCGAGGATGAATTTCTCGATTGGCAGAATCAAGTCAAGGCGGATAATATCATCTCTTTGAATGAATATGTGGAACAGGGAAATGATATTTCTTCAGAGAAAGGGATTACATCAGGGTTTGACACGCCGGAAAGTGTGGTCGAAAAAAGTGAGCTGAAGGAGGTGCTAGAGGAAGCGCTAGAAGTTTTGACAGACAAAGAGAAAAAGGTGATTTTGCTGTATTACTATGAGGAACTTACGTTGAAAGAAATCAGTCGTGTGCTCGAAGTATCAGAGTCAAGAATATCGCAGCTTCATACCAAAGCGCTTCAAAAAATGAAAACAAAGATGGGAAATTATATTGGAATATTGGAGCAATAACAGACAAAATGATTGCATGGAGGCAAGACTGATATGAATGGATTTTTTCAGATACAGATAAAAGAACAAGGGATAAGCCTGCTGCTTTTTCCTCCTGTTGGGGTGGGAGAAAAGATACGTGCCGTGGAACTAAAGGAGTATCTTAATAGAATAGGTGTACCCTATGATGCGAAGGCAATCAACTCTGCACTTTCTTCTATGGGTGACGAGGAGGTTGTCCTTTTTTTGACTGCAATGAAGCTTTCACCGGTGGATGCGATCTGTAATATTCAGGTGGCGCCTGACAAAATGTCAGCGGTGATGCGCTTGTATCCGCCCAGCACAGGTGGGCGTCCTGCAAGCAAAGAGCAGGTTATGGATTTGCTTGGTCAGTACAGAATTAAGGCAGGGATTGATGAGGAAGCGATTACAGTGGCGATTGAAGAGAATCTTTACTGTACAGATATTGTTGTTGCGCGCGGGAAAATGCCTACTGTTGGCCGAGATGCCTCGATTGTCTATCATTTTGACACCAATAATAATATTCGTCCAGAATTAAAAGAAGATGGAACTGTGGACTTTTTTAAATTAAATACATTGCATCATTGCATAAAAGGGCAGGTTCTTGCAGAGATTATTCCAGAGGAGAGAGGCGAGAACGGGTTTGATATTTACGGATCAGTCATGCTTGCAAGAGAGGTAAAAAAGATTACATTTGCGCATGGAAGAAATCTGGAGATTTCACAAGATGGTCTAAAACTAACCAGCATGGTAGATGGTCACGCTTCTCTAGTGGATGATACAGTTTTTGTATCGGATGTATACAGTGTGGAAGATGTTGGAACTTCTACAGGAAACATTGAGTATCACGGAGATGTGGAAGTGAAGGGAAATGTCTGCGAGAACTTTAGTGTAAAGACGGATGGAAATGTGTTTGTGACAGGTGTTGTGGAAGGTGCAGTGATAGAGGCGGGCAAAGATATTATTATTGCCAGAGGGATGCACGGACAGAGCAAAGGCAGGCTGAAAGCAGGTGGAAATATTGTCGCAAAGTTTATTTCCGCTGCGGAGGTGGAAGCAGACGGATTCGTGGAGGCAGAACAGATTGTAAATGCTCATGTGTCCGCAGGTACAAATGTAAATGCGGAGGCAGGAAAAGGTTTGATTACAGGCGGAAAAGTAATGGCTAAAATAGCAATTAACGCCAAAAATATAGGATCGCCTATGGGAGCTTCAACCATTGTCGAGGTAGGAAGCGATTTGAGCGCCAAGAAGCGTCTTGCGGAGCTTCAAAAAAGTGTGGGAGAAAAATCAAAGACTATACCGAAATTAAAAAAATCTCTGGAAGATATTACTACTCGGTTAAAACAGGGCGTTAAATTGACGCAAGAACAATTAAGAAATGCCAAGATGTTACAGATAACTCTTGCAGAGAACCAAGCCAAAATCCAGGAAGATCTAAAAGAGATTGAAAAGCTTGATAAGATGCTAAAGAATGAGGGAATGTCGCATATAGATGTCCGCGGAACAATGTACCAAGGAGTCGCTGTGGCGATTTCTGGAGCTACAATGACAGTAAAAAACGAATATACTTTTTGTCGTTTGTACAAAAAAGATGCAGATATAGCTTCTACAAATTTGTAGGGGCTATTGCCTTTTTTGTCGAAATATATTACAATAAATCGAAATATGGTATCGCCTTGTAAATTGAGCGGCCCAGAGGAGGGATAAAAATGGCTATAAGTCCAATACTGCTTAATGGAAGTATTCAGCAGACAGATAATGTTTTGCACAATCAGGTAAAACAGGTTGAGAAGGGTGTTGTGGACCAAGGAAATATACAGGTTCAGGCAGAAAAGAAAGAACAGCAGATGGCAAAACAGGTCGTTCATGCAGATGAAACCTTATTTAAAGAGGAGCGTTTTGATGCCAAAGAAAAAGGTCATAATGGCTATTCGGGTGACGGGGGAAAACGCAGGAAGAAAATAAAAGGTGACGGAAGAGTTGTCGCGAAATCCGAGGGTGGATTTGACATGAAAATATAGGTGTGTTTGTTTTGTGTGCATTGTAGAGGATTGGAAAGGTTTGGTAATACATGAATTGGTTGGAGATTGCGCTGCTGGTATTTGGAGCGTGTGCTTTTGCAGGAAGTTTTTTAGTCAAAGGAAAGTCAGATGACAGTGGTCAGGAAGTAGATGTGGAGCTTATTCGGAGCGTTATAGAGAAAGAGATGAGAGATGCAAAGGAACGAGTTACCGAAGTTGTAGATGAGACACTTGAGTATGCAGTGGAAAAGACAGAGCGCGCGTCAGAACGCATTTCAAACGAAAAGATAATGGCGATTAGCGAATATTCAGAGACAGTGCTTGCAGATATTAACAAGTCTCATCAGGAAGTTGTATTTCTCTATGATATGTTAAATGACAAGCATAATAATCTCAAAGAGACAATAAAACATGTGGATAAAACGGCAAAGGAAGCTGAGGAAGCAGCGAATGCGGCGGCGCTTGCCCTCGCTGCTAAGGCGAAAGAAGAAGCTGAGGCTAGAGAAAAAGAACTAGCGAGAAAGAATGTAAGTACAGACCGCGCTGTTTTGGATAAGGAAGCACAGGAGAAGGAGTATGCGCGTCGGCAGATGGCAAGGCTTATTCTTCCAATGCAGCAAGAGACACAGATTCATCGTCAGGTGGATGCGCGCGCGTTGGATATCGGCGCATTGGGGTTAAATTTTGGCAAAAAGACGCAGGTTGACAGACCGATGGAACTGAGTCCACTTGTGGTAAAAAGTGTAGAAATCTTGCCGGCAGATGTTGTCATGTCAAATAATATGCAGCCTGTGCCAGAGAGTACGGGCATTGTGCCTGTCAGTACAGCAGAATTACAGACATTTGGTTCTCGTCCTGAGGATATGAAGGTTGTGGATGCAAAACCGGCAGAGATTCGGCCTGTGGAGGTGTACTCTTTTGTGGACCAGGCACCACATATTGAGAGACCTGTAAAGAAAGATATAACAGGGATGATAAAGCCTCAAGATGTTTTTCCAGGGGCAGTAGAAAATAACAATGACAGGATTTTAAGGCTTTATAAAGAAGGTTATTCCAATGTAGATATTGCCAAAGAACTTGGTCTTGGAGTTGGGGAGGTAAAGCTAGTCATTAATCTGTTTAAGGGGGCTGTATAATGAAATTCAAATACATGTTAAGGGGGCTTGGTCTGGGGATTTTAATCACTGCAGTGGTGATGGGAGCTTACACTAGGAGCGCTGTTGCTGATGCGAGGGTGTCTGTCTTAAAGGAATATGGACTTGGAGAAGACAACAGGCTTCCAGAAGAACCGACAGAGGAGCAATCGACAGATATGACGACTGCCTCAGAACCGACAGAGCAGCCGGTTAGCAGAGATGAGGAGAAAGAGGCAGAGATTCAATCTGTGTTGGATGCAGCAAAGGACGCAGAGCAGACAGAATCTATTGCATTGCCAGAGTCAGAGGAGCAGCCAATAGACACGACAACTGGAGTCTCTGACCAGGCTACTACAGTCGTTCCGACAGGAGAGGGCGATGTGGTTCAGATTGACATTACAAGGGGTGATGATTCTGGGACGGTTTCCAGAAAGCTGTTTAATGCAGGGCTGATTGAGAATGCGTCCGAGTATGATGCGTTTTTGATGCAACATGGATATGACAAGAAACTCAATGTAGGAAAGATCACAATTAATGCCGGAGCGAGCTGGCAGGAGATTGCAGAAAAATTAATTGGAAAATAGTGTCTTGTAACAGGAAACCGAAGGCTGAACTGTAGTAACAGTTCAGATAGGTATTTGCACTTTGCTGCAAATACCGTAAGACAACGTGGTGGCTGCAAGCAAAAATCCA
>ERZ808041.463-NODE-463-length-31108-cov-4.626341_pt1 | contig 31108 bp, 28 predicted proteins | sample MGYA00380192_ERZ808041 | MGnify/ENA primary metagenome ERZ808041 (study PRJEB31490, sample SAMN06133412) | mouse gut metagenome | isolation source: Z1_1 | host: mice | place: China: Chengdu | collected 2015-05 ...
AAATCCCTTTTCCCGTCTCCTTGTCTGACGCTTCTGTTTTGATAGAAGGAAAATAAACCGTCTGTCCCTCGTCTTCTGTGTCCTTATGCTCTGCAATTACTTTCCCGCCATACAGAAGTTCTTCAAACACAACCAATGTCTCTCCCGCAAGCCGGCTTCCGTCAAAATGGAACGTCACCTCCACACTTCCGTTTTCCTTTGACGGTATAAACCTTGACTGGGCGGTGATGGGAGTCCCGCCGGCATCTGTCGCCTCCTTCTTCGTCTTTGGGTTCACCAGCGTTCCTTTCAGCAGATATTCCTTTCCCGTCTGAAGCTTCTCATACTTTACCTCGTCAGTCAGCGTCACCTGTGAAGCCGCACAGGAAATATGCGACTTCGTGTCATTGTCCGACACTGTGGTGCCAATCTTCGGAATAGAAACTGTCTGCGCCTCGTCCGTAATATCATGGTGTACTGCATATTCCTTGTTATCCTTCTTTAGAGTTTCAAAGGCTACCAGCGTCTTCCCAGAAAGCCCTCTCCCCGAAAAGCGGAATATGACTTCAACCGTTCCACTTGCCGTCTTTGCGGTAAATGTTGTCTCAGCTTCAATCTTACTCCCATGGTCGTCAAGCACCGCCCGTCCGGTCTCTTTATCCATCAAGATGCCGGTAATCTTATATTTCCGTCCGGCACGCAGATTTTCATAAGACACTGTATCCACAATGACCATATCCTCCTTCGCCTTTGCCATCCCGCTGCCTGTCTGATAATCAACCGCCCTTGTCCCTATGGCAGGAAAATGGATGGTCTGGGAATCGTCGTTGATGTCCGCATGTTCAGCCAGCTTTTCATTGCCAAGGTACAATTCTTCATATACCACCACATCCTTTCCCTTAAGCCTGGAGGCGTCAAAGGTAAACTCCACCTCAACCGACCCATTAGAGTCTTTTGGAGAGAAGGTCTTTGTCACTGTAACAGGATTGCCGTCTTTATCCGTCGCCTCGCGCCCTGTGGCTCGGTTCATCAGCGTTCCCACCAGACGATAAGTTTTGTCTTTTTGTAAGCCGATATAAGAAACCGTATCAATCAACGTCACATCCTCTGCCAAGGCATAATGGGTGCCTGTGGCCTCATCCTTAGCCGTGGTTTCAATGGCAACATCTGCATTCTCCACATTTCCCAGACTGACAATGTAGTTCGCCCTTGTGACAGTAAAGGAACCAGAATAGAGAAATTTCCCCTCATTGGCGCTGCATTTCAATTCTTCAATGGTATATGTATCGTAAGGAAGCGCGCCTGCCCCATCATCCACAGGAACACTCCCGCCGTCTGCATTAAGCCCGAACCACAGGCCGTTGCCTGCCTTCCCGCCGTTTGTCTTATAACTGTGGGCCGCATAAGCCGAGCTCGAAGAATAATGTCCGTTCTCATCCGTCATAATCACATGGGATTCCTTCGTCGTCTTAGACGTAATCCGAAACGGCACGCCGGCAATGGGTCTTTGGGTGTTCTTGTCAATCTTGGTCAATTCCACATCTCCGCGGATTACACTGTCTGCAACCCTGTATTCTGTGCCGTCCTCCACCATTCCCTGATTGCCGTTCTGGATAATCCGAGCGACATGGAGCTTTTCCGTCCCAAAATTCCCTGAACCGTCCATATAAGAGCTGTCAAGCTGATAACCGGACGGCGCCTGTATTTCCTCCACACTCAGGGTTCCAAGAGGCAGTCCACCCTCCAAAGCGCCGCCTCTGATTACCCATGATCTGTCTGCCTTCGCCGGAAGATTCTCCCTGGTATAGTAACCATTGTAAAAATTTACCCGAAATTGGGTATTCTCAAGGGATGCCGCGCCAAGGGCATCCCTTCCCTTTGTCTCCCGATCCACCTTGTAGATTACGGGTGGCGGCGCAATAACCGGCTCGTCACTGACCTTTAGCTCTGCCGTCTGCCCCGCCGTAACCTGAATCGGATATACCTCCAAATCCAGGGCATAGCCTTTTGCCGCTGTAATCTCCTTCACATAATACGTTCCTTCATCAAGAGCCGCCGTATCCGAATTCCCGTCCGCATCCGTAGTCAGAACCGCCGCCTGCTGTGTACATCCATTGTCACGGAACACGCCGTACCGTGCCCCTGCCAGGCTATAACAACTGTTTCCGTCTGTAATCTGCGTATTGGCCGAGGATTTCTTAAGCCTTGCATATCCCGCCGGATTCCCCTCCAGCCATACGATATCCTGATACTTGTCATCTCCGGTATTAATTACATATGCCGTGTACTGCCTTAAGCGGCTCTGGAAAGCCTCATATCCGGTATCCTGCATCAAATGACTAAGATCCTCCGCCATACTCCGTATATTTGCAGCCATAAAAGGTCCCAGACCTTTGAGCGAGCCCATGTACAGAAAGCCTATCAGCGCGTGGGCGTAGGCATAGACATTGTTTTTCTCCTCCATATAAATCGTCTTTCCGTATTGCTCATACATCTGCGGGTCGCCGCCAGGCGCGATCATCAATGCCGCTTTGATCATGTCGTTATTAAGCGCCGAGACACGGTAAGTCCCGTTGGGCGGACTCAAGGTCGGCTGCGCGCAATACCCCAGATATTGCTCTGAACCGGCAGTCACCGAGAATTCGCTTGTTCCCCATTCCCCATAGTTATGAACCGCCCCTGCCCGAATTACCACCTCCGTACCAGGCGCTGACCGGCGCATACGTCCTCCCGCCTGCTCACCGGCGCGGGCGCTTCTTCCAGTATCCGTCTTTTCACAGTCTTTCCCCCAGACATAGCCCTCTCTCGGAAACAGGTACTCCTTTTCCTCCTGGCCATTCGTCTCCATATCCGAGGCATCCACCCGTCTCACACAGGGCAGCACAACCAAAAGACAGATTACCAGTGTCAATAAAAGTGAAAGCCCCTTCTTCTTTCTTCCCATACATTGCTCTCCTTTCTGAACCAAACGATTCCAAAGCAAGCGCATCTGCAATCACTTCACACTGTAATTCCCTCAGACAGAACCCTTTTGCCTCCTTTCCAAAATATATTTTTTAACCTTGGGATTTGTTTCATTAATGAATTTGAACCTTTGATTATTAGAATGTAAGACTCTTTATAGAACTTAAAGAATATGTCAAACAAAAATGGTATTGGGTGAAACACGTAATGAACACTAATAGAAAATTTTAGGGAACACAAGAGCTGATAAGAACTACCAGCCTGTTTCTAAGCGATTGCCTCGCGGACAGCTCATCACTGTCCGCGCCGCTGCTTGGTAAAATATATTATAACAAATTATTCCAATCTGTCAATGCATATTCAAGATTATTTTCAAAACACCTCCATGCACAGCTTCTCCATCTGATCATGTACTGCCGCCACTTCTCTCTCATTCGTCATTGCCACAATCACATCCCCTGTCTTAAGCTTCGTACCTCCTCTGGGAATAATCTCATCAGATCCCCTCTGTATGGCCACAATCAGACAATTTGCCGGCCATTCAATCTCTTTTATCAGCGCCTCCTCAAGCCTTGAGCCTTGAAGCACAACAAAATTCTGAAGCACCTTCTCGCCGTGGTCCACAGCCTTTTCCCCTCCCTGCTGCTCCAGTATCCTTTCCAGGAGGCTTTCATAGATGGGCTTTGACCGAAGCAGGGTTGCCACAATGTACGCAGCCACAGACACGATAGACAGCGACATCATCTGGCTCGTCGAGCCGGTCATCTCAAAAATCAAGATGATACCCGTCAGCGGCGCGCGCACGATTGCCGCAAAATATCCTGCCATGGCAAGCACCACAAAATTATTGATATACATCATATCCAGTCCCATGTAATGTACGCCCGCCGTTGCAAACGCGCCTCCGATAAATCCGCCTAACACCAACAGCGGAAAGAAGATTCCCCCCGGCGCGCCAGAGCCGAAGCAGACCGCTGAAAAGACAAATCTTCCCACCAGGAAAAACAATATGGCTCCAAGCATAACATCCTCCGTCGTCAGATAGTCAAGGAGGGCATGTCCGCTTCCAAGGAATTCCGGCATGGTAAATCCAAGCACACCGGCACAAAAAAATGGGATTATGAGCTTCTGCGTCACGCTTAACCTCTTTGCATTGCGGTACAAGGACTGCACCTTTAATGTAAACCAGTTATAGAATGCCCCAAGAACACCGAGTATAATACCTAACAACACAATCATTCCGTAATATTCCGGCGGCAGCGGCCTGACAATCTGAAACTGGAATACAGAATCAACTCCCATGACCGTGGAGGCAATGAAATCAGCCGACAGGGAGGCGGTCATAACCGACACCAGCACAGACACGGAAAAATTCTTATGTACTTCCTCCAACGAGAACATTACGCCAGCCAGCGGTGCATGGAACGCCGCCGCAAGTCCGGCGCTGGCGCCGCAGGTCAGGAGGTACTTTTCCTCTGTCACTCCCCGTTCCATTCCTTTGGACACGCCTTTTCCAACCATTGCCCCCAACTGGATGGACGGTCCTTCTCTGCCTAGCGCCAGACCTCCAAGAAGGCAGAGGAAGCCTCCAAGAAATTTTGCCGGAAGAACCCGCCACCATCTCTGGTCCAGTTTTCCCGCCATCTCCCCCTCAAGCTGCGGAATTCCGCTGCCTGATATCATTGGCTCATACTTCAAAAGCTTTCCCACCAACCATGCCAGGATTAGAAGCGCCAAAAACCATCCTGCAATCCGAACAGGCTTCCCTTTGCAAAATTCCAGAACCATATTCAGCCATTTACCTGCGTATTCCAGAAACATCCTGTAAAGAACGATGACAAGTCCCGCAATTCCTCCGACTACAAGGCCCTCTCCAATTAATATCATCTGAAAATGTTCAGCGCGCCTAATCATACTGGATGTATCCCTCTCCATTATTCTCCCTCCCTCTTTTGCATTTCCACTTCTATTATACAAGAAGAACAGAAATTATCCAAAGTTTTTTTCAGACTGAATCTTGAATCCCTCACGCATACAGGCTATACTATTTGAGGGGAATCGACAAATATCGATTGCTTAATCCATTTTTATAGAAAGGACTTTATTTATCATGAAAATATTAATCGCATCTGACATTCACGGAAGCGCTTACTATTTAAGGCAATTATTGGCGCGATATCAGGCAGAACAGCCAGACAAGCTGCTTCTTTTAGGCGACATACTCTATCACGGCCCAAGAAATGACCTGCCAAAAGGATATGCGCCCAAAGAGGTCATAGACCTTTTAAACGACATGAAGGAGGATATCTTGTGTGTACGGGGAAATTGTGACACGGACGTAGATCAGATGGTGCTTGATTTCCCAATTCTTGCCGACTACTGCATCCTGTACGAGCAAAGGCATATGATTTTTGCAACACACGGACATGTTCATAATACCGCCAATCCGCCAATGTTAAGGGACGGCGATATCCTGCTTCACGGGCACACCCATGTCCCTGTGGCTGAGGTTTTCCAAGGAAAATACTATCTTAATCCAGGGTCCATCTCCATCCCGAAGGACGGAAGCGAACACAGCTATATGATGCTGGAGGACGGCGTATTTACATGGAAGAATCTGGACGGAAAGGTTTACCGTCACTTTGACATGAGAAACGGATTGAAAAATGAATCGGAATAAGAATGCATTTACGAACGGGTTACGAGACGGGATTCCCATTGCCTTAGGTTACTTCGCAGTAGCATTTTCACTGGGAATCGTGGCCAAAAAAGCCGGACTAGACCCCTTGCAGGGTTTTCTGTCCAGTCTGCTAAACCATGCCTCTGCGGGAGAGTACGCCGAATTCACCGTGATTTTGGCGAACGCGCCTTATATTGAGATGGCTTTTGTCATTCTGGTTACAAATATACGGTATCTGCTGATGAGCTGCGCATTGAGCCAGAAATTTGATACAGATACCTCCCTTATACACAGATTTCTTGTAGGCTTCGGAATTACGGATGAGATTTTTGGAATCAGCATCGGCAGAACCGGAAGGCTGAACCCTTATTATAACTACGGCGCTATGGCTATTGCCCTGCCAAGCTGGGCTATGGGTACTGCCATAGGAATCGTAGCCGGCAATGTTCTGCCTTTGTCCGTTGTCAGCGCTTTGAGCGTGGCGCTGTACGGAATGTTCATTGCAATCATTATCCCCGCCTCCAAGACAAATAAAATTGTCGGCGGAGTTGTAATTGTAAGCTTTGCGGCAAGCTTTGCAGCATCCAGGATTCCTCTGTTTGACCGCATGTCCGACAGTATGAAGATTAGCCTTCTTACCGTGATTATCGCCGGACTTGCAGCCGTACTATTCCCAGTAAAGGATGAGGATACCGTACCAACAAAGCCGGATAAGGAGGTGGCTGAGCATGACGCATAATATCTATATCTACATACTGGTTGCAGCGGCAGTATCCTGCCTGATTCGCGTGCTGCCGCTGACGCTGATACGCGGGAAGATTAAGAATCCGCTGATACGTTCATTTCTCTATTATGTGCCTTATGTAACACTGGCTGTCATGACATTTCCAGCAATTATTACTGCGCCCCAGATTCCGATTGCTGGAATCCTGGCATTGCTTGCAGGAATAGCCGCCGCGTGGAGGGGCGTCAATATGATGGGAATAGCCGCGCTTTGCTGCGCCGTTGTGTTCGTTTGTGAAGCGGTTTCAGCGTATATTATATAACGAAAGGGGATGTCCGCGCTACCCTGACGCGGCATCCCCCTTTATGTATTACTCAAGCCTTTTTCTTTTCAAAATAAGCGTCTATCTTATGCTTAATTTCTTCCATCTTCAGATATTTTGCCAGATATCCATCCGGCTTCAGAGATACCAGCTTTCTCACCGTCTCCGGATCCGTCCTGCCGGTCAGGAAGATAATTGGAATATCTGCAAAATCCTCCTCTGAACGAATCATCTCCAATACCTGTTTCCCGTCACAGACAGGCATCTCATAATCCAACAGCACCAGATCCGGACGATCCAGTGAAAGAGCACGGATTGCAGACATTCCCGAAGTTGCCAGCGCAACCTCATAATCCTCACAAAGAAGCTGCTTCATCCCCTGCCGTATCGTCATAGAATCATCCACAATCAGTATCTTCTGTCTCTGCGGAACATCTCGCTTCTTGAGATAATCGGCAATCTCAGCCATGGCGTTATCCGTCTCGATAGGAATTGCCGCCCCCTTCTCCAACATATGGGGTGCAATGACACAATAAGCAAAATACCCTTTTCCTGTATCAAACAGCAGACTCACCTGCATCTTTTCTTTCTCGAACACATCCTGAAACTGCTCATAGGTGAGAAGATTCTCCTCCTTAATCTCACATTCCTCAGCATCCGGCAGATGCTCCATAACACGCTTTACAAACTGTTGCGCTGTCAATCGGGTTGCGTTGACCAACATGGTATCCAGCTTATTCGTCTCTATCCCCATAACCTTTCCAACCGTGTTAAGCAACAATCTTTCCTCAAATGCCAGAAAAATCTCTCTATCTTCTTCCGACTGCTCAGTACCGTAAACCAGACGGCAGTATATCCCTCTCCCAAACTTTTCTCCGCTGTATGTGTCGCTGACCACATGGGATTCAAGCCTGAACATATTATATACTAACTGAAGAATTACCTTCTTCATAGCCTCAAGTTCTTCGTCCGGAAGAAGATCCACCCATTTGCTTATTCCCTCTCCCGTGATTGCACGGTCTTCCGTCAACGTGTGCCCAATCAGCCATCCGGCGCAGACGCCTAAGAAATGGTCAACCGCATCTTCGGAATAATTCGTCTGTTCCAGTTCTTTTTCAAGCGCAGGAAGCGTCTTCCTGCGGAATCCTTCATGAAGATGCCTGTGCACCTCAAGACCCGCATATCCAATAGAAGTCATATACTTTTCTTCCTCCGCAAAATGCTTCATTGCGTGATCTTTAAAATACTTGATTCCCTCCTGGCACGCCCACTGGCTTTTCTTCTCCTCTTTTCCAAATGCGAACAGCTTGTTAATAATCTTAAACAGCCTCTGATGCTCCTTGTCAATAACGTCTACTCCGATATTGTACTCTTCCTTCCATACTAATTGATTCTCCATATGAAACCCACCTTTTCCACAGTCTTTTCTTCTGCAGAACTTCTCTCCTTTCCTAAATTGCAGACTGCATCTGCTAAGAATTATACTTCATATAAAGCAGTAATTTTGAAAAATACTATCTTCACAGACAGCCTATCCTGTCTGTTACTTTTTACTATACTACGTATAGTAAAAAATATCAATCAGTATTCCTATTCACGACCAAAACAACTTCTTTTATACCACCATAACCAGAGTACCTGCACCAATCAAAACACAGCCAAGCAATGATTTCGCCGTAAAATCCTCATGCAAAAACAGAAAAGCTAAGACCCTCCTGTCGCTAAACCTGACAATATAAGAAACAGCCAGCTTTTTCTGCTTATTTCCGATATTCCATTTTGTGTATGGGTTAAAAATACCATCCCCCATGCCATAACTACCACAACTACTGTCCTGATTGCTGTCGCAAGATTGGAATTAACACCCTCGATACCTATTTTCGCCAATATTGAGGTAAGCGCCGCAAATACTGCGGATAACAATGCAAAAACAAACCACATATCCAACCTCCAAAATTCATTCCACTCCTAAAATCTCTCTTATTAATTCCATGTGGGGTATGTCCGGCTTCCTGCTATCCTCGTAATGGATGTTCGGGCCGGAGTCATCCGTCTCGTCAGCTCTAGCATATCCTCTCTGTTTATCATAATTTATAATCCACCTTTATTTCTCAATCTTAATATTTGTAATACTTACTTTCCGACGATCCCCTGACCTGCGAATACAGCCAATACCCCAAACACAGCGCTCAATACTGTATAAATGACTGCCAAATATATTTTCCCCTCTTTCATCATATCTGCTGTCTCCAATGCAAAAGAAGAAAACGTAGTAAAACCTCCGCATATCCCGACCTTCAGGAATAGTATTATTCTGGGATTCAAAAATTCTAATTTCATTGCTAAAACAGCAACAATTCCAATAATAAAAGAACCCGCAATATTTATCGTAAACGTTTTAATTGGAAATAAATATCCTTCTTTCAAGGGAACTAATCCTATTAAATATCTAAAGACCGCACCTATAAACCCGCCTGTTCCCACAACTATGCACTCAATCATGACAGCCGCCCCTTTCTCTTTTATTATACTAACATTCGAGATAAAAATTAGCAAGCCACTACTTTCTTCAACAGAAATTCCGCTTTTACATATGAATATCTATGCAACCTTGTACTATACAGTTCAATACGTTCTGGACTGAATAATTATTTTATAGTATAATGTCTACATGTTACGAAAGGAGTTAGTCCATTGAACAAAGAATTAAAAAAGAAAATGCGCGACATTTTGTTGGAACGGTATGGAGTAGACATTGATGAGGCGGTATGCCGTTTTTCAACGCAGAATTATGCTTTCATTTTTTCAGAAAGGCCATACATGATCCGCGTGAGTATCTCGCCTAAAAAGAGCAGAAAAGAGATTCTCAGCGAACTGATGTGGGTAGACGACTTAAAACCGTTCAAACAGACGATCTGTGAGCCGAACGAGTCGCTAAACGGGATTCTTCTGGAGGAATTCGAGATTGACGGCGTCTTATACCGCGCCAGTATGTTCCGTACAGCACGAGGGAACATCAAGCTGACTACCGAGATGAAGCCTATGTTCTTTATCTGTGTGGGCGACCTGTTGGGAACCATCCATCATGTCAGCACCAATGAAAGAGAACTGGGAATCCAGTATGGCCGTAAGAGGATGAAGGATACCTTTGAAGAATTAAAAAACCGCGTGGCAATAAATATGCCCCCTGAAATCGAAAAGAGGATTCAGGCCATTCAGGAGGAAGTAAACAATCTGCCGGAGGAACTGGGGCGGTATGGCATCTGCCATGGGGATTTTCATATTAATAACTTCTTTGTGGAGGAAAATAATATCTGGCTGTTCGATTTTGACGGCTGTACCTACGCCCATTATCTGTACGACGTAGCCAGCTTTGTCCAGGCATGTTTCCTTATGGGCTACAAAGCAGGCGAGGACTGCCGTAAAGTGCTTTATGAGGACATCCTGCCCTATTTTAAGATGGGTTATGAGTTGAATAAGAAATGTGACGAACATTATTGGGATCAGTTAGAGCTGTTTATCTCTTACCGTGTGGCAATGGCATACATGTCGCTTTTAGAGATTGACCAGTGCGGCGTTGTGGACAATCTGGAACAGATCAAGCAGTTTTTGGGCTACATAATTTCCCAGGACAATGTACTGGACGCCATGACAGCAGCAGCGAAAAAACGAGGAGATTCCAATGAAAAATGATTATATCGTCCGGCATTTATATCGTTCTTTTGTGATTGTTTCCATATTGTCTGCATTGACGGCGACAGTTGGGATGTTGATTGACAATATGATTGTGGGATGTTTTCTCGGCTCGGACGCATTGGGGGCAATGGGCGTTGTGGGACCTGTGAGCCTGCTGTTTTCCGCCTTTGGAAATATTTGTTCCGGCGGAGGGACTGCCAGGGCGTCCCAGGCCCTTGGCAGAGGCGACAAGGAACAGGTGTGCCGTATTTTCACTGTTACCATTCTGTTTGCGTTTCTTGTGGGAGTGCTTCTCACAATTGCCGGCTTGCTTTTTGCGCCGCAGATTGCCGATATTCTGGGTGCGCAGGGAACGCTGAAAGAGCTGACCACCCAATATCTGTATGGTTATTTTTTAGGCGCCCTTCCCACGCTTATGATGACAGCTCTGATGGGATTTTTCCGTATTGACGGTTCCCCTCGTCTCCCAATCCTGTGTATCGCTGTTATGACTGTATGTAACATTACATTGGATTTGATTATGGTGCTTGTATTACATAAAGGTATGCTCGGTATGGCGCTGGCGACGGCCATCAGTTATTTCATTGCCGTTTTGGTGGGCTGTTCGCACTTTACCAGGAAATACAATACACTGAAACTAACGGCGGTAAAGGGAATCGGAAAAGAACTGTCCTCTATGATTGTAACCGGCGCGCCTACGGCCATCAGCCGGATTAGCGATACCCTTAAAGTAATGATCCTGAATAATCTTATGGTAACTGTTATCGGCGTAGGTGCAGTCACGGCGCTGAATGTCCGGACACAGGCAAATAATATCGTAGGCGCATTGATTGTCGGCATCGGGCAGGCAGCGATTCCGGTGACAGGCATGTTTTATGGTGAAGAAGACCGGACCGCCCTTCAAGATACTTTAAAGACATCGCTTCGGATAGGAATGACCCTGTGTGTGGCAGGGGCTGTCATACTGCTTTTGTTCCCGTCATTTTTTGTAGGCATTTTCGGGGTAACGGAGCCCGCTATTATGGAAATGTCAAATATAGCCATACGGATGTTCGCTGTGGGAATGCCCATTGCCTTGACAAACACAATTATGATGAATTTCTATCAAAGTACCCGAAAAACGGGTCTGGCCACTTTAATCTGCGTGCTTCAAAGCCTGGTATTTACCGTGGCTATGGCGTTTCTGCTCATCAGACCGATGGGCAGCACGGGCGTATGGACTGCGTTTCTTCTTGGTGAAGTATTTACATTTATTACAATTGTATTATATGTTTCCATAAAGAATAGAAGATTTTCCCTGAAAATTTCATCCTATATGCTTCTGGAGGATGATTTCGGCGGCGCTTTGAAAGACAGGCTGGAAATTTCTATCGGCAACAGTATGGATGAAGTGATGAATATATCCTCTGGCATTTTGCGGTTAGAAAATAACTGGAATATAGACAAAAAAATGTTGAATGAAATCTCTCTGTGCATAGAGGAGATGGCCGGTAATGTTGTACAACATGCTTTTAAGCCGGAAGAAAAGAAGTGGTTTGACGTGCTCATTTTGAATAAGTCCGATTCTGTCGTTATACGTATGCGTGATAACGGCTCTGCCTTTGACCCTTCCGATTATCTGAATATGTCTGGGGACTTGGGCGAAAAAGAGACGTTTGGCATTAAAATGATCTCATCCCTTGCCGACAAATTTGACTACTCGCGCAATATGGGACTTAATGTCCTGTTTATTGCCCTTAATAAGACGGATTAATTTTAATAATAACGGAGGTAAACAACATGACTATTGAAAAAACAAATAACAACGACGGGCTTCTGATAGCTTTAGAGGGAAGGCTTGACACGACAACAGCTCCCCAGCTTGAAGCAGAGCTTAAGAGCATTGATGATGACATTACGAAGCTCACATTTGATTTTGGGAAGCTTGATTACATTTCATCAGCAGGGCTGCGCGTCCTGTTGGCGGCGCAGAAGGTAATGAACAAGCAGGGGAGTATGGTAATACGCCATGTGAATGAAACCATTATGGAAATTTTTGAGGTGACAGGCTTTCTTGATATTCTATCTATCGAATAGCGCGCAAATAAAACGAAGGAAGTATATCTCCATTATTCACGCAGATATACTTCCTTCAGCAAAGGGGCTTTCTTAAATCAAACTCGCCGCCCCAATCATCCCCGCCTTATTCCCAAGGGACGCCGTCGTAATCTCCGGCAGTTCGCCGTTCCCTCCTCCAAAGCATCCTTCCCGCATTATCCTGCGAAGGGGTTCAAGGAGCGCCTCGCCTTGCGCGGATAATCTACCGCCCAATATCACCAGCTGCGGACGGAAGATATTGACGATATTGACAATCCCGATGCCAAGGCGCCGGATATACTGGTCTGTCACTTCTTTAAGCTTCTCATCGCCCCGCCCTGCTTCCTTGAATATCTCTTCCGGTGTCAGTTCCCTCCCGACAGCCCTTCTGGCATCTCTTCGAAGCGCCGCGGCAGAAGCGTAGGCTTCCAGACAGCCCCTTCGTCCGCAGGTACAGGGTTCCCCATTCTCTATGATGACCATATGGCCAAGTTCACTGCCGCCGATTCCCCTGCCTTCATAGATCTCACCGTCTAAGATGATTCCCCCGCCTACTCCGGTCCCAAGCGTCAGCATGATCACATCCTGACATTCTCTGCCCGCACCGGCAACCGCTTCTCCAAGCGCCGCGCAGTCAGCGTCATTGGCAACCCGTATCGGCAGCGGAAGATATGCTCCCATCAACTCAGCAAGAGGCACTTGTTTCCATCGGATGTTATTGGAATAGCGGACGACGCCGTTCTTACGCTCCACTGTCCCCGGCACGCCGATTCCTGCTCCCACGCACTGTTCCATGGCAATCCCCTGCTCCTCCAGAAGCTCAAGCGTCCTCCTGCCGATTCTCTCGATAATTGTTTCCGGCTTTGGCACGCCTTTTTTCTGGCTTCCAGGCTCTGATACGCCTTCCATCGGTATCACCACATCGGCAAGTAATTTCTGGTGTATGTCCACCAGTCCGATCCGCATATCCGCGCTGCTGATATCAATACCAATCCGCACCGGCGCGGCCTTCTTACGTATTGTCGTGATCAGAGCGTCGCAGGAGCCTTCCACCTGATAGGCTCCGCTTCCGGCAGGCAGGAAAAAGCTCTCCCCTTTCTTGTACGCAAGAGTCTCGCCGCCGCTTGTAATCGTCCCTTCCCCATCCAGAATCAGGATACTGGCAAAGGATGCGTCAGATACATTTCCCTCCATCCGCTTCATGAACCTGCCGTCAAGATTCAGCTTGTCTACGGTGAAATAATCACAGTCCGCCACATGGGGATAACTGCTGTTGTCCCTGATAATAGGAACCCGGTTCGTGACTGCAAGCGCCTTCTCGATATGCAGATCCCGCTTCTTCCCATCCTTCCCCACTCTTCCATAATCGTAGACACGGTAAGTGACGTTAGAATTCTGCTGGATCTCCGCGATCAGGATATCCTTTCCGATCGCGTGTATGGTTCCGGATTCGATAAACAGTACATCCCCCTTGTGAACCGCCACTGCATTCAGGACCTCAAGAAGGGTATCTTCTTCAATCCTTCTGGCAAATTCTTCCTTGCTGATTTCTTTCTGAAATCCATAATACAAGAAGGCTTCCTTCCCTGCGTCCACCACGTACCACATCTCCGTCTTTCCGTACTGCCCCTCATGCTTCAAGGCGTAACGGTTATCCGGATGCACCTGTATGGACAGGTTATCCCTGGCGTCAATGAATTTGATGAGGATGGGGAAATCCTTAAAACGGCGGCAGTGATTTCCTAATACATCTTTTCCGGCTTCCTCTATATATTGACTAAGCGTCTCGCCTGCATGCTCTCCATTGACAATAGTTGAAGGACCGTCCGGATGGCAGGATAATTCCCATGACTCCGCCAATATGTCTCCGTTGTACTCCTTGCCGTATTCCTCGACCAGCCGGTGTCCGCCCCAGATATAATCCTTATAGCTTGGTTTTAATTTAAACATAGTCTGTAAATCTCCTCAAATATATTGCCGCACATTTTAGCCCAAACACTTCACCGCCTCCGTAAGTGACCGAAGCTTCGCATCCGCATCTTCTTCATCCGCACCCCTGACGCCGATATAGAACTTAATCTTCGGCTCCGTCCCTGACGGACGGATACAGCACCAGGCGGCATCCCCAAGTTCAAAATACAGCACATTGGACTTTGGAAGGCCGGTAGCAGTCTTCCTGCCGCTTGTCATATCCACCTTCACAGCTTCCCTGTAATCCCTGAACTGCGTCACTTTAAGCCCCCCGATATCCCTCGGCACATCCCGGCGGAGCTGTTCCAGCATCGCCGCGATCTGCTTCGCTCCGTCCTGCCCCTTAAGCGTCACCGTACACAGAGCTTCCTTATAATATCCATAAGTCTCATACAATTCCTGCATCTTATCGCACAGAGTCATCCCCCGGCTCTTGCAATAAGCCGCCGTCTCACAGATCGCCATCACCGCCACAACCGCATCCTTATCTCTGGCATGGGTTCCCACAAGACAGCCATAACTTTCTTCATAGCCAAATACATACTCATGCTCCTGATTCTGCTCGAAGATCTTAATCTGCTCCCCGATATATTTGAAGCCTGTCAGGGTCTCGATCAGCTCCATCTGATAAGCATCCGCAATCCTGCGCGCCATTTTCCCGGACACGATGGTTGTGACAACTGCTCCATTCTCCGGCAGCGTCCCCATCGCCTTCCTCTGCGCAAGCTGATACTCCAAAAGCAGCATTCCTGACATATTGCCCGTGAAGCTTACATACCTGCCAGTCTTTGTATCCTTCGCGTATACCCCAAGACGGTCTGCGTCCGGGTCTGTGGCAAGCACCACATCCGCATCCACTTCCTCTGCCAGTTTAAGCGTCAGAGCAAATGCATTCTTGTCCTCTGGATTGGGATAAGCGACCGTCGGGAAATTGCCGTCCGGCAGCTCCTGCTCTTTTACCACATATACATTCGTAAATCCAAGCTCACGAAGCAATCTTCTCACCGGAAGATTCCCTGTTCCATGAAGCGGGGTATAGACAATCTTCAGATCCCCTGCTGTTTCCCTGATAATCTCCGGATGCAGGACCAGCTTCTTCAGAGCTTCCATATATCTGTCGTCCATTTCTTCACCGAGCACGTGATAAAGCCCGGCTGCGACAGCCGCCTCCTTATCCATGGTCTTTACCATGGCATAATCCGCGATGGCATTGACCTCTCCGATGATCTCTTTATCCTTAGGCGCCGTGATCTGCGCGCCATCCTCCCAGTATACCTTATACCCGTTATACTCCGGCGGATTGTGGCTCGCGGTTATTACGATACCCGCCGTGCATCCAAGGTTGCGCACCGTGAAAGAAAGCATCGGCGTCGGACGCAGGGAAGGAAAGATGTAAGCCCTGATTCCATTTGCCGCAAGGCACAGCGCCGCCTCCTGCGCAAATTCCGGCGACATGTTCCGGGAATCATAAGCGATCGCAACGCCCTTTTCCTGCGCCTTCTCCTTGATAATGAAGTTCGCCAGCCCCTGTGTCGCCTTGCGTACGGTATAGATATTCATTCGGTTTGTGCCGGCTCCGATGATTCCGCGCAGTCCCCCGGTTCCAAATTCCAGCTCCCGGTAGAAACGTTCCTCAATCTCACCCGCATCCCCCGCGATACCTCCCAGCTCCGCTTTCGTATCCTCATCAAAATAAGAATCCTCTAACCAAAATTCATAAATGCTTCTCGCATCCATCCTCTTATCCCCCTTCATATACATTTCCTTAGAAAAAATGTATTTACAAACGCCGTAAGCCCAAATCCAAAGGTCAGATATAACGGAATCGCAGCCGCCAGGAGATTCCCTCCCATAATAAAGCATATCACAGGAATGCTGTTTATCACCACCATTAGAAATGTAAAATGAAAATTGCGCACCGCCAGAAAGAGGCTTTGCTTTATCATTCTCCCTACCTGCGTCTCGCCTTTCAGGAGTACAGGAAAGATATAGCAAAATATCATTTCCCAGATCACCGCCAGGCATCCGATTCCGACACCGATGCTCCGCCATGGACCTTGCGTGCCTCTTCGCATGCCTCCGACAAATGTTAGGTCAAACACCAAGAGGCACCCTGACAGAAGAATCAGTATCCACACCTTTGTGCTCGTTCTCAGGTGCTTCTTCCATGCTCTGGTGTAATTACGGAACGCCGAAATAAATTCTCCCTCTGCCATATCGTCGAAGGACTGATATAGTGCCGCAAGAGACGTTCCAATTGTCACAACCGGTATAGAGGATATCAGAAACAGGATGTTAAGAAGCAGCACATCCCCTGATCTCCCCATAAAATCAAAAAACGGATTATCTACGCTTAACTTTTTCACCAAATTTTCACCTCATCTTTCGCATCACTCACAAAGATACCTCTGGAACTCTTCACACATCTTCTCGTGCCTTGTATCCGCCGCGAATACCAGATATACCGGATCTCCTGATTCCTCCACCACTGAATCTCCAAGCATGGTCGTCTCCACCGGAATTTTTTCTTCCATGAACACACCTCCCTGCTCCTGACAATATTCATAGAAGCTCTCCGGTATGACCATCGCGTCGATCTCGCCTGCCTGCCAGTTGAAGAAGAACTTCTCATAGGAGCTTTCCTTGACACTCTCTAACTGCTTATCCCTGTAGGAAATCTGATAGTCTGAGTCAATCAATATCTCTCCCGCCTTCACCCCCGTGTAAGCGCCGAAGTCCTCGGCAAGCTTCTTATCTCTCGCGTAATCCACCTCCTGATTAATCAGCACACAGGTGAATTCCTTCCTCCTGTCTCCCCATCCGATGTGATAGGCCAGAAGGAGTACAAGTCCCAGCAGGATACATACGAGCAGTATATGATACCAGTAATAGCCGGTAATATACGCAAACGCCTGCTTTCTGTCCATATCCGCTGTTTTCTCTCTGATATCATTTATCCATTTACCCATACGTTCCTCTTATCCGTGTGCCGGAGCCATTTTCAAATACGTTCCAGGAGCTTCATATTCCTGTCGATCAGCTCGCATCTCTGCTTCACACAGTCCGGCGACCTTAAAGGATCCTTAGGCGTGTGGAAGAGATAGTCCTCAAGCTTCGCAACCGTTGTTGTTGCCACATGCATTCTTGTATCGCAGGATGCATAGTAGATGTATACATCTCCATTTTCCCTGGCAACCGCTCCGTTCGTAAATACGACGTTAGACACATCGCCGATCCGTTCTTTCCCCAGCGGAACCAGAAATACCCCTGAGGGTTCGGCGATTACCTTTGAAGGATCTTCAAGCTCCGTCCCGAATACATAGAGGACATACCGAAGGCCAGCCGCGGTATTGCGTACCCCATGGGCTATATGTATCCAGCACTTTTCTCCTCTTATGGGAACTGCACCCGCACCGTTTTTGGATTCTGTCAATGTATGGTAGATTCTTCTGCTGATGATCTTTTCTTCATCAATCACCGCATGCTCTATGTCCTCACACAGTCCAAACCCGATTCCGCCGCCACTCCCGGTCTCGATAAACCCATCCATCGGGCGGGTATAGAGCGCATATTTTCCATCCACAAATTCCGGATGAAGCGCCACATTTCTCTGCTGCGGCGACCGAAGCGTCGTCAGGTTATCCAGACGCTCCCAGCTCTTCAGATCTTTCGTCCGCACGATGCCCGCCTGCGCCACCGCAGCCGACAGCTCCGGCGCTTCTTTATCCTTGCTCTCTGAGCAGAAGATTCCGTAGATGTATCCGTCTTCATGCTTTGTCAGGCGCATATCATAGACATTGGTTTCCTCCGGACAAGTATCTGGCAGTACCACCGGATAATCCCAGAACCGGAAGCCAGAGACACCGTTTTCGCTCTCAGCCACTGCGAAGAAAGACTTCCTGTCATTTCCCTCTACCCTGACGACCAGATAATATCGCCCGTTAAGCTCTATGGCGCCGGAGTTCATGACCGCATTAACGCCGAGACGCTCCATAAAATACGGGTTCGACTCCGCATCCAGGTCATATCTCCAGTGCAGCGGTATGTGCTCCCTCGTCAGCACAGGATACTCATATCGGTCATAGATTCCGTTATAATAATCACTCTTTTGATTATTTCTGCCAATCAGTTTCTCATATTTCTCTAATTCTGCATAATATCTGTTGTGTATCATGCCTTCCCTCCTGCTTCTTCTTTTCAGCCGTTCAGCCTGCGAATCACCTCTATACACATCCGTCCATTGTGGTAAGGGCATTTCCATGGCTCCACGATCGGCCTGGATACTGGCCTGTCATTTTCATCCGCCGACCAAAACCATTCTCCTCCTTCCCGCGGGTCAATCAGATACTTTGCAATATACCCCCAGAGCATCTTTGCCGCTTTCAGATAAGCCGCCTCCTGCTGGTTCTTCTGGTATCCGTTGACAAATCCGACGATCCCTTCCGCCTGCACCCACCATACCCTGGTCTTATCCTGTACTCCGTTCTCCGCCTCATTCATCAGCGCGCCTTTATAGAAGGCGCGCTCATAGATATGCCTCGTAATCTCTCTTGTGATCGGAGACATCTTCCTTTCATATTCCGGATCTCCCAATACTTCCAGGCCCCTGTCCACGAGCCATGCTGTCTCGATGTCATGTCCGTAAGAATACAGATCGAGCAGGGAATTCCAGTCTTTATCAAAGAATACCTCCTGCCTTCCAAGCGCCGGATTATAGAGCTTCTCCGCCATGGTATCCATCATGAAGCGGAGTCTGTCCGCCACCCTTTCCTCATGGCTTACCCTGTATAATTCCGTATACGCCTCGAACACATGGAGCAGTGTATTCATCGTCTTCTCTGCCATCACGCCATTCTCAGACAATTTCTCATTGTCTGCCGGTTTGAAATCTCTGGTAAATGCTTCCAGATAATAACCGGACGAATCAGTGCATTTATCTTCAATCAGAGTCATCAGCTTCTTCGCAATCCCAAGCGCCTCCTCATCCTTCACCGCGTCGTAATAAGATGACAATGCATAGATGGCAAATGCCTGGTTATATGTATGCTTCATATCATCCTTTGCCTGTCCGTCACAAGTGACCGACCAGAATACTCCGCCGCATTGCTTATCCATGCAATACTCTTTAAGAAAGCGGTACGCATGTACCGCATCCTCCTTAAGCTTCTCCTTTTTCAGCAGCTTATACGCATTCGAGAAGAACCACAGAATCCTGCTGTTCAGGATACATCCCTTCTCATACTGTCGATCCACCCGAAGCTCATAATCCATATACCCATAATATCCGCCATACTCCTCATCCCGAAGCCCTTCCCAAAAAGGAATCAGCCCTGTCTCCAGATGCCGCCGGATTTCCTTCACAAAACTCTCCATAATCTCCACCTGCATCCTTATCTCCTGCCGATCTCGCTGTCTTCTTCCCGCACCACGCTATGTTCCTTAATATATTCAACAATCTCCTCCACCATGGTAAACGCCAGCCCGACATAAGTATCCGCCGCCCCATAATAGATCGCAATCCTTCCGCTCTCGCTGTCATGGAGGGTCGCGCACGGGAACGTCACATTCGGCACGAATCCCCGTTCCTCATACCATTCTTCCGGCGTCAGCAGGAAATTCTCACAACGGTACTTCACAACCGACGGATTATCAATATCCAGAATCGCACCGCCAATACTGTAGACATACCCGTTACAGGTTCCGGTCACGCCATGGTAGAACAGAAGCCATCCTTCCGTCGTCTCAATGGGAGCCGCGCCGCCGCCAATCTTAAGCATCTCCCACCATTCCTTGCTCTTGCCCATCACATGGCGGTGCTTCCCCCAATACACCAGATCCGGACTCTCGGACACGAAAATATCACCGAAAGGCGTATGTCCGCTGTCGCTTGGCCTTGAGAGCATCACAAAATTGCCACCTATCTTCCTTGGGAAAAGTACCGCATTCCGATTAAATGGAAGGAACGGATTCTCTATCCTTGTAAATGTCTTGAAATCCGTTGTCTTCGCCATCCCAATCGCCGCCCCGTAGAAATCCTGGCACCAGATCAGATAATAGACGCCTTCCACCTCAACAAGCCTTGGATCATAGGCATATACCGGCATAAAGGGGGTCCCTTCTTCATCCACGAACGGAATCTTCTCCTCATCAAACTGCCAGTGCACCGCATCCTCACTTCTTCCTAAATAGATATGTGGAACACCGTTCACCTGTTCCCCACGGAATACTCCGATAAATCCCTCCCCGTACGGCATCACCGCACTGTTGAAGATCCTAGCCACTCCCTTCACCGGATTTCTTCCGATAATCGGATTCTCCTTATAACGCCACACCGGTGCACCATTAAGCCCCTCTGGTCTCTCCTGCCACGGCACATTCGGCACCTGCGGCGCTAATATCTTAACATTATTCATTTTTCAAACCTTTCTATTTCTTCTATACTTCCTACCCTTTGACTGCCCCATTTGCCATACCGCTGTATACCTGCTTCTGGAATACCAGGAAGAACACCAGAATCGGTATGATCGTGATAATAACACCGGAGCAGATATAGTTATACTGGTTTCCGTAAGGTCCGGTAAACGTATACAACGCCGTAGATATGGTTTTTAATTCCGGTAGCTGCAGATACAGGTTGGAAGAATAATACTCGTTGTACACGCTGACGCCTTTGAGCACCAGAGATGTCATAATCGCCGGTTTCAGAAGCGGGAACAGAATCTTGAAGAATACTCCAAAATACGTACACCCGTCCATAATCGCCGATTCATCCAGAGATACCGGCAGATTCTCGAAGAACTGCAGGAAGATATAGATAGAGATAATATCCGTTCCCATCAGCACAATCATATACCCATACAGATGATTAATAAGCCCAAGAGAATACATAATCTGATAGATCGTTACCTGCATCGCGATACCCGGAAGCAGGGATGCGAACAGGAACAGATTCTCAATCATTCCCCTTCCAGGGAATCGGAACCGGTTAATTACATACGCCAGCATAGAGCCTGTGAATACGGAAACTGTAAGTACGACCACCAGAACGATTGCCGTGTTGGCAAATCCCCTCATCATGTTTGCTTTCTCGAACGCAATCTTAAAATTCTCAAAATACGCAAAGGTTGCCGGCATATCCAGAACCGATGTAGACGCATACTCCTCGTTAGTCTTAAACGCTGTCAGGATACAGACACAGACCGGAACCAGCGACACAATAGACGCCAGAATCAGCGATACATATTTGATTACCGAAAAAACATAAGATGAAAATTTCTTTCTCTCTCTCATGATACCGTACCTCCCTTTGCCTGCATTGCCTTACGCGCCTTCTCTGCTTTCTTTCTCTTACGGACTGCCGCCTTGGATTCATCACTGCTGCCGTCGTCGAATACATACTTGAAAAATAATTTCTGCCCGATGGTACAAAGAATAATCAGAATCAACAGAACGATCGCCATCGCGCTTGCAAGCCCAACCTTCTGATTTTCATGGGCGATACGGTTCATGATTACAAAATATGTACCTGTACCCATGGTACCATTTGTGATAACATACGGAGGCTCGAAAGCGCTTAAGCATCCGCTGACACAGAGGATAATATTTAATACAATAATAGACTTGATACTTGGCAGGATAATGTAACGGAACTGCTGCCACCGGTTCGCGCCGTCCAGGGACGCCGCCTCATACAGATCTGTATCCACGGACATCATAGCCCCAAGGAACAGGACGACATTCTGCCCTGTATATCTCCATACCGACGTCGCCGCAAGCGAAACATTATTGATACTCTGATCCTGCAGCCACAGCGGTATCTTATCCGCATTCATCCCGAACATCTGAAGGATCGTATCCAGTACGGCGCCTCTTGCATAGAAGAACTTGAAGATGAAACCTACCGCAATACCACAGATCAGATATGGAAAGAACAGTGACGCCTTGAATACGGATTCTCCCCTTACCTTGAACACCATCATTGTCGCAAAGAAAAGCGCGAGCGCAAGCTGTACGACTCCGCCGCCCATGTAGTAAAGACTGTTGAAAAGGGAACCGAATATCTCTTTCCGTTCAAATACTTCTGCATAATTCTTCATTCCTACGAATGTCCTTGCGCCCAGATATTTCATATCATAGAAGCTGAACTGGATCATCTTGCCGAAAGGAATGTATGTGAACATGAGCAGTAACACAAGGGGGATAAACAGGAAAGTGAAGATTACCAGCCTGCGCTGCACCTTGCGGCTGCAAAACCATTTCTTAAAGGATTGTTTTTCCATTGTTTCTCCTTTCTTATAAATACATTCAATTACTCTGTAATCTCCGCGCCGTTCGTCTCCTGTGCCTCCGTCCACTTCTGATTCCATTCGTCCATCAGATCGTCTAATTCCTTTGTCCCGTAGAGAGCAGCCTCCAGAACCTCGCATACCGGATAGTCTCCGTTCAATACCTCGGCTGAGTTACGAATATCATCGTACAGGCTTTCCTCACCCTTTATCGGCGGGTTATCCGACAAAAGCTCCACTCCTTCAAATTCTGCCAGTGAATCCGGAAGCGGCTCTCCCTTAAGCGCCGGGATACTTCCTTCGTCATCGAAGATCGGTGACTCCTCAAGCATCCATTTCACATAGAGCATTGCCGCAATCTGATTGTCCTCACTCGCCTTATTGTTGATCGCATAAGCATAGTTTCCTCCGGAAGACGCCGCGCGCTCACTTCCTACCGTGATCGGGAACGGGAAGTAGCCGATATCATCCGGATTGTCCCCGGCCTCCTTGAACTGCTGTACGCACCAGGAGCCAAGCACCATCGTCGCAATCTCACCCTTGTTGATCATGCCCTTGGAGGACTCCCAGTCACTGGATGCCGGATCTTCCTCTACCAGCTTGTCCTTAACTGCTGAATATAAGGTGTAGAACACTGCGTAAGGACCACTCATCTCCTCGTTCTTTGTAAATGGATCCTTCTGATGGAGCAGCTTGTTGTTCTTGTAATCCGCGTCTGCATTGGATGCAATTCCTACATAATCGTTCCAGGCCCCCATAGTCCAGCCCGCGGAGAAATTCGTATACAGCGGTACCGCGTCTGTATTGTCCTTAATCAGCTTAAGATCCGCAAGAAACTCATCCGGAGTCGTCGGAAACTCTGTGACGCCCGCATCCTTCCAGACCTTCTTGTTGTAAGCCACACCGCCTGCCGTACCGCCGTTAGGGATACCATATACCGTGCCGTCATAGGTCTTCTCTGTTACAAAGTTATACCTTGCATCCAAAGTATCAAAATCTCCCAGCGGGGTGAAATACTCTCCCATCTCACTCTTCTCCACCGTAGCGGGAATGAAGCAGATATCTCCCCAGTCACCGTTGGGCAGACGAAGGGTCAGAGATTCCTCATAATCCGTAATACCTTCATATGTAACCTTAATGTTCGGATACAGCTTATTAAACTGGTCCGCATATCCCTTGTAAACCGTATCCACGATATCCGTACGGTTCGTAAGGATCTTGATGTCTGCTTTCAGTTCCTTATAGTCATCCCCGTTAAGCTTGTCGATAGATGGCACGTCCACCTCTACGACTTCTCCTCCGCCTTTGTTGCCGCATGCCGCCATTGATACGCTCATTGACAGAACAAGTGCAATACTAAGTACTCTCTTTTTCATTGCCTACTTACCTCCATTAAGTATTTTTAATGTATTTTAAGTTAATTAAATTTTAACTCCTTTTTATAAAAAATTCAATTACTTCTTTTTGTATTGCACATTTTCGTATTTTTATATACAATTTATTTTACTTTTTTTGTATATTTTGTATCATATCACCTTATATTTAACTTAAAATATTAATTAATTATTTTTTAATATTTAATTAATAAACATGCCATAATTCATGCCCTGCGGGCGGATGGACTTCGTCCATAAGATATGAAATCAAGAATTATAAAAAAGGCACAGGAACCATTCCGCAAACGATTCCCACGCCTTTTTAATTATATCTCTCTATGAACTCAATCTATCTTTGCCTTCACGCTGTTTTTCCACACAACATGTCCGGACACAATCTCCAGCGTCCCTGCTCTCCCCGGATTCCGTAGCTGCTTTAACACCTTATCTACCGCCACCTTGCTCATCGCCTTCGTGTTCAGTTCATAAGTCGTGATCTTCATATCCGCATACCCCGGATACAGAAAATTATCGAATCCGGTCACAGATATATCCTCTGGAACTCGGTATCCGCGTTCCTTAAGCTTCTCCACAGTAATGCCCGCCACCAGATCGCAATTACATACGAAAGCCTTCGGCAGACACTTGGGCAGCTCAAAACCCACCTGTCCCATGGCGTCTCTGTCCTCGATCACCCACTCGTCCGGCACCGGCTTCTTATGCTCCAGCATAGATTTCCTGAAACCGCAATACCGGTCCATAATGCTGCTTGTCGCGTAGATCGAACCGATAAATCCAATCTCATGGATCCCCCGTTCAAACAGAAGCTCCGTCATCTGGTATGTCCCGTAGAAATTATCCGCAATCACCGCATCCTTCGCGATCTCATTGTCATAGAAATCTAGGAACACGATCGGCATCTCAAGCTCCGCTCGCAGCTTACGGATATACCGCTTATCAATTTCGCCGATGAGAATCAAGCCCTCTATACTGTTATTCTTCACAATCTGCGGCAGCTCGAATGTCCGTTTCTCCGCCTCCTTCTTCAGCACCTCTATGGTCGTATAGCACCGCTTCTCCGTAGCGACCAACGACAGCTCCTGATATACCTTCCAGTAATAGGTTGCATACTGCGCCAGATAATTCTCTGCGATCAATACACCAATCTTTCGGAACTCCCCTGCATCCGGCTTCTTCTCCTTCTTAGCAGAAGAAAGCGGTTCATACCCCATCCGCTTCGCGGTCTCTACGATACGCATACGCATATCGCTGCTGACGCCCTTGTTCCCAGTAAGCGCGTTATGCACTGTCACCGTGCTCACACCCGTCTCCTTTGCTATATCTATCAATCTGACTTTGCTCACATTGCACCTCCACCAAGAGATCGGCACATCTCGTCTGCTGCCCCTGTCTCTTGCGCAGCTTCAATTCATGCTTACTCCCGCATAAAATGATACAGCTTACTCTGGAAATCTCCCTTGACATCACAGATTATAAAGCCGCATTCCATCAGTTCTTCTCCTGTATATACTTCTTCGGTTCCTTCAAGCCTGTATCTTGACGCACCATCCAGTCCGCGGAGCCGTATATTCACACTATGCATATTCGGCTGTCCAAGCACCTGCACGAACGTTACCAACGCCTCTGACATATCCTTCGCCGCAACCTCCCAGCAGTCGTAAGGCTTCCGGTCCGTCCATGACGCGATCCGGTAATAATCTCCCGTCTGAATCAGTCCATGATATCTGTGGTACTGCTCTACCTGTCCGGCAATCTGCGCCCTGTCCTCTTCGGAGATTTTTGTGATGTCCAACTCATATCCGAAGGTTCCGGCAAGAGCTACATTCCCTCTCGTCTCAAACGGCGTATTCCTCTCTACAATATGGTTCGGGCAGTCACTGACATGCGCTCCCATCGTTGACAGCGGATAGATCAGCGCCGTCCCCTCCTGAATCCTGAGCCGTTCGATGGCGTCCGTATCGTCAGAACACCATATCTGAGGACTGTAGTAAAGCATTCCCGGATCGAACCTCGCACCGCCGCCGGAGCAGTTCTCCAGAAGAAGCTCCGGGAAATCTGTCACCAGCCTCTCCTGCAGCTCATATAATCCCAGGACATACCGATGGAACAGCTCTCCCTGTGCATCCGCCGGAAGGCACGCACTTCCCATATCGCTCAACTGCCGGTTCATGTCCCACTTCACATAGGAAATGGGCGCGCTTCTTAAGATCTTCGCCACGCACTCATAGACATAGTCCCTGACCTCCTTGCGGGAGATGTCCAGCACATACTGCGCCCTGCTCTGTCCCGGAGTCCGTCCTGCTATCTGGATCGCCCAGTCCGGATGCGCACGATACAGTTCAGAATCTGGGGAAACCATCTCCGGCTCAAACCAGATACCAAACTCCATCCCAAGGTCACGCACCTGTCTGACCAGATCCGGTAATCCGGTCGTCAGCTTTTCTTCATTCACGTTCCAGTCCCCCAGGGAACTGTCATCCCAGTTCCGCTTTCCGAACCATCCGTCGTCCATGACCAGCATCTCAATCCCATTCTTCTTCGCCTCTCTTGCGATATCCAGAAGCTTCTCCGTGTTGAATTCAAAATACGTAGCCTCCCAGTTATTGATAAGAACCGGCCTCATCTTATACTTGTATGGGCTGCGGATCAGATGCTCTCTGTAGAAATCATGAAGGGAACGGCTCATCTTCCCCAATCCGCTGCCTGAATAGACCAACACCGCCTCCGGTGCCTGAAAACTCTCCCCCGGCGCCAGTCTCCAACTGAATTCATCCCCATGAATACCCATTACCATACGTACATAACCAAAATGAGTCACCTCTGCCTGCGCGATAAAATTACCGGAGTATACGAAATGCATCCCATAGACCTCTCCGGTCTCCTGGGTAGTCTCCGGCGTCACAAGCGCCAGAAACGGATGCTCTTGATGGCTGGATGCGCCCTTCACAGAAGATACCATCTGCTTCCCCGGACGCACGCCTGCCCGCTTTATATGCCGTTCTCTCGCCCAGGAGCCGCACAGATTCACCATCTCAAACTCCCTGTTCTCCATGTCCAGACACGCGCTGTATACCTTCTCCAGGCGCAGTTGATCTTCTCCTTTATTCTCTACTAACACACTTCTGGCGATCACATCTTCCTTCTCGAATACGGAATACAGAAGCGTCACCTGAAGTCCCAGAAACGGATCCTTACACACAATACGAAGCGTCTGCACCTCATCTGCTCTGCCAAAAGACGCCGGAAGCCCCTCAAGCGCCGGTTTCCCATCCTCAATACTGTGGCTTTTATAAAAGATCTCGCTCGCCATACTTCCGGCGCTGTTCCTGACATCCAGACAGCTCTCGCGGTAATCCCCAATCCCACCGGTTGGATACTCCATTGGAAAGAAATCCAGGAACGAATTCTTCTCACGTTGATTCACAGAAGGCGTGAACGGCGCCTCCTGCGTCCGCATCAGGTGGCCGCCTCCAAACTGCCTGAGGCGCTTCCCATAGTATACATGTCCTACATACCCCTCCTCTGTTATCCCGATTATATAAGTGGTGCCCGCCGTGTCTAGCTTAAACATCCGCCTTGTCCCATCATACTGAATTCCCATGCCTTGTCCTCCAATTTTAATCTTTTTTGCTTAAAATTTTAATTAAATTAATTGTATATGACGCTATTTTAACCATAAATTGGAGAAAAAGTCAATCTTTTGTTGAAGATATTTCTTAGACATACTCCTTTTTCTTTATTTTATGCAATCCCAATACCAGCAAAACACCCAGAATTCTTCGTACTCCCACGACCTTGCTTGGTCGCCGAGCAGAAAACGTATGCGGGTAAAACATATGGTTCATTAAATTAAGTTATACCAGCATCACGAACGTCCCCGTTACAATGAATATCAGTCCCAGACCCGTTCTTTTTGAAAGCTGCTCGTGAAAAACAAAATAAGAAAACACAACTGTAACGACAATACTGAGTTTATCAATAGGGACAACCACGCTTGCCAGTCCATCCTGCAGCGCCCTGTAATAGCAGAGCCATGACGCGCCCGTAGCAAAACCTGACAGACAGATAAACAAAAACTCCCTTTTAGAGATTTCCTTTATCCCATGCTGCTTCCCTGTTACAAAAACCATCAGCCATGACATAAGCAGTACTACAGCCGTGCGGATTGCCGTGCCAAGATTTGACTCCACGCCGGTGATTCCCACCTTGCCAAGAACAGCCGTCAGGCTTGCAAAGACAGCCGAGCCAATGGCATAGAAAAACCATCGGTTTCCGCTTACAGGCTTTGCCCCGTCCGTTCTTTTCTTTTCAATCATCAGAAATGTACCGACGCTAATCAAAACGACAGCGGCAGCTTTTGGCAAATTGATTTCTTCTCCCAAAAAAATAAAAGCAAACAGAATGGTAAGACCCACACTGGACTTGTCAATGGAAACTACTTTATTGATATCGCCAAGCTGCAATGCCTTAAAATAGCAGAGCCATGACGCGCCGGTGGCAAGCCCCGACAGGATGAGGAACAGCCATGTCTTCCTGCTGATCTCCCCGATCTGTGTCTGTGAACCGGTCAAGAAAACCATCAGCCATGAAAACAGCAGAACCACAACTGTCCGAACTGCCGTCGCCACACTGGAATCCGTTTTTCGGATACCGCATTTTGCCAGGATTGCAGTAATTCCTGCAAACAATGCCGAACCAAATGCAAATAAAACCCACATAAAAACTCACCCCCTAAACCGGTATCCGGCGCCCCAGACGGTTTCGATATAACGGGGCTTTGCCGGAGATTTTTCTAATTTCTCCCGCAGCCTGTTAATATATACGGCAACCGTCGCATTATAGCCCATCTGTGCTTTTCCTTTGATTGTTTCCAGATACCTTCTCTGCGACTCCGGCGTTCTGGCAGCTCCGTCCAGAAACCCTTCCACATAAGCCTGGCCAAAATCTTCCTGCTCGTCAATCCCAAGTTGCGGGATTGTTATTTCATTATTTCTGGGAAAATGAACAATAACCTCCGTCCCGTTCCCAATATTACTTTTCATTTCGATGTCCGCATTATGGAGTCTGGCAGCGTGCTTCACAATGGATAACCCAAGCCCTGTCCCGCCGACCCTTTTTGAATGGCTCTTATCAACCCGATAGAAGCGTTCAAAAATACGCCCCTGATGTTCGGGCGCAATTCCAATCCCTGTATCCTTCACCGATAAGCCGCTGCCGCCTCCTCCTTACGTATACTCAAAGACTGGCAAGGATAAAGGGCTGAATCTGGAAGAATTGGCACGACTGACGCGCATTTCAAAATCTGCCCTTGTCAGCTATGAATCTAATGAGTATAAAGAAATCAATCATGGCAACCTTATCACGCTGGCAGATTTTTATGGAGTGTCCATTGATTATCTGTTATGCTGGACAGAAAACAAGGAACAGGGAGTAATGAAATGGCAGAGCTTCTGAAAAGCGGTCGGATTAACAACCGTCTGCGGTGTGAACTTGCCACCCACAAGAATTTTACATTTTAGGCATTGGAGCAGTATAGATACCTAATTTGTGAAAGTTGTACCAATCAGCGATTGTTTTTTCATCAGCAACATGTAATGCTTCAAATCATTCAAGTCATTAATTGTATGAATAATATCGTTCAATATACCTGCTGTACTCAAAAATGCAGAAGAGTCACAGATTCCGCCTAACAATTTTCCCCTTTGGAAACAATCCTTTGCCAGCACCTTAATTGGTTGTGTATTTTCACTTCTCCACGTCATCCCACCAATTAGAATAAGAGCTCCATAATCATCTGGAACAGATACAACGTCATAGTCTGGCAGCACCTTAAATCCACCGATTGATTGAACGTAATCTTTTGATAAAGATACCGTTTTTATCTCATAGCTGCCTTGTCCTAACATAGAAATTGCAGATGAAATGTAAGCGGCTTCCCAATCTGCATATTGCTAAAAAATTACAAATAAAATTGTTTTCCTCATATTGTTCTCCTTTATCAATTTCGATTTAAACTTATAACCTCATAACCTGTTACAATTTCTTTACAATTTCGATTGCAGAGATAATTAAATCATATCGGATATTCTTTTGCGTATTCCAATTTCTGGAATCCCACTCCTCACCGCTTACATCATCACCGGCATATAATAACTGAGCAAGCGGAATATTGTAATACTGAGACACCGCAAAAAAGCTGCCGCTTCCATTTTTACAGTTATACATCCCTCGTTTCGCCTCAATTCAACCATATCAGGAGTTTCTCTGTATATAGCATCGCTTGTCCATGTTATCCCGATTGTAAATGGAATCCCTTTTGGATATTTATTCTTCAATACCAAGTCTTTTACCTCCATTTCGATTTGTCAATGAATCCATTATATCGCAATCACTTTTCAGAGGGAATAGACTTTAGAAAAAATCCATTTCAATGTAATGGACACTATTCCCCTGAATCTAGTCTTTTGTGATGATAGGCTGCCCCTGCTGGCATTTCACGATGATTTTGTCCCCTGCGGAGAATTCGGCCTGTTCCAGCCAGTTTCCCTGTAATAGAATCTCTCGGAGCTTTGCACTATCAACGCAACCTATCTCCGGCAGATTGAGGGCGGGATCCTTTTTCGCTCTGGATAATTGCATAGGATTTTTCTTTCAGCTCTTCCCATTGCTCGATGATTTTCATCACCTTATTTTTCTGTGCATCTCTTTCCTCTTTGTATTTATACAGGCATCCGGATTTATGCTGGCAGCTTAGGTGTTCAAGCATTAAAACATAAAAAAATGAAGGAAACGTTGATTTTCCAGCGTTTCCTCCACTTTTCACCAATGCCGCAGACCGGAATCGAACCGGTACGGGAGATTAGTCCCGCAGGATTTTAAGTCCTGTGCGTCTGCCAGTTCCGCCACTGCGGCATTCCTTATGATGTAATAACATCATAAATGGGACCTATAGGGCTCGAACCTATGACCCTCTGCTTGTAAGGCAGATGCTCTCCCAGCTGAGCTAAGATCCCA